>FWWL01002323.1_pt1 | contig 40150 bp, 40 predicted proteins | sample 2228331 | NCBI WGS metagenome assembly FWWL01 (sample SAMEA103939775, study PRJEB20133) | metagenome
GGAGTCAGGCATCGCTAATGCGTGATGAAGTTAGGATTATGCTCCCTGGATTATCGCCGGAAAAATATGCTTTCCTTGACCCCGGGTCTTATATGAGTTATAATCCAGACAATTCAACGGGAGGTCAATCATGGCAATTGATATTATTGAAGTGAAGGAGAAAAAGGACCTAAAAAGGTTTATTATGTTTCCCTGGGAGGTTTACAGAGGGGACCCACACTGGGTTCCACCCCTTATCTCTGAGCGGTTCCATTTCTTCAACAGAGAGAAAAATCCCTTTTTCAGGCATGCAGATGTCTCTCTCTTTCTTGCCACAGAAAATGGTAAGGTGGTGGGCACCATTTCTGCCCATGCTGACAGAAATTATATAAAATTCCATGAGGACAATTCTGCCTTTTATGGATTCTTTGAGTGTCTGCCAGATTACAGGTTTGCAGAGGCATTATTTAATAAGGCATTGAACTGGGCGAAGGAGAGGGGCTACAGAAGAATTCTTGGTCCCTTCAATTTTACAACCAATCATGAGTGCGGATTACTCATTGATGCCTTTGATTCAGACCCTGTCCTCATGATGACCTACAATCCCGAGTATTATGTGGAATATCATGAAAGATTCCGCTTCAGAAAGGCGATGGATTTGCTTGCTTACTACATTGAAGCAAAGGAACCACCCGAAGGACTGAGGGAAGCGGTGGAAAAGGTAAAGAAGCGAGCGAACATAACTGTGAGAAAGGTGAGTTTATTGAGGTTTTTCAAAGAGATTAAGATTATTAAGGAGATTTACAATAAGGCATGGTCAAAGAACTGGGGTTTTATACCACTTGAGGAAGATGAGTTTGATTTTATAGCAAAGGCACTGATTCCCATGATTGACCCATCCCTTGCTTTAGTTGCAGAGGTGGATGGAAAACCAGTTGGATTTGCCCTTTCTCTGCCAGATTTCAATGTAGTGGTGAAGAAGATGAATGGCAGGATGTTTCCTTCCGGAATATTCCATTTCATATTCGGAAGGTTTAGAATCAAGAATCTTCGCGTCTTTACCCTCGGGGTCATACCTGAATACCAGCATCTTGGTGCAGGCGCAATTCTTTATTATGAGACATGGAAGAACGCACTCAAAAAGGGCTATAAGTGGGGGGAAATGTCATGGATTCTTGAGAACAACGAGCCCATGAACAATGCAATCCTTATGGCAGGCGGCAGGGTCTATAAAAGATACAGGATATATGAGAAGGAGGTGCTGGGGTAATTATGCCCCTGCACTGCCTCCATTGATTGCCACAATGAATGCCCGGGTGCTCCTCTTAATCTTACACATGCTCTTCCGGGACTTATGGTAATGGAGCAATCTTATCCAGCGTTCGTGTTTTTTGCCTGTATCTTTAAAAAGATTAATTATTTTGCCCCGGGATCCCCTATCCCTTGATGGGAGACGATCAGGGGTTTTCTCCTATAAGATTGGAGAATAAAGATCCAGCTTATAATAATATCTCCCTCCCCGCAGGTAAAATAGATAGCCATAGTATGACCACACTTAAGTTTTGCTACTTACCAACGATACATAAAACTTGAATTATTCCAGATAAAAATATAAAATAAATAAAATATATGGAGCAGGATCTTAAATCTGCGTACCAGCGCATTTACGAGAAGCGCCGGCGGAGGCGGGATACTATAATTATCCTTGTATTGAGCGCCCTTTTGATTGTTCTGGTTTACTATATGGAAAAGATCACTGGTATCACCTCCGCTATTCCTCTCACAAGCAATATCGTGATTTTCGGACTGATAAACCTCAATATAATTTTATTATGTCTCCTCGTCTTCTTTTTAATCAGAAATATTACCAGAGTGGTGCTGGAGAGGAGACAGAGAGTCACTGCCTCAAGTTTAAAGACAAAACTTGTGCTTATCCTTACTGGCTTTTCTCTTCTGCCCGCTCTTATCTTCTTTTTTATTTCCACCAGTTTCATTACTAAAAGTATAAACAACTGGTTCAGCGAGCAGATTGAGGAATCCCTTAAAACCGCAAAGGAGGTTGTTGACGATTACTACAATAATATGGGACTCATTGCCCTGAGGTTCGCAAGGGGTCTGAGCAGGGAGATACAGGAAAGAGACCTGCTTAACTCACCCAATCAGCTGAGAAGTTTTTTGAAGAAAAGGATTGAATTAAGCGGGGTAAGCGTTATAGAGATATTTGATGATAAGGGCAGGGATGTGGCTTCGTTAATTAATGAGAAGAACGATTACGGGGGCATGGTTTCCGGCAGTTCTGATGTTATTGCAAGGGCATATCAGGGGAAGGATGATGTCCATGTATTAACCCTTGAGTCAGGTGACCTTATCTGGGCTGTATCACCCATAAAGGATTCCTCCGGGAACATAAAGGGAGTGACTGCTGTTAACAATTTTATCCCCAGGAGTCTGGTGGTAAAAAAGACAGCCCTTGTTCAGGGGTACGAGGACTTCAAGACAAATGAACTTATGAAAGAAACAGTCAAGGGGACCTTCATTATATTTCTCCTTGTGATTACATTGCTTGTGATTTTTTCTGCCTCCTGGCTTGGCCTTCAGATTACAAAAGCAATCGCTGGCCCAATTAACGAAGTGGCAGAGGCAGCATCCAGAATTGCCAGGGGAGAACTTGATGTATATATTACAGAGCCGCAGGAGGAGGAGTTGAGAAACCTTGTCGGTGCCTTCAACAGAATGGTGAGGGACCTTAAGAATAACAGAGAGCAACTCCGAAGCGCCTACCAGAGTTTATCCAATACAAACATTGAACTTGAGCAGCGCAGAAGGTATATGGAGGCAGTCCTGCAGAATGTTGCTTCAGGTGTCATATCTCTTGATTCAGAGGGGCGTATCAGTACCATTAACAGGCGGGCTGAGAGCATCTTAAATCTTAAAGCAGAGGATGTCCTTGGTAAGAAATATAAAGAAGTGCTGGGTCCCAATCATATGAAAATAGTTAAGGACCTCATTCAGACAGTAAATCGTCTTGGTAAGGACTCAGTTGAACTTGAGGAGGAATTTTCCGATGGTAAAGAGGTGAAGAAACTATTAACAAACCTCACTGTTCTGAGAGATGAATCTGAGAATTATTTAGGAGTTGTTGTTGTCTTTGAGGATATTACTGAACTTGTTCGCATTCAAAAGTTGTCTGCCTGGAGAGAGATCGCAAGGCGCATTGCTCACGAGATTAAAAACCCCCTGACGCCGATACAACTTTCAGCCCAGAGACTAAAGAAAAAGTACTCTTCGGAGATTAAAGAAGACCGCGAGACATTTACCGAATGTGTTGACACAATTATGCGCCAGACGGATGTTTTAAAATCAATGGTTGATGAATTTTCATCCTTTTCCAGATTTCCCGTTGCCAGACCAGCCATGAACGACCTGAATCTTATTGTCAATGAGGTAATGGCTCTTTACAGAACCGCTCAGAAGGATATAAAGTTTGAAGTCATAGAGGACAGGAATCTCTCCATGTTTGCCTTTGACAGGGATCAGATCAATCGCCTTCTAATTAATCTTGTTGAAAACGCTATTTCTGCAGTCAACGGCAGGGGCACAATTACAATAAAAACTGCCTACGACAGTGAAGAAAACTGTGCAGTTCTTGAGGTTTCCGATGATGGACACGGTATTCCTCCGGAAGTTAAAGCACGACTTTTTGAACCGTACTTCTCCACAAAGAAAGGCGGGATGGGGTTGGGACTTACCATTGTTCACAGTATTGTGAAGGAACATTCAGGGAAAATTCTGGTGGAGGATAATTTTCCGAAAGGAGCAAAGTTTATTATAAAATTACCCTATCGGAGAACAGGAATATCACAGGAGTTTGCAAAGAGTGGAGCATTGTAAAGGATGAGCCAGATATTGATAATAGATGATGAGCCGGATATCTGCAATATGCTCTCAGGGATATTAAAAGATGAGGGCTATGATGTTATTACTGCAGGCAATTGCGAAGAGGGGAAGAAGAAGTATTTTGAAAATCTACCCGATGTTGTTCTCCTTGATGTATGGTTGCCTGATGGAGACGGTGTGGATGTATTGAAACAATTGAAAGGGGAAAATACTTCATCGCAGTTTATCATGATATCGGGACACGGTAACATAGAGACCGCAGTGAGGGCAGTGAAACTGGGTGCCTATGACTTTCTTGAAAAGCCGCTTTCAATTGATAAGACGCTTACCACAATAAAGAGGGCTCTTGAGTTTGTCCAGTTGAAGGAAGAAAATTTTATTCTCAGGGAAAAACTTAAAGAGGAAGTGAGATTACTTGGTGTAAGTGCCCATATAAATGATGTGAGAAAAAAGATAGAAATCTTTGCCCGGTCTGATAGTCCTGTGTTGATCACCGGCGAGAGCGGGACAGGGAAAGAGGTTGTGGCAAGGACAATTCATAATAAAAGTCCCAGAGCAACAAAGCCCTTTGTTCCTGTGAATTGTGCAGCAATTCCGGAAGAATTGATTGAGAGCGAGCTCTTTGGATACGAAAAGGGTGCCTTTACAGGTGCAGTTGGAAGGAAGAAGGGTAAGTTTGACATGGCACATACCGGCACACTCTTTCTTGATGAGATCGGAGATATGACCCTCAGGACCCAGGCGAAAATCCTCAGAATTTTACAGGAGCAGTCCTTTGAGCGAATTGGTGGCACAGAGACAATAAAGGTAAATGTGAGAATTATAGCAGCAACCAATAAAAACCTTGAAGAAGAAATCAGAAATGAGAGGTTCAGAAAAGACCTCTACTTCCGTCTCAGGGTTCTGCCGATTGATTTATTACCCCTTAGAAAAAGAAGGGAAGACATACCGGTTATTATAAATCACTTTCTCCAGTATTATTGTAAACTTTACAGAAAGTCAATTAAAAAATTGAGCGACGATGCCCTTGATATGCTTGTGCGTTACGACTGGCCAGGGAATGTCCGTGAGTTGAAGAATATTGTTGAACGATTGGTAATAATGGGAGATGATATTAATATTGACGTGGAAGATCTGCCTTCGGAAATCAGGGAGGAAACTGTTGCGGAGATGGTGCAATCTTTTAGTTATAACGGCACTCTTGAGAAGGCAAAGGAGGATTTTGAGCGCGACTATATATTTAATAAACTTAAAGAATACGACTTTAATATTACGAAAACAGCGGAGGCCCTTGAGATCTCCCGTGAAAATCTTTCAAGAAAAATTAAACAATTAGGTATAAAATTAAAAAGGGAGTTAAAATAGCCGAAAAATGTATGTTGAGTATATAAAAAAGTTGTTCTGGATTATTAATTCTATTCTAATTATTCTAACAGGAATTGTTCTCGCTGATATCTCAAATAATATTTTGCGAAAGATAATAGAGCCTCCTGTTAAGAATCTCAGTATCCAGCCTGAGAGTAAAGTGCCCCAAACAGAGAGAATAAGTCAGAGGCAGAGGAAGGACATCGGATATTACTCTATAATATATGAGCGCAATTTATTCAACTCAAAGGGGGGAGCCCTGGATGGCATTGTTTCCGAGGGACCTGCGCCCCTGAGTCAGTTGAGGGCAAAACTCATCGGAACAGTTGTGGCTGATGTGGAAGAATTTTCCTTTGCTGTTATAATGGATACAGGAACCAACGAGACAGGCATCTATCGTGTGAATGATATGATTCTGAATGAGGCAAAAATTCTCAAGATTGAAAGGAGCAGGATAATTATTTTGAGAAATGGAATTCAGGAATCACTTGTTGTTTATGAGGATGAGTTTACCCCGAGCGGGGAGAAAATAGCGTCATTACCCCAAGGAGTGCCATCCTATGATGTGAGGCAGGAGGGAAGTAACAGGTATGTTATTTCAAGGGAGGAGGTGGAGCGTTCAACGCAGAACCTGGGTAAACTTATGACAGAGGCGCGTCTCGTACCTAACCTTGAGGGGGGAAAAATAAATGGTTATAAAATCTTTGCAATAAAGCCCGATAGTTTGTATACTAAAATAGGATTGCAGAACGGAGATATTATTTATAAGGTTAACGGGATAGACATATCAGACCCGGAGAAGGCCTTTCAATTGTTTCAGCAGTTGAAAAATGAGAGGTATTTTCAGGTTGAGATTGTGAGAAACAATCAGAGACAGACATTAACCTATCAGGTTCAATAAAATGAGGTAAAAATGAAATCACTTAAAAAGAATATGAATGTCCTTCTGTTTTTTTTGTTAATTCTCTGGGGTCCTTTTTTCCTGAATTCCCAGGAAGAGAAGGGTAAGCCGGTAAAGCCATCAGAAAAACAACTTGTAAGTATGGATTTTAACAATATTGAATTAAAGGATCTTGTGAAGACAATAAGTGAACTGACGGGAAAAAACTTTCTGCTTGATGAGAAGGTGCGCGGGAGGGTGACAATTATCTGCCCCACAAAGGTAACAGTTGAAGAGGCATATAGAATTTTTCTTTCAGTTCTTGCGTCTCAGGAATTAACCATTGTTCAGTCAGGGAGGATTTACAGAATAATACCACAGCGCGAGGCCCGGCAGGATGTCATTCCCACAATTGTCACTGCTGAAAGGCCGCCAGCAGGCGATATTTTCATTACGAGATTGATAAGAATGAAATACATTGATGCCCAGGAGGTGTCAGAACTCTTAAAAAACCTCATCTCAAAATACGGCAATATACAGACCTATCTCCCTACAAATACATTGATAATTACTGATACATCAACCAATATCAGCCGGCTAATGAAGATAGTCGATGAACTTGATGTGGACATCTACAGGGAGACCATAGAGGTCATTCGTTTGAAGAATGCAAATGCCACAACCGTGGCGAATATACTCACCTCCCTCTATCAGAGCACAGGGGGAACACTCAAAAGAATCAGGACTCTTCCGGCAGGCACACCGGGAGGTCAGCCTCAGACAGTTATCTCAAAAATTATTCCTGATGAGAGGACCAATTCCCTTATTATCGTGGCAAACAGGACTGAACTTTCAGACCTCAAGGAACTTATTGACAAACTTGATATTGAGCTTCCGGGGGCTGGACAGATTCATGTCCATTATCTTAAAAATGCAAAGGCAGAGGATATTGCCCAGACGCTTTCAAACCTGGCTGGAGGTCTCACTCAGGTTAGACCACAGCAGGCAGTTCCTGGTGCTCAACAGCAGACAGGGGCACGGCCGCCCCTTCCCGTGGCACAATTAGAGGGCGGTATAAAAATAGCTGCAGACCCGAATATTAATGCGCTCATAATCATTTCATCCTACCAGGACTATCTTATACTTAAAGATGTAATTGAGAAACTTGATATACCCCGCAGGCAGGTATTTGTTGAGGCAGCAATCATTGAGGTCTCACTTACAAAACTCAAAGAACTGGGAATTTCCCTCCACGGCGGTGAGTTGATGAAGGGCGGGTCCGTTGGTATTGAAGGAATGCAATTGGGTCCTTTAAGTACCTTTATTCTTGACCCAACAGCCATTGCAACGCTTTCAGGACTTTTCGGTGGAGTCTTTGGTAAGCCCATTGAGGTCACAACACCTACTGGTGCAACTGTCCAGATTCCGAGTTTTGGTGCCTTTATCAGGGCGCTCCAGACGACCACCGACATTAATGTCCTCTCAACGCCCCATCTTCTTACAACAGATAATGAGGAGGCACAGATTACAGTGGGACAGAACATCCCTCTGCCCACCGGTCAGGTGACGGGCGTGGGTGGAACTGTCCAGACAACAGTGTCAAGAAGTGATGTAGGAATAACCCTGAAGGTTACACCCCAGATCAACGAGAGCGATACCATAACCCTTAAGATTCATACTGAGATTTCAGATGTTGCTCAGGGTCCTCCCGGTGTGGATGTCAATGTCCTTGGAATTACAACATCAAAGCGCTCCGCAGATACAACCGTTGTGGTGAGGGACAGGCAGACAGTTGTTATTGGCGGACTTGTCCGTGACGATGTAAAGGAGACGCAATCAAAGGTTCCGATTCTTGGAGATATCCCTCTTCTGGGGATGCTCTTCCGTTCCACAACAAAGAGGGCTGAGAAGGTTGACCTCATTATATTCTTAACCCCACATATCGTCAGGACAGGGGCTGATTTGCAGGAAGTTACATCTAAGAAGCAAAAGGAGTGGGAGAAATTTGAAGAAGAGAATCTCGGATATGAGTCAAAGGCAAGCAAATGGATTAAAGATGCGTTGAAGGAAAGTAGAGAAAGAAGCGAGTTAAAGAGAGAGAAGGAAGGGGTGGAAGCAAAGGAGAAGGTAGAAGAAAGGATAAAAGAGGAAAAGCCGGCTGAGAAAATAGAAGAAGAGAAGAAAGAAATAACACCAGAGCAAGAAAGGGTTGTTCCTCCGGAAAAAACACTGCCAGGTGAAAAGGAGTCAAAACCAGTTGAACAGCCCGGAATTGAGGAGATGCCTGTCTCTCCAGAGGTGAAACCTGCTGAACCAGAGGGTGATAAAGGGACTAAAGAGGAGGGGGCGCCTTCTGAAGGAATACATGGAACACCTGAGGATAGCCAGAGGATAATAGATATACCGGAGCAGGGGGAGTAAGGAGTTTGCTCTTTTATCAATAACATGTTATAATTAATGTTATGCCTGAGATTACTGAATCAAGAGGAATGCTTCTGGGGGAGATATTAATTAAACGCAATGTTATTACAAGAGAGCAACTTGAAGAGGCACTGAATTTACAGAAAGAAAAAAAAGGTCGGCTGGGGGAGCATCTCATTAGATTAAAATATGCAAAAGAAAGGGATATTCTGATGGCTTTGAGCCAGCAGACAGGGATTCCCTTTCAGGAAAAACTCTCAATTACTGATGTTCTCCCGGAATTTATTGAAAAACTTCCCATTAACTATGCAAAGAAAAACCATGTCCTGCCTCTGAGGGTCAGTGATTCCCATGTGGTGGTGGCAATCTCAGACCCCCTCAGGATATTTGTCCTTGACGATGTTGCCTCACTTCTGGGAATGCCTGTCAGCCCCGTCCTTGTGAGTCCTGCAGTCCTTGAGGACTCCATTAACAGGGTCTATGACAGGACACAGAGCAGTGCGGAAAAGATGATGGATGACCTTGAAGAGGAGGAATCCCTTGATATAATTGCCCAGGAACTTGAGGAGCCCACTGACTTGCTGGAATCCACTGATGAAGCACCCATCATCCGGCTTGTAAATTCTCTTCTGTATCAGGCAGTAAAAGAGAGAGCAAGTGACATTCATATAGAGCCCTTTGAGAAAGACATTTCGGTCAGATTCAGAATTGACGGAATACTTCATGAGATTATTCGTCCGCCCAAGAAATTTCAGAGCAGTATAATCTCCAGGGTGAAAATAATGGCGAAGTTGAATATTGCAGAGAAGCGACTTCCGCAGGATGGAAGAATTCGTGTGAAGATTGCTGGTAAGGATATTGACATACGAATCTCTACAGTTCCCACAACCTTCGGTGAAAGGGTTGTGATGCGACTTCTGGACAGGACAACTGTTTTATACGGGCTGAATGAAATAGGGCTGGATAAGGAGAAACTTACCACAGTTGAGAAACTGTTACAGAGGAATAATGGAATGATCCTTGTGACGGGACCAACAGGAAGCGGTAAGACAACAACTTTATATGCCTTTCTCAATAAAAGAAACTCTCCCGATGTAAACATCATCACAATTGAGGACCCCGTTGAATACCAGTTAAAGGGAATAGGTCAGATTCAGGTTAATCCCAAGATTGACCTTACCTTTGCCAATGGCTTGCGCTCAATTCTCAGGCAGGACCCGGATATAATTATGGTGGGTGAAATCAGGGACCTTGAGACCGCCGAGATTGCAATCCATGCATCCCTGACAGGACACCTTGTTTTCTCAACCCTGCATACCAACGATTCCGCGGGTGCCATTACAAGATTGATTGACATGGGGATTGAGCCATTTCTTATCTCATCATCCCTTGTGGCAGTGATTGCTCAACGGCTTGTGAGAGTGCTGTGTCCTCACTGTGCGGAGGAGTATGTGCCTGATGAGGAGGAACTGGCAAAACTATATCCTGCTACAAATAGCAGGAAAAAGGTTGTGCTGAAAAGAGCCCGCGGTTGCAGTGAGTGTATGATGACCGGATATAAGGGCAGGACAGGAATCTATGAATTACTTCTTGTTGATGATGAAATCAGATCATTAATAACCAGGAAGACCGACTCCAATACCATTAAATCGGTTGCAATAAAGAAGGGAATGGATATACTTAAGGTGGATGGAATGAAGAAGGTTTTGCAGGGCATTACAACGATAGAGGAAGTTCTCAGAGTTACACAGGAAGAGATTGTCTGAGGTTAATTGTGCCATGGCGGTTTTTGAATATACAGGATTTAATCTCAAAGGTAAAAGCATCAGAGGCGTTGTAGATGCTGAGAATCCTCGGGCTGCAAGGGCAAAGTTAAAAAAAGAGGGCATTATAGCCACAGAACTTATTGTTAGTGAGGGAGTTGTTGAGAAGGAGAGGCGCAGAGAATTCTATCTTTCAGATCTCTTTACGAGAATCACTGTTCAGGACATATCTATTTTTACCAGACAACTTGCAACGCTCATTGGTGCAGGTCTCCCCATCCTTGATTCCGTAAATGCCATCATTGAACAGCAGGATAATCTGAAATTCAGAAAAATATTAACTGCGGTTAAGGAAAAGTTAACCGAAGGCCTTTCTCTTGCAGATTCCCTTGAGACAACTTCCGGAATATTCAGTCCTCTTTATATTAACATGATTCGCGCAGGAGAGGCAGGCGGTGCTCTTGAGGTGGTTCTTCTTCGCCTTGCTGAATATCTTGAGGGTCAGGTCAAATTGCGGAATAAATTTATCTCTACAATGGTTTATCCTGTTATAATGCTGATCCTTGCAGCAGGCGTTGTTGCATTTCTCATGATCAAGGTTATACCGAAGGTGGTGGTGATTTTTCAGGATGTGAGACAGACACTGCCTGTTTATACGAGGGCATTGATTTTTATAAGCAATCTTATGGCAAATTACTGGTTTCTTTTCCTGGGGCTGTTAATTCTTTTATGGTATGCCTTCAGACGATACAGGAGGACGCCGGAGGGCAGAGAGAGGATAGACACCCTTCTCCTCAAAATCCCTGTCTTCGGGAAAATTATAAAACTTCGGGCTGTCTCAAGGTTTTCAAGAACCCTTGCAACGCTTCTCAAGAGTGGAATTCCTCTTCTTCAGGCGCTTGATATTGTTAAAAACATAGTGAACAATGTCCTTCTGGAGAAGACAATTGAAGAGGCAAGGGAATTAATTGCAGAAGGAGCAAGTATTGCAGAGCCATTAAAGAGGACAGGCGTTTTTCCGCCAATGGTGATAAGAATGATTTCTGTAGGAGAGCAGTCGGGAGAAATGGAAACGATGCTTGAGAAGATTGCTGATACAACAGATAATGAGATTGAGACCTTTGTGACTGCACTGACATCGCTGCTGGAGCCGGTTATAATATTATTGCTGGCGGGCATGGTTTTGTTTATAATACTTTCAGTGCTTATGCCAATTTTTGAGATAAATCAGATTGTGAGGTGAATTATTATGAAGAATAGCGAATCCGGGTTTACTCTCCTTGAAATGATGGTAGTGGTGATAATAATCGGTTTGCTTGCAACAATGGTAGCAATCAATGTTATCGGGCGGAAGTGCGAGGCGGAGAGAAAGATTGCCGTTGTAAGTATCAGGGCTCTTGAGGATGCCCTTGAGATGTATAAACTTGATAACCATGTCTATCCTGATACAGACCAGGGACTCAAGGCACTGATAGAGAAACCATCATCAGGCAATGTTCCCTGTTGCTGGAAGGGACCCTATCTTAAAAGCAGGGATGTGCCAAAGGATCCGTGGAACAGGCCCTTCATTTACCGCTCCCCCGGGCAGAATGGTGATTACGATATAATAACCCTTGGTGAGGATGGTCAGCCCGGAGGCGATAAATGCGATGGGGATATCTCAAATGCAAACCTTGAAGAGGCGATGCAGTAAGTCCGGCTTTACACTAATAGAACTCTCTGCGGTTGTCTTTGCCCTTGCTCTCATTGTTCTTATTGGTGTTCCTGTCATAAGAAGTTACACTGACTTAAACCTACGGACGGGTGCCATGCGTCTCTCGGGTTCCCTGAGGTATGTCTTTAATCTTTCTGCATTCAGAAGTGATCTTCTGTACCGAATCCGGATTAACTTTAAAGAGAGAAGGTGGTATGTGGAATATCTTGACCTTCAAAGAAAAGACACAGAAACAACAGAGTATCTGCCTGATAATTCATCAACAGGCAAGGGGCTTTTACTTCCTCAGGGGGTTAAATTCAAAGAGGTCTTTATAAATGGTGAATCAATCTCCTCTGAGGTTACAGATGAGGCATTTGTGACCTTCTTCCCCTACGGTTATGTTCCGCCTGTTGTTATTTATCTTGAAAACCGCAGGGGCGATGTTTATACAATTACAATCAATTCCTTCACAGGAATTACAAAGATATTTGACAGAGAAATTAAGATAGAGGACATTTATAAGGGGACATGAAGAGCGGATTTACTCTCCTTGAGGTGCTTGTGGCTGTTGCGATACTGGCAGTGGGGCTTCTCACGATTCTCTCCCTTCACAATCAGAGCATCAGAGCGAATGCTGAGATAAACGAGAGGACAGATGCAGCAATGGCGGGCAGGATTTATCTTAATTATGTCTCTCAAAAGAGCCAGTATGATGGATTTGAACTTTATTTTTATCAGGATGGCAAGAGTTATACAATTGAGGAACTCTATCCTCAATTCAGGTTTCAGGCAGAGGAGGAAGAGCAATTGATCGGCGATGTGCAGATTACGAAGAATTATGTTTCGGTTCTGCACGCAGGTGATGATTCAGAGTATTTGAAACTGGAGTTCTTGAGGTGATTGGTAAATCAGGAGAGAGGGGATTTACGCTTCTGGAAGTCCTCCTTGTGATTGCGATTCTCTCTGCAATTATGTATTCCATTTATCTTACATTTACTTCAACTTTAAGTTCAAGTGCCTATGTGGAGGAACTTGCGGAGATAAAACAGCAGGGAAGGGCATTCATGCGAATTTTTGAGAGGGAGGTCTCCTCTGCCTATCTTATAAATCAGTCCTATGTGCCAAGGGAGGGTCAGAGGTTCAATAACCCCACCTTCTTTATCGGGATAAACGACAGTTACAATGGGAAGGAGATGGATAAGATTCTATTCACCTCCCTTGCCCACAGGATAGTTGTGATTTCAAAGGAGGCGAATTCCGATAAACTCCCTGTGAATCAATCAGAGCATGCTGTCATTTCATATTTTGTGGATACATCAGAGCCAGGGGTTTTGTTTCGTTTTGATGCGCCGCGGTTTATTACAGTGGAGAGTGCAGAGCTCTTTGGTGGCTCATTGCCATCGGAGATAAATTCTTTTCGCTATCCCTTGCTTGAGAATGTGGAAGAACTTGCCCTTCAGTATTACGACGGGCTGTCCCGCACATGGTCCGATGAATGGGATTCAACGAAGACAAACCGCCTGCCCGCAATGGTAAAGATCACCCTTGTTCTCTCTGATTCATCAGGCAACAAAGAAAAATTCTTCAATCTCATTGAGGTGCCTGGGGGGATGAGGTAGTTCAGAAAGATGACAATAATGCATTTGTTTGATAAAATTTATAGATTCCAAAGGGATAGGCTCAAATACATTAAAGATAATTTTAAAAATGCCTGTTACTTTCCATGCGATTACTGCCTCAAATATTTTAAAAAGGTGAATCCATGAAGAAAATAGTTGCTTTTCTTTTTGTAGCAGTGGTTTTATTTTCAGGGTGCAGTAAAGAGCCTTCAGAACCACCCGAGGATATCTGTCCGCGTTGTGAGGATAATATCTGGACAGATGAATGTGAAACCATTGACCCTCCGCAGGCAAGGGATAGAATTGCCTATATTTCCTATGATGGCTCTGATTATGATATTCAGACCATGGATCCAGATGGTAATAGGGTCAGAGTCCTGACAAGGAATAATTCTCATGATATTCAGCCCCGATGGTCTCCGGATGGCAAGAGGATTTTATTCTCCAGCAACAGGAGAGGAAACTTTGACTTATGGATTATGTTTTCCGATGGCAGATGTCAGAAATTAATCACAAAGAGCGATGAGGACGAGATAGATCCATCCTGGTCTCCTGACGGCGGAAGAATTGCCTATGTTTCATACCCTGAGATAGGGCTATCAGAGATTTACACAATGAATCTCACTACAGGTGAGGTCAAAGCCCTTACCTCAAATGATTCCGTTGATGGAAAGCCCGCATGGTCACCGGATGGCTCAAAGATTGCCTTTGTCTCAAATCGTTCAGGAAAATTTGAGATTTACATAATGAATGCAGAGGATGGCTCCGAGCAGATGCCTTTGCCAGGGACAAAGATAGTTAACAATAAAACATATCCCGTAAGTGAGGGTGTTCTCGGTGGTCCTGTTTGGTCTCCGGATGGAACGAAGATTGCCTTCTCGGATTCACTTTACATGTATATCGGTATTGTTATTGTCAATGCAGATGGAACCGGCTACCTCCCACTTACAGGGGATCCATATTCTTCCCAGACCTTTCGCGATTCTGAACCCTCCTGGTCTCCGGATGGGAAATTTATCGTCTATATGTCATCAATGTCAGGACTGGGCGAGATTTACAGGGTTAGTGTTGATACCGGCGAGATAGTGAGAATAACACAGAATACCACTGCAGACGGCAGCCCTTCATGGTCTCCGATTCAATAATAAAAAATCCAGAGACACTCTTTATTATTAAAGTTCTTAAAAAGGACTGCGAAACATTATGGAATCATCTGAGGGCAGAGCCTTTAAACTGGGATGGGATTTATAAAAAGACCCTTGACTGAGGTGTCTTAAACAGATTTTATGCAAATATTTCTCAATCCGATATATTAGAATTAATCCCGGTTGAAACAAGAGAAAGATTTGAAAGGTTTTATCATTTTTCAACTGCAAGGAATTCTCTACTGATAAAAGGTTTTCTTAATGTCCATCAAATACTAAAACAGGAAGATATAGAGATTATGCCAGTAAAAGGGCTGGGGTTAATATTTAGATCATATTCAGACATCTCCGGGAGATTCACAAGTGATATAGACATATTGATTAAACCAGAGGATATTGTGAAGGCAGGGGAGGTCCTTAAGAAAAACGGGTTTATCCCTGCAGAGACAAACAGGAACAACCTCTGGCATGTTCAATTTATTGATGAGAATGGAATTGAGGTTGAACTGCATTATAATATTCCCCGTGTCAGGTCCTCTTTAAATATTATGGAAATTTTTACTAACTCAAGGTTGCATACTATTGATGGTAGAAATGTTATAGTTCCTTCATCAGAGGACCTCCTGATATTTCAGGCATGCTCATCAGGTTTGACAAATGCCCTGGGTCAGGGGTCCCTCATCAAAACATGTGTTGACTATATGGTTACCATTGAGAAAGAGGAGAAAAACTGGTCCTGGGAGAGATTTTATGAAAGGAGTGAGAGAGCGGGAGCCCGGAATCATGTTTTATTTATCCTCTTATTTCTCAATGATATTTTTCAATGGGGGGACAATTCGGGAGAGAATAAATTTCAGGAAAAACTAAAATCCTTTATGTTGAATAGCCATATCCGCGGATATAATGTTCCAGCATGGTTTATAAAAGATGGCGATATTTGCTTTGATCGCCATGTCTCATCGCTATATAACTTTCTCATATCAGGCGATATAAAGAGGTTTTTGAGACACCTTAAATATGCATTATTCCCCGGAAAGGAAAGGGTTGCTGAGAGGTATGGAATTTCTCCTGACTCCATGAAGGTTTATTTTTACTATCCTCTGAGAATTTTTGAATTACTTAAGAGTAAATCAGCACTGCGCTCTATTTTGAATACCTTCAGGGTTGCCAGATTTTTAGGCGGGCGCTGAACTTTGAGTTAAATCGCAATGTTTTCTTACTCGCTCACAGAAATTGTCCTGTAGGTGTAGATATAAGCGGAGGGGTCCTTCCAGCAATCAGGTGGAGCGTTTTGTTTTCTACAGAGATGGCTTAAAAATTCCTCCGGTCTTTTAAGTTCTTTCCATACATCAGGAAGAAAGGTTGATTGATTATTTCTATAATACAGAATCACTCCATCAATGCCGGGCTTTAAAAGTTTTACCGCCTCTGACTTATTTTTTACGATCAACTGCTGGGGATAATCAAGGATTGAAACCTCTATCTTGATGTCCTTAAGTTCTTCCTTTTTTAATGGCTTAAAGCGGGGATCCTCTGTTGCAGCAGCAACTGCATTGTCCACTACATCCTGATAGATTGCCTGGCGGGGTATTATGCTACCGATGCAACCCCGGAGGGCGCCCCTTTTTGTTAAGGTCACAAAGGTTCCGCGCCAGGATAGGAGATTTGAATTATTCTTTTCAAGGGCCATTTTCTCAACAAAGGGAATGTATTTCTCTGAGGTTGTAAGATAGTGTTCAATGGATTTTCTTGCCAGTGAGAGCAGGACCTTTTTCTCCACCTCATTGACAGAGAAATTTCTTATGAATACAATGCCTGCATATCCAACAACACTGTCCTTCTCTCCATATACATCTCCTGAATTTCTATATGCAACAAGTTTAGGAACAAGGTTGAACTTCCTTGCAAAGTTCAGCAGAATAAGGAGGACGCTGTTGGCGTCTGTCTCACATCGTTTAACCCCATCCTCATCCATGTCCAGGATTGCTCTTATGCAGGACCTGTCCAGTTCCACTGCCTTCTCATAGGGGTAATAATGAGAAAAATCCATGCTCCCTATGAGTATTGTGTTCTCTCCATACATTCCTATTATGTCCCCCGTGATCTTCCGGATGTCATCATCGTTTACAGAGCCGATAATTTCAGGGATAATTGTAAATCTTTTCTTACTTGATTCATTCAGTTTTTTTAAAAATGGCAGAACTACCTCAATTACATGCATTCCATTTGCCGCAGGCACCTCCTTGTAAAAGGGGTCAAGGAGCATAAATTTAATCCTCTTTACATCAAGGGGAATCTCGGCTCCGGGAATTTTGAAATGGGTGTGAGTATCAAGGGATACACCGCTATATCTTGCCTGGCCGTTATGGTTACCTGCAATTATTATCACGCTGTCAAAGTCAAAAGCGATTTGTGAAAGCGTAAGTCCTGCAACAATTCCCGAGTACTGGTATCCAGCGTGGGGGACTATAAGGGCAAAGACGCGTTCGTTGTAAATGAGGGGTGAATTTTTGAAGATATCATCTAAAAGTTTGTATAATTCAGTTTCTTCAGCAGGATAAAATTTTCCTGCCACAACCGGTTCCCTCACCCTTTTTTCGGAGCACGAAAGTAACAGAGTGGCAAGGATCAGAAGGACGAAGAATTTTTTACATTGACCAGAGCCCGGGAATCTTTTCTCCGCATTCACATCTACTCTCCTTTATAAGGTATTTTTTTATTAAATAACCCTCTCTCTCTATTAACAGTTTCCCGCATCGCGGACAGTAAGTGTTCTGTGCAGGATGGCCCGGGACATTTCCAATGTATACATATTTCAATCCAGAGGATATTGCGGATTGGTGTGCCTCCTCAAGTGTTGCAACGGGCGTGGGGTAAAGGTACTGGAGTTTATGGGCGGGATAAAACCTTAAGAAGTGCAATGGCTGGTCAGCGCCGATTTCACGCACAATCCACTGGCAGAATCTGTAGATTGATTCCGATGTGTCAGAGAGCGTGGGAACAAGGAGGTTACTCAATTCAAGCCAGATGCCCTCCTCCTTTATGACCAGAATGGTTCGCAGGACAGGGTCAAGCATGGCTGAGGTAATCTTTTTGTAAAAGGCATTGCTGAATGCCTTAAGGTCAAGGGTTATTGCATCAATAAACTTGAGTAGATCCCTTAAGGGCTTCTCATTGATAAAGCCCGCAGTGACGAGGGTATTTTTAATTCCCTTTTCTTTAGCAATTCTTGCAGTGTCCTTCACATATTCGTAGTAGATAATGGGTTCAGAGTATGTGTAGGCGATAGATGGAATGTGCCGGGAGACTGCAATCTCCACCACCCTTTCCGGTGGGAGGTCATAATTAACCGTTTCCTCGGGCTTTCTCTGGGAGATGTCCCAGTTCTGACAGTTGAGACATCTGAGGTTACAGCCAGCAGTGGCTATGGAGAGTATCATGGTCTGGGGAAGGAAATGATAAAAGGGCTTCTTCTCAATGGGGTCAAGGTGGACAGCGCAGGGATTTCCGTACACAATGGAATATAACTTATTGTTTCTTACAACCCTTACCCTGCAGAAACTCCTGTCGCCCTCTTCAAGAACGCATTCATGGGGACAGAGGTGGCACTGAATTGTATTTCCATGTCTTTCGTAGTGCTCTGCCTCCCTGTTCCATTTCCAGATTTTCTGTGGGGCATCAGAAGGAAAGCCAATTTTAACTCGCTTCCTTGAGTCATCAAGGAAAAAATCTCGGGCTGAGAAATAGCCAATCCCTGCCATTCCCCCTGCAGCAGTTAATTTTTTCAGGAATTCCCTGCGGGATTGATACGCCATAGATATAATTATAATCCCTCAAGAATTTATGTCAACCGTTTAAGGTTTTATCAAGTAATTTCTTCACAGCGCCCAGAGGACATGCGAGGTTACAGAAAAACCTCGGGATTACAAAGCCGCCTGCGATAAAAAACAAAGCAACACATAATACTGTTATACTTACAGTGAATTCATTCTTGAACATAAATGTGTAAATATCTAAGAATGGCGGTGTCAGGGCTGATTCGTCAAATTTTGACTTAAAGTAAATAAAGGGTATAAGGATCAGTATGATTAATCTTATGGAGTGGAGTTTGCTGATGAGGGATTGTGAGACCCTCCGTTCTGAGACTGGCTGGGCATCGTACATAATACCGATGGGACAGGTCATGTGACAGAAGGGCCAGTTCCCTGTGTTTGTTATTGTGCCTGTGATTACGATATATTTTCTGTAGATTCCGAAGGCGCACTGGCGTGGGCAGACATGGCAAAATAGATAGGGAATTTTAAAGAAACAGCGAAAGATGGGATAGAAGGCAACAAGGGATAGAAGGAGAAATTGAATCAACCTGAACCAGTTGGTGAAGACAAACTTTATCCATCCGCCGCTCAAAAGGAGTGCAAGAATAAGTGTTATTGAGACAATAATGGTATAAATTTTGCTCCTTGAAAAGGAGTATAATTCAACATTGTTGCTCGCTATGAAGGCGCCGAGGATTCCGAGAAGAGAGAACATAACTGCCCAGGGGTGCCATTGCCTGTAGGGGATTTTAAATTCTCTGCCGGAAAGGTGGACGGAAAGAAAAAAGGCGCTTGTTGCCTTTATGAGAGTGAGAAGCAATAGCGATTTTTCTATGCCGAAGAGAGGAATTATTAAAATGCCTGTTAAAATGGCGCCTGCGCAGGAGCCAGAAAGGTCAGCGCTGTAGATTTGTGAGGCTGATTCAAGGGGCTCTTCAGAGATGGAGGGGAAGAGACAGTAGAACTGGGCGCCTGTAAGGCATCCAGAGAGAAATAGTAAGAGAAAAAAGAGCGCCTTTGCACCGAGGGGAGGTATTGAATGGAGGTCAATTGATGAAATTAAAATAAAGATAAGAAGAGGAAATAATACAATCAGAAATTCAGTGGAAAGAAGAACTGCTCTTTTAGAGAAGTTTCTTGTTATAATCCCGCCTCCTGCCATTCCTAACATAAAGGCAGAGAAGAGAACCCCCATGTCCATGTAAATGGTGCTGTAGATTACCTGAAAGACAAGTAAGAGGGCAATCTCTATTGACATACCATAGAAGCCATTTGTCCAGGAAGCATAGGAGAGGACAGGGCTTCTGCTGTTGGAAATAATATAGAGAGAGATCAGAACAAATAGAATAACGACAGGGAGAACGATGTTTTTTGACGAGGAGAATTGCTTCCACCAGGAGTCAAGGTAATACTTAAAGGCAGATGGCAGGAGGTCGCGGTTGGTTTTTGATTCAGCCATAACCCAGATCCTTGCCTGATTCAATCGCTCCCCGGTAAACCTGCCCTTTAAATATGCCTCATTTACATATTCGGTATTGACTTTGAGTTCTTTGAGTTTATCAGTGATATTTTCTGTAAGGGGTCTATTGCCTGCGATGTAGAATATCTTCTGGCCAGGGAGAACGAGAATCTCACTGAAGACCTGTCGGAGAGCCCTGTAGATTGAGGAATGGAGTTTTCTTAATTCGCCTCCGAGATACGTCTCGGAACCACCTATGCCGAACCCCATCACCCCATTGTCCCTGAGGTTCTTCTTTAATTCTGTAAAGAACTCATAGGTGTAGAAGCGGTTGAGTGCACCTGATAGGGGCATTGGCGCGGATATTAAAATAGCATCAAATTTTTTATTATTCCTCTTTAAAAACTTCCGCGGGTCCTCAAGAAGTATTGTTGAAGATGAAAGCGAGTGAGGAAAGAGTAACTCAGTAATTCTTATAAGGTCAGGGTCAATGTCAATATAGTAAATCTTTTTTGTTCCGTATTTTTTAACCTCCTCAATTATTCCTGAATAGCCCCCGCCCATTATCAAAACATTCTCTGCTTCCGGGATCTGGGACATCACATAATGGGTTAACTCCTCCCTTCCCACGGGGTCTCTGCCAGATATAAGGAGCACGCCATTCTGGTATAGATTAAACTGCTCCCCTGCAGTTGTCACGACTATCGTGCCGTAGGGGGATTGCTTCTGGATGATGATTTTCTGCCCGGGATAGGCAGGTTCAAGGGTCTTTGTTTCAGGATTATAAATTAATAGAATAATTGAAAGGAGGGATATTATAAGAGAGATTAATTTTTTAAATTTTTCTCCTGAAAGAAACAGCAAGGAGATGTTTGTCATAAGGGTTATGAGAAGAGAAAGTGTAATGGAATTAAGGCCTGCCACGAGGGAGAGAAGATACATCAATGAGCCGATAGTTGCACCAGCGCATTCATAAACATAAAGTTTTGATACATTTAATGTTTCTGAAAGGCGGGCTGATAGAAATGAAAAGAGTGCGCCGGAGATTATGGATGATGGGATGACCGTGATAAGGAGATTTATGAGAATAAAATTGATTGAGGGGACTCCGCTGAGTGATATAATCCCGTGAAGGTATCTAAGGTACAGGATTTGAAGGGGCAGGAGAAGTGTAAGTAATACCATTGAATAAAATATTAAACCCTTGGATTTCCTGATTTTTCTCGCGAGAAAGGCACCTGCTCCACCGGAGGCAAGCCAGATTCCAAGCACAACACTTAAGATAAGTTCATTCCCTGAAACGGAATTGAGCGCTTCCCTTATCAGAATAACCTGGCTCAGGATGGATACCAGTCCTGTAAGGGATGAGAGTATATTATAGTTGAGCATTTTATATTATGATTTCAAGCCCATCGTAGGCAGGGGCAACATTTTTCGGTAAACTCTTTTCAAGTTCATCATGGTCAACAGAATGGCCCAGGTGAGTGAGATAGGCATTTCTGGGCTTCAGTTCCTCAATTACCTTCAATGCCTCTTCAATTGTGAAATGAGTTGGATGGGGCTCATATCTTAATGCACCAATCATTAACACCTCAAGATCTCTAAGCAAGTTCATTGACTCATCCGGGATCTCGCTCACATCAGTAACATAGGCGAAATTTGAGAACCTGTAGCCAAAAATAGGAAGATCGCCATGCATTATTTCCACAGGTGTAATTTTTATACCCGAGAGTTCAAGATTTCCATCAATTATATTTGGAATTAGATAGGGTTTTCCGCCTCCATAAAAGACATCCGTAAAGAGGTAGGGGAATGTCCGTTTTATACTCTCAATGGTCTCCTCACTGCCGTAAATCGGAATCTTGCGGTGCTGGATGAAATTGAAGATCCTCAGTTCATCAACACCATAGAGGTGGTCTGCATGAGTGTGGGTGTAGAGGACAGCGTCAATCCTTTTTATCTTATAGGCAAGGCACTGGGCACGAAGGTCTATTGATGTGTCCACAAGGATATTTTCCTCATTATTCTCAACAATTATTGATGCCCTCAATCGTTTGTTTTTCGGGTTTTTTGATGTACAGACCCTGCAGTTGCATCCAATTACAGGCACACCCGTTGATGTTCCGCTTCCCAGTACGGTTACCTTCATAACATTTTACTAATTTCCAGTTTCATTCCTCTTTTTCAGCAATTCATTCATACTCCCTGTTCTGTAACCCTCAAGGTCCAGGGTGACATAAATGAAACCGAGAGATTTCAATTTTTCTACAATTGCCCCTTTTGTTTTGTCGTCAAGAATCATCTTTGATTCCTCTCTTCCGAGTTCCAGTCTTGCGATATCATTGTGGTATCGGACCCTGAATGTCCTGAATCCAAGGGAGCGAAGAAACTCCTCTGCCTCTCCCACCATTTGCAGGCGTTCCAATGTTATTTTTGTCCCGTAGGGGAATCGCGAGGACAGACAGGCGAAGGACGGCTTATCCCACGATGGCAGTCCCATCTCCCTGCTTATAGTACGAATTTCATCCTTTGTAAGTCCCACCTCTCTGAGGGGGCTCAGAACCTTCAGTTCTTCTGCTGCTCTTCTCCCTGGCCGATAGTCATAATCGTCATCAGCATTTGTGCCATCAAGTATTACAGAAATACCCTCCTTCTTTGCATACTCCAGGCATATAGTGAAGAGTTCCCTTTTACAATAGTAACATCTGTCGGCTGGATTTGACACAAAGTTAGGGTCCTCCATTTCATTTGATTGAATGATGATATGTTTAATTCCAATGCCCTTTGCAAATTTTATTGCATCTTCTGTTTCAGATTCCGGATATGTGGGAGATACAGCAGTGATTGCCACTGCCCTGCCGTCAAGAACATCATGAGCAATCTTAATCAGCAAGGTGGAATCAACCCCACCAGAATAGGCAATGACAGCAGAGCCCAGTTTCTTCAGAAGGTTCTTTAAATCCTCTATCTTTTTCTGTGTCTCCAATATCATTTTGGTTCGATCACTCTAAATCATAGTAATATCAGTTACAGATCCCTGAGGGCGGTTTATAAGCATCTCCTGCTTTTCCCTGGATTTTATGTATGCAACTTTGAGTTTCTCGTTTCCATTTACATCACTGTATCGGAAGAGCAGGGCACGGAGGATCTCTTCTGTTTTTTCACTCAGAATGCCATCAAGGAGGACTGTGGGTCCTGGAATATCCAGCGGTTTTAAGAGAGTGAAATTTTCCCCCATTGCCTCAATTATTCTGTTCTCTGATTCATTTCTTCCTACAATTGCTTTTGCTTCAGGTGAGATGCGGAAGTGTCTTCCCACCTTCAGTAACTTCAAATCGGTCATGGTGTAATTCTTTTTGTATGTAAAGAGGTCTTTCAGTCGCCGGGAGAATATCCTGTCAGTGAGCATGCATCCGCCAGAAGGGCAGGGATAGTCATTGATTCCGGCGATTCTTGCCAGTTCAATCTGCCTCTTTCTTGAGCGACCGGAGATATCAAGCAATTTCCCTCTGTCAACGATTTTTAGTTTTTCTGGAATTGTTTCCGGCAGGAGATGGGCAGAGAGTGGGCGGAGGATTAAGCCCTCAAGTCCTGATTCCTTCTCAATGAGTGCCATCTGGTGCCGATGCTGGCTCATGGGTCTCTGTCCCAGAACCTCTCCTGTCACTATGAAGGATGCTCCGAATTCACCCATCAATGCCTTTGCCCTTTTCAGCATATAAATTCTGCAATCAATGCACGGATTCATTCCCTTGCCATAACCGTATTTTGGGTTTTCAACAATTTTAAAATAATCCATTCCCTTTGGATATGTCTTCACCGTAATTCCCAGTTCTTTTCCTGCCTGAAGTGCTTCGGATAAGCAACCAGCTTCCCTTTTCTTCCTCGAGGTGCAATTGCAAAAGATGCTCACGAAGTTTACGCCAATAAGTTCAATGCCCTGTTCAAGCATAAGTTTAGCAGCCAGGGTTGAATCAAGCCCACCGGAGAGCATTATGATTGCCCTTCTGTTCATTGTATTCATAGAAATATTTTAGCATATAAGAGGGGAGGAGGAGAAGAAAATTGGAATGAAAATTTGAGAAAATTCTGACTACAGCACTCTCTTTTTTCTCCAGTCAGCAATTGTGTGATATATTCCATGCCATTTGACTTTTAGTTCTGAACCTGAGATAACGACCCCAACCCTGTGGCATGCAATCTTCTCTTTTTTGAAGATTTTTATAATCTTACTGGTATTCTCAGGCGCTGAAGTCATTACGAATCCGTAACTTGGGTAGACCTTCAGCCATTTTTTTAGTGGCATACGAAAATCCCATGGAATCAGTTCTGAATCCACAAGCCCTCCCTTTTTTGAGAGTTCAAGAAGAATGGCTATTGTTCCGAGAATGCCTGCGTTGCTTATATCCTTTGCGGAGGTGAGGAGATTCTTCTCTGCCAGTGAGGGCATTATATTTAGTATTCTTCTGATGGTGACTTTACTTTTTTTTGAAAAGGCATCAAGGGCAAGAACTTCAGATTCCTTGATTGTTCCATTGAGGTCAATTGCAGTAAGAATATCATCGCCCTTCTGAGCAGTATTGCTGTAAATGATTTTCCTTGCATACCCAATGGATGCAATTGAGAGATGAGGGCTGTTGTTTGATGGATGATAATGGCCCCCGAGGATATTTATTCCTATCTTATTTGCGGCATATTTCATACCCTTTACAATGGCTCTCGCAGTCCTTCTGTCCGCTGATATTACATTTACAATCCCCTCTGGCTTACCACCCATTGCCTGTATGTCGTTAACCGTTACAATGACACTGGACATTCCGGCAAATTCCGCGTCAAACTTAATGAGTTCCGGCATAATTCCATCTGCAGACATCAAAATATAGTGATCCTTGAATTTTATTGCTCCTGCATCCTCCCCAAAGGATGTAAGGAGTTTTCCTTCTTCATTAAGATTCTTGAAAATTTCACTGATGCCGGATTTCCGTCTTATTAGATTGAAATTATGGAAGAGAAAGTTGAAATTGAACACATTCAACCTCCATTAAGATATGTGGAATACCACGGTAATTCACTCTGCGGAGGGATTTCCATCCCAGCCGCCTGAATAATCCTTCTGCCCTCTCCTGCACAAAAGCCATCATAATTCCGCCGCCGTTTTCCTCTACATACCTTTGAGCATATCTTATAAGGTGACCTCCTGTGCCATTGCGATATTTTTTTTCAATTGCAAGACGACTGCCAAACCATAAGCCATGCTTCAACAGTGTAAGACGAACTGTTCCAACAATTCTGTCATTTACCTTAGCATATAGATAAATTGACCTGCTGTCAAGTTTATCTATATCAGAATTCTTAAATAATCCCTTAACAATTTTGTCACATCCTTCATTGACATCTCAGAGTTTGCTCTGTTCAGGGCATCCTTTAAACTCTGATAACAGAAGGGACAGGAGGTGACAAGATACTGTGCCCCTGTGCGCATTGCCTCTTTCACTCGGTCACTGGAAATTGCCTGCTGAATGTGGGGAAATCCCGCCTTGACGCCGCCGCCGGAGCCACAGCAGCGGGAGTCTTCACGGATTCTCTCCATCTCCAGAAGGGTCATACCAGGGATTGCCCTTATTAGATTACGCGGTGCGTCAAAAGCTCCTGAGTGTCTTCCCAGATGGCATGGATCGTGATATGTAACGTTCATGTTAATCTCTTTTTTGAATTCAAGTTTGCCCTCCTGAAGGAGATTGTCCATGAACTGGGTAAGGTGGAGGATTTCGGCGTCCAGGACATCGGGGTATTCATGTTTTAAAGTGCTGAAGCATCCAGAACAGGCAGTTATAATCCCTTTTACCCCGGTGGACCTCAATCTTTCAGCGTTTTTCTTTTTTATTGAATTAAAACTCTGTCTGTCGCCAAGTCGCATCACAGTACTTCCACAGCAGACCTCCTCTTTACCGAGTATTCCGAAGTCAACGCCGGCTGATTTCATTATGTTTGCCGCTGCAGTGGCTGTGCGTTTCGCCACCGGGTCATAGGCAGCGGTGCACCCGACGAAGAATAGATATTCCGCCTCTTCCTTGCTTAAGTCCTTGATGTTCAATTCCTTAGCCCATCGGTCCCTGAGGTTCCTCGGCTGTTGCCAGGGATTATCATAATTCAGGATGCTCTTGATTAATGGCTGGTGCTGTGGCAGTGGGCCCTCGCCTATCTTCACAAGATATTCTCTCAATGCAATGAATGCATTGGTCTGCTCCAGGTCCTTAACCGGATTGCAGTTTGCCTGACAGTTGCCACAGAGCGTACACGTATAAACGACATGTTTCACCGTATCGTCGATCTCAATCTCAGGCGGGGAGGTTGTAAGCGCACGAATTAATTCAATGCCTCCCTGAGGCAAAATATGCCTTGTATTTAAATCTCGTTCCAGAGGGACAATTATCAGAGTATTTGTGGCTGCTGATCATATCAGGATTGGTCATCCTGCAGATCCCGCACCGGACACATTTCCAGGCATCGTTTCTGTATTCGTATAGATTTTTAATATTTTTCCCTAGTTCTGCGAAGGGAGCCATCTCAACCTCCTATATAAGTGGAACCGGAACCCCTGGATTCAGAAGGTTTTTTGGATCCACAAGTTTTTTTATTCTTTTCATCATATTCAGATAATTCCCTGTCCTCGCATACAGTTCTTCTGCCAGTTTGCCTTCAGGATTGTCAAAGAAAGCACCTTCGTCAAGCAGTTTTATATTCAGTTTTTCAACCATTTCGTCAAGGAAATCTTTTTTCGTGAGGAAACTGTAGTTACAGTAAACTGCCCTGCCATTGCCATAGGAGATGAAGAGCCGGGTAATTTTTTCATCAGGGTAATTGGAGGAGGCAGTGAAGTCAGAGATGATCTTATCAAAGAATTCAGCATGTTGGAATAGGGTATAAAAATATGTCTGCCTGTGTGTCAGAATCTTCCATGGTTCGTGAAGTTTGGTTAATAAATAGTTATGCAATGCCCTGATTTCGCCTCCGGAGTATTTTTCACAATATCTCCGCAATTTCTTTTCTGGAATTCAACATGCTTTTTCGTTGATTCAAAGCCCGCAAGCATTATCCAGTCATATTGATTGGAATCATGGCCTGTCAATTGTTTGAGATAGGGCCTGTTCATTCCAATACATTCTATACATAGTTCTTTCCGTGAGATCTCTTTCATTGCTGATAGCATATCAGCCATTTTTGTAAATCCCGAGACCAGTGCGTCCCTCTCTTCAAGATTTGGATAAACGAGAATGCTTGCTCTTGTAACGATGCCATATATGTCCTTTGATGCATGATACCATTTGGAGATATGGGGACCTGGCTCGTCCCTCCAGTCCGCAATCTCTTCTGATAGAGAATGACTCCCCGTTTTGCGAATATCGCCATCGGCAAGGACTACGAGGAGGTTTGAGAATTGCGTTTCGGGAAACTTCTGAGCAGAAAGTACAATACTCCTGTTCACATATGTTGGAACCAAATAATCTGAAAAACTCCGGCAGGATAAGCTGGCTTGAGATTGAATTTTTTTAACTCCTCCGTTAACTGTTCAAATATCACGCCTCGCTGGATGTGTGCCATAAGGTTGGGTGCATCAACGAACTCAATCTTATTCATTCTATTAAAATCAACTATAATCCCCCAGGTGCTGTCAGAATAAAGCACACCATCATCTGCCGTTAAGACAGGAATATTGTTTTTGTCTGCAATTTTCACTATCTTCTGAACATCTTCGGTTGACTCGGGCATTACCAGGACAAAATTGTCTGGCTCTTTTTCTTTGGTAATAAAGCCAGAGAGTGCCTTCGCATCATCAATGACCTTTCCCCTGCCCAGATTTTCTTTCGGTGTTCTCAATATTATTTCATTCATTGTGGACCTCTTTTTTATTTTGATTCAAGACCATTTGCATCCACTTTGCAAATTCCTTTGAAGGGGACTTATTGAAGATCTCGGAATAAAATGCCTTCACCATCTGGAGCATATTATCTGTATAAAGTGGATTTTTCTTGTTCACCTTTTTACTCTCTACAAGTTCTTTTACACGATATAACCACAAAAGCCGCAATTCATAAAAGAAGGGGATAGCATCAGCCACAAGGCGCTGATATGCAGTGACCTTTGAACTGTATGACTTTCTCAATGAGCGAATCTCTTCAAGGGCTCTCAAAGTAACCTCAATCTGGGTATCAAGATGTTTAAGAATTTCATCCTTCTTAAGGTAATCAAAGAAGAAGAATTTTAAAGCAAATGGTTCTTTCAGTTCCTGCGTCTTACGAACGGGCGTCTTAATCCATTCCTCAAAGACCTTTTTACCTTTCTCTGTTATCGTATAAAGATGTTTGTTAGGAGAGTCCTGCTGGGTTATCACCCTTTTGGTGATTAATCCCTCTTTATGCATCTTTTTAAGTGTTGGATATAATTGACCGTCGCTCACGTCCCAGAAATTTTTGATGGTATCCCTGTAAAATGTCTTGATTTCATACCCGCTCATTGGTTCACGCATCAGAAGGCCCAGAATTGATTCACGGAGGGACATGAATACCTCTTTCTGTTATACCTTTAATAGATATACCTCTAATAAATATATATGGTTTTAAAATCTGTCAAGAAAAATTTTTCATATTTTGTGGTTGACTTTTATTTTGTTCTATGCTATTGTAATAATATGTGATGAGTTTTTAGTTTAGATTTATACTGTAATTCTTTGAAATTAGAGGAGGTTTCTTATGTTTAAAGTAGGGGATCTGGCGGTTTATCCGGGGCAGGGCGTGGGTGTCATAGAGGCGGTTGAGAAAAAGAATGTAAATGGTGTAGGTAAAACCTTTTATGTAATGAAAATGTTGAAGAGTGATGTGAAGGTGATTGTTCCGGTTGAGATGGCAGAATCAATAGGTATGCGGGTGATAATTTCGGAGGAACTGGTTCCCAAGGTTTATGACATCTTAAAGAAAAAGACATCACTACTTGAAAATGGCGGCTGGAATAAGAGATACAGGGAGTTTTCTGAGAAGATAAAGACGGGCTCAATCTTTGAGATGGCGGAGGTGATGAGGGATCTCCTGCTTTTAAAACAAAAGAAGGGACTTTCATTTCGGGAGATGAGAATGCTTGAATTTGTAAGAAATTTAGTTATAAATGAAATTTCTCTTGCTACAAAAAAGGAAGAGCGAGATATAGAAGAGAAGATAAAAGCATTCTTCGTCAACTGAGTTAAAGTCCCGGTTAAAACTAAAAATTGACAATTAATGAAAGGGTTATAATATGGATTTAGTCTGGAAGGCATTAATTATCTTGATCTCTGCAGGAATTGGATTTCTCCATGGTCTATCAGAGGAAGCAAAATGGACAACCATCTGGGTTTATCCCATCATTTATGTGGTGGGAGCAATTCTTTCCCTTACATTCTTGAAGATTCTTTTAAATTATCCCGCGAAAAGAATAGTTGGTGGTGCCATAGGATTTTTATCAGGAATTGGCATCGGTCATGTCATAGCAATTGCTTTTGTTAAGCCATATATTGCAAGCGAGTTCATTATCACTGCTATTTATCTTCTGGTTGGCTATACTGGATTGAGAATTGGTGAGAAGAAGGGTCCTGAACTTTTCGGAACATTCCTCTCAATGGTGTCAACCTCGCCAGGATTTCTTGAGAACTATAAGATTCTTGATACAAGCGTAATTATTGACGGCAGGATTCAGGATATTGTGGAAAGTGGTTTTATTGAGGGTGTTTTTATTGTTCCACAGTTTGTCTTGAATGAACTCCAGTATGTTGCTGATTCACCAGATCCGGTAAAGCGTGTCCGGGGGAGGCGGGGAATGGATGTTTTAAATCGCCTCCAGAAATCAGAGGAGATAGAGGTTCGTATTGTTGATAGAGATTATCCGAAAATAAAGGATGTTGATGCAAAACTGATTGCACTCACAAAGGAAATGGGTGGCAAACTGGTGACCACTGATTATAATCTTCATAAACTTGCAGAAGTGCAGGGGGTTCAGGTGTTAAATGTGAATCAACTTGCTACTGGACTTAAACCGATTCTCCTGCCCGGTGAAGTGCTTAAAGTAAAGGTTATCAAAGAAGGAACAGAAGCAGGGCAGGGCGTTGGCTATCTTGATGATGGCACAATGGTTGTTGTAGAGAATGGAAAAAGACAGATGGGGAAGACGATTGAAGTAATAATTACAAGCGTTCTCCAGAATCCATCTGGTAGAATATTCTTTTCAAAGATAAAGGAAGAAGCAACTGCCCAATAGCGGTGTAAATAAAAAACTCTTTTCTCCATTAAAATTAAAGTCCCTTGAAATAAGGAACAGGATTGTCCGTGCGCCGATGTACACCGGACTTGCCGATGAGTATGGTTTCGTGACGGAAAAGATGCTTGCGAGGTATGCGCGAATTGCAGAGGGTGGGTCAGGGCTTGTGATTGTGGAAGCATCTGCGGTCAATGAATACGCAATTGCATCACCCGTTCAATTAAGGATTGATTCTGATAAGTGTATTCCTGGCTTAAGGAAACTTTCAGGCGCAATCAGACAATATGGCGCAGTTCCAGGAATTCAACTCTTCCATGCAGGAAGATACGCTCTTTCAGGAAAAGAATTACTGTCAAGTTCTAATGTCCCTCTTGAACTAATCCCTGAGACATTTTTTTATCCCCGCCCCATGCGCATAGAGGAGATTAGAAAGACAATTTTAGATTTTAGCAATGCAGCAGGAAGGGCGATTGACGCAGGCTTTCAGGTGATTGAGATTCATGGTGCAGGGGGGGTATCTTGTCGTGATTTTCTTTCGCCAAGAACAAACAGAAGGGCTGATGAATATGGTCTAACCATTGAGGGCAGGATGAGATTTGCAGTTGACTTAGTGAAAGGTGTGAAGAATGTTGCAGGCGATAAAGCTGTCTGTGGATTCAGGCTGATGGTGGACGAGTTAATGCCCGGAGGGGTTGTTTTTGAAGATGCAATTATTCTTGCAGAAGAGTTAATAAAAAGTGGTGTGGACTACCTGAACCCGTTGCCTGGTTCCCATGAGGCATACATTCAGGATGAAATAAGCGAGCGATTGAAAGAGCCCGGCTTTGGTGTAACTTATTCAAGTGTTCTTAAAAAAATTTTCCCTGAGACAGTGATCTTCAGCAACTGGAGAATCAATTCGCCAGAGATTGCAGAAAGGGCGCTTCAGGATAATGAATGCGATGCAGTTGCCCTTGCCCGTCCTCTTCTTGCTGACCCTGATTTTCCATCCAAGGCAGAAAAGGGGTTGGAGGATAAAATCATAAAATGCACCTCATGCAATCATTGTTATTATCTTGCACTGCAGGGTGCCGAGGTGAGATGCAAACAGTGGGAGAAGAAAAAACTTAAGGAAATACAGGGATAACATCAAGTCCCTCGTCCTCCTCAAAGCCAAGCATGATGTTCATATTCTGGAGGGCGTTGGCGGATGCACCCTTACCTAGATTATCTATCGCTGAGAATATAACAATCTGATTGAATTTCTCATTATAACCAGCTGAAATATAACAATAATTTGAACCTTTTACAAACTGGGGATTTGGCAGGACTCCTTCATCCAGGATTCTCACAAATTTCTCCTTTCTGTAATAGTTATGAAGTATTTTTCTTACCTCCCTCTCGCTGGTTTTCTCTTGCGGTATGATATAAATGCTTGAGAGAATTCCCCTGTTAATTGGAAGAAGGTGTGGCACAAAGGCAACGGGAATATCCTTTCCTGTTATTTTTTTTATCTGCGTCTCCATCTCTGGCTGGTGTCTGTGGGTTAAGGGCCTGTAAGGCCTGAATCCCTCATTGACCTCCGGAAAATGGAGATCCTGAGTGGGGCTTCGTCCTGCACCGGTGACACCTGACTTTGAGTCAATAATAATGGGATACTCTACTGAGATCTCTTTGAGTAGCGGAATTAATGGCAGGAGTGCAGATACGGGATAACATCCAGGATTTGCCACAAGAAAGGCCCTTTTAATCTCCTTTCTATTGATTTCCGGCAAACCATAGACAGCGGATTTTAATAACTCAGGCGACGGATGTCTGTGATACCACTTTTCATAAACTTCAGCGTTCTGGAATCTGAAGGCAGCGCTCAAATCAAGGACTCTTTTCCCCTTTTTAACGATTTCCGGCACCACCTCTGCTGATTTCTCCGGAGGAAGACAGGAAAAGACGAAGTCAGCATTATCTATTGCGCTTCTGTCTTCAATTGACTTACAGACAATGTCAATCTGTCCCAGCGAGGGGAATACATCATTGATTTTTTTCCCTGCAAACCTTTCGGAAGTGATGGCTGAGATCGCCACGCCTGAGTGTTTTAGTAGATATCTCAGTAATTCAACTCCAGTATAACCTGTTCCGCCAAGAATTGCTACTTTTATCTTCATGGTTTTTTAATATTAGCATAATTTCTTCTACTTTTGTAAAACTTTTTGTTTTATTAATGTTGCTTGAGGCATGGGGGACAGATTACGCAGGAATGACACCTTTGTTTTTTGACTTTTAACCCCTTTTTCCTATCTAATTTATCGCTTCGTCCACTGGAAGCTTCTGCGGGCGCCCTTCTGGCCGTATTTCTTTCTTTCCTTTCTTCTTTGATCCCTCCGAACAAGCCCTGCTTTTTTCAACACAGATTTCAGTTCGGGAGAATAATCAATCAGTGCCCTTGTAATACCATGCCTCAGTGCCTGTGCCTGACCTGAAAGCCCCCCACCTGTAATATTTGCGAAAAAGTGGAATTTGTTCTCTGTCTGGGTAACCACAAAGGGCTGATTGATTATGATTCTGAATGTTTCTACAGGGAAATACTCCTCAAGGAGTTTGTTATTTACAACTGATTTGCCCTCCCCAGGATATAGCCACACGCGAGCAACTGATGTTTTCCTCTTGCCTGTTCCGTAGTAACTCTGGACTTTAGTGGACATTTTATACCTCTATTTTTATTGGTTTTTGTGCCTTATGTGGATGTTCAGAACCGCAGTAAATCTTTAATTTCTTGATCAGGGCTCTTCCCAATCTGTTCTTTGGAAGCATACCTCTTACAGCCCTCCTCAATACCTCTTCAGGGTGTTTTGTAAGCATCTCTGAAACCTTTATTGTCTTCAGGCCCCCTGGATAGAAAGTGTGGTAGTGATACTCCTTATCCTTAATCTTATTGCCTGTCAACTTTACCTTTTCCGCATTTATTACCACAACAAAGTTTCCTGAATCATAATTTGGTGTAAATAGAGGGTTGTCTTTTCCCCTTAAGATTGTGGCAATCCTTGTTGCGAGACGACCGAGCACCTTGTTCTCTGCGTCAATCAATAGCCACTTCTTCTCAGAGTCATCCTTTTTTATTGATGCTGTTACTTTATTCATAATTTATTAAATATGGCACTAAAAAAATTTTTTGTCAAGAAATTTGCAATAAAAAATTGCAATAATTATTTTGATATATTAAAATTTTAGATTAAATTTAAATATAATAAATAAAGGTGGAGACATGGAGAGGAGCAAGATCCTTGTCCTTAATATGGGGAGTTTTATGCAACCACTTCTTGAACTCATTCGCAGAGAATCTGGGTGTGAAATCATTATCGCCGAGTCAGTGGATGACGCTGGAGATAAATTGAAGGTGGAGAAAATCAGGGGCGCCCTGATTGCCTTTCATCCGGAGGTAAATCCTGATGCAAGTATGGGGATAAGTTCGGGGCTGGAGATGTGGAGAAGGGTTCTACGCAATGCGGATGAGTATGTCGGAACAATTCCCATTGTTATTACCGTGGAGTCCAAATTCTTTAACACCACAATAGAAATGCAGATCAAGCGCTACGGGATAAAAAATCCTTATTGTATCCTCTCAGGCAGGGAATACGATGAAGAATCACTGGAGGTCATTAAAAGACATTTTGGGTTACAATAATGGAGAATAAAAAGGGACATAAGGGAACTCCTGTCAAGATGAAATTCTCTGCGGGGGGATTAGTCTACAGGAACAATAACGGTAAGTTTGAGGTCGCCTTAATTATGCATAAGAATCTTAAGGGTGAGGAGGTGTGGTCTATTCCAAAGGGGCTAATTGAAAAGGGGGAGGATGCGGAACGAACTGCCTTCAGGGAGGTGAAGGAGGAAACCGGATTGATTGGGGAGGTGGAGCAAAAACTCGGAGAGATAGAATACTGGTATTATTCAAAGGAAGAAAATGCACGGATTCACAAAAAGGTATATTTCTTTTTGCTCGGCTATCTTGAGGGAAGCACGGAGGACCATGACGCCGAGGTCGAGGATGTAAGATGGTTGACCCTGGAGGAGGCAGCGCAGAAACTGACATTCCCGAATGAGAGGAAGATTTTGAAGCAGGCAAAGTCATTATTAATGAAAATGCAGAAATAAATCAATAAATTTAAGGAGGCAGGTTATGATTAAGGGAATCAATCATGTCGGCATTGCGGTAAAGGATGTGGATTCAGCCATCAAGTTCTTTCAGGATAAATTGGGGGCTGAATTGATAACTAAGGTGGACCTTCCATTTATGCAGCAGATTTCTGCCATTGTGAAGGTCGGTGAACTACAGTTTGAACTGATGCAGGGGACCGCGCCGGAAAGCGTTGTCTCAAGGTACATAGAGAAGAGGGGCGAGGGGATACACCACATCTCGGTGAAGGTGGATGATATTGATAAAGCCTGCGATGAGTTTGAGAAAAAGGGTATGCAGATCATAAATAAACTTCCACCCATGAAGATGGCTTTCGTGCATCCCAAGAGTATGTACGGAGTCCTTGTAGAACTTGCGCAGGTTGAATAATAATTTTAATAATAAAAGCAGTCTGAATCTACCCAATATTATTACATCACTGCGGATTCTTCTTGTTCCTGTGTTTCTGTATTTTCTTGCAGGGGATGACATTATCAGTGCAATCTGCATCTTACTTCTTGCAAGCATCACCGATATGTTAGACGGGTTTATTGCAAGGAGATGGCATCAGCGGACTGAACTCGGCTCGTACCTTGACCCTGCTGCAGATAAATTGCTCTTTATCTCCACCTTTGTTATCTTTTCCATGAAGGGGGATATCCCGTTATGGTTTACGCTTGCAATAATTCTGAGGGACCTGATTGTGGTTGCTGGAAGTTTTTATTTCAGATGGAAGACTTCAAATTTCAAAATCAGTCCCACAAGAATGGGGAAATGGTCTGTCTTTTTCCAGATTATAATTCTGGGATGTGTCCTTATGAAAAAACTCTTTGCTGAAATGGCAAAGATAATTGATGTATTTTTTCATCCCCTCATATATTTCACCCTGTTTTTAAGTTTATTCTCAGGGTTTCAGTATGTGAAGCGCGGGATAAAGATGCTGGGATCTGGTAATGGGTTGACATATTGAGAAAAAATGATTTAGAATTATACTGATACAGAGGAGGAATATAAATGAAGGCGGAAAAAATTCTATTAATAATTGCTGGAGTAATTTTTCTTTCCGGTTGCAGTAATGTAAAGGAGTCATACAGGGAATTCAAAAAGACAGAGGAATCAGTGCCATTCCCTCATCCGGATAACTGGTATTTGAAGGAAAATCACGGATTGACAGCCATGAATCTCGGGAAGAGTAGTTGTTCTGCCGGTATATGTCATGGTGATGATTTGACCGGTGGGACTTCAGGGGTCTCATGCTACGCATGTCACAGCACCTATCCTCACGAGAAGGGCTGGGCTTATGGTGATAAGCACTGGCAGAAGGTCCTGGAGGCGGGCAAGGAGCAATGCGCTGGCTGTCACGGCGAGGACTTCTCAGGTGGTGATACAGGGGTGAGTTGTTATTCCTGTCATGAATTGTATCCGCATAGCGATGGGTGGGAAAATGTGACCTCTCATGGTGTTTTTGCGAGAATTTTCAGTGGTGACAAATGTGTTAACTGTCACGGAGAGGACTACAGTGGTGGAGATTCAGGTGTTTCATGTTATTCCTGCCATTACCTCTATCCCCATCAGAAGGACTGGGATTTGATAACAGGCCATGGCAGTTATCTTGTAAGTAAAAATTTTAATAACTCAATGTGTGCAACATCGTGCCACGGAAGAGATCTAAATGGAGGGTATTCATCTGTCTCCTGTTATTCCTGTCATGCACTTTATCCACATTCATCTGACTGGGGAAGTGCACCCGGCTTTGAGCATCCGCACGCTGACTATGTGGAAGCGAATGGTGATGTAGGGTGCATTAATTGTCATGTGAACATAAAGAGTGATTACCAGAATTCAAATCCTGAGTGTCAGTACTGCCATTGAGATAAATGCAATTTAGGAAAAAACAATTTTCTATTGAGGACATTAAAAAATATTTTCTCATGAGAGAGGATGTTTTGATGTGTTTTATATTTGGTTCTGCGAGTTCCGGAAGGGTGAGAAAGGATTCGGATATGGATATAGGTATATATTTCAAGCCCAGGACAGGAGGAATTGAAGTAGAGGAAGTGGATGTGAAATATAATGTAGACGAAATCTGGCTTGATGTTGAAAGGATCGTGGGATGTGAAATTGACCTTGTGGTTTTAAACAGTGCTCCCGCAAGTATTGCAGATAGCACAATAAGGGGGATTCCAGTTGTTATAAAAGATAGGGGCTTGTATCTTGAATTTATGATACGGGTTACATCTCTGGCTGAAGATTACAGGGAGTTTATCGAGGACTACTGGAGATTAAAGCAGAGGCAACACAGAAATAGATAATGACTAAAGAAGATAAAGAAAGATTAATAAAACATATTGATTTCCTTGAGAGAGAACTTAAAGATTTTCCGGTCTTCCAGAAACTTACATGGAAAGAGTATCAGAATATTAATGAAAAGAGGAGAAATGTTGAAAGATGGATCGAAAATCTTGTAAATGCATCAATTGATATAGGGAAGATTATCCTGGCAATGGAGAATATCCCTATACCGCAGACATACAGAGATATTCTTATTAATTTTGGGTGCCACAAGTTATTTTGATGAGCGATTATCTAAAAAATTATCAAAATGGGCGAAACTCAGGAACATTGTAGCCCATGAATATCTTGATATAAGATGGGAGAGTATCAAAGGGTTTATCAGTGAAGCGGAGCCGGTATTTAAGAAATTTGTGAATATTATAAAAAGAGAGATTCTCTCTCGGTAATTTAACTCTCCAGCGGTGAGCGGATTGTATTCAGCAACACCCATGTTTACCTCCTTCTTCCATGTGCTGAGCAACTGCAGATGCAACCTTGCTCCTGGCAGGACTTTTGCTGAAGGAGATGGGTGAGAGGGTGAACCATTCTTTGTAACAGCACCACCCGGATCTACAAAGACCGCTACGATATCTGCCTTTGCGAGACCAGCAAATGCTCCCTATGGAGCATGACAACCCAGGATTCAAATCCTGAGTGTCAGTACTGCCATTGAAAAAATAAGGGCAGGCCTTCTGCCTGCCCCCATCCTAAGTAATAATATCTACCCCTCTTTCGGCTATTTCCCGAACCTGTATCCCTCGTGGCACTTACTGCAGGAATTGGGAATAACTCCCTCCCATGTGGTAGCTGAGAACCAGAGATTTATGCTCTCCTGTGGATTCACGATATCAAATATATGAGAGGAGATGTCACCTTCTATCATAGCATTCCTTCCCAGCCTGTCAGGTCCGCGGAAGAATTCAGCGCTCTTTGCAGTTTTGGGCATGTGGCAGGAGGAGCATCTTCCTGCTGGGTAACCAACCACTGTGCCTTCTGGGTCATACGGTGAGTACATACCAGAATGCTCAAGCATGTGCTCCTGGACAACAGATGCAACCAGTGCCTTAGCAGAGGACTTTTGCTCATCTGTTGGAGCCATTGCTGTCCCATTCTTATCAACAGCTCCTCCATTTGCTATATGGTAGATGGCTACATCCTCCTTTGTCAGGCCTGCATAATCCCCATATGGTGCATGACAGCTGAGGCATATTACATTTGTCCGCAATGCCTTGCTGTTGGACTTGAATACATAGATGTTTCCAGATGAGTCCTCAATTTCAAAGGTGTAAGGCCCACCCTTTGCGCTGTGCACTGAATGACATCGCCCACAGGTGAGTTTATGATATGGATTGTTTGTATGGATGGACTTTCTCAAGTCAGGGAACTGCTGATGATGGGATTTTGAGTGTCCTTGAGAATCTGACCACAAACCGGGGGTTTCAGTATAGAAATCATTCAGGTTATATAACCCTGGGACAAAGTTACCTCCGAAGGCGGATAGAGTTTCATTCCATGGGAATTCATAAACACCGGTAGGAGATGCACTTACTCCTCTGTTATGGCACTGTCCGCAGAGCTCGTTTTCAGCCTTTGCTGTGAGATATTTAGGATTGATGATTGTCTTCACCTTATCTCCTGCAGGCGCAGCTTGATGGTCGCTCCCTGGACCGTGACACTTCTCACAACCAATTCGGTAATCAACAGCGCTATAGGACGTCACATTGCCGGAAGCATCAGAAGTGAGTGAGATTCCTACTTCATGACATCCAGAGCAATTCTTTGAGTATGTTCTGCTCTGTTGATACCAGTTTGATGGGCTGTATGAAACCCACCTGCCCTGTCCGCATCCTGGTCCTGGTGTGCAATTTGGATCGCGGTTATATGGCCTCTGGTTCCACTGAATTGGCATAATAAGCATATCCTCGCAGGTATTACTGGTATCCCATGTAACCCAGGAGGGTTTGGTGTGATTCGGACAAGCAGATGGGTCTCCAATATCCACAAGGTATCTCTGCTTCCAGGCACCACCGGTTGGAATCTCGCCTGCTGAAGTACCCACGCCCCCGTATGTGCCATATACCTTTGCAACTGTATCCGCAGGATCATTTGGGTAATAGGTACCGTCTCCATTTGTATCAAAGGTTATTGCATAGGGTGCCATGGGATCGCATGTCTCATCAAACCATCTCAATAAAAAGACCCGTCTTGAGACACCATCTGCTGGATCACCTGCATCAACACCCGAATCTGTCAGTGTAGGACCTGAGGCACAATCAGGAGGCTGTGCACCCCACCCGGATGGATCAAAATTGGCAAGTGAGCGCTCAACAACCTTGTAGTGCCCTGAGTTCTGCCAGGCAGTAACAAGCCCACCTGAATGGCATGAAATACAGGCGCTGGAGCCAATATATGTTGCAGTTGTTGAAGGCCTGCCTGAGAGTTTGATATCAATACCGGAGACTGTCCCTCCAGCGGGAACATAAATTGAATCCCGGGTTTCGCCATCCATAAAACCTGACGCTCTCACAGAAAGATATACAAAACCAGGATTAACATTGTTCAGTGTGAAGGAACCATCGGGTGCGGTTGTTGTACTTGCTGTTTGTCCCTGAACTGAAACTGTTGCTCCACCAATACCTGTCCCGCCAAGATCCTTAACTGTTCCCTTAATTGTTCCCGGTCCTGATGGTGGTTCTGGTGTCAGGACCAGGCTCACGAGTGTTGTTTCACCAGCTGTAACACCCACTCCGGTTAGCGTATAGGAAAGATAGCCATCCTTTCTCGCTGTGACGCTATAAACGCCAATTGGCACATCAGGAATTGTAAATGCACCAGAGGAATCAGTTATGGTGGTGGATGTTGTAGGAAATGTTTCCACAGTGGCTCCTCCAATTGGTGCTCCTGAAGGATTTTTAACACTTCCAGAGATAATGCCCTTATCCACCGCAGGTGTTCCAGGGTCACCTTTATCTCCCTTTGGACCTTCCGGACCAGCTGGACCCTGTGGACCAGCTGGACCCTGTGGACCAGTTTCCCCTTTACATCCAGCCATTCCTAATCCTAACCCCACTACAATAACTGCAGTGAGACACCACTGAATACATCTTCTACTCATCAATATCACCTCCTTTTAATTTTAATAAGTTTAATTTATTTAATTTTAATTTGTCAAGTTTTTTGAATCTTTTAGATTGAGAGATCAGCATCTGGAGATAGAGGAAGTAAGAGAGCTATTTTTAATTTTTCAATCTTAGAGGGTCTTTGCTTATTTCAAAAGGAAAATATGTAACCAACTTCCCCCATAAAATTCAACCTCATAATTTCAGATTATTATCTTTATCTCATA
>FWWL01002324.1_pt1 | contig 40148 bp, 39 predicted proteins | sample 2228331 | NCBI WGS metagenome assembly FWWL01 (sample SAMEA103939775, study PRJEB20133) | metagenome
CGGCCAACCCGCCCACGGCCAACCCGCAACCCGCCCACGGCCAACCCGCCCACGCCCGACCCGCAAGCTGCCCACGACTCGCCCACGACCTGCCCAACCCGCCACAACGAGCCCGCCCCGGCTGGCGGCGCCGCGTCGACCCCGCGCAGGCGGGGACCCCTACACAGTTGGCGATATCGAATCCATGTTGTCGAATTAACTTACAGTCACAAATTGCACTTCAATAATTAATTCTAAAAAACAATGACTTACGGAATTGGCACAGTAATTGCTGAGCGTAAAGGGCTTACCTTCAACTTCTTACCAACACGAGAAACCATATGAAAATCAAGGCTCTTGCATCCGCACTCGCACTGTTCTCCGCCATGTCCACCGCCCAGGCAGCGGACCTGTCCTTCACCGGGAACTTCGTGTACGACAACGACGTCCAGTTGTTCACGTTCGTGGTGGGCGAGGCATCGACGGTCACTTTGCGTAGCTGGTCATATGCCGGCGGCACCAATGCGGCGGGCATGAACATCGCGGCCGGCGGCTTCGATCCGATCCTGGGGCTGTTCAACGCCGACGGCGTTCTTCTGGACGAGCAGGACGATGCCGGCTGCGGGCTGGTCGCTGCCGATCCCACCAACGGGCGGTGCTACGATACGAACTTCACCATCGAGCTGGCCGCCGGCACCTACACCGCCTCGATCCAGCAGTTCGACAACTTCTCCCGTGGCACGCTTGCAGATGGCTTCGACCGCGATGGTGAAGCAAACCGCGACTTCCGGGGCGGCTTCAGCGGCCGTACCTCGTTCTGGGCCTTCGACGTGCTGAACGTGGACAGCGCCATTGTCGTACCGCCACCGACGGAAGTGCCGGAGCCGGGTTCGCTCGCGCTGCTCGGACTGGGCCTGGCAGGCCTGGGTTCGCTCGCACGCCGCCGCAAGGCTTGAGGGAACGGGCTTAAGGAGCGGCCCCAGGCCGCTGCGTCTGCATTACCCGAGGGATGCGGAAGGAGACCGACACTTTGCTCCTGGCAGCCGCCAGGAGTGCGAGGCTTTGCATCAGACCGGCTGTGAGGCCACGCCTCGTTCTCCTTGCCCCGCTTGCGCGGTGAACCACCAGCCTCTGTCAAACAGAACGACGGCCAGCGCAACCAGGCCATGGCTTGCGACGATAACGCTCAAAGCCATCACCCCATGCGCGTGCGGGAACTGGTTAGCGAGGAAATAGATCGGAGCGTTGAAGCTGCCGTGCGCGACGGCCGCAAGGACCGTCCGACCGTGGTACCGGCTCCACAAGGCGGTCAGGATCACGGAATTGATCAAGGCAGCGGCCGCGAAGGCGGCGGCGAAGCTTCCCTGCGAGAGCAACTTGGGCAAGTGCCAGGTGAACCATACGGGAGCGACGATCAGTGTCGCCGCCAGCGGCGTCCGGCTCGGTAGTAGCCGCCGCAGCAACCAGCCTCGCCAACCCAGCTCTTCGAGCAGGCCAACAACCAGGATGTGGAAGGCGAAATAGCCAAGCAGCAGTGGAAGTTGACCAGGCAAGCTGGCGATTTCGGCTGTGCCAGCGCCTGCAATCTTGAAGGCGAAAATCGCCACGGCGGACGTGAAGAGCGGGACGCCGAGCCACCACGGCGCGAATCTGGTTTCCCGCAGATCGGTGCGCAGCCACCTCACCACCGAGCTTCCAGAGCCCCTCACGAGAACGATCGCGGCGAGGGCGGGGCCCGATACCGCCAATCCACTGGCGATCAGTTCGGCCGTCGCGCGCTCGATCGGCAGGCGGTGGACTGCGGCGAGCCACTGAAAGCCGAAGGATAAGGCATAGGAAAGGAGGAACGCGAGGATGGCGAATATCGCAGTTCCTTTGCCGCTGATTTGTTTTGTCATTGGCGCGATGTGTAGCAGACGATTCCGCCGGCTCGGCTGGGGTTGGTCAAGTGCACGTGCGCCCCGAAAAGCAAAAAGCCCAGCAGAAATGGCTGGGCTGAAGATTCAATTGGTGCCGACTGCAGGACTCGAACCCGCCACCTGATGATTACAAATCACCACTACTTGTTGTTGTTTGGAGTTGATGTCAGTTGAATGAGTGGTGGCTTCATAGTGAGAATCGCGAATTCGAGCAGTGCGTTGTTAGAAGAGTTATACGCCTGTATTTGCGTTTGTTGATATAATTTGCCTACACAGCGCCTACATGGAAGGGATGGGGATGAAACATCCCAACTTCACCGCCGAGCGGATCGCAGGTTTTCAGTGCGAGCCGGGCAAGCAACAGACGATTTTTTGGGACGGCAAGGCCCGCGGGCTTGGCTTGCGTGTGACCGCTTCTGGGGCCAAGTCGTACATTTTCGAGACCCGGTTGTACGGAAAGTCGATGCGCATCACGATCGGCGATACTCGCACTTGGACGATCGCCAAGGCCCAGGCCGAAGCGACGCGTTACAAGACCTTAGTAGATCAAGGCATCGATCCACGGCAGCTTGCTGCTGAGCAACAGGCGGCACGAGCGGCTGAGTCAGCGGCGGCGAAAACGCAGGCGTTGCGCGACGCTGTCACGCTGCTGGATGTGTGGTCCGAATATGCGGCCGAGCGATCCCAGTTTTGGTCCGAACACCATATCGCGGCACATCAAAAAATTATCCAGTCCGGCGGGGCACCGCGCAGCAGGAGCCCGAAGTTAACCACTCCCGGTCCGCTGGCGGCGCTCGCGAACTTGAAATTGGTCGAGCTAACGACCGAGCGTATCGAAGCTTGGGCTAAGGTAGAAGCCATTGCCCGCCCATCCAGTGGCCGACTTGCAATGCGCCTTTTGAAAGCTTGTCTGAACTGGTGTTCCGCGCACCCCAAGTATTCTGGGATTTTGGTAGCAAACCCGACCAAAAGCACGAAGGCTCGAGAGGTTCTGGGTAGGCCGAAGCTGAAACACGACGTCTTGCAGCGTGAGCAGCTCGCTGCATGGTTCAGTGCCGTCCGCCGGATTGGAAACCCAGTCATCAGTGCTTATCTTCAAACCTTGCTGCTCACTGGTGCGCGTCGTGAAGAAGTGGCCCGGCTGCGCTGGGTTGATGTGGACTTCCAATGGCACAGCATACGACTGAATGACAAGGTCAAAGACCAGCGGATTATTCCACTGACACCGTATGTTGCTAGTCTGCTATCTGCTCTCCCGCGCGTCAACGAGTGGATTTTCAGTAGCCCTAGAGGCGAGACTGGACGGCTGGCGGAACCACGCATCGCACACAACCAAGCTCTAGCTATCGCGGGCTTGCCACCGTTGACTCTTCATGGTCTGCGGCGTTCATTTGCCAGCTTGGCAGAGTGGACCGAGACCCCGGCCGGTATCGCCGCGCAGATACAGGGGCATGCGCCACAGGGCGTTCGCGAGCAGAATTACATACGACGTCCGTTGGATTTGTTGCGTATGTGGCATGTCAAAATCGAGACCTGGATGCTTGTCCAAGCTCGCGTCGAGTTCCTCGGAGAAATCGCCAAGCCGTAGCACCAGCGATTGCAATTCGTCTGTAATGGCCTATGTGTCTTTTTCGCAACATCCGGAAAAGAAATAGGCCAGAGCGTATCGGTACCAAAAAGGAAACTATGGCTCAGCTTTGGGTGTGAACACATGCGGATCTGTGGTGAAAAAAGGTACTTCCTGATCGGACGCAACCTTTTTCGGTCGTATTGTGTCTTGGGGCGGCCTCCCGCGCAACAAAATTTCCCGCTTGCAATATGTGAGGGACGCTCAGCATCCGCTAGCATTCACTTTTTGGAATGAAAAGGTATGTACGGATGTATTTGACGCTACAAGAAGCTGCCGATTATGTGGCAGCAGCGACGGGCCGTCCCCTCACGTCCGACACCATGCTTCGACTCGGCGTCCAAGGAAGGATATTGATTTGCGCAGCATTTTCTTCCGGCAGGATGTACAACGCGTTGGATGGACAAGAAGTGGAAACGGAGCCCTCGTTGATGGTACTCCCTGCTCGCTCCTTGATGGACATCGAGACCGAGGGGGCAGCATATATCGAATATGCGCAAGATCTTGAGAGAACTCCGTACTTCCCACGTCGAGTGAGAACGCGAGAACAACTGAGGATCTGGCTACCCCACCTGGATAGCTTTGTCTCGTCGCTATGTGACGGCGCCGAAATCGCGGAGACAGCCGACGAGCCGCTCCTTGAAGAAGGTTCAGTATCCCAACGTCTAGGAATTACCAAAAACCAAGCACTCATGGCCTTCGGCAACTTAGTGCCGATCAACTTTGCGAAGGTGCTGGCGGACGTACCGAAATGGATTGTAGACGCGCGTCTGTCCAAAGGTACTCCTGGTGATCGGCACAAAACGATGTGGTGCCCCGTCCTACTGGCTGTAGCGCTGCACGAACGAAAGTATGTGTCAAAGAAACATCTGAACCGAGTGTTTTTCGACCACGAGTTCTTGAAACAATGGCGACAGGAGTGGCACGACGTGTCGGAGGATCTGAACTGAGCTGGTTGCGATTTTTGGGGTAAATACCGGCCTTAAATACCGGACTCAAATACCGGACAAATACCGGACTTTGGTCGTCAGCCACTCTGATGGTTCGGCTTTTAAATACCGCGGTATTCGGTTTCAAAAGTCCGGTAATTCATCTTCAACACACCTTAACAGGCAACGATGCCGAGGAGTGGCTTGAAATGAATATCAACCGCAATATCGTACCGATCGAACAGGAAACCCGCAGTCACGTCGGGACGGCCTGTGCTGCGTTTCACCTGAACCGCACGCCCCAGACGCTGCGCCTGTGGGCATGTCTTGAGAACGGCCCTATCCGTCCAAACCGCGTCCACGGACGCCTGGCATGGTCCGTAGCGGACATCAAGCGCGTACTGAACAACGGGGGCTAATAATGAAAAACGCCCCCATCCAAAACAGCGACGAGAGCGTCCGTGACAAGCGCGATTATACCCCAGGCGTATTCGTCGAGCGCCACAACACGGTTTCGGCTGACGTGCTGGCGGCCCTCCTCCAGGGCGAGCAGATGACCGGCATGGACGCCGTCTTTTCGCACAACACAACCCGTCTTAGCGCCGTAGTCCACAGGCTGGAGAAAAAATACGGCTGGCAGATCGATCGTTGCAAGGTTCAGATCAAGACCAAGGACGGGCGCCAGGCACGGATCACCGGTTATTGGCTCAGCGCGCTGCTCCCCGGGGGAGCGGTTATCGCCGGAGCCGCAGCCCGGATCGACAAGGTGAAAATCGCACGTACGAAGCGCAACGATACCATGCGGGGGAAAGCGTGATGTCCGGTCCCGCTCGTCGTGTGAACGACACCATTTTTGCTGATTCGCTGGCCGACGCCTTCGCTGAAGCCTCAATCGTTTTCCCGAACCTGGCTTTCGAGCCGGGGAAAATGTTCAGGTTCTCGACCAATGGCGATCCTCGCGATAAGGCGGGCTGGTGCAGGGTTTTCCCAGACGGTGCAGGAGCTGCGTTTGGGTGCCACCGCGCAAGCTCGACCTTCATCTGGCAGTCGCAGAAGCAAGCAGGGCCGCAGCAGTCCAAAGAAGTGAACAAGGCACGCTTGTCCGACGCATCGAAGGAGCGGCAATTCGCTGCTGCGGCGCGGGATGCGCAGTACGTGCGTGCTGCGAAAACGGCTGCCCAACGCTTCGCGGAGGCGGGGGAACTGGATCCCAAGAACCAATACGTGGTCGGCCACCGTATCGTACCGTACAAGGCACGGCAGTCGCCTGACGGAAATATCTTACTGCCGATTTACAGCAGGGAGGGGGCGATCCAAAGCCTGCAAATGATCAGACCAGATGGCGCGAAGCGATTCCAGTACGAAGGAAAGATGGTAGGGGGCAGGCTGATACTCGGGGCGCTGGTAGACGGCGAACTGATCTTGTTCGCGGAGGGCTGGGCGACCGGGTGCAGCCTGTACGAAGCGACGGGGGCAGCCGTCGTGATATGTTTTTCCGGTGCAAACATGGCTGCTGTCGCTGCCGACGTTCGCCGTCAATTCCCGAATTCGCCATTCGTCATCGCTGGGGATCGTGATGCGCACGGGAAGGGGCTCGAGTACGCGCACGCAGCGGCAAACGCGAGCGCGCCGGCAGTAGTGCGCTTGCCGAAGTTCGCTGACGGCCGTGACCGAGGCGACTTCAATGACTTGCATCAGGCGGAGGAGCTGGAAGAGGTGAGGCTGCAAGTCGTTGCTGCTGGCACCGCTCCCGCAGCCGAGGGTCCCCCTATGGGAGTAGCTTTTTACACGCCACAGCTCCCAGTATGCGACGCACGTGACGGTACCGAGGACAGCCGCCCGCTGACGGAGTTCGGGAACGCGCAACGTATGTTCGATCATCACGCCGACCGGGTCAGGTACGTGCCGGACGCGCAGCGATGGTTGTGCTGGGATGGAACCGCTTGGACCTGGGACGGTGGATCCGCCTTACGGCTGATGGCCGCGACATTGCCTCAGGCCATCTATGCGGAAGGGACGGCGCACTTGGCTGACGGAGAGCACTTCGCGAAGTGGGCACGGAAGTCGCAAGAGCACCGCATTATCAACGCGGCGGTCGCGCTATTGTCGGATTTCGAGCAGTTGCGGCTGCCGTTGACATCTGTGGATGCTAATCCAATCGTGATTGGTATCAATCAAGCTAGGCAGGTCATCGAGCTGGACAAAGGCATGTTGCGGGCCACGAAGCAGGTCGATTACGTCACCAAGACACTCGGCGTAGACGGCATGGGCAACGCGCACGAAGCCTGTCGCTGGCACCAGTTCCTCGAGCAAGTGTTCCAGTGTGATACTGAGCTGATCGATTGGATCCACCGTTTCTGCGGCTACCTGATGACAGGGTCCACCCAAGAACAGATTTTCTTGTTCTTGTTCGGTCATGGCGCCAATGGGAAAAGCGTATTCATGGAAGTTCTGAAGTACATCATGGGCGACTACAGCCGAGCCATTGCGTCCGAGACGCTGAGCGAATCAAGACGCCAGGCAGGAGCGGCATCGCCAGATCTGGCGGACCTGATCGGTGCACGACTGGTCGTCTGCAGCGAGACCGAGGACAACACGGCGATCGCCGAGTCGTTGGTCAAGTCGCTCGTGAGCGGCGATACCATCGCTGTGCGCAGGTTGTATTCCGCTCCGGTTCAGCTCACGCCAGCGTTTAAGCTGATCATCGCGGGGAACCACAAGCCAGTCGTGCGCGGCAACGATCATGGTATTTGGCGCCGTGTGCGCCTGGTGCCGTTCAACCGCAAGTTCGGTCCCGAGGAGCGTGACCCCCGTTTGCTGGAAAAGTTGAAAATGGAGGCGCCGCATATCTTGGCCTGGATGGTCGAGGGGTGCATCAAGTGGCAACAACGTGGACTCGTCGACACGCCGGCCGCGATCCGAGACGCTACGGACGCCTACCAGGTGGAACAAGACGTGATCGGAGCCTGGATGGCCGAATCCACGATGCGCACGCCGCTTGTCGAGACGTCGGCGAGTAACCTGTACGCGAATTATCGTACTTGGTGCCTCGATAACGGCGTGCGGCCAGCGAGCGCAGTAGCCCTGGGCCGGCGCCTGCGAGAGCGTGGCTACAAGGATCGGAAATCGCACGGCACGCGGTTATGGTGCGACATCAAACTGTTAGACGGAGGCTGTCGTTCTGAATTGCCAAGCGACTACGCGCGTGCAAGCCGAGGTTATTAGGGGGAATTACAACATAGCTCAATTAATTAGGGGCGGATGGGGCGTATTTGTCTTTGTTTGCGTAAAAATCCCATGGGTGCGTTAGCAGGGCAGTTCTTTGAAATTTGGTCAAACATGCCCCATTCGCCCCTATCAAGCGGGCTCACTGGCAGCCTGTGGGAGGCATGTATCATGAGATGTACGGAAAACGAGCGCGGGATCTTCAGTGGCACGTAAAATACTGGAAATTCGCAAATGATTTCGACTGAGCGTGGGAAACCAGAAGGGGGACTAAGCATCTTGCGTGAAAGGAACAGTAAAGCGACAACTGCCTCTGCACTGGACATCGATGTCCGCGTCTTACAACGGAAAGGTTTGTTCTCTATTGGCTATACAACTGTTCTGACTTGGGACATTTGTGGCAAGAGTGTGGTGAGAATCAACGCGTCCCCCCTCCCAAACGGCGTTCGACTTGCCTTTCAGCGCGAGCTGAACGGCGCTGTGTGGGCACAGGGGCAGCAGCAGGTTGAAATCGAACCGACCGCGTGCACCTTCGGTGGCCGGCGCTATTGGTTCCGCTGCCCTATAAGGACTTGCGCTGCGCGGGTAGCGAAACTGTATCTTAGTAATCACGACAGGGTGGCGTGCCGTCGATGCAGCGGCCTGTCCTACGAGTCTCAGCGGGAGTCGAAGAATCTAAGGGCAACCCGGCGAGCTGATCGTATTCGTGAGCGGCTCGGGTGGGGGGCCGGCATATTAAACGGTCACAAATTCATGCCTCGAGGAATGCATGGTCGAACGTTTCGTCGATTGGTGGACCAGCACGACGGATACGTGAGAGCCGCGCTCGATATGCATATGAAGTGGGCAGAACGCATGGGGCGACGGGCGTTACGATCAAGCTAATTCCCATTCGCCAGTTCGTCTCATCACTAATCGCCGTGTATGGGTCTGCAAGTACCTCGCAGTGAGAAGCATTGTTGAACGTGGATTTTTTGCACTTGTCCAAGAGCGAATCGCCACGGGTCGAAGGAGAAATTTGCCACATAACGACCTGCTATGGATCGAATGGAAATTTATCAACAACGGCACCACCATCGACAAGCATCGCCAAGGTAGCGAACGAAGCCGCAATACGGAACTATCGGCTCACGATCGTCCAGTGTGGTTTTTGGCGTTCGAGATACGGCATGTCTCGCTCAGCTGTTATTCCCTCTCGGTTTTTGAACTCGCCTCGCAGTTTATCTGCCGTCTCGAATTCATACTCGCCTAAGCTAAGCGCGAAACCAATGGACGTTTTGATAACTCGAGCGTTGGTGTAGCCTGCATTCACGAGCTCGGCCATTCTGGTATGCGCATTCTTGTCTGACAGCCCAGAGGCCACAATGACGTGGTACTGTTTGTTCTGAATTTGTTTTATGATCGCCTTCGACGCATCGGATGTTCCGGCGGCCAGAGTGTTATTAATTCTTTCCACTACTTCGGCAGCGCCTCGACCTTCTTGGCTTTGAGCTCGCTCCAGTTTTGCATCGACCAGGCCCTTCACATAGTCCTCTAGTCTAATGAACGATGGATTGTTATTTGGGAATGCGGGCTTCAAGATTTCGACAAGGATAAGAGTCTTGTCAGGGTCACCGGTTGCATCCCTAACCACGGCATGTAAGATCTCTAGCTGCTTCAAATCATTTGCGCGCGCGTCATTATCTACGGCGCGGAACGCAGTATAGGCGGTAGCAAAAGAGACCAGAAGAGGAAGCAGGACCGAGGTGACCCATATTGGCAGTTTCGACTTGCGTCCGTCCGGTGGAATATCAGACTGAGTCCGTTGCGGGTCGTTCATCTTAGTCTCCCGAAAAATGCTCCTAAAGATGGTCGAACATTACCTCTACTTTGTGGTACACCGTTTCACGGCCCTTCAGTTTGCGCCACCAATCACCTGACCAAGCGCCCATGCGACTTCTCGGTTACGGACGTCACCGTGATCGCTGATATATGTGTTGCTGTTCAGATTGTGAACGCGACCTGCAGCAAAGGAATACGGCTTGCCGACCGGTCCCATGCTTGAAATGGCTGTGTTCAAAAAGGCGCCACCCACGCGTAAGGCGCCATTCGCGCCCATGCCCCCATAGAGATCAGTCTTGCCACCCAGGTCAGACGCAATGTCCCCACTTATCCGAGACGCGATTGCATAAGCTTTGCACACATCACGATCATGCTTGCTGTGGGTGACGACGATCGGGCCGCTCACCCGGTTACTTTCAATAACTGATCGGAAATAGCCGGTCGGATACTTCCCGATTGGGTCAGTCTCGCTGAAGCCGTTGTGGGAGAATGCCGCTTGCAGCAGGGTCATGCTATAAAGCTTTTTTGTGGTGGATGCCATCGCCGCCGCAGTCATGAGGCGGGCGCCGAAGCTATGCCCGACCAGGTGGATATGTTGCACAGTCTCCGCCCGTGCAATATTGTCGATAAGGCGAGCCACGCCCTCTGTCCCTACCTTGCCAGCGCGGGTTTTCATTTTGTAGTAGGACGTCAGGTTAAGCAGGTTCTCGAAGCCGTTATCGATCCGGTCCAGCAGATCGCCGATTCCAGCAGCAGCGCCGCCCGCGGCTACGGGCGAAGTAACGGGTGGCGCATCAGCCGCCCGCTCGAAGACGGTACTCGCATCCCCTGCACTCATGAACTCCCGCGACCAGTCGAGGCGGGAAAGATCCATGTCCTTCAGCAACTGGCGTAAAACGTTCACTAGTTCCGCGCCATTGTTTGAAACGTCATCTGCATGACGGTGCTGCGTTAATCGAGCGATCTGCTCCACCAGAACCTGCTTGTCCGCTTCCTCGTCTTCAAAGGCCATGCGCAGGTTGTCCAGCGCATCCTGTACCAGGGCGTCGCCATCAGCGTTGCCCCCTCCAGCCGCTGCGGCGGGGCCACGGGATCGCGCCTCGCGGTCAGCAAAATTGAATTTCTTGGAGGGCCAAAAGATGCCGACTACCGACAGAGACCGACCGGCAGGTAAATCCTTGCCACACAGCGCCTGCATATTCTCGAGTAGCTTGTCGTAAAACTCCTGCGCTTCCTGTTCGTCGTTATTCCAGCCATGGGAAATAAGCAGCACATCGCTGGTGGTAGGCAAAGCCGACAACTCAAATTTCTGCTGTCCGTTCTTGTTAAAATGGGCGGCCTGGTACGGAAATGCAAAGCGTTGTGACATATCCTTCTCCTTGTGATCGATCATATCGACTGGATGGCGCGCAGGAGATCCACCATCCCCGCGCCCTGGAAGTAACGTTCGCGCCCGAGGTCGGTTGCGCTACGCAAGAAGATGTTTTTGACTTTTTCCGGCTCGCCCACAAATTCATTACGGATCGACAAGAAGGCAGCCACTGCCCCGCTTACATGCGGGGCCGCCATGCTGGTCCCGCTTAGCTCCACGTACGCGAAGTCTCCGGCATAGTTTTCCAGCTTATAGCTGCCGGGAACGGCCGCCGACACGATGCGCTCCCCCGGAGCCACAAGATCCGGTTTGAGGCGGCCATCTCCAGTCGGGCCCTTGGATGAAAAGTAAGACACGCCATAGCGAAACGGCGCCTCCCGATGTGTTGACCCAACCGTGATGGCTAACTCGGCGTTACCTGGATCGTTAATGCTCATGTCGAGGCCAGTCTTAGTGATACGCTCGTCTGAAGTCACTTGGCCGTAGCCGGTATTGCCTGCCGCCACCACCACAACCACGCCCGATTTGACGAGCCGGTTTACTTCCACGCACAAGGGACTGTGCCCACAGGCAAACCATAAAGGGTCGAACTCATGCCCAAGACTTATGTTCACGCCATGAATTTTAATGTCGCGTCCATTGCCGTTAATGCGCTGGATCTGGGCGATAGCACTGATCACGTTGCTGGCCTTGCCCATGCCAACGCCGTCGAGCACTTTGAAGCTGACCAGCTTGCATTTGGGTGCGATTCCGGCTATGGCGGTCAAATCCTCGAAATGCGGAACTATCCGCCCAGGGTCGCTGAGTTCACCAGTCGTAGCGGCGCGCTGGCGTGCTACCGAGCGCAGCCGGGATGCTGTTTGGTACGGGCCCGCCATCGGAGGTGTCGGCTGTGTGGGTGTCTGTTGGCCTGCAATGATGGCTGCGACATGAGTCCCGTGGCCGTAGTCATCAATCAGCGCGTTCTTCGAGCTTGCTTGCCTGACCGACGATTCGGAGAAGTCTGCGTGCCATTCGGAATCTGGATCTATATTCTTGTGCAAGGCGAAATGGGGATGACGCGCGTCGATACCCGAATCGATGACTGCCCAGGTGATGCCTTCGCCAAACGCGCTGAACGAATTCTGCGCCGCGTCCGCCTTGACCGTGCGCACTGAGCGGTGAATACAGCTCTGCAACTGAAAATCCGGCCAGATGCGGTGTATCGCGTAATGGCGCCGGGCCTCGAGGATTAGATCTTCGTCCTTGAGCATCGCTTCCCGTGCATGATCCGTAGACCTGACACGTTGTCGTGCCTGTTCGACAGCACGCACATGGTCTTGCACAATAATCGCATTCAGAGCGCGCGCGCCTAGGCGCGCGAACACATATTGGCTGCTCAGTTCAGTCTTGAGTTCGTCAACCATCTGAGTCAGCATCTTGCTGCGATGCTCGTCGAGGGCGTCGCTGATATATGAGCAGATTGTCTGCTTGGCTGAGGCTTGAGGATCCACGATGTGCGGGTACTGAGCGCGCTTTGGCGAGTCAGGCCTCCCACGATCATCGAAGGTTAAACTAACGTCAATTATCACATCCCACGTTCGCGGCCAAATATACAGCAGGGGTGTCCCAGCCGCCTTGTTGCGTTGTATGAGGCGTTCGGAAAGCTGTTCAGTCAACTTGACGAGGGCTACATCGCCCAAACCGTTGCGCTTAAACGCCGGCGACCGCTTACCACTCGCTAGCTGATTGAGCAATTGGCGGACGACGTCGCGTGCGCTGTCTAGGCCGCCAGGGAAGTCGGGATCCAATACCAATGCGGTAACCCCTGGCTCCAACCGCTCGCCCAAGCGCTGCCGTAGGTCCGCTTCGACCTCAGCATCTTGGCGTACCAAATCTAATAATGGTTTGGCGAGTACCGAGCGAAGCAAGCTATCGTCATCGAAACGCTTCGCGCTGGGCTTGGCGACTAGAGAAGCGGTTCTCACACTGGAGGAGGATCGCTTCGGTGTTGCACGTCTGCTAACCATTATCTCTCCCAGATACGCCGCTAGGATGCGGGGTCCGTGGTCGTTTCAGCCCCTTTCTCAATAATAAAACCACAATATCTCGAAATCCAGCGCTTTCGATGTCGTCGCAAAAATGGTACGAACTCTGGGTGGCGCTGTTGCAGATGCTGTTGGATCAGGATGCATCTTCAAGGCTTTGGCCAAGTTTGACTAGCACGAAGCGTGTGTCAAAGATCGGCTTCGGAAAGCAACTGAGCCAGCCGAGAATCAAGAGCTTCACAGATCTGAAGAAGTGTCAGGATCGCAACATTGTTGTCACCTCGCTCGACTCGCCCAAGATGGGCGCGATCGACATCGGCCCTGAACGCAAGTTGTTCCTGAGATAATCCTTTCGCTAGTCGAGCACGGCGAATCGCGGCGCCGAGCGATACAAGGGCGGGACTTTGACGGTTGCGAGAGAGGTTGGGCACTTCGCAATCATCGCGATATAATCACCCGCTCTCCACGGTACATGTACCTCAGATCGGCCCAGCCACGTCCCCAGCACGCTGCTGGAACCGGCCTTCCGTTTCTGTCAAACACAAGGACCTTGAAATGACCTCCCGAACTTCCGACGCTCTCGAATTTTTCCTGCACGAACTCGCAAGCCCTGAACCCGTAGTTACCACTACTACTCCCTCGACAGATACTGGAGACGAGGCTGGCGATGCAAGTCGGCCGTGGATGAGTGCCGACCCACGAATTAGGGTCCTATTTCAGGCCCGTCTGCCCGACCCGCTGCATAAGAAACTGCAATGGGTAAGCCAGCACACTGTCGGCGGGGTATCCATACATGAGCTGCTGCTGACGGGTACGGAACGGTATCTGGACCAGCGGATTGCCGAGATTGAGCAGGAACTCTGCAAAAACCGCTGAAGTGGGAGGGGGGGCACAGAAGTTGAGCGTTGAAGAATCCGTGCACGCGCCGCAAGTCGAGCTGTCTTCAGGTTGACGAGCCCAGCAGAGCGAAAACCTGGGCGTTGTTATTTGTCGACCCACGATCACGCCCGGCCGAACGTGGCACTCGGCGGTATCACACCGAAACAGAAATTGGCGCTCGCCGCTCAACCTCTACTTTTAGCCTACTCTAAAAATAGGGGGATTACCGAGCGCGGGAACTTGTAACGGCGCAAACATATAGTTCCAGGCTGATGTGTAGGATGTTTTGCTTTAAACTTCGACGACTAGCGGCTCCAGTCCGAACATTTCCCGAATCGACTTATGAGCATACCGCTCATATTTTTGAAGGGTACGCGCGGACGGCCAGATGTAGAGACGGGTAGGGAAATCAGCAGTCGGAATCAGGTAGATTTGCTCAATCCGTTCGTTGGCTTGATCTGTGCGAACCCAAAGCACAAAGTCAACGGCTGGGCGGTGAGCCAATGTAACCTTCCAGCAAGGATAGCTGCGCTCGAATCGACACCTAGTGCACATCAATCGCACCGTAACACCGTTCAGGTCATAGGTGCGCGGACTAAGTTTTCTAACCTTTGCCTTTGCAGCGGCAGCACAGCGTTCCAGCTCGATTGTCATATCGCGCGTAATACAGCGCATCCGGTACCGGGTGATCGTGCTCCGCGATAGGGACGGGCAAGTAACACCAGCTAGACCCATCGCTGAGGTGATTCCGTTGAAGCGACAGGCATACGACTTAACAGCAGGGCCACTGCTAGAATTAATCAGGTCGGGCGTAACTTTGCCGTGTTGGACGAAGATTTCTCGCAACATCTCCAGCATTTCGCCGTCAGTCCAATGCTTCCGCCGTCGCCGTCGCTCCGCCCGGGCTTCCTCCAGCTTTTCACGCGACACGATCGCATCAAATGCATCTTCGACTTTGACCCAAGTATCAGGGTTATTCGGGCGCCGCGAACTTCTGAGCCGTTGGGTGCTTCGGTTGAACACGAGCGTACCCGCGTACTTGTCGTTTGTGAGCACCTGTTTGACGTGGTAGGACGACCAGGGCCTGCCGAACTCGTTCGGAATGCCTTCTTCGTTCAGGCGCCTGGCGATGCCGGTGTCCGACATGCGCTTGTCTAGGAACATGTCGTAAATGCGTTGCACAACCGAAATTTCTTCATCCGGCCCTCGTATGTAGGTGACGCGATCGGTGGGCATGTTCTTGCGCTCGCCGCGTTTGAGCACCTCCTTCGCTTCCCCCTGGGCAGAGATAGCGATGCGCTCTCAGCCCATAGCCTGCTTGGCCGCCTTGCTTGAACCCCGCCTCGGTGAACTGGCACTGTGCTCGGAAGACCTTTGCCGACAACTCCCGGCTATACTCTGCAGCCATGGCCCGCTTCAAGCCCTTGATCACTGCTGCGAGGGGAGAGCCATCGTTGATGAATGGCTCGGCACAATAGGCCACGGTGATGCCCGCACGGCGGCAGGCGTACTCGTAGTATGCGCTTTCATCGACATCCTGAAATCGGCCCCAGCGGCTCACGTCGTAGATGAGCACCGCGTTGAAGTAGGTTTCGCCGGACTGAATGTCGGTCAGTAATTGCAGCAATCCGGTGCGCCCATCCAGGGTCAAGCCACTTCGTCCTTTGTCACGGTATATCCCGACTATCTCAAAGCCATGTAAAGCGGCATATTCGTTCAGGGCTAATTCTTGGTGATCAGTCGAGTAGTTCTGATGTTCGGTTGACGCCCGAACGTAGAGAACAGCGCGATTTACACCTGTCAACAAGGTGCCCCCGAGGCGGCAGTTGTAGCTGGGTGTTCATCAGGCTCCGCACTTGACTGGGCAAGGCCAAACATCCCTCCGACCGTACTGTGTCTCAATGCGGAATAACGGGGAAAATTTGATGTCTTCAGGTAGATCGGACCTGTGGCGAGGTCCGCGGCCGACACCAGAAGGTAGTCCATAATTTGAGACGCCTCAGGGTTCATACGACCTATGATGATGAAGTCTATCCCTGGTCGCCCGGCTATTCTCCAATTCTGCAGTCCACGCTTGGGATTGCGACAAACGGCGACATCAACTAGGACATTAAGGGCATCGTTCAATAGGAAGGTGAACGGGACCGCTGTCTTACCGATGGTCGCGCCGGCAGCGTTTGCCAACGTTATGACCTCAGAGAGAAGCTCTGCCCGGATTGCCGATAGTCGTCGTTTTGTATCGACGAATGCATACGTCAAGGAGCGAGGTAGGCCGACCGCATCATAGGCACGAACAAGGGACCCGAACCCTCGCACGAACAGTTGTGGATCCGGCATTTCAGGGTCTGCAGCGATGATCTTTGCGTTGACCCTTCCATGCTTTTGATAGCAGGCCCGAAGGAGGACACCTAACTCAGCAAGACTGTATCGACGCATCCTTCGCTTGCGCTCGGCCTGGACCTTCTCGAACACTTCGAGCGGAACTATCGGGTCAATCGCCGCGGTGTTTACGACCCATTTGTCTCGTGTATTGGACTTGCGCGGCTTGGAGAGCTTGCATGACCGCCTGTTGTAGGCTAAGGCGCCCGCGTATTTCACGTTGGTCAACAACGAATTGACCATTGCCTGAGTCCAAGCGCGGCCAAATTCATTTGGAACCTGCTCGTTGTTAAGCAGCCTCACTATTGCTGCTTCACTAAGGCCGGTGTTCAGGTAAAGGGAGTAGACTCTTCGCACCATAGCCACTTCTTCGGCGGGGCCCCATACGAGAATGACGCGGTCGGTAGCTGCAGCCTTCGATTCGCCATATTTCAGAATCGCTCTGGGTGTCCCACACGCTTTCAGCGCCATACGTCTCAACCCGAAACCAGCGTGGCCGCCTTGTTTGAACCCCTTCTCGATGAAGCGGGTCTGCGCCATAAAGACCTTTTGGGATAGCTCCCGGCTATATTCCGCAGCCATCACCCGTTTCATGCTTTTCAAGAGCGAAGCATAAGGCCCTTGGTCCTCTATGAATCGTTCTCCGCAATACACTACTTCTATCCCGGCACGGCGACATGTATGTTCGTGATACGCGGCTTCATCAATGTCCTGAAACCGTCCCCAACGGCTGACGTCGTACACAATGATGTGGCGAAAGTCCGGCTGGGGTGACTGCACGGCCTTCATGAGCGACAGTAGACCAGAGCGCCGCTTGATGTCCAGGCCACTCTTTCCGTCATCAACGTACTCACGAATTATCGACATACCTTGCGCTTCTGCGTACTCGCGGATCTTGGCGCGTTGATGGTCCGTCGAGTAGTCTTGGCTCTCGGTGGACATTCGGACGTACATCACGGCACGGCTGGCGCAGCTCTGGTCCACAGCACTCTCCAATGTTGAGGAAGCTCAATACTCGGCGATCCAGTCGTGAGACTATATGAGGATGAGCTACGGCGCCGCACAGATGAAATATGAGTTCGATGGTTTTGGCAAGTGCATTCGAGCTGGCGCGCGTACGCGGCGCTCTCTTTGCAGCATCGTATCTGCATGAGGTGGGGTTCCTCTCGAAGTTGCAGTGGAGGTACTTGGACCTTGCTCGCCGAAAAGTTGACCTCAGTAGGGCAGGGGTGGTTAGTCTACTTGACCTGATCGGCTAATTTGTAGCCACGGCGATTCTTAGTCTTCGACTTCAGGCCGCCTGTTCCTGGCGCCTACGTCCAGCGTCGGCCGGCGTAACGGTTGCCAAGTGCAGAATGCAGCCGCTCATCGTTATAGAAGTGCCGCCATTTCTCAATGATTAGTTTGGCCTCCTGCCGGCTGAGCCGATCAGGTCAAGTCTACTCACAGCCCTGACTTTAGTAATGGAGGAAGAAACTGCGCGAGCGTGCTTCGCCCTGGCTTTTCTTCCGACGACTTATTCATACAGCACCATTTATATTTTTTGCCCGAACCGCAACTGCAAAGCGAATAGGGATCGAGGGTACCACTCTTAGCTTCCTGGTGAGGCTTATCAATTGCCAAAAGCATGCGGCCAATCTTGGCGAAGCCCTCAGCAATAGCGTCCGCACCCCCGTTCACCACAAGAAGCAGATATCCCCTTGCGATGCCGTGACCGAGATCTGAAGCTTGCGCCAGTAGCTCTCGTGCTTTTTCAATATCTTTGGAAACGTGCTCACCTTCAAAGTAGGCACGACCTAAGGTATAAAGACAGTCTCTACATCCTTGCTCTACCCCTTTTTCTACAAAGCCAACAGCCTTGGCAGGATCAGGGGTGCATGCTTTTCCTTCGGTATAATAAAAGTACAGACAGCTAAACGCTCTTGTTACATTTCGCTGTGCGGAAAGAAGCCAAAATTTTTCAGCATTTGCATAATCCTTCTCGTCGTGATAGAGAATCGAAGCATGGTAATCACACGCTTCGCCATGTCCAGCTTTAGCGGCTTCTTCGACAAGTTTTCTAGCTTCGTCTGACTTGTCCGCGTCGATCTTCTCTTGCACGACAAACTGAGCATAACGAAAGCCTGCATCAATATTCCGAGTAGCCTTATACGAAGCGAGATAAAATGTGGCTGCTAGTCGCTTAAGAAAGTTTTGATCGTTTTCAAATTCTCTGGGTGCGATAAATCCGTTGAACTCTAATTCACGTCGTTCAGCTTCAGCTTCACACCAAAGTCCCGCTTTAAACTTCGTTTGCGCATCACCTCCGACTGTCGCGTCAAACAAAAGGTCTCTCCACTCTTGGGTTTGAATCTCTACCCTCAAATATTTGAAGGCACCATTGTATCCTCGGAGTGATCGGTGCAAACTTTCAAGTATCCACAATGACAAATCGCGTGCGTCATAAGCGTTTTTCCTCAGCTTTTCTTGCTCTGCTTGCAGGTCATCCTTTTTTTCTGGTTCGTTCGCACTAAACCTTCTATGCGCTCCCGGATTACACAGGAGCCTTAGGCGGTGGCAACGATCTTTGAAACCGAACGTTATTACACCACCCTCCCCCAAAGCATTAATTTTTTCATACAGGGAGATTGGTCCATAAGCAAACTTGAATTCAATTGCTATAAGATCGCAAATCCCTTCCAACAGATCGCGATAGCGGATCAGCGAATACGAAGGCAATGCTGTCGTGAACTCTACAGCTTCTTTATAGCTAGTTCCAATGTCCTGGGAAATCAAGGATGCGAGTTCAAGGTCAGTATTTATCATTTGGATCTTCCAGAATCCTACGAATTGCTGAACTACAGAGGGCGATTCTTCAGCCTTATGAACGTACGAAAGACCGCTGAATTATCGTTTACCTCAACGAAGGGAAGTCGGCGCATGGGTTCATTAAGACGCTGACAGCCATAGTTGCGCGAGTCAAAAGAAGGACTATTTTTCAACAAAAGATTCCCGGCACTTGAAAGTGGTGAGAGCCCATCTTCCTTGGAGCCATCGTGATTGAGTTTCCCGTATCTCACAACTCTACTGGTACACTGCTATCCGGTTCGGCCGGTTGTAATGAAAATGGCAAAGAAGTTGCGCTCACTGTTGGATATGAATGAGTAGTTCCAGCCACATCGCTCCCGAAAAATTTACTTCGCAGCGTGAGGTTTAGGGACGATCTTTTCTGAGTGCCTGCACTTCGGGAACCTGTTGCAACCCAAGAATTCAGAATATGGCCCTTTTCGTATAACGAGAACACCAGTCTTGCAATCAGGCGCTGGACACATCCTCGTTTTCGTCTCCTCGCCGTCAATTCGGTCTAGCTCAAGATTCATGTCCTTCATAAGCTCTACGACAAAAGGCGATATGTTGCCATCGACGGTGAAGAGGACTACCGACCGGCGGGCGCGAGTCAAGGCCACGTAGAACAGTCGTCGCTCTTCGCTAAATTGGAAGCTGTCGCCTGAGGGCATTGCCAACTGAAGGACAGGATCGTCTGTCTGCATGCTCGGGAAGGAAGACCTAGTGTTGACAACACGGGGCAGAATCACATAGTCTGCTTCCAGCCCCTTGGAGCCATGAACACTTGAGAACTTTACTTCCAGATACCGACCGAATCTCACTTGCCAGTCATCAGGAATGAATTGAACGTCCCTGTTGTAGCGACCGAGCACGAAGACTGACAGCTTCCCATTCTTCCCTGACGCCACCGCGCCCGTTGCAACCTTGCTGCACAGGTTCGCCATCCAAAGGCTTATCGCTGTTGGAAGCTTGCCGTCGTGATCGACCTGGAAGCCTTGCACAGATGGTGCATGCTCAGGCTGACTTGATCGCACCACCTTTGGAAGCTGCACTGGATTCTTCAGCACGAACTTGCTAGACACGTCGCAAATGGACTGAGGACAGCGGAAAGTTCTCTCGAGCTTGAGCGTTACAGTTTTTCCGAACCACTCGTCGAAGTTGGTCATAACTGCGAGATCTGCGCCGGCGAAACGGTTTATACTTTGCCAGTCGTCGCCTACGGCAAACAAGAATCTGTTCGGCTTGCTAACCAGCGCACGTGTGAGCCTGGCCCTGGCACGAGAGGCGTCTTGAAATTCATCGACCATGACGAGGGAATAGGGTGATTCCCAACGACCAGACTCTAGGTGTTCAGCCGCGATGTTCAGCATGTCTTCAAAGTCAATGCTACTGCTGGTCCGTAAGCTTCTCTCCCAGGCGTTGCGAATGTCGTCAAACAGATCGAGGAACATTTCGTGACGATAGACAAATGTACCCGCCTTACTGTCGCGCAGCCGTTTCCTTAGATCCACATCAGTTAGATCATTGCTTTTCGCGTGTGTAAGGAAGGTGCGAAACAGTCTCACCAGTTCTTCATGCTCAATGGGCTTACGACCTTGCGCAGGACGGTCAGGATTCGGATCAAGCTTGAGACCCCGGGCGGTCAATTCCTTTTCTAGAATCTGGAATGCGGCACCAGTCCGAAGCTGTGCGGAAGTTGTCTCAACAAGCGCCGTGTGATGCCGCTTATGTAGGTTCCTCTTCCACTCGATACCCTGCATATAATCGTGGAATTCGGCAGGGGGACGCCCATTCTCGTCCAAGGCGAAGTGCTCATGGTAGAGATCGATAGCGGGATAGTAGAAGTCGGGTTGGTATTGACGGTGTGCGGAATCCGCCGTTTCGTGGACGTACGTTAGTTCATACTGATAATCAACGCCGTTGTAGAACAGCCAGTCAGCAATCATTCGCTCACCGTGACTCTTAACAACCTCGTCGCGGAGTGTCCTGAAGCCATACTTCTTTGTGTTGCGATCACGATCTTCGGCGTTCTCAAACTCCTTGCCGAACTTGGGAAGGTCACGGCTGAGAACAACACGGAAAAGATCCCACCTCGTGCGAAATACGGGGTTGCTATCCTTTAGGCCGTCGATCAGATTGGAAAGATGTTCAAGGTCACGGCCTCCCTCTAGCCAACTCGCTAAGCTCGGCTTCTTGCCGGTCGCATGCCCAATGACATCGAGCCCGAACTTGTGGAAGGTTCGGGCAACAATGCCCTCGCTTGCGAACCCAAGAGGACTTAGGCGCTCATGCACTCGCTGTTGAAGCTCTTTCGCAGCCTCCTTGTTGAAGGCCAGCAGCAAGACGCTCTCAGGCGGCACCACGTTTCGGTGCAGTGCATACCCTGCCTTTGCAACCATAGTTGAAGTTTTGCCCGACCCCGCCGAGGCTACAACTAGCACCCGATTATCAAAGCAGACCACAGACTTCGCCTGCTCAACCGTCAGTGGTGACTTTTCAATCTTTTCAAAAAAATCCTTACATTCAACAAGCTCCCTTTTCAGGTGAGCTTCATTGAGATCAGCCACATGCGCAGTAAGATCTTTTTTCCGCCACTCAAGAGCAGTTTTTACCTCTTCACTTTTTGTCTTGGCATGCTTGCTAACATCTGGATCGATAAGCAGTCGGTCGAGCTCGGTCCCGTTGCCAACTGCTAGACCTTTCATTGTGAGCCAGAGCTGAAGTACTTCTTCAGGTATCCACCACCTAGCCTCGTCATGAGCGTGGATAGCGGCAACGACCTCCCTGTACCACTCAACGAGTGCACTCGCGAGTGCGCCGAACCGCTCGCACTTGCGTCTTGCTTCTATGATGGCCAGTTGCTTTGCACGCTCGGTCCGCACTTCGCCAAGCAAGTCCTTCGCTTTCGCGTTCGGAATTCCGTCAAGGTGTATGGCCTGTTTGCCAGTTGGACAGAAAAACACTGACGACCAAAAAGCGCCTGCCTTGACCGTTACAGGCTCAGCATCGAGGACATTTGCTCTATGCGTCTGGCCTTCTTTATTGAGGACTACCGTCTCGCCATCGAGCGATATTTCCCATGTTGGACACTTTGTGAAGTATTCCCCTACCCGCGTTGAAGCCCACTGCACCACAAGTCGCCCTTAAAAGTTTCTAGGAAAGAAATCATGGTATCACTTGGGGGAACGGTCAATCTTCTCAAACAACCACTTCTCTCAATTTATTGCTGTCTGTTACATTACTAAGACAGAAGCTTAAAGCATTGGACATGAAGCTCTCGCCCTACACCATCATAAATCTTGCAAAAATGGTTACAGGGACATGAGGGCTGGCCGTACCGGAAAGGGGCTGATCTCGTATGTCAACAGCACTCGAAAATTGACACAGCTTTCTGCTCGCCAGCACTTCAAAACTGATACAGCCCCGTCATTTTTTCATGCTGGCTGAAGCCAGCTCCGTCATTGCCGTGCACCCTGACTGGAAAGGTCGTCGCGGCGCACCAATCCAGCCAGGCGTTGCCGTTTCAACCGGTATGGATATTCCGGACGAACGTGACCAGTGATTCCGGCATCGTGACCAGTCATCCCATTGGCGCCGGGCTGCAGTATGCAATCGGGCATGGTTGTACGCGCTGATGAGCACCGCTACATCGCCGCCCACACCCACCCTGACCACGACACGCTGGCGACGTTCCGACGTCGATTTGGCCCACAGTTGGATCAACTGTTCGTGCAAGTGCTCATGCTGGCGCGCGAGATGGGGATGCGCCCTCCCAAAGTGTCTTCGCACCAGGCTCGCCATTCTTCAAACATACGCACTAAGCTGAGTTGCATGGTAGGATTTCCGGATGTCAATTTTTAGAAGATTAGCAAATGGAAACGGTAAAAACAGTGTGGGCCAAGATCTTCAGCGTGGAATTCTTGCTCAAGATACTTATCATTACTGCAATTTTTGCCATCTTGAATTTTATGTCTGGCGGATTACAGATCCGGATCTACCATCAAGGAGGCGTCGATATCGATCTCGAGAATGGCGGTTATGGCAGCGACAAAGCACTGAAGCTTCAACTTGAACAATAGTTTTGGCGCCAGTTCGGCCAGCCGCTCATAGCCCTCGATCCAGCGCAGGCTCTCTTTGGGACCGACGCGCTGGCCGCTGTAAACGGAATTTTTAAGGCGTCAGGCCAGCACTCTGACTTGTGTATAACGAGGTGGCTCAAGCTGGGCAAGATCGTCGTCGACGGCAGCAAGATCAAGGCCAATGCGAGCCGGCACAGTCAGTTTTAAATCGCTGGTCGCTGGAAAAGCGTATCAATTTCCGATCGCTGTTGACAAGTATCAATGTATTTCAGCTCTTCTTGCAGTCGCAAGAGCTTCAGCTCATCAAGTTTGTTCATTAGCGGCCTTGTCGCCTTCCTGCAGTCCCAGTGCGTGCGCTCATGTGCCGCGCCGTATTCGATTGCGCAGTTCGACGCCGAATTCGGAAATGTCCAGGCAGGTGCGGGTAGCGTTGTACACAACATTGATCTTCTGGGCTAAGCCTTTGGGCAGTTCGGCCGAGGCCAGGGGCTGCTTTCCGTTGTGCCAGTGAACCGGCCTGCCATATGTCGCACCCTGAGCGGCCTTGTCTGTCAGGTGATGCGCCTTACCAGTCACTTCGCCGATGTAGTAGACCGTCTGGTCCTTGATCCGCCGCGGCGTGAGGACCATGGCGCCGATGGGCATCGCGCGGGAGAAGATCCAGAACATTTTCGCTTCACGTAGGGGAATATACTCTGGATGAACTGCCCGCACTGCACGCACTGCCTGCTTGATGCTTTCAATCGTGTGATCGTCGTCCAGCAAGCCCGGGATGTCCGGAAGGCCGTAGTACAGTGTGTTCTCGGCCAGGGATTGCTCGCACAAGTCGGTTTTCCCGTCCGGCTTAGCTCTGCAGGTAAATGCTTGATATGTCATGAAACTCTCGTTATTTTTCGCGCGTCAAATGGTCGTTTTCTGATGGCACTACACTTGGTAGAGACTTCTTTCGCTCGAACGAGCGAATGTATATCGGAGGTCGAGGATTGGGAAGGTGCTGGCGTTTATGATTCAGCCGAATCGCTTCATCTTTTGGCTATTAAACCAAGATAACTCACCAGGGGCACGCCGCAACAGCGTCATCCGAGAACAATTTTTGTCGTTCTCTGCGAACGGAAAACACAAGTGGGTGTTTCAAAGAGTTATCCTCATTCTGTTTTGTCGAGCACGCTACCTCCCCGATCTGTAGAAGTAGCGGACACTTCAGTGCGGGCATCAGCGCGTCGTGTGATACTTGAACAGGCGCTTTTCGAGCGGAAGAGGAAATCGTTGGCCAATGTTTCGATGCACCCCCGCGGGCGCAAGAATTCGCGCTGCCGACGCTTGCCCACTCCCTTATTGCCAACGGCTGCCCGGTCCGACCTATTGCTGCGACGCAGCAGCGTGTTGCACTCGCCCTGGTCGAGTAGGCAAGTTACCTGTTGGGCCACGAGCGAGCTTTGTAAGAACACTCCCAACACTGCGCGCGCATGTCAAAAAGTAGACGGCAGTTTGCATTTCTGCCACTCAATCAAACCATGCAACGATGAGGTATTTTGCTGGTGCGCGGCAGCACGCGCCTTCTTCCGCGTGCGACGGGTCGGGTGGATCCCATGGGAGTCCACCGCTATTCCGGTTATGATGACCCTGCCATTGACTGTGTCTTGCAACTTGGTTTTCCGCTCATTAAGTTTGAAACCAAACTCACAGAGAACTTGTCGGACAACACTTTTAATTTTCCCAGCATTCCTGCGATCGTTGAAGCTGAAGACTAGATCGTCGGCGTATCTGGTGTATGTTGCATCTACTCCAAGTTTCCCAAGCAGCTCAATGATTCGTCGGTCACAGGCAATAAAGGCAATAGTCGCAACTAAGGGGCTTGTAGGTAGTCCCTGCTTCGGACTTCCGAGAACGAAGCATTGGTCAACAATATGCTCAGGTATGATTTCTGCAACGTGTGCTACTGTGACGCTGTTGAAGAAGTCGCAAATATCCATCGACAAAGTGTATCGATGGCCTATATGCTTAAACGCGTTTAAAGCGCAGTTTTTACCTTTTTCAAAAGCGTAGTTTGATACAGCGCCGCCACAGCGAGCCAAAATGTGCTCTAGTTCGGGCAAGAGGGCACGAAGCAGATGCCTTTTGGCTGTTGACGGGATAAAAATTTCCCTGGTCTTCCCATTTCGCTTAGGGATTCGGGCGATACGAAATTCGTATCCTCCCTCAGACGATGAGTCCAAATCGAACATGTCATTCCAGTATTGCTGCTTTTGCGGCTCTCAAATTTTTCCCCATGAGTGCAGCCAGGACCAGGCAGATGAATAGTAGCGCAGAATGTAACGGCTTTACGAGACTCTACCAAAACGATCTACAAGCGCGCGAGCGCAAAAGGGCCGGGATATAAACCGCTCTAAGAAGTGGACGAAACATCGACACCGCACGGTTTATGCAAAGCTAAAGCGCGCCACATCCTGCCCAGCGAGAATACATGAGTTTGTGCACTGGCACAACTTCCGAAGGTTCCGGGGGTGTGTTTGCCCCAGGTCGATCAGCTATCCATCGGCCCCGATTTGCCTTCTCTGTCGCCCCTGTGGCGTCGAGGTACAGTGCCGTGCGGTGAACGGCCGGGCTTTCCCCGGGAGGCAACTGGGGTTTCCCTGGTAATCGCAAGGTCCGGCGCCCGGAGGAGTCCGCGTTTCAATGGCATGTATGGCATGTCGGGCCCATAGTCATCGTTGCGAACCATCACAGACGAACGGGATTGGGTAGGGACCGAGCGACGCAAGGCGTGTGATTTGGCGCCGCTCGACAAATTCTGTTTCGTCGGGAATGATCAAGAGGCAGAGGAACTCTGTGAGCAGCCACAGTTTTGGGTTGCGGAGCGACACCTCTTCGTCGAGTGGCTCCGTGCCGTTCCGAAGGAAGAGTCCGACAGCCATGTTTCTCCCGCACGCGCGCGCCAGCTTCAAGATCGCCCGGGCGAGCGCCGCTCGGCCATTTTTCTTAATCGGTGGTCGAATCTTCCTTGCAGTACAGTGCAATATAATCGTCCCGAGATGCAAGGGACGCTTACAAGCAGCATGCGATGCGGGAGCCTTTCCGGTATCGTTGCAGGCGGGTGGGTCTCGTGAGTTTGCCAGCGGTATAAAAAAGATTGGAATTGCTGCTCACCCAGTACAAACACGGAGTCGCCGTGCCACGCGGCTATGAGTGCGCTTGGCACGTGCGGTCAAGTTCCTTGTTATCGAGCTGCTTCTTAAGCACTCGACGGCGACCTAAAGAGCGAGCGCTTGTTGGCCGAAGGAATCCTCCAGTTGATTTAGCTCAAATACAAGAGCGCAGTATGCGAGACTATAGCGGGATCGACCACAGTTATGCACGTGAGCCATGAGTCCACTAGTCCTTGCTACAGCCCTTGAACTGTCTCGCCTTCAGGGGATACGCTGCGCTGCCTCTTATCTTTGTGACAATGAAGTGGCAATTGAAGTCGCTATCGAGACACTTGTTGGGAGTCGCCGTTCAGCCGAGGCTGTGCAATCGAATGTCGTCCACCACAGCTTAGATCAGTATGCCTGTACTCCATAGGACGCCTCCAACCTTTTTAGAAGATCCGAGTGGCGTGCCTCCATGTCAACCAACGTGAAGGTTGTGAGGGTTAGCAATCGCTGTGAGTTGGGTAAGCTCTCAACCCGGTCTTCAAAATAGCGCACCTTCTTTTCGCTGAAATCCAAATTGCTCAGCGATGAGTTCTTTCGTCGGGATAGCAACATCAGGTTCCCGAGGCGATGCAACCAGAATCCGTGCTGATCTTCAGAAAATTCGCTGATCCATTGGCTGGTCTTAGTCGGGTTTTGAGGCAAGATGTGCTCGACGCTAATTTCGTCGGGTAAGTTCAGCGGGGCGGCGTGGCTGGCCAGGAGGTATTCCAATCGCAGCAGTACGTACTTGGCAAAACGGCGCCCATAGATCTCCCCGTCCAACAGGACCGCGAGCTGACTACTATCGAAGTGAAATACTTTGCTAGCTAATGCTTCCTGAGGGTTTTGTGCTGATTCGATGACCTTCAGCACGTCATTCATGTTGTTTATGCGCTTGGTTGGCGTCAGCTGGACAATCCAGTCGGCCGAGAACTTGTTGTCGATTCGCGAAACCAAGTCGAGCAGATTTTGTCCTTTAAACTTACGATACCACGCCAGCACAGGTGGAATCCAATCGGTCGAAGGTAAGCCCCGGCGCATCACGTTGATGCGGTTGCGATATTCGTTGCCGAGGCTCATTGGCAGACCATCAAACTGGATGGCGCCATCGAAGGCGTCCTTGTAGTCCTTAACCGCCTCGAACGTGTCGTTGCCTAACTCCAGCAGTGGTGGCTTTGCCCCATAGATACGCTCGTCAAATTCCTTGAGCAAGCCCTCTCGTGCCTTGTCTTTCACGTAAATTGTACGCACCAAGGATAGGAAGCGGTCGAATTCATCGCGGCCCATCTCGCCCTCGAGATCTTCCCAATACGCCGCCCATTTTCCACGTTCTTTCTCCCCGGTGACAGCTCCTAGGTTCCTCGCCTTCAGGATGTCGCTGTTGGATAGCGGAATACCTCGGTCATTAAGGATTGTGAACAGGCGAAAAGCGTCGTCTAAATCTTCCGTAGCAACATAAATAAATAAAGCGCTGTTAAGTAGATAATCGACAAAACGGTTAAAGTCTCCGGCAGTAGGGAAGCGACTGGAATCGTCAAAGCAAGAGTGGATGGACCGCATGCCGGCCGCCATGTTGGCCAGTGAAAGGTTTTTGCTGACTGCCACCTCTTGCAATTTTGGACTTAGGGATCCCCCATCGGCCTTAACGTAGTGCTTGATGAAGTCGCTTACATCGTCACGGATGTCGTAGACGATTCGATCGCGGCCGGGAATCTTCTTCCACTTATTTTCTTCCTGGAAAACCATCTCGCAGCATGCGCCCTTGAGCTGCTCATCGGTTACCCTGTCTCGGATACAGGCAAGGATAAGCATGAGGGTCGTCAGGCGTTGCTGTCCGTCCAACAGCTCATATTCTTCAAAGCTTACCCCGTCGATAGTACAAGTCGCCTTGCGCAGAACCATCGAACCCAAGAAATATTGACCCTCAGGACTATTTTCGCTGGCATAGTTCACATCGTCGATCAATTCGGAGATCTCGTCCTTGCCCCATACATAGGAACGTTGATAGTCGGGGATACGGAACCAAAAGCGAGAAAACACCTCCCCGATGAAAATTTTCGCGCTGTCGATTTGTCCTTTTTTGCCAGAACCCATTGTCTTCCTCTTATTCGTAGGCTGCGTTCAGCCAAAATTTTTCGCGTCCTCAGCGTGCTAAGTCGAGCCATCCTTTGGTCGTTGAGGCGCCCTAGCTCTTGATAGCCGCGTGATAGTTCGCGGCGTGTTCGCACCGGCATTCAGCATTTTCACGGCAGACAACGCTGTCAGTATTCTGCTTCAATCGGCACTCTAGTCCGCAGAGATCGAAGTGCGGCTGAATTGCAAATAGGATAACTTACCAGCTTGCCTTACGGCAAGCCTGGTTTGGATGGTTCAAACCTCATCCGGCCTGTTCAGATCAGTGAAGGGTGAGGCCCGAATCCATGGCGGTTAGAGCAACGATCGTTCCGCGCGATTGGGAAGCCGCTGCCTCAAGGGTAATGAGGTCGATCTTAGGGAAAGGTTGCGACAGTTCGGCCAATCGATGCGCCCAGCCATTGCCAGGGGTAGTTGTCTATCCTTAGTTCAATCGGAAGGGACATTGTTCAACAGCGATTAGTCGAGCCTCAGTTTTCAGGAAACACGAAGACATGTCCTGTTCTACCTAGGCACTCTTCAAAATCGGCAATACGTTCTAGCGGGAAAGCCTACACGGCGCCTACATAAATTTTGAATAGCAAAAAGCCCAACCATAAGGGTTGGGCTAAGTGCTTGATTCTTTTGGTGCCGACTGCAGGACTCGAACCCGCCACCTGATGATTACAAATCAACTGCTCTACCTGATGAGCTAAGTCGGCACGATAACGGCGGGAATTATACCGTCATTTGATGCGGGTCAGCGTCGGGCGCCCGCCTTTTTTGGGTGGCTCGTCGTTGTCTTCCGGGCCCTGGGCAGTCGCCGGTGCCGGCGATTCGGCTCCCGGAACGGCCGACAGCGAGGGCGCGGCCGCCGCCGGGGATTGCTCGGCCGGCGCCGGCATCTCGGCCGCGGTCACGGCGACCTCGAAGGCCATGCCCTGGCCGTTCTCGTTCGCATAGATCGCCAGCACGTTCTGCACGGGAATGTAGATCTCGCGCGAGACGCCGTTGAAGCGCGCACGGAAATGGATCGCGTCGTTGTCCATCTTCAGCCCCGACGTCGCGCCGTAGGCGATGTTCAGGATGATCTCGCCCTTCTTCACGTACTCCATCGGCACCGTGGTGGCGGCATCGACCTTCACTGCGAGATAAGGGGTGTAGCCACTGTCGGTGCACCATTCGTAGATGGCGCGCAGCAGATACGGCTTGGTTGAAATGTCAGGCATGGTGTCGGTCTGGCGTGAAAAACGGGGGTACAGGCGAGTCTACTGCGATTCGCCCGGAGGCGGCGCAAGCGGGATGTTTCCAGGCCGGCGGGCCGGAACGAAGTCCGCCCGCCAGGGGCCGCGTCAGCGGCGCATCACCTTCTCGGACGGGGTCAGCGCCTCGATGTAGGCCGGGCGCGAGAAGATGCGCTCGGCGTACTTCATCAGCGGGGCCGCCGTCTTCGACAGCTCGATGCCGTAGTGATCCAGGCGCCACAGCAACGGGGCGATCGCCACGTCCAGCATCGAGAATTCGTCGCCGAGCATGTACTTGTTCTTCAGGAACAGCGGCGCCAGCGTCGTCAGGCGGTCGCGGATCTCCGAACGCGCCTTGTCGTGGCTCTTGTCGTTGGCCTTGTTGCGCTCGCTCTCGAGGGTGTGCACGTGCACGAACAGCTCTTTCTCGAAATTGAACAGCATCAGGCGCGCGCGCGCACGCATCAGCGGGTCGGCCGGCATCAGCTGCGGATGCGGGAAGCGCTCGTCGATGTACTCGTTGATGATGTTCGATTCGTACAGGATCAGCTCGCGCTCGACCAGGATCGGCACCTGGCCGTAGGGATTCATCGTGGAGATGTCTTCCGGCTTGTTGAACAGGTCGACGTCGCGCACCTCGAAATCCATGCCCTTTTCGAACAGGACGAGGCGGCAGCGTTGGGAAAACGGGCACGTGGTGCCGGAGTAGAGAACCATCATGGTTATAGTTCCTTAAAGCAACAAAAGGGGTGAAGCGCTCGAGCGACTCACCCCAGAAAAATGATTGCCCACATTATAACCAAGCGGGCAATGAAAGCGAATTTACTTCACGTCTTTCCAGTAAGACGCGTTCAAACGCCAGGCGAGGAAGACGAATACCGACAGGAACAGCAGCACGATCACGCCCAGTTTCCTGCGCGTATCCTGCACCGGCTCGGCCATCCAGCCCATGAAGGCCACCAGGTCGGCGGTGGCGACGTCGAACTCCTGCTGGCTCATCTCGCCCGGCGTGACCTGTTCGAAACCGACGAACTGGTGCAAGGTCTTGCCCGGGTTGTGAGGATCGGGCACGTCGGCGAACTTGGCGGTGCGGATGCCTTGCAGCTGCCACATCGCGTGCGGCATGGCCACGTTCGGCACCACCATGTTGTTCCAGCCGGTCGGACGGGTCGGATCGGCGTAGAAGGTGCGCAGATAGGTGTACAGGTAGTCGGCGCCGGTGCCGGCCGGCGAGGACTTGGCGCGCGAGATCACCGACAGGTCCGGCGGCACCGCGCCGAACCAGGCCTTGGCGTCGTCCGGGCGCATCGCCGTCGTCATCATCGCTCCGACCTTGTCGGCCGTGAACAGCAGGTTGTTCCTGATCTGCTCGTCCGACAGGCCAAGGTCGTTGAGGCGGTTGTAGCGCATCGCCGCGGCCGAGTGGCAGTTCAGGCAGTAGTTCACGAACAGCTTGGCGCCGTTTTGCAGCGACGGCAGCGAGGTGCGCTCCGGCGCCCGGTCCAGCGCGACGCCGCCCTCGGCGGCGAATACCAGTCCCGGCACCAGGGCCAGGACCGCGATCAGTTTCTTCGCAAAGAATTTCATGGTTGTCCTTTTGCTCTTTCTGGTGACGTCGTGTTAGTGCGGATGGAAGGTCACGCGCTTGGGCACCGGCTTGAAGGTGCCCATCGTGCTCCACCACGGCATCAACAGGAAGAAGGCAAAGTACAGCAGCGTGCAGGCCTGCGACAGCAGCGTGAACGCCGGCGTCGGCAGTTGGGTGCCGAGGTAGCCCAGGGTCAGGAAGGCCACGCCGAACACCGCGTACACCCACTTGTGCCAGGTCGGACGGTAGCGGATCGACTTCACCGGCGACTGGTCCAGCCAGGGCAGGAAGGCCAGGATCACGACGGACGAACCGAACAGCACCACGCCCCAGAACTTGGCGTCGAGCACCTGCGGCAGCATGCCGACGATCAGGATCAGGCCGATCACGGCGATCGCCATCTTGGTCTTCGACGACAGGCGCGACTTGAGCCAGATGAACACGACGAAGGCGGCGGTCGCGGCCATCAGCACGTACATGAAGTCGGCCGTGGTGGCGCGCAGCACCGAGTAGAACGGCGTGAAGTACCAGGTCGGGGCGATGTGCGCCGGGGTCTTCATCGGGTCGGCCGGCAGGAAGTTGTTATATTCCAGGAAGTAGCCGCCCATCTCCGGCGCGAAGAACACGACCGCCGAGAAGATCAGCAGGAACACCGACACGCCGAACATGTCCTTGGTGGTGTAGTAGGGATGCGACGGGATCGCGTCGACCGGATGGCCGTCTTCGCCCAGCGTTTCCTTCACTTCGATGCCGTCCGGGTTGGACGAGCCCACTTCGTGCAGCGCGATCAGGTGCGCGGCGACCAGGCCCAGCAGCACCAGCGGCAGCGCGATCACGTGGAAGGCGAAGAAGCGGTTCAGGGTCGCGTCGGACACCACGTAGTCGCCGCGGATCCACAGCGACAGGTCGGGGCCGATCACCGGGATCGCGCCGAACAGGTTGACGATCACCTGGGCGCCCCAGTACGACATCTGGCCCCATGGCAGCAGGTAGCCGAAGAAGGCCTCCGCCATCAGGCACAGGAAGATCGCGAAACCGAACAGCCAGATCAGCTCGCGCGGCTTGCGGTACGAACCGTACAGCAGGGCGCGCGTCATGTGCAGGTAGACGATGATGAAGAAGGCCGATGCGCCGGTCGAGTGCATGTAGCGCACCAGCCAGCCCCACGGCACTTCGCGCATGATGTATTCGACCGAGCCGAAGGCCAGCGAGGCGTCCGGCTTGTAGTGCATGGTCAGGAAGATGCCGGTGACGATCTGCAGCACCAGCACCAGCATCGCCAGCGAGCCGAAGATGTACCAGGCGTTGAAGTTCTTCGGGGCGTAGTAGCGGCCCCACTGGTCGTACCACAGCTTGGAGGCCGGGAAGCGGGCGTCGACCCAGGCCAGTGCCTTCTGGCCGGCCGTCGCGTCCGGCGGCAACACGGTTTCCTTGAATGCGCCCATATTATGCCTCCCCTTTCTCGTCCCGGCCGATCACCAGTCGGTTATCGGAGAGGAACATGTACGGTGGGATGTCCATGTTGGTCGGAGCCGGCTTGTTCTTGAACACGCGGCCTGCCAGGTCGAAGGTCGAACCGTGGCAGGGGCACAGGAAGCCGCCCTGCCAGTCGTCCGGCAGGTTCGGTTGCGGGCCCTCGGCGAAGCGCGAGGACGGCGAGCAACCCAGGTGCGAGCAGATGCCCACGGTCACCAGGATTTCCTTGTGGTCGGGACGGGCGCGGTAGACGTTCTTCGCGTATTCCGGGATCTCGAGCTGGTACACCTTGTCCGAGTTCGGGTCCGCGACCTCGTCATTGAGCTCTGGCAGGCTGGCCAGCATCTCCGGCGTGCGGCGCAGGATCCACACGGGTTTGCCGCGCCACTCCACGACCTTCATTTCGCCGGGTTTCACGTCCGAGATGTCCACCTCGACCGGGGCTCCTGCCGCTTTCGCGCGCTCCGATGGCTGGAATGTGCTCACCAAGGCTCCCGCCGTGGCTACACCGACCACACCGCCTGCCGCGCATGTCGCGACGAGCAAGCCGCGTCGGCCTGAATCGACCCGCTTTTCATTACTCATACCAACCCCACTCCGTGAAAATACGAAAATCAAGAATCAATAAAGAGCTCAGCAACATAAAATTATATGTGATGGGCAATCTTTATTGGAGAAAAAATAAATTCTGGGGTGCGGGCCCGCAACGCCTGCGGCCCACGGCCATGGCCCGGCGCGCCGGCGGCGGCTTTCCGGGGCTTGCTGTATCATCATCGTGCGTGGCAGGGCCATACCCTCTGGAGACCGTGAATGGGAATGATGCAAGAGTTCAAGCGCTTCGCGATGCGCGGCAACGTGGTCGACCTGGCCGTCGGCGTGATCATCGGCGCCGCGTTCGCCAAAATCGTCGATGCGCTGGTGCATGACATCATCATGCCCGCGATCGGGGCGTTGTTCGGTGGATTCGATTTCTCCAATTACTACATTCCCCTGAATGACCAGGGAACGCTGCTGTCCTTGGCCGAAGCGAAGAAACTTGGCGCCGTGATCGCGTATGGCCATTTCCTGACTGTCTTGCTCAACTTTGTCATTCTCGCGTTCATCATTTTCCAGATGGTGCGCGCAATGAACCGATTGCGCAACCACTTATCGCCGGAGCAGGCCAAGGCGCCCGCCACTCCCGAAGACGTCCTGCTGCTGCGCGAGATCCGCGACGCCCTCCAGAAGTGAAAGACGGCACCGTACAGGAAGAAAGGGCAAGGCCGGGCGTGTTCAGGCGCTTCTGGCTGCTGTTCGCGCAGGCCGTCACCGTCGCGCTGGCGCTGTACTTTGTCCTCGCCGCGCTGCGCCCGGACTGGCTGGGCGGCGAGCCGAGCCGAGTGCGGGTCGGCCCGGCCGGCCAGTCGGTCCCCATGCTGCAGGCGCCGCCGCTGCCGCCGCAGGGGGGCTACCGCGAGGCGGCCGCGCGCGCCATGCCCTCGGTCGTCAACATCCTGACCGGCAAGGCCTCGCGCGAGACCCATCCGCTGCTCAAGGACCCGTTCTTCCGCCGCTTCTTCGGCGACCGCCTGCCGCCCAACGAACAACTGTCGAGCCTCGGCTCCGGCGTGATCGTCAGCAGCGAAGGCTATATCCTGACCAACTACCACGTGGTCGAAGGCGCCGACGTGATCGAGGTCGGGCTGGCCGACGGCCGCAAGGGCGCGGCCACCGTGGTCGGCACCGATCCCGAGACCGACCTGGCGGTGATCCGGATCGGGCTGCGCGACCTGCCGGTGATGGTGCTGGGCCAGCCCGACGACGCCAGGGTGGGGGATGTGGTGCTGGCCATCGGCAACCCGTTCGGCGTCGGGCAGACGGTCACCATGGGCATCATCTCGGCGATGGGCCGCAACAACCTGCACATCAACCACTTCGAGAACTTCATCCAGACCGACGCGGCGATTAATTTCGGCAATTCCGGCGGCGCCCTGGTGGACGCCAACGGCAACCTGCTGGGCATCAACTCGGCGATCTATTCGCAGACCGGCGGCTCGGTCGGCATCGGCTTCGCCATTCCCGTCACGACCGCCAAGATGGTGCTCGACTCGATCATCGCGCACGGCCAGGTGGTGCGCGGCTGGATCGGGGTCGAGTCGCAGGACATCACGCCCGAACTGGCGCAAAGCTTCGGCCTGGGGCGCAGCAGCGGCGCCATCATCGCCGGCGTGGTGCGCGGCGGCCCGGCCGACCGCGCGGGCATCCGCCCGGGCGACATCCTGCTCGCCGTCGACGGCAAGGCGGTGGCCAATACCGCCGCCATGCTCAACCTGATCGCCCAGTTGGCCCCCGGCGCCACCTCGCGGATGACCATCATGCGCAAGGACCGCGAAGCGGTGCTGGACGTGAAGGTCGCCCGGCGCCCGCGCCAGTTGCGCTGACTTTCTTCCGGACTTCCCATGCACCTGCGCGACCTGACGCAATTCCTGAGCGAGCTTGCCGAGAACAACAACCGCCCCTGGTTCATCATGAACAAGCCGCGCTACGACATCCTGCGCGAGGAGTTCCTGGCCGTGGTCACCGAACTGATCCGCGAGTTGGCCCGCTTCGACGGCCGGGTGGCGGCCTGCGATCCGAAGAAGGCGATGTTCCGGATCAACCGCGACATCCGCTTCTCCCACGACAAGACGCCCTACAAGACGCGCTTCTCGGCGGGCATCACGCCCAGCGACAAACGGCGCCCGAGCGCGGCGGGCGGGCCGACCTGGTACTTCCACATCGAGGGCAACGGCAGGCTGCTGTTCGGGGCCGGCGAGTACCTGCCGCCGGCGCCGCGCCTACGCGCGATCCGGGCGCACGTGATCAACGATGCGACGGGCTTCGCCAAAATGTTAAAGAATAAACACCTGCGAGCCACCTACGGCGACCTGCAGGACGAAGACAAACTGCAAAGGCCGCCCAAGGGCGTGGACCCGGAGCATCCGCTCGTCGAGTATCTCAAGCTGAAGAGTTTTTTCGTGTGGACCGAGGTCGATCTCGAGCTGAACGCGCCGGACAAGCTGGTGCCGCGGCTGGCGAGCGGATTCAAGGATGCCTACGCGCTGGTGACCTGGCTGCGCGGGGTACCCGAACCTCAAGACGAGCAATAGAAAGGAGGGCGACATGGCCTTGCATCATGCAGCATCGGGCGAACGGATAGCGCTGCGGCGCACGGATGACGACATCGCCCATTTCACGTCGGTCGCGCTGGTCAAGACCGAGCGCATGGAACTGATCCGGCTGGTGCTGCCCAAGGAGCGGCCTTTGCCCGAGCACCGGGTCGATGGCGAGATGACGCTGCAGTGCCTGGAAGGCGAGATCGCATTCGAAGCGCACGGCCGCACGGTGGTGTTGCGGCCGAACGAGATGGTCTACCTGGCCGCGGGCGAGCCGCACACGGTGCGCGCCAACAAGGACGCGGTGGGATTGATGACCATCGTGATGGGACCCGAGCGCGGCGGCGGCCCGACGCGCGAGCCGCGCGGCTCGGCCGGGGTCTAGGAGGGCGTCGCGGCGAAAGCCTGGGCGGCCCCGCAGGGACGCTGAGTGGTGGGTTGCGCGACGCATGGGCTCCCGCTGGCCGCGAGGCTTTCGCGGAAAGTCGGTTCCGCCAGTGGCGGAACCGACAGTGTCAGGCCGCTTCCTCGCGCGGGTCGCGCGCCAGCAACTGGCTCGCCATCTCGCTCGCGGGCACGCCGTCGAACAGGACGGCCGCCACCGCGTCGGTGATCGGCATGTCCACGTCCAGGCGCCGCGCCAGCTCGCGCACCGCCTTGGCGCAGGGCACGCCCTCGGCCACGTGGCCCAGTTCCTTCACGATCGCATCGAGCTGCTTGCCTTGCGCCAGCGCCAGGCCCACGCGCCGGTTGCGCGAGAGGTCGCCGGTGCAGGTCAGGATCAGGTCGCCCATCCCCGTCAATCCCATGAAGGTGGCCGCCTGGCCGCCCAGGGTCGTGCCCAGCCGGGTGATCTCGGCCAGGCCGCGCGTGACCAGGGCCGCGCGCGCGTTCAGCCCCAGGCCCAGGCCGTCGGCCGCCCCGGTGGCGATCGCCATCACGTTCTTGACCGCGCCGCCCACTTCGACCCCGATCATGTCGTCCGAGGAATACACGCGGATATTGTTGCCGTGCACAGCCGTGACCACGCGCTCGCACAGCGCGCCGGTGCTCGAGGCCACGGTCAGCGCGCAGGGCAATCCGCGCGCCACTTCCTGCGCGAAGGACGGCCCGGACAGGGCCGCGCCCGGCGCTTTGTCGCCCAGCACTTCGTTGACCACCTGGTGCGGCAGCAGGCCGGTGCCGGCCTCGAAGCCCTTGCACAGCCAGACCGCGTTCGGGATCGGATACGGCTTGAGGCGCTCCAGCAGCGGGCGCAGGCCGGCCACCGGGCAGGCCAGGATCAGCAGCGGCGCGGCCGAGGGCGGCGCGTCCGTCACATGGGCCAGCGCCGCCTCGAAGTCGGCGCTCACGCGCAAGCCTTCCGGCAGCGGGAAGCCGGGCAGGTATTCGCGGTTCTCGCGGGCGGCCGCGGTGGCGGCCATCTGCTCGGGGTTGCGGCCCCAGAGCAGCACGTCGTGGCGCGCGGCCAGGGCGACGGCAACGGCCGTGCCCCAGGCGCCGGCGCCGAGAACGGTAATCTTGGATGCTTGTGTCATGTCTTGCATATGGGCCTTCAGGTCAAATGCCCCAGACCGCGCCCGTGTGCACGTAGCCGTCGATGCCGTCCTGGTGGCGCACCCGCACCCAGCCGTCCGCCAGCGGATCGACCAGTTCGAGCACCACCCCCTTGTCGGCGGTCATCAGGACGGGCGCCGTCTCGTTCGGCGCCCCGCGCACCCGGGCGCCGGACTGGCGCACCACCACATTGCGGCGGGGCGACAGTCCCCTGGCCGGGGTCCAGGCCACGTCCCCGTTCATGTCGCGCACCTTGACCCAGTCACCGTAGCTGAGCAAGACCTCGACCGGCATGCCTTGCGGCGCGACGAACAGGCGGGCGCTCTTGAACGACGGCGCGTCGTACAGGATGGCCGGCGTGTTGCCGACGGTTTTGAAGTCTAAGGCGGACGCGCTGGCCGACAACAGCAGCAACAGCGTTCCTGCGAGATGGCGGACGGACATCATGGGCGGGCCTTGGGTTGAAAAAATCCAGAAGCCGGTATGGCAGGAGGGCATCCCGGTGGACCCGGGATGCCGCGCGCGCCGCGACGGCGCGCAATACGGGTTGCCCCGTCGGGTATTACTGCTGGGCCGGAGCGGCGGCCGCTTCGGCCATCGCCTGGCGGCGCTGCTGGTAGAACACTTCGAAGTTGATCTCGGCCAGGTGCACCGGCGGGAAGCCCGCGCGGGTGATCAGGTCGGCGATGTTGGCGCGCAGGTACGGATACACGATGTTCGGGCAGCCGATGCCCAGCAGCGGGTCCATCTGCTCGGCCGGGATGTTGCGTGCTTCGAAGATGCCAGCCTGCTTGCCTTCCACCAGGAACGCGACCTTGTCCTTGACCTTCGCGGTCACGGTGATCGTGACGGTCGACTCGTAGATGCCTTCGGCGATCGACTCGGCGCCGACGTCCAGCGACACTTCGATGGTCGGCACTTCCTGCTCCAGGAAGATCGACGGGGAGTTCGGTTGCTCCAGCGACATGTCCTTCAGGTAGACGCGTTGGATTTGGAATACGGGTTGCAGGTTTTCGTCAGACATGGAACGCTTTCGTAGAGATGGTAGGAGAACGGCCCGGGGCCGTTCCGCATGTGCTTTTGGGTCAAACGCGACGGCAATTGTATCAAAATCAATTTGGATACAATAGGTCGGGGCGTGCGGGCCGCGTGGGACGGGGCGTGCGGGCCGCGGCGCGTGGGCCGCGAAGGCCGGAGGACGCGCCCCCCGCGTGGCGGACTTATTCGCCCTTGAGCAGGGCGTCCAGGCGGCCCGCCTGGTCCAGCGCGTACAGGTCGTCGAAGCCGCCCACGTGGGTCTCGCCCACGTAGATCTGGGGAACGGTGCGCCGGCCCGTGCGCTGCATCATGATCTGGCGCTGCTCGGGATCGAGGTCGATCCGGATGCGCTCGATATCGGTCACGCCCTTGGCTTCGAGCAGGCGTTCGGCGCGCACGCAATACGGGCAGCTGGCGGTGTGGTAGAGGACGACATGGGCTGTCATGATGTTTCCTTCCTTGGTCTGGTTACTTGGTCACCGGCAGGCCGGCCGCCTGCCAGGCGGCGAGGCCGCCTTCCAGGGCGTGGACGTCGGTGAAGCCGGCGGCGGTGAGCTGGCGCGCGGCGCGGTCGGCGCGCGCGCCGTTCTGGCACACGACGATCACGGTGCGGTTCTTCGACTTGTCCAGTTCGCCGAGGCGCTTGCCCAAGTCTGCCAGCGGAATGTTTTTGGCGTCGCGCACGTGCGCGGCCGCGAACTCGTCGCTGTTGCGCACGTCGAGCACCGTGGTCTTGCCGCGGTTGATCATCTGGGTGGCCTGCAGCGGCGTGGCGCGGCGTCCACGCGGCGCGAACGCCGGCCACAGCAGCGCGGCACCCGAAATCACGGCGATCGCAACGATGAAAATATTATCGAGGATGAATTTCACAGAGCTTCCAATGGTTGAAGTGAATCGGGGCATTATAAAATAGAAGCGGGATCGATCATCTAACGCACACCTTTTTGAAGAAGAGCTTATGTACAAAATCGTATTCATGCGCCACGGCGAATCCACCTGGAACCTGGAAAACCGCTTCACCGGCTGGACCGATGTCGACCTGACCGAGAAGGGCATGACCGAGGCGCGCGAGGCGGGCCGCGTGCTGCGCGAAGCCGGTTTCACCTTCGACCTGGCCTACACCTCCGTGCTCAAGCGTGCGATCCGCACGCTGTGGGTGGCGATGGACGAGATGGACATGATGTGGCTGCCGGTCAAGAACGACTGGCGCCTGAACGAGCGCCACTACGGCGCGCTGCAGGGCCTGGACAAGGGCGAGACCGCCGCCAAGTTCGGCGACGAGCAGGTGCTGGTCTGGCGCCGCAGCTACGACATCCCGCCGCCGGCGCTGGCCGAGGATGACGAGCGCACCTCGTTCAAGGACCCGCGCTACGCCGGCCTGGACAAGTCGGCGATCCCGCTCACCGAATGCCTGAAGGACACCGTGGCGCGCGTGATGCCGTGCTGGGACGAGGAAATCGCCCCGGCGATCCGCGCCGGCCGCAAGATCCTGATCTCGGCCCACGGCAACAGCCTGCGCGCCCTGATCAAGATGCTCGACAACATCAGCGACAGCGACATCGTCGGCCTGAACATCCCCAACGGCCAGCCGCTGGTGTACGAACTGGACGAGAACCTCAAGCCGATCCGCCACTACTACCTGGGCGACCCGGAGAAGATCGCCGCCGCCGCCGCGGCCGTGGCGAACCAAGGGAAGGCCAGGTAAGTCTTGCGACGCGACCCGAGTAGCAAGGGCGCGCGCGGGCGCGCCGGCGGCGCGCTGCT
>FWWL01002325.1_pt1 | contig 40095 bp, 29 predicted proteins | sample 2228331 | NCBI WGS metagenome assembly FWWL01 (sample SAMEA103939775, study PRJEB20133) | metagenome
ACGGTTCCGCCGCGGCCTGGGGAAGCAACGCCAGCGGCCAGTGCAACGTCCCCTCCCCCAACTCCGGCTTTTCCGCCATATCCTGCGGACTTGCTTACTGCATCGGTTTGAAGGGGGGAGGAGATATCGTCCTGTGGGGTTCGACCTGGGCCTCCAACCCCCCGGTGGCATCCGGGTTTACGAGCGTGGAAGCGGGCAACGAACATTTTATGGGGTTGAGCACCAATTGTTGCATCGATGCCGGCCCCTATGAGCCGTCGACGGGGACCGTTTCCGGGAGCGGGGTCTACCTCGTGGGGCAGGAGGTAGCGCTCCACGCCGTGCCTGCTGCCGGCTATCGCTTCGCCAACTGGACGGAGAGCGACAGGGTGGTGTCTTTCACGACCACCTACCGCTTCACGGCTGAGGGAAGCCGAAAAATCAAGGCCAGGTTCGGGACGCAGGTGTATACGGTGACCGCGGACGCGGACCCTCCGGGTTCCGGCACGGTGGACGGAGTGGGCACCTATGTCCGAGGGCAGGAGGTCACTCTCTCCGCATCACCCACTCCAGGATACCGTTTCGAGAAGTGGTTGGAGGGCAGTCTGGAGGTGTCCGCGTCGCCGACCTACGGTTTCACCTGCATGCGGGATGCGCATCTGATCGCGTGCTTCGCCAAGGAAGGGCTGGCCTCCAAATGGTACTTGGCGGAGGGTTCCACCGACGGGGGCATGGAGACCTGGGTCCTGGTACAGAACCCCAATCCCTATCCGGTCACCGTGAACCTCGTCTTCCAGACCGGTAGCGGGACCGTTCAGGGACCGCGCGAGACAGTTCAGCCACGGACCCGCCGTTCCTACGAGGTGGCCAGATACGTCCGCAACTACGACGTCTCCACCAAGGTGACCTCCGACGAGGGAGGGGTGGTCTGCGAACGTGCCATGTACGGCGATAACCGCCGCTGGGCACACGATTCCATCGGTTCCACTGAACTCGGGGAGGCCTGGATCCTGGCGGAGGGAGCCACGGCCGGAGACATGGAGACCTGGGTCCTGGTGCAGAACCCCACCGGCTATTACGTGGACATGGAGATGTATTTCACCGCCGATGGTCGCGTCGTCGAGGGTCCTTCCGAGACTTTGCGCCCCAACACCCGGAGGTCCTTCCTCGTCGACCTGTTCGTCGATTCGTACAACGTATCCACGGTGGTTTTCGCCTCATCCGCTTGCATAGTGTGCGAACGGGCCATGTACGGAGGCAACCGCCGGTGGGGGCACGACTCCGTGGGCTTGACCATGACCGCAAATTTCTGGTGCATGCCCGAGGGCTGCACGGAAGGAGGTTTCGAGACCTGGGTTCTGGTCTGCAACCCTACCGAAGAGCCCGTGCAGGTGGAGATGTTCTTCATGACCGATAGGGGGCTCAAGGAGGGACCTGCCTTCACCATGGATCCCTTTTCCCGCCGCACCGTCTTCGCGGGGGATTACGTGAAGAGCTACGACGTGTCCGCTTTTGTGGTCGCCGACAAGCCGAACATCGCCTGCGAACGGGCCGTGTACTGGGGCGGCCGGACCTGCGGCCACAACTCCATAGCCTGTTTCCCGGGCGATATGGATGAGGCCGGGATAGCGACCCGTGATCTCTCCGAGGGGCTGGACCTGGCCCCGCGCTCTGTGCCGCTCAGGACCCGCTTCCGCTGAGCGGTCGGAAAGGAAGCGGCCGCCGCTCCCCGCGGCGGCCGCTCTCAGGCGTGGGAGTATAGCGAAGGGGAAAAGAGCGCTTCAACCCTGCCGCGTGGCCCGGAGCGCCTTCCATGCACCGCGGGCGAGGGCCAGCCCCGCCATGGCGGCCCCCATCCTGGTGGCGGGCTTGATCAGGGGCACCAGCCCTTTCTTGGGCTTCCACTCCACGTTCAGGGTGTGCGACTTGCCCAGTTTGTCCAGGGCGATGAGCTCCGCGCAGTGGTTGGCGGTCCAGATGGCCGCTTCCATGCCCCCGGAGGAGACGTGGGTGCGGGTGTAATCCCCGGCAAGGTAGAGGTTGTCCAGCGGCGAGCGCTGGTAAGGCCGGTGTTTCTCCATCCCGGGCAGCGGCCGGTACACCCCCTGCCTTTCACGGACCACCTTGTACTTCCGCACCTCCGCCTCCCGCGCGGATGGGAAGAGGGAGCGGATCTGTTCCAGGGCTATATCGAAGATGACCTCGTCCGGCAGACCCTCGATGTGGTCCGCCGGTGAGAGCACCATCTCGAACATGGAACCACCGGTGAATATGTGGGGCAGCACGTTGGAGAGGTCGGCGTAGGTGTTGAAGATGCAGTTGTTGGAGAAGAAGGTGACGTCCACGTCGGTCAGCTTACGGTCGAACCAGACCTGGAGGGAGAGCGAGGGCGCGTACTGGAAGTACCAGAGGTCCCGGAAATACTGGTAGCGGAAGGCCTCCCGGGGGAGCACCTGCCGCAAGGTGAAGGGGGGCAGGCAGGATACGTAGAGGTCCGCGGTGCGCTCCTCCTCCCCGTTGACGGTCACGCTGCGCACCCGGTTGCCCTCCAGGTTGATGGAGGTGACCGCCTTGCGCAGCTCGGTCCTCCCTCCCTTCTTGTGGATGTAGTCGAGGCAGGTACCCACCCAGATGTCCCCCAGGCCCCCGTTGGCGAAGCCCACCCGCGCGCTGTCCGGGTCGGCGGCCACCTTACGGAACCAGTTGAGCATGACCTTGGCGGACACCATCCAGGAGGGGGTGAAGGTGAGCCCGTTGATGCCCGGCTCCATGGGCAGGAAGGCGTCCGCCGGCGAGCGCCGGTAAGCCCACTGGCCGAAGGTTATCTCATCCAGTTTCTCCAGCTTGCGCTCCGAGTACATCACCGCCCCGCCCATGCCCGCGGCGGTGAAGAGCAGCTTCCACTTAGGGACCCCGGTGTAGGATCTGAGCAGGGTATAGAAAGCCACCGCGGCGTGGAAGGGAGCCGGCAGGTTGGCGAAGCGGAGCACCGCTTCCTTCCCTCCCTCCTGCATGTAGTAGAACTCGGTCTGTTTCCAGAGGATGTTGTCCTCGATCCCCATCTTCCGGAAGAAGTTGAGCAGATTGGCATAATATGGGAAAAAGACGTGGAGTGCGTTGTCGATCATATCCCCGTCCTCGTCCTTCCAGGAGCTGGCGCGGCCCCCGAAGATCTCGTCCGCCTCCACCAGCTCCACTTCCAAACCGAGGTCCAGGAGGTTGATGGCCGTGGCCAGGCCGGACATGCCTCCTCCCATGATCAGCGCCTTCATCTGCAACCACTCCTTTCACCGATCTCCTTCCTGCCGCGGGGAGCGGCGTCGCTCACGATGCTCTTCAACATCTCCCTGACCGCCAGGAGGGCCTTGTCGCGGGTCAGGACGTCCCCCAGGCCCATGAGCGCGGCGTGGACCAGGGTGACGGCCAGTGACAGGATCTGCCAGGCGGCCACCACGGTGTTCAAGTCCTCACGCACCGAACCCTCCTGTTTTCCCATCTCGAACATCTCCGAGATCACCAGGAGGTAATCCAGGAATTTCTCCCCCAGCGCCTCCCGGATCTCCGGGTCCCGGGCGGCGGTCATGACCTCGAAGAGGAGGAGGGCATCCTCGGGGTTTTCCATGATGAAGCCGTAGAAGGCCTCGCTCATGCGCAGGATGCGCTGGGGGATGGTGCCCTTCCCCTCGCCCACGTCCAGAAGGACGCGCAGGGGCCGCCGGCTGAGCTCCTCCAGGGCCTCCAGGATTATCTCCCTCTTGTTGCGGAAATGGCGGTAGAGCGCGGGCTCGGTGATTCCCACCCGCTCGGCGATGCGGCGGGTGGTGGTGCCCTCCAGGCCGCGCTCCTTCAAGATGGAGAGGGTGGCTTCCAGGATCTGTATCCGTCGCTCTCCCCTCTCCGGCCTTTTCGCCGGGCTCATACCTTGCGCCTTTCCGCCTTGACCCATGGGAACGGGCTTTACCTAACGCCCTTTTCGCCGACCCGGCTCTTTTTCTTCTCCGGTCATGAATTCCGATCAGCCGGGCCCGCCTTCATGGTTTTTTCACGGACGTGGTCTTCGCCGTGCGACCCACGGGAACGGGCCTTATCTCACGCCCTTTTCGCCGACCCGGCTTTTTTCGCCTCTTTTATCATGCGGGCTGTGGTCACGCGGCCTGGACCGACGGCCGCCCTTATCGCCCGCTGCATCCAAGCCGTGCCCGATGCGTGTCGCTCAGGATATAGTTAGTGAATGTTAACTAACATATAGCACCGGCCACACGGGGAGTCAACCCGGTGGAGACGGCCTCCTCTTCCGGCCGGCTTTCGTCATGGCGTGAGGTCGGAGAGGGCTCGGGCGGATGAAAAAGGGTGTGGGCTTTGGAGAAGTCGGTTTTCCCCGGCGGTCAGGTGGTATATTCTTTTCATGCGTTATCGCGCGTTCGGCTTGTCGGCAAGTTGACCGGGAGACGGCACATCGCCGTGAAGAGCAGGGAGGTGAGCCATGTCCGTAGTAGCGGTGACGGGTTGCTCCGGTTACATCGGCACCAGGCTGCTGCACTTCATGGACCGGAGCGAGAAGGTGGAGAAGATCCTGGGGGTGGACCTCAATCCCCCCAGGTACCAGACTCCCAAGATGGATTTTCACCGCCTGGACATCCGGGATCCCAGGCTGACCAACCTCTTCGTCCTCAACGAGGTGCAGACGGTGGTGCACCTGGCCTTCATCGTCAACCCGCTCCACGACGAACGTCTGATGCACGACATCGACGTCAACGGGACCCGCAACGTGCTGGCCGCCACCGCCGCCTGCGGGGCGAAGCACCTGGTCATCGCCTCCTCCAGCTCCGCCTTCGGGGCTTTCCCCGACAACCCGGAGTGGCTCACGGAGAGGGACCATCCCCGCCGCATGCCCAACTACACCTACGCCTCCGACAAGTACGAGGTGGAGATGATCTGCCGCCTCTTCAAGGACGATCACCCGGAGATAAAGCAGGCCATCGTGCGGCCGTGCATCGTTTTGGGGCCCAATGTGGACAACTACCTCTCCCGCTTCATCCTGCGGTTGCCCTTCTTCCCCGCCGTGGGGGACGCCCGCCCGCAGCTCCAGTTCGTCCACGAGGACGACGTGGCCGAGGTGTTCATGCGGGTGCTGGAGCTGGAGGCGGAGGGTTTCTTCCACGCCTGCGGGGAGGGGACGGTGAGCCCGGAGGAGGTGGCCGAGATGGCGGGGAAGCGCATCGTCTCCCTGCCGGCCTTCCTGGCCTATCCGGCGGTGCAGCTCCTGTGGAGGCTTCACGCCCCGCTCATAGAGGGTCCCTCCGGCATGCTGGACTTCATCCGCTACCGCTGGACCATATCCGGGGAGTGGACCAAGGAGGCTCTGGGTCTCGGGCCGCGCATGAGCAGCCGGGACGCGGTGAAGCAGATGATCGAGACCCACCGGAACCCCTGATCGAGGGGCGTCGGCCGGTTGCAGGGGGCTGACCCGTCGCGGTATACGGGCCCGGGAGGGCGTTGACGGCCGGCGTCCACCCTCGTGCCGGGAATGTCAGCGTTTTAGGCGGGGCAGCACATCGGGAGGCGGGTTGATGCCGAAGGCGGGGCGAGGCCCGGGCTTCCGCCGCTTTTTCCGGCGCGGTCCGCGGGAAGCGGTGGTGTTCACGGGGGAGAGGACGGAGGCGGAGCTGGTGCTCAACCTGCTCCGGGAAGAGGGTTTTCATCCTCTGCTCTGGGCCGACCTCCCCACCCCCTCCTACGCGGGCCCCATCGGTATGGCCCGCGTGGTGGTCCCTCCCGATGAGGCGGACAGGGCCGAGGCCTTCCTCGCGGGGCTGCGGGAAGGGCGAAGCTCGGACGTCGATGGCTCCGATGATGCGGGAGCCACGGAACCCGACGGTGGGGCGGGGCCGCGCTTATGGAGGGAGAGCCGTTTTCCGGGCATCACGACGCGGTTACCTTGCTTCCAGAAACTTCCTCATCCTGTGGCCTGGAGGGACGACGCCGCCCTGCGGCCCGGGGATGGAGGTCGCGGTCAAGCCGGCCTCGCATCCTCAAGAAGTCGGCGGAAGGTCTCCTCGTAGCCCGAACCCAGGACGCGGTCGAACTCACGCAGCCAGCGGAGGATGTAATCCATCTCAAAAGTCGTGTTTTTTATCAGTATCCTTCGCGCGTCCTCGAGGTCCCTCGGTCTGCCGGCGATTATCTTGTGGATGAGCACGTCCTCCAGGGACGCGAACCTCGCCTCCCCGTTCTTCAGTCCGACAGTCCTGGCCCTGCGGATGGCCTCTTCCTCGTAGGAGGATTGCGAAAAGATGAAGTCCACCCGGATGCCGGACCCTTCCTCCTTGCAGGGCAGGACGAAGGTGCTTTTGGCGAACGCCAGCGCATCCTCGACCAGGATGCGCAGGCCGAGCTCGCCGGCCAGCGTCACGATCTCCCCGGCTTTTTCCGGGCCTATACCCAGGGTTATGTCGATGTCCCTGGTGAGCCTGGGCTCCCCGTAGAGGAGGACCGCCTGCCCACCGATGACCATGTAGGGGATCGCCCGCCGATCCAGCTGTTGCGCCGTTCTTCCCAGGAGTTCCTCAAACACTGTTGACGACCTTCGCTATCCTCAGGTCCACTTCAATGCCCTCCAGGGGCTCGGAGGGTGGCAGGACCCGGAAACGGACCGCCTCCTCCCACATGGCCTCCAGTAGCCGGAAGTTCTCCTCCAGGGTCGGCCTGTCGTTTCTCAGGAATTCCCTTTCAAATTTTTCCAGTAATTTTTTATCCCCGATCATCGCCTTCCTCGATGTCATGGGAGCGGCTTGGTTCGCCGGCTCAACCCTCATTATAACCCCGCCGCGGTAAAAGTATCGGAGCGGTGATGCCGCGGAGCGACCGATGAGGGATCGACCCGACCGTCCGCACCGGGAAGATCGCTGTTCCGAAGCACGTGACGAGGGGTGGGGACGGGACCCTTCCCGGAGGCGAACAGCGGGATCTCTGTCAATCCGGCGGATGACCGGAGATTGAAAAGCCGAAACGGACACCTTCCCGGAGGTGAACAAGGGGAGGCAGCCCCTTCAGTCAGGAGCCGGTCCACACACTTTCGCCCGGAAAACGGGCGGAACCCGGCATCCCGGTGAGGGAGAATGGCCAATACGAACGTACTCGTTTAACGCCGGTCCGGCGCGGTTGAAGGACCCCTTCTCGGGAGGGCCTGGGAAAATTCCCCAGCTCGCTACTATCCCCGCCGTCCGATCCGGAGCTACGGATGACGGATGCGGTCAGGCTCAAGACCCGGCGGACGCCTTCTCCGCCTTGGGTTGGCGCAGGAGGGGCACCAGGACGAAGACGCCGAAGACAGCAGTCAGGGCGGCGTAGAGCCTGGGGTTCTTGCCCCGCCTGGACGCGGCCAGGTAAGCAATGGGGGCCTCCACGGCGTGCATGGCGGCCAGGAACAACATGACCTTCCTCGCCCTCTCGCTCCTCAACGGATTCACGTCCCTTCCTCCTTTCCCTTCCCGCTCTTGCCGGCGGCGTGGCCGCCGTCCGGCAGGATCAGTTTTCCTCGATACCCCCTCCCGACGAAACCTTCGGTGGCCGTTGGAGTAAGCGGAGCAACGCTCGCTCGCGCGATCAGCCTCCCCTCGGACCCTCCCCTTGCCCCGGAGACGCCGAGGCAGCGATGCGGTTAGATTTTACCATCTCGCTCGCATCTCCGCCCTCCCGTCGTGGCCGAAGTTCCCGGGTCTCGCGGGCATCCGCACGGGACCCCGAAGCTCCGCACGAGAACCCGACAACCGGCAAAACGGCTTTTCGACTGACGGATACGTCATCCGTTCCCGCGGCATGGGGCGAAAACCCCGGGAATTACGGCGCCCGCCGGACAAGCACCCCCATCGGCGCCGCGGAGTCCGGCCCTGAATCCCCGCCGGCCGCGGGACAGACCACCCGGGCAGGCCGTTGCCCCCGTCGGCCGAAGCCGCCGGGCTTTCTCGCCGCCCTCGGTCTTGGACGGCCGGTTTGCAGACCCGGAGCGGTCCGGTGTTGTGCGGGGAAGGATCGACGGGGAGAAGCGCACGGGGATCAAAGGATCGCCGCCGGTTTCCGATAATAATATCGTCAGAGCTTGAGGCGGTTGAAGGAGGTCCTGCGATGGCGCGCCGTTCGGTCAGATGGACGCTCCCTGCTTTCCTGATGCTCACCCTTCTTCTCCTCTTCTCGTGCTCCGCGGCATCAGCCCTGGATGCGGAAACCGCCCCGGAGGATGAAGCGACGCAGGACGGGGTACCCTCTTTCGCCGAGCTGAAGGAAGGACTCGATGAGTTCCTCGAACTCATGAGCTCCGGAGAGGTGGAGGAGGCCCTGGCGGCGCTTGAGCGTTACCTGGAGGGCTTGAAAGCTCTTACGGAGTCGGAGGGCGTCCTCACCGAGCTCGAGCTCCGCGTGGCCCACGTTCTGTACGCGACCTCCAAACACCTGGCCGTCCTGGCCCGCGTCTATCAGAAGGTGCCCGAATCGGCCCGCAGCGGGGTGGGCAATGCGCTGACCCGCAGCATCCGGGGTCACTCCCATTTTTACTCCGCCATGGAAGGGGACCGTTCCGGGGAGGAGCCCGCGGGTGAGGAGGCCGGGATGGGCAGACGGCGTGAGGGGGAGCGCGGCGGGGGAGATGGCCGGGGGCGCGACCGTCGCGGCCCGCACCCCGGAAAGGGCAGGAACGGGTGACCCCGGGCGAGGATCCCTGAACCCGGAGATCTGCAGGCAGAGGACCGCCGCAGCCGGCTTTTCACAAAGGGCGTTTTCGAGCGAGCCGGGGTATCCCGGCCCGGCGGCTCGATCGCGGGGTATAGCCGCCCCGCCGGGATAACAGATGAGCCCCTACCTATCTATCATCCTCGATCCCGCACGCCAAAGCGGACGGGATTCCAACCCGGGTCCGTGCGCGACCTTGACCGATGTTATCCTCCCCTTCCGGGATTGGGGTAAAATCGTGGATGTAGACGGGAAGGGAGGAACATCTTGAGTATGAGCGGACTCAACCGGAAGCTTCGAGCCATCTACGATGCCATCGAGGACAGCGGGCTTTACATCAACCTCAACCACGACATCCGGTTTCACGAGAAGAGGGAGATACCCCTCAACCTGAACGAGACGGAATCCATCGTCCTGGCCGAGGAGAGCTACAACTCGCCCCTGCTCTTCGCCCTGCTCACCTCGGTGCTGCGCAACGGGACCATGATCCTCTACGGCTCCCCGGGATCGGGTAAGACCACCTCGGCGGAGTTCGTGGGCGCCTTCGTCCACGGCACCCTCCTGCGGGAGACCTTCGGGGACGGCAGCGGGGAATTCAAGGTCATGGAGGCCATACACGAGGCCACCATACACGGACATCATGAGCTCACCGAGGAGAAGATGATCGGCCGCCCCCACCTGGGCAAGCTGATGCGGGACGGGGAGGAGGAGATCATCCCGCGCAAGTTCATGCTATCCCCCTTCCGCATGGTGGACGAGGTGAACCGCCTCACGCCGGGGCGGACCAACAACCTCCTGGAGATGATGGACCGCGGCTTCTCCGTCTACGGCGACACCAAGATATACGCCGCGGAAGGGGCCACCTTCCTCACCGCCAACTTCCGGGACGTGGCCTCCTCCGACCTCACCCCGCCCTTCCTGGACCGCATCGACGTGGGGGTCTTCGCCCCCACCCTCAACCCCTACTTCCTGGAGATGGCGGGGGGAGGGGAGGACCGCAAGCTCACGGGGGACGAAGAGGCCCTGGTGGCCAGGCTGCGCAGGGAGATCGGGGTGGAGCTCACCGCGCGGGATTTCGAGGCCATCCGGGAGGAGATCGCCGCCGTGCGCATCGAACCGGAGGCCCTGTACATCCTCTACAACTTCATATCCGAGCTCAACGGTTGTGCCCTGGCCTCCCCGGACATCGAGCGCAAGAGCAAGGGATTCGCCTGGTTCGTCAAGCCGCCGGTGCTCTGCGCCCAGGTGGACGACGGGGGCATGGCCGGCGGTGGGCACCTGGGCGGATGCCATTACCACAACACGGAGAACATCTGCTACAAGACGGAGAACGAGGTCAGCGTGCGGGCCGGGAAGACCATCGAGCGCTACGCCAAGGCCCTGGCCTGGTTCCGGGGGAAGGAGACGGCAGGGCTGGAGGACGTGGAGGCGGTGGTCCCATACGTGCTGTGGTTCAAGCTCATCCCCACCGACCGCGCCTGGGCGGAACGGCCGGAGTTCATGAACGACCGCATAGCCCTGGTCAAGGACCTCTTCGAGACCTCGCGGAACCACTACCTCAAGAGCCGGCGGATGATAAAGACCCTGGACGCCGTCCTGGACCTCTACGAGAGGGCCGTCCACGGGGAAAAGGTGGACGCCGAGATGGTCCTGGAGGCCCTGCAGTCCCTCAAGAGCTACGATTCCCCGGCCAAGTATCCCATCGCCACCATGCTGCGGCAGGTCTACCGCGAGTTGCAGGGCCGGTCGGCGGGATGACCGCCGGGACGCCGGGTGAAGGGGGGTCGGGGGTGCGCATCCTGGGTGTGGAGCTGGAGGAGGTGCTGGAGAGGGCGCGGGCCTTCTGCGGGTACCCGCGCATCATGGACCCGGAGTTCGTGCTCCACCCCGCTTCCCATCCCCACGCCGCCAAGCTGCACGACCAGTATGGCTTCTGGGAGCCCTCCGAGAACCGCATCTACATCAACGTCCCCGAGGTGCTGGAGAAGTTGGGTATCCAGAACCTGGAAGCGGTCCTGGTCTACCAGCTGCTCCACTACGCCCTGGCGCCCTTCGACATGCGCACCGCGTTGCGGCTGACCGCCTCGGCCAAGCTGGCCTTGGAGGAGGTAAAGGACCGCGGGCGGCCGGTCACCTTCCACGAGGCCATGTCCATCCAGAGGCTGTTCTGCGATATGGTCAACGTGACCTACGCGGCGCGCAACGGCATGCGGGAGGAGATGATCTCCCTCTACCGGGCCCTCGACCGGGCCAAGGGGTGGAAGCAGACCAGGATGTGGAAGTTCCTCCTCTGCTGTTTCGAGGAGCTGTGGGAGGCGCCGGAGGCGCTCATCGGCCGGGTGCCGGCCGAGATGCGGGAGGACGCCCGCCGCCTGGCCTCCCGGGTGCTGGACCGCCCCTTCGCCGCCGCGGGCTGGGAGCAGAAGGTGCGCTTCCTGGTGGGGTACCTGCACAAGTATTACGAGGACCCGGCGGAGATGGACGAGAGCCGGCTCATGGACCACGGGATAGACGAGCTGCGCTCCCGTTCCCCGGAGGAGGCCTTCCGCAACCTGGCCTTGGAGATGGGCATGCAGGACTTCAAGGAGCTGGTGGGAGGCCTGGGGGCGGGCACGGAGACCCAGGCCTTGGTCTGGTACTACCGCGACCTCTCCCGCCGCTACGAGGTGCGCTTCCGGCCGGTGCGCAGCGAGGCGGGCGAGGAGGTCCCCCACGCCCCTCTGGCCTGGGGGATGGCCGACCCCTTTGACCGGCTGGACCTGCCCTACACCCTGTACACGGCGGGGAAGGCGGTGCCCACCCTGACCACCAAGCAGTGGGAGAAGGTGCGCATGGAGGTGGTCACGCGGCGCAGGACCCCGCCGGACGTGATCATCATCCTGGACGCCTCCGGCTCCATGACCAACCCCGCCTCCGAGGTGGCCAACGCCGTGCTGGCCGGTTTCGTCATGGCCCGCAGCGCGGGGAATCTGGGGGCCAAGGTAGGGCTGGTTGTCTACTCCGACCAGCAGCGCTCCCTGGTGGTGGAGCCGGTGTGGGACATCCGCAAAGTGGAGGAGGGGCTGGTCACTTACTACGGAGGGGGAACGGTCTTCCCGGTGAGGGAGTTCCGGCACCTGGCTTCCCTGGAGCCGCACCGCCCCAAGCACTTCTGCCTCATCTCGGACACGGAGATAACCAATATCGTGGAGGCCTCGGTCCACCTGGGCGAGGCCCTGCAGATACACCCCGAGAACTCGGGCTCCGTCTTCCTCATCGACCAGGCATCCAGCGAGAAAGCGGAGCTCATACGCCAGGTTGGATACGAGGTCTTTCCCGTGACGCGGGGCGAGGACCTGGTGCGCATCGTGGCCGGCAAGGCCCACGAGCTCTACGCCTGAGGGAGGTGGGGGAAAGGAGCCCGGCCCCGTCTCCCGGCACGTCCGAGGCGTGGGAGGACTCGCTCGAGGGCACGGGGCGGTCGCCAGGGAAGCCTCCACGCGACTCCGGGACGGCGGAGAAGGTGGGCCTGCCCGGGAGCGCCGGAGTGCCGGAGGCGGTTGCCGTAAGGCGGGTGCGCGTCCTCGACGGTGGGCCGGGGGTTCTGCCGTCCGGTGGAGCAACGACTACGAGCCGGTTTGTGATGGGGCCGTGATCGGGACGGCGGTGGGCTGGGGACTGCCGTCCGGCCGTGCCGGTGGGCACCGCCGGGATAACGGGGGGTCCTCCCCTGGGGGAGTCGCGCACGGGCGTGGGCGGGACGTTCCCGCCTCGGTGGTCCCGGGGGAAGGGGATGGGGGTTGAAACCAGCACCCTGGCCGCTTTGGCGGACGATAGGGGATGGGGGTTGAAACCCGCATCTTCAGCCGCTTTCATGAAGGATGGCGACGGAGGACGCCGCAAGGAGAGGGAAGCATGGTGAGGTTGCCAAGACCTGTTCTGGGGGAAGGGCCGGAGGCCTTGCGGGATATCCTGGATGCCCACCGGCGGGAGGAGGAGGCGCGCCGGCAGCGCTTCCGTGATTTCTCCCTCGACGATCTCTTCCTCAACCTGCGCTCGCGGGACCGCCTCAGCAAGGCGAGGGTGCGCCAGGCCCTGCCCGCTCAGGATGACCGGGAGGTGGTCCAGCTGGCACGGCGACTCATGCAGCAGGCCTCCGAGGATTACCTCAGGTTGCGCATGCAGTGGCAGCGGGAGGCGGTGGGCTTCCTCTCCAGCCTGGGTATGGAAGCGCATTCCAGGACGGGCGAGGGAGCCTTCGAGGTGCCGGACGGCCTGGATTACGTGGGCATGCAGGCGGAGGGGACCCCGGAGAAGCCGCTGGTGGTCAGGGCGGGGAGGCTGGGCAACTTCGCCGGGATGAAGGCCAGGCACCTCCACCTGAAGGCGGAGGCGGTGGGGGATTACTGCCTCCGCCGGGCCGTCCACTGCCGCCTGGAGGTGGGGACGGCGGGCAAATGCCTGGGGGAGGAGGGTGAGGACCTCCACCTCCAGGCCCGGGAAGCCGGGGACTGGTTGATGCTCAAGTCCAAACGCTGTTACATCTCCGCCTACAAGGTGGGCAGGCTGGCCGGTCTCGACTCCCAGGAACTGGAATTGCACTGCCACCTCGCCGGCGCGGAGCTGGGGGCGCGCGCCCGGGATGCGGTGATCTACGTGTACCGCGAGGCCAAGAGCCTGGGGCTGCGGGGGAGCGGGGTGATATACCTGCGACACGGGTCTCCCCCCTGGCGAACCACCTTCCGCGTGGAGCGACTTTCTTGAGAGGGAGCCGTGACCCGGCAGGACCTTTGCAGGAAAGCCCCGGAAGAAGCGCGTCACCGGGGTTGGAAGATGGACCGCTCGCTCCGGCATGACATGAGGGCGGAAACTCCGGAAGAGGACAGAGCTGCATCAGCAAGGGAGAGGAGGAGAGGACCATGATGACCTACATCAATTTCCCGCGGCGCATCGCGCGCTTCCAGGAGGAGCTGAAGAAGGAGGGGATAGACGTCCTGGTGGGCACCAAGCTCAAGACCGTCACCCACCTCTCGGGGGGCTTCGTCCCCTGGAGGAGCGCCATCATCGTCCCCGCCGAGGGAGAGCTGCAACTGATAACCTCCGCCCTGGACGCCGCCCGCCTCAAGGACGAGACCTGGCTGGACAACGTGGTGGGCTTCGGCGGACTTCCCGGCCTGGAGTTCATGGACATGATCACCGCGCGTATCCGGGAGCTGGGGCTGGAAAAATCCACCATAGGCATCGAGAGCGGGACCTCCAACTACCTGCCCGACGGGTTCATCACCCTCTACGAGTACGAGAAGTTGCGCGAGGCTTTCCCCGAGGCGCGCATCGTCAACGCCGTGCACATCATGGACCGCTTCACCCTGGTCAAGGAACCTGAGGAGATAAAGCTCATGCGCCAGGCCACGGCCCTGGTGGATTACGCCCACGAGGTGGTCCGCGACCACCTGCGCGTGGGCATCACCGAGAAGGAGATCGCCGGGATCGCCGAGAAGGTCATGCGGGACAGGGGCAGCCAGTTCGCCTGGACCTTCACCGGAGGGCAGGAGATCGCCTCCGGTTACCGCACCTGGTGGTTCTGGGGCGGCTGCACGCCGGCCACGGACAAGATAGTGCAGTGCGGCGACCCGGTGATGATCGACCTCCACGGGATGTTCTGGCTCATGCTGGGGGACGTGGCCCACAACGCCATCATGGGGGAGCCGACCCGCGAGCAGCAGGAGGTGATGGACGCCTATGTGGCCGTCTGCTACAAGGTGGTGGAGGAGATGCAGCCCGGCCGCACCCTGGGCGAGGTGGCGGCGCGGGTGAACGAGTTCGTGCGGGAGAAGGGCTGGACGGAGTGGGTCCTTCCCGGCTTCGGGCACGGCATAGGTCACTTCGGGCACGAGTGGTATCCCTGCGTGGCCGAGTCGCCCTCCCCGGGGAACAACGAGCCGGATTACGTGCTGGAGCCGGGGTACATCCAGATGGCCGCGGTGGTTTGCAACCGGCCGGGAGTGGCCGGCTTCCGCCTGGAGCGTCCCCTGCTCATCACCGAGCACGGCAACGAGCTGCTGTCCAGGCTCCCCATCGAACCCTGGATCATCGACTGCGGACGTTCCTGCGCCCGGCGCTGACCGCCGCGGGCCATGGGCGCGGTCCCTCCATCGGGGAGAGTCGCATGAAAAAAACAGGCGGACCGACGCGGTCGGTGGAGACATGACGGGAGGGGTGCGGGGAAGGCGCGTAGGGCTTCCGGAAGGGAGGGTTGGCGAATGCTGGAAAAGGTGCTCATCCCCGTGGACGGCTCGGAGACGGCGAGGAAGGCGGTGGATTTCGCGGCCAAGCTGCTGGAGAGGAGCGCCCGCCGGGTGACCCTGCTCGCCGTGGTGGAGGAGCCCGCGTACACCGCCTTCTGGTCCGAGGGAATGATCGCCCCGGAGGTAGTCCTGCCTCCGCCCGAGGAGCTGCGCCAGGAGCTGGGGAAAAAGGCCGGGGAGATGCTGGAGGAGCATGCTTCCGTGCTCAAGGAAGCCGGCCTGGACGTGGAGGCCCGGGTGCGTTTCGGGAACGCCGCCTCGGAGATAATCCGGGAAGCCCAGGAGGGAGGCTACGACATGGTGGTCATGGGAAGCCACGGACGCGGGATACTCAGCGGCTTCCTCCTGGGTTCGGTGAGCAACCGCGTGGTGCACCACGCCAGGTGTCCGGTGCTCATCGTCAGGGAAACATGACCTCGGACTTTTAAGCCGGTCTCTCTACCGCCGCCCCACCGCCCCGTCTTCGTAGCCCTCCCGGGGGGCACGAGGGTGTCCTTCGCCGCCGGCAGGGGTTCTCCTACGGCCCCTCCGTGTGCGCCCGGCGGCTTTTCCTGCCCTGGCGCAGCGCGCCCCGCGACCGAGACCTCCTCCTCACCCCTTTGACCCTTGACCGTGCCCCAATCGATCTTGCTCTCCCGCACTCCTCGTGTCGGCGATAAATAAGATACTGGACAGTTACCGAACATTCTGTTAGATTTTTTTCGGATAGGGGGTTAAAAGCGGTAGAGGCAGCGAATGGGAATTGCCGGTATCAAAAGTTATGAAGAGATGGGTTTTTTCGTTTCTCTTGCCGTGGACAGTTCTGAGATCCCCCTCGAGGCAGATGGGCAGGGCGTATGCGAAAAGGCCTGTGTTCGCCGGTTCAGATAAGGATGACTCGACTGGCGGTGTGTGGGCAGCCGGCTCGAACCCTCATGGTGGTGTTCGTCGAGAGATGAGGTTCGTTCAGGAAACAGAGGCGACGACAGGTAAACGCAAGGAGGTACTTTTGAAAGGATACAGAAGATTCATGGCGCCCCTCGCCTTCCTCGCCGTGGCCGCGCTGGCCCTGGCCTGGTTGCCGGGATGCGAGGTCCTTCCCTACCAGGAACCGGTGAGCGGGGGGATGACCGTGCGCTACGATTTCGTGTCCACGGTGGACGGCCTCAACCTCCCCTGCAGCATCTACCTGCCCAGGGGTTACGACCCCTCGCGCTCCTATCCCCTGTGGGTGGAGCTCCACGCGCTGGGCGGGGTGCCCCTCATCGACAACAACTGGCTGAACATCTTCTCCAACATGATCAAGGCGGTGGCCGATCAGAGGCAGTGGATAGTGCTGTCTCCCTGGGGCCGCAACCTCACCAGCTTTTACATCGACGGCGTGGAAAAGGACGAGGGCCCGAATCGGGAGCCGGACATCGTGGACGACATGTCCGACCTCTCCTCCTGGACCCCGGTGGGTGGCAGCTGGACCTCGAGCGGCGGGGTCGTCCGCCAGTCGGACACCTCACTCTCCTGGAAGGAACTGGTAAGAAAGGACTCGCACGGTAAGGATTACGCGGTGCGGGTCCGTTTCCGCGAGGTGAGCCGCCCGGGGAGCGTCAGTGGGGTGGGCGTCAACCTGCGCCGCGATCCCGCCACCGGGGACTGCTACCACGTGGACCTCTATTCCGAGACGGTCGGGGGGGCCACCAACAGGTACGTGCGCCTATTCCGCATCTCGGGAGGGACCTGGCACCTCATCTACCAGACCCCCTACGAATGGGGGCCGCTCAAGCCCGGGGACCCCTGGATAACCCTGCGGGTGGGCACCTACGCCGGTTATCTCAAGGTGAACGTCAACGACAAGCCCCTCAATCTCCAGCCGGGTGACGACTGCACCCCCTACGGGGACGGGAGGGACACGCCGGAACCCCCGGTTTCCGGGGAGGTCTCCATATGCAGCTACGGGGCGGCGCACGAGTTCGACGAGTTCCGCGTGCAGAACGAATACGCCTACGGGGAGAGGGACGTGGTCGACTGCATCCTCCAGGCCATGGAGAAGTTCAACATCGACGAGGACCGCGTCTACGTATCCGGCCTCTCCATGGGGGGCACGGGGGCCTACGTCCTGGGGATCCACAACCCGGGCCTGATAACCGCCGTATCCCCCAACGCTGGGGCCTCGGACCTGGTCTACGATTACCGGTGGATGCGGGAGCATTTCCCGCGCAACTACGGTTATCCCTATGCCGACGTCAACGACGCCAGGGTGCCGGACAACTGGGCGACCATCGCCGGTAAGGAGGACGAGCCGGAGGCCTCCCTGGACACCCCCCTCATGCGGGACAACAGCGCCCGTTATGTATTGGAAAATTTTGCCAATATGCCCGTGCGCATCGTGCAGGGGCTGAACGACAGCAACTTCCCCAACCAGTACCAGAACCTCACCGTCATGTGGTGGAAGAGGGAGAGCACCACCCCAGGGGACAGGTGGTGGCTGGTGGAAGCCCCGCCGCCCTATTCCCCGGCCACGGCGGAGTTCGCCAACGGGGGGGACGTCCACGCCCTGCTCACCGCCTGGTCGGCGGTGGGGCCCTACTATTCCGAGTATAACACCAGCCCCTGGGGAGGGCATGGGTTCATGGAGCCCTATGACGTGACCGCCGCTTTCTTCCAGGCCCATGCCAGGAACCGGCAGCCAACCCGGGTGGCCTACAAGACCTACGACGACCCTGTGAGCTCCTCCTACTGGATGCGCATGCGGCGCTACCCGGGGGCCGGGGAGGAGGCGGCCCTTGCCCGGGCCGAGGCGGACAGGGAGACAGGCGAGGTCAGGGCGCACGTGCGCAACGTGGAGGAGCTTACCCTCGACCTGGCCTGGGCCGGGATAAGCCTGGAACCGGGAGGGACCGTAAGCGTGCGCCTGGACACCCACACCGACCCCAGCGCCATCCCCGTTGTCGACCGTCTGGGGCGGACGGACCTGGTCCTCGTCCACGCCTGGCCTGCGGTTCCCGGCATGGTGGTCAAGATGGACGGGAGGGAGTTGAAGCCCGGGGAGGATTACACCCTCGAAGGGCTCCGCCTGGCGGTGCCGGGCATCCCGCTCGACCGCGAGAGGGTGCTCACCCTGGAACTCCCCTCCCAGGTGGTGGAGGACCCGCTGCCCAACCCCGGTTTCGAGGCGGTCAACGCCGACGGGAGCGTCCCGGGCTGGAACCGGGTGCTTCCCTCGGGCGGCACGGCGCGACTGGAGAGCCACGACCGCCAGTCCCACTCGGGAGTCCGTGCCCTGCGCATCAAGGACCCCGTTCCCGGGGCGGACCGCGCCTGCGGCTGGCGCAGCGAGCGAGTGGCCGTCCAGGGCGGGACGTCCTATGCCCTGACCGGATTCTACCGCACACGCCTCCTCAAGGGCGTCTCCGTAAGGGTTTCCATATACTGGTACGGACCTGGCGGCTCGCTGATCGGGACCAGCGCGGGGGAGCTGGAGAGGCCGTCCGGTTATTCCACCCACGACTGGACCCCCCTCCACCTGCGGGCAAGCGCACCGGCGGGAGCGGTCTCGGCCGAGGTGGGACTGGAGACGGTGGGCGTATCCGGGACGCCCGGTGCAGGGAGCGTGTGGTTCGACGACGTGGCCCTCTGGAAGTCCCCCTGAGCGCCGCGTGAGGAGGAAACGGCGGCGTGGCCGGGTTCCTCAAACGGGCCTGCCTGTTGGCCACGGCCGTCCGGTGGCGGTGCGTATGACACTCCGGGGTCCGTGGATGCACGGGGGCTCGAATGTCGGGGCGGCCGCGGCTCCGGGATTGGAGAAATGGGGATGATGCGGGGCTGGTGTTCAAGGGGGGTGCGGCATGTGACGAGACGTCGTGCGCTTGAGGCATGCATGGTGGGATCCCTGGCCTTCACGATGGCGTTCCTTACCGCGTCGTCGATGGGCGCCATAGGGAGAGAGCACAGAGCCTTCGCCGGAGGGGGGTCAGGTTGGGTGGAATGCGGTCCTGGCGGAGCCTCGGGTCTTTTCGACTTCTGTGCCCTTGACCCGAGGTCGGCCTGGGCCGTGGGCACGGTCGAGGGGAGGCAGATCCATGTGTTCAAGACCGGGGACGGGGGGGAGACCTGGGAGATCTTGCCCGTGGAGGGTGTCGAGGTGATCGGTACCATGGAGCTCCCGACCAAGGTGGGCATCACAGCCCTGGATGACCGGGAAGCGTGGCTCTTCGGCTACCGGTCCATGCAGGATATGTTCATCTTGAGGACCCGGGACGGGGGGAGGACCTGGGAGGAGATGTGCCGCCAGGCCATGGTCAAGGTACCGGCGAAGGTTGTGGCCCTGGACGAGAACGACCTCTGGATGCTGGGGGTCGAGGTCCTCCAGATCCCGGACTTCTCTCAGCAGAGGGTGAGGTTTTTCTGGAACGCTTTCATCGAGAGGTCCACCAACGGGGGCAGGGACTGGGTCCGCCAGTACAACGACCTCCTCTCGGAGATCATCAGCGTCCGTGATTATACTCTGAGCTGGCTCCATCTCTTCATGGACATGGATGTCGTGGACCGCTGCACGGCCTGGGCCGCGGTTTACGACAAGGTCCTGTGGACCGGGAACGGGGGGTTGTCCTGGGAGCAGCGGCTGGAATACCACGGAGGGATATTCTCCGTGGCACGGATCTGCGCGGAGGGGCCGTCCGAGGCCTGGTTGGCCGTCCGGGGAGATCTGATGAAGACCGAGAACGGGGGCCTGGATTGGGTCACTCGCTTCACCGCGGGACAGGGACGGGTCTTCGTGGATGTGGAAGAGGCGGATACCGATACGGTATGGGCTCTGGATGCCGTGTTGAGCACCATGCATCCCTTTATGCCCGTGCCCTCTATCTCCGACACCAGGGTTTTCCGGACCAACGACGGGGGTTCTTCCTGGTTCCAACAGGATGCGCCTTATCCCTGGCAGCTGGCCGAGATCAAGGCCTTCAATCCCTGTGAGGCCTGGATGACCGGCAATCCCTTTTACCAATGGGTTTTCAGGACCGAGGACGGCGGGGATGCGCGTCCGGACCTGCTCTCCGCCGATCCGGTTCAGGGGGAAACGGGCTCCGAGGTCACCGTCAGAGGATGCGATTTCGGGGTGGAACGGGGGCCCTCCGCGGTGACCTTCGGGGACTCGGCGGTCGAGGAATACCTTTACTGGTCCGACCGCGAGATAAGGGTCAGGGTGCCGCCCTGCCCCGTGGGGAAGGCCGAGGTCCGGGTGACCACCCCCGCGGGCACCTCCAACCCCCGGGATTTCGAGGTCCTGGAGACGCTTTCCGCCCGCGGGGTCTCGCCGGTGAAGGCATTGCAGCATACTCCCCTGGTGGAGCTTACCGTGCAGGGTAGCGGCTTCTCGCCCGGGGTGTCGGTCCGACTGGAAAAAGAAGGAACGGTCATCGGCGCTTTCGCGGTGAGAGTCGCTTCCGGGACCGAGCTCACCGCCTCCTTCAGCCTTCTGGGATGCGGACCCGGGAACTATGACCTCGTGGTCCGGAGCGCGGACGGGCGGGAATCCCGCCTTCCGGCTTCCTTCACCGTGGATCCCGTATGCGGCGCGGGGAGCGGGACGGCCCTGCTCCTTCTGGGGCCGGCGCTGGGAGCTCTGTCCCTGGCCGGCGCGGGGAAGAAGAGGCGAATGTATCGCCGGGAGTCGCCTTGACTTTGCCCGGCGTCGGATGTAGGATTACATCCATTCCCTTAGAGGGACCTTGAGAACCGCATATGTACCGCTAAAGGCGATGAAGGGGAGGAGTAGGCCCGCGGGTAGCGCTACAGAGAGCCGGGCTGAGGTTGAGAACCGGTGCGTGAAGCGGGCTGAAGATGGCCCTGGAGCTTCCCGTCGAAAGCGATGAGCGAGTAGGCGAGGACGGATGCCCCCGTTACCAAGGGCGAGGGTATCGCGCTGCGGCGCCGTACCCGGTGCGGGTGATACGGTAGTGGATACCGCCGTGCGCCTTCGCCGGCGGTATTTCATTCTCAGGGCGAGAGCGAAGTGAAAGGTGGTGGTGGGCATGGTATGGATCATGCGCGGCCTCCCGTGAGCGTTTGAAACCTGCACGACGGGAGGTAAGGAGGAATGGGCAAGACCATAGCGGAGATAAACGAGAGGATAAGGAAAGGCGAGGCGGTGGTGGTCACCGCCGAGGAGATCATCGACCTGGTGGAGGAGAAGGGCGTGGAGGAGGTCGCCCGCACCGTTGACGTGGTGACCACGGGCACCTTCGGGCCCATGTGCTCCTCCGGAGCCTTCATCAACCTGGGACACGCGCAGCCGCGCATCAAGATACAACGCGCCTGGCTGAACGAGGTGCCCGTCTACTGCGGGATCGCCGCCGTGGACATCTACATCGGGGCCACGGAGATGGCCCAACACGACCCCCTGAACGAGGTGTTCCCCGGGGAGTTCCGGTACGGAGGAGGTCACGTCATCGAGGACCTGGTGGCGGGGCGCAAGGTGCGCCTCCGCGCAGAGGCCTACGGGACCGACTGCTACCCCAACCGCAGGTGGGAGCGGGATATATCCCTGGAGGAGGTCAAGGAGGCCTGGCTCTTCAACCCGCGCAACGCCTACCAGAACTACAACGTGGCGGTGAACCTCTCCGACCGGGTCATCTACACCTACATGGGGGTCCTGCGCCCCAACCTGGGCAACGCCAATTACTGCAGCGCGGGCCAGCTCTCGCCGCTGCTCAACGACCCCCTGTTCCGCACCATCGGTATCGGGACGCGCATCTTCCTTGGAGGGGGCATCGGTTACGTGGTCTGGCACGGGACGCAGCATAACACCGAGGTGCCCCGGGCGGACAATGGAACCCCCACCAGACCCGCCGGCACCATTGCGGTCATCGGCGACCTCCGGGGTATGAAGCCGCGATACCTCGCGGGTTACTCCATGCTGGGCTACGGCGCGACGCTGGCGGTGGGGATAGGCATACCCATACCGGTGCTGGACGAGGAGGTGGTGCGTCACGCGGCGGTGCGAGACGCCGATCTGGTGGCCCCGGTGGTGGACTATTCCGTGGACTATCCCCAGGGCACGGGCAGGGTGCTTGGAGAGGTCACCTACGCCGAGCTCAAGAGCGGACGCATCGTGGTGGAGGGCAAGGAGGTGCCCACCGCCCCTCTGTCCAGCTACAGCCGGGCGAGGGAGATCGCCGAGACCCTCAAGAAGTGGATAAGGCAGGGCCGTTTCCTGCTCACCGAGCCCGTGGAGCTCTTGCCCTGCGCGGCCAGGGAGAGGGGGTGAGGGGAATGGTGAGGCACAAGATCGTCCTGCACTTCCCCCACGAGCAGGTGGACAAACCCATCGTCAGCAAGCTGGTCAGGGATTACAACCTGGACTTCAACATCCTCAAGGCCTCCATCACCCCTCGCGAGGAGGGGCTTCTGGTGCTGGAGGTCACCGGGGAGGAGGCGGATTACGACCGCGGCCTGGAGTATCTCCGTTCCTGCGGCGTGGACATCCAGCCCCTTTCCCAGGACATAAAGCGCAACGAGGAAAGGTGCACCCACTGCGGGGCCTGTCTGGCGGTCTGCCCCACGGAGGCGCTGAGCCTCGACCGGCGGACCTGGGAGGTCCGGTTCTCCCAGGACGACTGCGTGGCCTGCGAGCTCTGCGTGCGGGCCTGTCCGCCGAGGGCCATGGAGATCCACTACTGAGGTCCGGGCGGGATTCGCGCAAGCGTCGGGGGCCGGGTTCTCCATATCCGGCCCCCGTTTTCCCCTATCACGAGGAACTCGCGGGGAAGCCCTCGACCATCGGAAGTCCATCCTGTGGAGCACCACATATCCGGCCCTCGTTTTCCGCGCCCGCGGAGGGAGGAAGGACCGTTGTCCTGCCCATGTCCCTTCCCACCCAGTTTTCCCCGCCTCCGCGGAGGAAGTAAAGGGACGAGAGGAGCGGGCGGAGCGCGGGCGTTTTTCCCGCCTTCGGAGGGAAAGGCCGCGGGGGCCGTCGGCGGTCGCGGGTGCATGCCGTGCTGCGGATCCCGTAGGGCGGGTCTCGGGCGGGTGCTCGTTACAGCCCCGATGTCCGCAATCTTTTTCGGCGGCTATCTCCGGGTGCCCGGGGACGGGCGGATTGAAGAAGGCTTTTCCCTCGTCAAGGATGCCGTATCGTCTCAGCAGGTGATTTCCGGGTTGAGGTAGATCGAGAGACCACCCTGTTATCCTGACAAAACAGGCGAATTCGACAAGATGAAAGACCGAGGTTTACCGCCGCCCGGGGTGAGAGTATAAATAATATAAACCCGCCGATCCGATAGGATAACACGGTTCGTCCCGGCGGCGGGAGTGGGAGGAAAGATCAAAGGCGGTTCTCGGGGAAGGATGGCATGGCCAGGCTGGAGCTGGAGGGAGCGGGTAAGGTCTTCGACCTGGAGGAGAGGTCCGAATACACCCTGGGGAGGGCGGACCCCGCCACCCATACCTTTCCCGACATAGACCTGACCCCCTTCGGTGCCCTGGATGCCGGGGTTTCCCGGAGGCACGCCAAGATAACCCGCCTGGGAGGAGGCCGGTACTACATCATGGACCTGGCCTCCACCAATTACACCCACGTCAACGGGGAGAGGCTGGAGGCCTTCGAGCCCCGGCCCCTGGCCGACGGGGACGAGATCAACGTGGGAGCCATGAAGCTCGTCTTCCGGGCCTGAGTCCGCGGTGCCCCTTTCGAGCGTGACCCCTTCCGGCGCGGATGATCCATCCCATCGCGTTCAGACCAGATGCGTCCAGGCCTGCTCGAAACCTGCCTGAAAGGCGTGGGAGCGTCTTCGCCGGGCCTTCCCCTCGATATACGCTCGAGATCCGGGAAGGCACCGCCTTCAGGGTGGTGTTCCTCTCGATGCGACCTTTCGCCCGTGCCCGGAAGGGTGAGCCCGGGGAAGCCCCGTCTTTAAGGTGCGGAGCGGGTGTTGACGATAGAATAATGGCGCGGCGGCGGAGCGATGCTCGAGCTCGCGCACCGGCTTGGGAGGCGGAGGTTAGAGCCGAAGCACGCATTTCCGGGTGGAGCGATGGAGGCTCGATACAGAATCGTGAGGGAGATAGGGCGGGGGGCCATGGGCCGTATATACCTGGCCTACGACAGCCTTCTGGAGAGGGACGTGGCCCTCAAGGAGTTGAGCGTCCCGGATTATCTGAACGAGGAGGAGAAAGCCGAGATTCGGGAGAGGTTCCGCCAGGAGGCCAAGGCCGCGGCTAGGCTCACCCATCCCCACATACTCACCGTGCACGACATCATCGTCTCCGGTGACCGCCAGTATATCGTCATGGAGTACCTGGAGGGCAAGACCATGCGGGAGGTGCTCTCGGAGCGCCGGCTTTCCAGCGGGGAGGTGATGAGCATAGCCCCCATGGTCTGCGATGCCCTGGGATACGCCCACCGCCAGGGCATCATCCACCGCGACGTCAAGCCGGACAACATCTTCGTCCTCCGTAACGGCAACATCAAGGTGGCGGACTTCGGCATAGCCAAGATGATCCGCGTGAGCGACCGCACCCACACCGACGTGATCATGGGGACTCCCAATTACATAGCCCCCGAGGTCATCCAGGGCAAGCCCTATGACCACCGCGTGGACATCTTCGCTCTGGGGGTCACCATCTACGAGATGCTCTCCGGACGCCGGCCGTTCGACGCGGAGAACGATTTCGCCGTCATCTACAGGGTGGTCACCGAGGAACCCCTCCCCCTGTCCGAGCTGGTGGAGGACGCGCCGCCGAGCCTGGTGCGCGCCGTCCATAAGGCCCTCCGGAAGGACCCCTCCCTGCGGCACCGGGATATGGAGGAGTTCAAAGCCGACCTCATGGAGGTGCGCTCGGAGCTGGGGATGGAATCCCGCGGCGAGGAACCGTTCGACAAGGAGACAGCCTTCATGAGCGAGCTGGAGGCCGCCCGCTCCGTGGTGCTCGAGGAGGAGGCCGCGGGACGGTTCTACGATTTCCGCCGGGACAGGGAGTGGAAGGAACTCATCTCCCGCATCTACGCCGACCAGCCTCGGGGGGAAGAGGTTCCCGCTTGGCAGGGAGAAGAAGGGATGAAGGCGCCTTCGGAGACCCGTGCCCCGGCGGGCCGGACCGAGTCGCGGACCGGCCCGCCGGCATACGGTGAGCCGGCGGTCCGGAAAGCGGGATGGGCGGCGGGGGCCGCAGGGCCTCTTCCGGGAGCGGCGGCGCGGCCCGGAGCGCCGGAGGTCGCCTCGACGAGATCCGGGGCCCGGGTTTCCCGGCGGGACGCGCCGGCGGGGAGAACCGCCCTGTCCGGTGCGGCCAGGCGCCTGGCGGCGGCCATCCCCGCCCTCTCCGCGGTGCTCCTGGTATCCACCCTGTTGCCCTGGATCGGCAAAGGTCTCAACCCCGCGCGCAGCCTGATGGGGATATCCTTCCCGGAGGGGATGCTGGTCTCCGGCCTGGCCACCCTGGTCGCCGGATGCGACGCCCTTCTCCTCCTGGGCGTGCTCCCCCCGGGGAGGTGGACGAGGGCCATGAGGGGCATGTCCCTGGTCTCCTTCCTGGCCATGCTTCTTTTCCTGGGGCTGAGGGTCTTGGCCGGGTTGGGTTACCGGAGGGCGGCGGGCCTTTCCCCGCTTCAGTCGCTGTCCGGCGCGGGATGGGGGCTGTGGGTCGCCGGGACGTCGGCTTTGGCGCTCTACATCCTCTGTTCCCGCCTCGAGGCGGAATCCCCCTGACCTCTGTGTGCCTCGGCTCCCCTTCCCCAGGGGCCCGCGGAGCGGAACCGCGCCGTCACGCCTCCACCTCGTGCGAGGTCTCGTGCCCCGGTGGGGGGCCCGTAATGCCGCGGCGTGCGGCCGAGAGGCCACGACCGCCTTACCGCCCGGCCTCCCATCGGCGGGGAGAGGCCAGGAGAGCGGGCCGTGCTGTGGATGTGCGGGTGCTGCGGGACCCCACCCGCAGCCCCGTCATGGCCTAAAAACCGTCTCCGGCCAGGAGCCACTCCACGTATTCCTCGAGGGGTTCCCGGTAATGGCGGGCCAGGGGAAAGCCGCGCAGGCGCAGGTTGAGGTTGTCCAGGGGTGAGTAGGGAGGCCGCGGACAGGGAAGCCCGAGGTCGGCGTAGCGGATGGGCTCCACGGGCACGTCCTTCCAGCCTGCTATCTCCACGATCTCGCGGGCGAAATCGTAACGCGAGCAGATGCCCTGGTTGGTGGCGTGGTACAGCCCGTACTGGTTGGAACGGCATACGCGGTGGATGATCCGCGCCAGGTCCCCGGTGTAGGTGGGCGTACCCACCTCGTCGGTCACCACGCGCAGGAAACCCTTTTCCCGGGCGTTGCGCAGGATGCTCTTGACGAAGTTGCGTTTTCCCGCCCGGCCGAAGAGCCACTGGGTGCGGAAGATGTAGTGGCGGGGTAGGGTGGAGGCCAGAAAACGCTCCGCTGCCAGCTTGGCCTTCCCGTAGACACCCTGGGGGTTGGGTTCGTCCAGCTCCGTGTAGGGGGCGCCCTTGCGACCGTCGAAGACGTAGTCGGAGCTGATGAAGGCCAGGGCACAGCCGGCTTCCAGGCAGGCCATGGTCAGGTTCTGGGCCCCGGTGAGGTTTACCCGGAGGGAGGGCTCGGGGTCCAGCTCCGCCCGGTCGGCGTCCAGGTCGGCGGCGGTGTTTATTACCAGGTCGGGACGGAGGGAGGGAATCTTCTCCATGACCAGGTCGAAATCGGTGATGTCCAGATCCAGGTCGAAGGGGAGGACCTCGTCGCCGCCTGCCCGGAACACCTCCACCAGATCGGTCCCCAGCTGACCCGCCGCCCCGCATATCACCACCCGCATGACGGAATCCCCCTTCCCGGTATCGCCGGACCGCGTCCTTTTCCGTGGACGGTCATCCCCGCCCGTCTTCGAGGCGCGTCACCACCCGAAACCGCCCGGGCGGTTCGATGCCTCGGAGTCCCGCCGCGCCACCGCCGTTATTATTTTCCATATAATTCATAAGCATGAAGGGAGGATATCCGGGGCCTCCCCTTGGGGCCTCATACCGTCTCCTCCCTTTCCCAGTCGAACAGAGCGTCGTAGGGGATGCGTTCCTCATCCGGGTCCGTGGGGTCGTAGGAGCGCGTTGTGTGGTAGAAGAGGCCCACCGGCCTGTCCCCCAGGACCTGGTAGCCGTGGGCCACGCCGGGAGGTATGACGATGAGCACGGGGCGGTGCTCGCCGGCGTAGATGACCTGGGTGCGGCCGCGGGTGGGCGAGTCCTCACGCAGGTCGTGCAGGACCACGCGCGCCTCCCCCTGGGCCACGAACCAGAGGTCGTGCTGCTTGCGGTGCCAGTGAAAGGCCTTGATCACCCCCGGATAGGTGAGGGTGTAGGTGGTCTGCCCGAAACGCTCCAGGAGGCCGTCGTCGTCCCGCAGCACCTCCAGGAGATAACCCCTCTCGTCGCAGTGCCGCACCAGGGGCTTGACCAGCACGCCCTGGATGCCTTCCGCCGCTTCCTCCATGAGCACCACCTCGCTTTCTGGGTAAAGGTTAGCGAAGACGTGTGTGCAAGACAACCTCGGGAACGGCACGGTGCCCCGCTTTTCCGTCCGGAGCTCGCCTGCATTGACCGGAAGGCACGCCGGGACCGGCCGGGGGCTCCGGCTTGATGGAGACAAAGCGCCGCCACCCGACGGATGGCCCGAAAAAAGGCTCTCCCGGAGGGGAGCCTTTTTTCGGGCAGTACTACCGTCCTAGCCTGTTCACTCCTTCTGCAGGCGGCGGCGCAGACCCGCGGCCAGGAGTGCGGACCCGGTGAGCAAAAGCACCAGCGCGGCTGCCAGCAGGGGGAGCTGCTCCATCCCCGTGGCCGGCAGGGCGGTGGTCCCCCCGACGATGGCCGGCTGTGTGGGCTGTGTGGGAGGCGTGACCTCTTCACCTCCGACCTGGATCACGCTGTTCAGGAAGTCCACGTTCTCTTCCTCATCGGGGTCCAGGAAGACGTCCACGCTCTCCTCCGTCACGGGGTCGTACTTTTGCGGGTCGAACTCCTCGGCCACCGTGTAGTTCCCGGCCTCCAGGAGGAGGAAGGAGAAGGTGCCATCCTCCCCGGTGACCGTCTGCATGTTCACTTCCTCGCCTGCGCGGGTCTCCCCGATCAGCTTGATGGTGAAACCGGGCCCCGGATCGTCCTCCCCGGGCTCCAGGACCCCGTCGCCGTCGTCCAGCCACTTGGAACCCACGATGGAGCCGTAGGGGGCGTTGGCGAAGATGACCGTCACCCTCTGTCCGGCGCCCAGGGACACCTCCACGCTCATGGGGAGGGTGGCGTAATGCCCGGCGGGGACCGTCTCGCTTACCGTGTAATCCCCGGGCAGGAGGCCATCGAAGGAGAAGGTCCCGTCCTCCCCGGTGGTGGTCTCGGCGAAGGCCCCGGTACCGCCTATCCCCTGCAGGGTTATCCTCACTCCCTGGAGGCCGCTCTCGCCCTCGTCCAGCACGCCGTCACCGTCCAGGTCCTGGAACTTGAGGCCCTCGATCCGTCCGTACATGCAGTTTCCGAAGTCCACCACCGCCCCCTCGCCGGGGGAGAGCTCCACGGTCACCACGTCCGGGGTGGTGTGGAAGTAACCCGGGGTGTCCCTCTCCACCACGGTGTAGGTTCCGGGCTCCAGGGAGGGGAAGGTGTAGGAGCCGTCCTCCCCGGTGGTCGCGGTCCCCAGGAGCTCCTCGGGCGGGCTCCCCGTCCACAGCTCGATGGTGATGCCGGATATGACCGTGGTCTCGCCCTCGTCCCAGGTACCGTCGGCGTCCTCGTCCAGCCACTTGCGTCCGGAGATGGACCCGTAGGGAGCGTTCCCGAAGTACACCGTCTCGGTCTCCCCCGGGTCGAGTTCCACGGTTATGGACGCGGGTCCGGTGGGGTAGTAGCCGGGGAGGCTGGATTCGTCCACGGAGACCACGTACGGGCCGGGCACGAGATCGGCGAAGGAGAACAGGCCTCCACCCGCGGTGACCGCCGTGCGCATGCCGCCGTTGAGCTTGATGGTCACCCCGTCCAGGCCCTCCTCGCCCTCGTCCATCACACCGTCAAGGTCGAGGTCCAGGAACTTGACGCCCTCGATGCTCCCGTAGCGGCAGTTGTGGAAGTCCAGGTCCTCCACGGGCTGACCGTAGGGGATGTCGAGGTAGTCGTGCGCTCCGTCGGAGGGGTTGGTGGGGAACCATCCGGGGGGAAGCACCTCCCGGACGGTATAGACGCCCGGGATGAGGTCGTGGAAGGAGTAGCTCCCGTCCTCGCCGGTGACCGTTTCCGCCACCAGGTCCGCTCCCCTCCACAGTTGGACGGTCACCCCGGCCACCGGGGGCTCTCCGGGGTCATGGGCGCCGTCCCGGTCGAGGTCCTCCCACTTGTGCCCGGAGACGGAGAGGTAGCGGCGGTTGAGGAAATCAAGCCCCTCCACGTCATCCCCGCATCCCACTTCCACGCCTTCATATACTCCGCCCTCGGGGGAGACCGGGTACCATCCGGCGGGCAGGACCTCCCTCACCGTGTAGACCCCGTCCTCCAGGCCGTCGAAGCGGTAACCGCCGTCCTCGCCGGTTACCATCTCGCCCACCTTCTCCCCGTCCCTCCACAGCTCCACGGTCACCCCGGCCACCGGGGGCTCTCCCGGGTCGTGCGCCCCGTCCCCGTCCAGGTCCTCGTACTTGTGACCTGAGATGTGGAAGAGGGGGGCGATGAGGAATTTCACCTGCTGCCAGGTGCAGGTGGGAATGCAGTAGTAACACTTCAGCTCGAAGGGACCGAAATGGGTGGTGTAGGTCCGCCCCGCCCATTCGACGGCCAGTGCCCTCCAGCCGTCGGGCACCACCATGGTCACCCGGTATATCCCGTGCAGGTTCTCGCCCAGCGGGTTTCCGAAGAGGTCATAGTTGTTGCATGGAAGTTCCTTCCAGCTGGCGCAGCCGTGGGTATATACCGGACACCAGGAGGGTCCGGCGCCCGTGGGCTTGGCGAACGGCCCGTCCCATCCGTCGGCGGGGATGAGCATCCCGTCCATGTCGTGGTAGAGCTCGATGGTCACCGGCTGGGGGTGCAGGGGGTCGGAGCTGTCCAGCTCCCCGTTGCAGTTGGCGTCCTCGAAGACCAGCACCTCCACATTCCCCTTCCGGCACTCCGACCTCCGGTTGAGGAAATCCACCCCGGTGACCTCCTGGCCCTCCGCCACCTGGATCCCCCGGTGGCAGCCGTCAGGGGGGTTGGTGGGGAGCCAGCAGTCGGACAGGATCTCCTTCACCGTGTAGGAGCCGGGTTCCAGGTCCTGGAAGGAGTACGATCCGTCGCCGCCGGTGACCCTCTCCCCGACTTTTACGCCCTCCTTCCACAGCTCCACGGCGACCCCGGCCACCGGGGGCTCTCCCGGGTCGTGCGCCCCGTCCCCATCTAGGTCCTCGTACTTGTTACCGGAGATGGACCCGGGGAGTGTTTCCAGCGGAACGTTGCCGAAGAAGACGGTGACCGTCTCACCGCAAGGGGGAGGCGGCCAGCAACGGATACGCCCGTCTTCACAGAGCTCCACCGTGTAGGAGGTGGGGGTAGTGGGGCGGTAGCCGGTGGGGACCACCTCGCTGACCGTGTAGGTGCCCGGCTCGAGGCCGGTGTAGGAGACCTTTCCCTCGTCGTCCGTCTGCCGGGGGTCGCCACCGTCGAGGGTGATGGTCACCCCCCGAAGCCCCGGCTCATACCCGTCCTTGACGCCGTCCTCGTCCAGGTCCAGGAACTTCACCACGCGGATCTCGCACCGCGGCTGCGGCGGGCAGGAGAGCGCCCCGGCGCCGCCGGCGGGGTCCGGTTGCTCCTCCGCCTGCGCCTCGAGACCTTCCACTGCGGGCTCGCCTTCCGTTCCGGGATCGCCCGCAGGGACTTCTCCACCCGGGGCCGGAGGTGCGGCCTCGCCGACTCCAGCTTCATATCCTCCGACCTCGGTCGTCCCGGACGTGCCTCCTCCCGCCAGGGCGGACACTATGCCCCCCAGAAGGGTGGCCAGGAGCAGGAGGCACACGGAAAGGAGCACCAGCCCTTTCCTCGATCCTTCCATCTGCTTCACCTCCGTTTTGAAAAACCTTCCATCGATCCCTTTGAGAGCCGCGGATGGTCAGCCTTCAATGGAAGGGCTTTTCTTCTCGGAAAGAGGGGAAGGATCAGAAGGGTCGAAACCAGAAAGACAATGCCGAGTGAGTTCTGGTCCGGACCGGAAACCCTGCCCCTTTTCCAGCCCTCCCCGCTTTTGTCTCCTCCTTTTGCCGTCCTCCTTTTCTGCCCTATATGCAAAAACCCGACCGCCTGGCGATCGGGCCGGTTTCACCACTCGCTCCCCGCCACCCAGGTGACCAGGTCACGGATGACGGATCACAGCTTTCCCTCTCGCTGTCCCTGACGGAAACAAGCTTTCCCAACTGTTATATAGATTATACCCGCTCCTGGCAGGTGATGAAACCTTTTTCCCGGCCTCGGGGCTTGTTCGGCTTGCGGCAATGACGGGGTGGCCTCTCGACCTTTTCCGCCCGGAGAGCGCCTATATGGTGGGGTCCCCGCTCTGTGTATGTTTGTTGGATAGATTTTGCGGCCTCTCGACCTTTTCCGCCCGGAGAGCGCCTATGGGGACGAAACGGCATCTCCGCTTCCTTGCGCTGCGAGGGAAAGCCCCTGAGCGGGCAGCTGGCGAGGATCGAGCAGCGGGGGGAGGTTGCGGAACAGGGGCTCCCTCTCCTCCGCCCGTTCCTCGCGGAAGATGTTGTAGAGCGCGCCTCCCATGGCCAGGTACACCCAGAAAAGGGTGAGCATGGGGATGGCGAAGAGGATCCATGCGCCGAACATGTTGGACACCGCGTAGCCCACCATGCCCAGGATGAAGGCCTCGGCGTGGAAATAGATGAAAGGGTCGTCCCTGGAACGCCAACGTGCCTTGAGGAGTATGACCCAGTACACGGCGAAGAGCGCCAGAAAGGCGGTGAGGCCCACCAGGCCGTGGGACACCAGGTAGGTGAGGAAGGCGTTCTCCACCGCCGCCCAGGTCTGCCGGATGTTGTTCTCTATGATGCGCTGTCCCTCCATCCCCATGCCTATGCCGAAGATGGGGTGCTCCAGGAAGTAGTCCAGGGCCAGCTTGTAGGTGTAGATGCGCACCTGGGCCGCCTCCCTGGCGCTCAGGCCGGAGAAGCGCTTCCTCACGAACTCCGGGGGGTCGAGCATGACCAGCACCAGGGCCAGGACCAGGATGACCGTGGCCACCGTCAGCCACAGCCGGCGGTCGAACAGGCCGAACAGGCCGTAGCACAGGGCGATCACCCCGGCGGCCACCCAGGCGGCGCGGGAGCCGGTCAGGAAGAGGGCGGCCATGTTGATCCCCGCGCCCGCCAGGAGGAGGGCCCATATGAGGCGGCGGCGTGCCCTCCAGGCCAGACTCAGGAGGCTGACGAAGAAGGGGAGGGCGAAGATGAGATAGCCCCCCAGGACGTTGGGATGGAGGAAGGTGGAATTGATGCGGTAGGCCTGGGCCTCGCTCTCCCCGGCCACGTAGTTAACCGATTCCGGGTATCCCAGCTTGGCGAGCACGTGTTGGGCTATCCATTCCGTCTTCGTCTGGCCTATGGCCTTCTGCACCAGCCCGAAGACGGCCACCAGGGTGAAGCAGACCATCATCAGGATCACCAGGTTGCGGAAGGCCTGTCGCGTCCTGACGATGTTGATGACCTCGAAGAAGACGTAAGCGAAGATCACCGTGCGCACGAAGCGGAAGGCCATGACCAGGCCGTCGGCGTTGTGGATGAGCCCCACGAAGCAGGCCAGGATGGAGGTGAGGACGTAGGCCGCGATGGCCGCTATGAGGGGGCTTCGAGCCTTCCACTCCGCCTTGCCGGCGGCGGCCTTGACCACCCAGGCCACGAAGGTCAGGGCCATGACGATCTCGTGGATGTTGAAGTGGATCCCCCGGGTCTCGCCGACCATGGCCACCTGGATGCCCAGGTTCCAGGAGGGTCCGGCCTGGGGCAGGGTGAGGTTGAAGAAGATGAACACGGCCACCCCCAGCCACAGCCATCGGTAGATGGCCAGGAAGAGGAGGGCGCCAGCGGTGAGGTAGAGGATGACCTTCAGGGGGAGCTGGGTGGAGATGAGTCCGGCCAGGAGCCCGCAGGCGCCCACGGCGGCCAGGGCCACCGCCGTCTTGCGCGAGGCGGAGAGGCGGCGCAGGGCCCTTTCCCCGGAGGCCGTCCTCAGCGAGACCATCCGCACCCCCTCACTTGTTGGTATCCCATTCCGGCGACCATATCATCCACCTGCCGCCCCGAATAAAACACGTCGAAAGAGCCGTTCCCGCAGGATCCCATCCCGGCGACAACATCATACGCCTGCCGCCCGCCGGTACAGGTCCAGGATACTTGCCGCGGCCCCGTCCCAGGTGAAGGAGGCCGCCCTTTCCCTCCCCCGGAGGACCAGTTCACGTCTGATCTCCGCCCCTTCCCACAGTTTCCTCATGCCCGCCGCGATCTCCTCGGGGTCCCGGGGATCCACCAGAAGCCCCGCCTCTCCCACCACCTCGGGGAGGGAGGAGACGCGGGAGGCCAGGACCGGGGTCCCGCAGGCCATGGCCTCCAGGACGGGCAGTCCGAAGCCCTCGTACAGGGAGACGCACACGAAAAGCTCGGCCCCGCCGTAGAGCGCCGGGAGGTCCTCCTCGGGCACGAACCCGGGGAAGAGGACCCGTCCCTCCAACCCCAGCTCCTCCACCTCGCCGTCCAGGTAACCCTCGAAGCCGCGCCGGTCGCCGGCCATCACCAGGAGGACATCCCCGCCGCAGGAGAACAGGAAGCGCTTGAAGCCCAGGAGGAGGTTGTGCACGTTCTTGCGGGGGTCGAAGCCTCCGAGGTAGAGGAAATAAGGCCGCCGGATGCCGTAGCGGGAGAGGACCTCCCGCACCGCTTCGGGGTCCTCCGGCGGGCGGTATTCCGGGGTCACCCCCTCGGGCACCACCGCGATGCGTTCGCGGGGTATGCGCCAGATGCGTTCCACGTCGCGGGCCGTGTTCTCGGAGACGGCCACCACGAAGCGAGCCCTGCGGGCGGCGGCGCGGTGAAAGCGCATCCAGGCCCAGGCGGTGGGGCCCAGGTAGGGCCCGCGCAGCACCAGGAGGATGAGGTCGTGGACGGTGACCAGGCTGGGGCAGGGGATGAAGGGGCTGAGGTTGTGGTCGATGCCGTGGAAGACCTCCACGCCGGAGGCGGCCACCCGGCGGGCGAAGACCAGGTGTTCGTAGAGCATCCCCGCATAGGAATATTTTTCCATCAAGGGGACTCTCACCCATTCCATCCCTACGGCCGTGCCGGGGTCCAGAAGGCCCTCGCCGGGGCCCTCCCCGTGGCCGAAGAGGACGAACTCCGTGTCCCCGCCGGCGTTGCGCGCCAGGGCCTCCACCAGGCGTGCGGTATAGCGGCCGATCCCCCGCCAGCGGTTGATGTTCCCCAGTCCCCGGGCGTCGATCCCCACCCGCACGATCTCAAACCCCCTTTTTCCCTTCTTCCCGCGTGGCCCGCAGGAGGATGACCCGACCCCTTTTCCGAAGCCAGGGCATCCTTTCCAGTTCCAGGAAAAAGCCGTGGTCGCCGCGGTAAAGGGCGGGTAGCTTCAGGTCGGGGAAGAGGGTGGTTACCTCGGTCACCCGGAACCCCCGGCTCTCCACCAGGGCCCGCAGGGACCCGGGCGTGAAGGCGCGCCGCGGAGGGGTGCCCGGGCGGGGCTCGAACCCCTTGAAGAGGGCGTTGCGGGCGGCGAGGGCCAGGGTCCCCCCCGGCCGGAGCACGCGCGCCCATTCCCGGAGGGCACCCTCCGCGTCATCCAGCCGGTCCAGGGTGAACTGGGCGGCCAGGGCGTCGAAGTGGCCGTCGGGAAAAGGGAGGTCGAGGGGATCGGCCCCCAGGCGCGCTGTTCCCGGTGGGGGCTCAGGCTTCCCGAGGCTCCCCGTGCTTCCCGCGGCGGTGTCCGCCCAGGTCACCTCGGTCTCCGCCGCCCCGGAGAGCAGCCGCGCCAGCTTGCCCTCGCACTCGCCCACCAGGAGCACCCGTCCTCCCCGGGGAGGCCGGAGCATGGTGGCCAGCCTGGCCACCCTGACCTCCGCCTCGCCCCCCCGCGGGCGGGGACGGGCCACGGCCATGAGGCTGGTGCAGAAGAAGTATCCCTGCGGCCGTGCGAAAAGGAGTCTCATTACCAGCTTTTCCCAGCGGCTGGGATGGATGCCCACGAAGAAGCTGCGGGGGATGACCGCCGCCCTGAACCCGGCCCCGGACAGGCCGAGGAAGAGGCTCAGGGGACTCTGCTCGTTGACGTGCATCACGTCGTCGTACTGGCCGCGCAGGTCCTCGGGGAGTTCCCTGCGCAGGAGGAGGCGGGCGGCAAGACGCACCAGGGGGTAGCCGATGCGGTAGAACCAGGTGTTGGGCCCGGTGTGGACGATGAAGACCCCGCCCGGGCGCAGCACCCGCCTCACCTCCCGGAGGGTCTGCTCTATCTCGTAGGGGTGCAGGTGCTCGTAGACGTCCACGAAGAAGACCACGTCGAAGGAGCCGTCAGGGAAGTCCAGCCCCTTGGCGTCCGCCAGGCGGAACTCCGCCCGGCGGCGGGACTCCTCGTCCAGGAGGGATCGGCGCTCCAGGGAGAGCTCGATTGCCGCCGGAGAATAATCTATGCCCACCGCCCGGGCGCCCCTCCGGGCCGCCTCGCATACCAGCTCCCCCCGGCCGCAGCCGATGTCCAGCACCCACCGTCCGGAGAGGTCGCCGGCCAGTAGGAGGGCCTCTCTGATGCGCTCGGGTATCTTCTCCGGGCCCTCGGAGAAGAGATGGTATCCCTCGCAGTCGGTGGTGAAGTATTCGCGCGTGTACAGCTCGGGGGGGACGGGTGGGGGAAAAGGAGCGCCGCCCTCGGTCATCTTCCACCACCCTCCTCTCCTCCCGTCGGGCTACCGGTCTTTCCCCGGTGGTCCCGCGATCCCGGGCGAGGATCCGCCGCCCAGCCGAGCCCATCCAGGTCCGCGGGCCGTCCCTGACCTTTCAACCCCTTCAGCGCATGTATCTCTCGAACCACGAGAACATCAACTCCCATACCTCCAGCCTACCCGCGGGGTCGTTCACGCAGTGGGCCTCCTCGGGATAGACCTTGAGCTCCACCGTCTTTCCCGCCGCCTTCAGAGCATCGTGGAAGCGGTAGGCCTGGTCCACCGGGCACAGGGGGTCCTTGGCGCCGTGGATGATGAGGACGGCGGCGTGCATCCCCTCCACGAAGTTCAGGGCGGACCGCACCGCGTATTCTCCGGGGACCTCCTCGGGGGTGCCACCCACCATGGGCACGAACTGGTCCAGGAGGCTTCTCACCCCGGGGTCCGAGGAGTCCCTGGCTTTGTAATAGAGGTCCGCGGCGTCGTAGAAGCCCGCTTCCGCCACCACCGCCCGGATGCGCGGGTCCCTCTCCGCGGCCAGCACGGACACCGCCGCTCCGTGGCTCTGCCCGTACATGCCCACTCTCCCCTCCATGACCAGGCCTCGGGATTCCAGGTAGTCCAGGGCGGCGATGACGTCGTCCACCTCCCCCTTGGCGCCTTCGTGGCGCCCCTGGGACTCGCCGCTTCCCCGGAAGTCGGGGTTGAAGACCAGGTATCCGCGGTCTCGGATGAGCAGGGCCACGTCAGCGAAATCGCCGGCGGTGCCGAAACCGGCGTGGTTGACGATGACCGTGGGCCAGGGCCCTTCCCCCTCACGGGGGCGGAAGAGCAGGCCGGAGACGGTCAGCCCCCCGCTGCTCGGGTAGTGCACCCGTTCCGCCGCCAGTTCCAGGGTGGGGAGAAGGTGGTACACCTCGTCGATGAGCCGGTCGGCGCGGGAGAAGTCGCCCCGGTTGTAGGCGTCCAGGGCCTCCATCCACTTGGAGCGCGCGGGCCGGACGTCGTATCCCTGGTTGGCCTTCTGGGAGATCTCGTTGGCCGCCGCCAGGCCGCGCACGGTGACCCTGGCCTGGTCGACGATCCGCGCCGAGCATCCACATCCCCCGTCGAGCAGGGCCGTCCCCAGGATGAGGACGGAGGCCAGGAGCAACCGCAGGCACCACTTCACGTTCATCCCCACGTCCTTCCCCTCACCACGCTTCTATGCGCCGGCGACCTGCGGTTCGAGGGCAGGGAGCATCGCGTCCATCTCCTCGCCCTTCCCCTCACCACGGTCCCATCTGCGTCTCGCCGTTCCCCGCGGACGGAGCTTCTCCAGGGATACCATACACCCGGTCGCCGGGAAGGTCCTCCCGCCCCGGGGGTCCTTCATCGGGATCCCGCCCCTGGCCCTCCTTCCTCCCGGCGCCGCGGTCGTTCCATGAAATTCCAGGCACGTTCTGCGCCGCAGGGCCCGGCGTGTCACCTGAAGCGGCGGCGCGGTCCGAGGGTCCGACGACGCCTTTGGCATTATTGTAATCCCCCTCGGCACCATAACCACCACCCGTACCTACCCGGCCGACGGTTCCGGCCGCGCCGTTCATCCTTCCTCCTGCACGGTGAGCAGGCGGTTGAGGTCCTGGAGCCTCCTGCGGCTGAAGGCGCCGCTGGAGAGGCCGAGCACCATGTACAGAAGGGCGAGCGCGGCGCAGAGGAGCAGGGAATAACGCAGGGAGGCCAGGAAGGACTCCTTCCAGGCGGCGAGCAGGTGATAGAGCCCGAAGCCGGCCCCGTAAAGGCAGGCCAGCACCAGCAGGGGGAGGGAGGCGAAACGCAGGATGCGCAGGGGATGTACGAGGTCCCGGGAAAGGAGGCGCGCCAGAATGCAGAAGACCAGGAACTCGCTGGCCAGAACGGCGGCCGCGGCCCCGGTGTATCCCCAGAGGGGGATGGCCAGAAGGTCCAGGGCTCCCTTTATGGCCAGGGATACGAGGACCACCCTGGTCAGCTGGCGCTGGCGGTTGATGACCACGAAGAAGGGGAAGCTGATGGCGGTCATGAAGGTGAAGTTCATGGCCGCCATGGTCAGCCAGGTGGCGTGCCAGGAGCGGATGAAGTCGTGTTTCTGCAGCACCAGCACGGGGCGGGCCAAAAAGGGGACGGCGACCGCCAGGAAGGCTATGCTCAGCCAGGCGTAGCGCAGCAGGAGCTCCCATATCTCCCCAAGCCTCTCCGGATGCCTGCCTCCCACTCTGGAGATTCCCGGGAGCACGGCCATGTTCACCGCCAGGGTGAGGAAGACGAAGGCCTTGGCGAACATGCCCGCGGCCCCGTACAGGCCCACCTCGGCGTCGCCGCGGAACCAGGAGAGGATGGGGATGTCCATACCCGCGTACACGGTCACCCCCGCCGCCACCACCGCCAGCGGCCAGGCGCTGGTGAGCAGATATCTCCACATGGGTCTTTCCGCGGAAAGGAAGCCCAGGCGCAGGTCGGGTTCCCCGGGCGGAGGAGGCCCCGGGGGAAAGGCCTCCGCGCCCGCCTTTCCGCCTTCCTCGCCCCCGCCCTCGTCCTGGGGGGACGCACCCCCTCGGAGCCCGACCTCCTCGCCTTTCCCGTGAACCGCAACCGCGCCCTCCCCGCCCTCGGTCCCGGCGCGGTCCGAGGAGGCGCAGGCGGCCGAAGAGCCCTTCTCCGCGGCGGCCAGGCGGAGCCTGAGGCGACGGTAGAGGGGATAGAGGTGGAGGATGGAGTACAGGTAGGTGAGGAGATAAACCAGGATGAGGAGGACCAGCACGTGAGGGACGCCGGCGGTGACCAGCCACACGGAGAGCCCCACCTTCAGGACGCCCATGACCAGATAGACCCCGGCCACCAGGACCAGTCTCTCCATGGCGATGAAGTTCTCGGCCAGGGAGTTGGACAGGGGCTGCTCCACAAGGAGACAGAAGGCGATGGTGAAAACCACCCAGAATTTCTCCACCCCTATCCCGGAGGAGCCCTGCACGGCCAGGCTTATGAGGTTGGTCAGCATGAGCAGGAGGAAGGCCAGCATCCCCAGGATGAGGCGCAGGGAAACGATGTTCTTGAAGTAGCGGTGCATGCGGGAAGGTTCCTGGGATATGTCGCGGATGGAAATGTTTCCCAGACCGAAATCGGGCAACACCTGGAAGATGGTGTACAGGGCGAAGGCGTAGTTGTACACGCCCGCCTTCTCCGGTCCCAGGTTGCGGTTGATGACGATGGCCAGCAGGAAGGTCAGTCCCGAGGTTGCCACCCGGGCTCCCACCAGGGCCGCCGTGTTCTTGGTCAGCCTCCCGACCCTCTCCATACCCCTTCGTTCCCCAGTCTCGCACCGGTCTTTTCCCGCTTGTGTTCGCCGGGCGGGGGGCCTCTCCGTGCTTCTCGGCCCCCGAGTCGCGCGCTCCCGGACCCGCTCGCGGGAAGGGCGGCCTGGCACCCGATCCGCTTCGGGGGACCTCACATCCCCCACCCGTCAGGGGAAAAGGGAGATCTCCCGACCGTGGCGATGGTTCTCGCCGGCGCCCCCGTCCGCTCGCCGGAAAGGAAAAAGGCCCGCCCCCGTCTGTCCATCGCCGTCGCTCACGGATGCACCCTGCCTCGGGACCGCCGGGCCTCCTGCGGTGGGAACGTGCCTACTCCCAGTCGACCTCCTCCTCGGCCTCCTCCCTTCCCCGTTCATCTCCGGCTTTCTCCGAGAGGGCTTCGCCCACCGGCCGCTCATCCGTTCGGTGCAGGCGCAGGCGCCTTTTCTCCTTCCGCTTCGGCTCCCCGGCGGGTTCCACATCCATCCCGGGGAAGGCCGGTTTTTCTCCGGAAGGGGAGAGGGGCGACGCATCGGAAGAGGACCGGGCGCCCGCCGCCCGCAGCATCTCCTGGAGATGGCGCCGGGCCTCGGCTTCGCTCATGCTGGCGAACTCCCCTTCCCGCCTGATCATGCGGATGATGGATCGCGTTATCCTCTCCGCTTCCTCCTCCCCGATCCGATAACGGCGGAGGAAGGCGCGGTAATAGGCGGTTATCGCCGCGGAGGCCGATTCCCTCACCTCAGCCCTCTCCGAGTTCAGGGCGCGGAGCCAGTTCCTGGGGACCGGCTCACCCGCCTCGCCCATGCGACGGAATTCCTCCAGCACTTTGGGCGAGGGCGCGGCGCTTTCCCCCGCAGGTGCCGCCTGCGGCCTCGCCCCGGG
>FWWL01002063.1_pt1 | contig 40079 bp, 41 predicted proteins | sample 2228331 | NCBI WGS metagenome assembly FWWL01 (sample SAMEA103939775, study PRJEB20133) | metagenome
GGGGGCTCTGCCCCCTCTTGGCCTGCGGCCAATTCACCCCCGGGATATTTGGAGACGGAAGAAGCCGAGACGGTGTGCGGTGCTGTTGCAGGAAGACAGACAGGGTAAGGGACGACATCCGCCACTCTCAGAGGAGTGGGAGCGGTTGGTGGGCGAGATCTCGCGGGGTCGCACCAGGGCGGCGCGGATGAGCCTTCGCGGGCGGCCTTTGGGGCGCTTGCCGCCGCGCACTAGGCGCGGTTTAGGAAGGCACAGGCGTTAGCCGCATCGGCTGCCACATGGTTTCGCACTTGGGCGGAAGCCCTGCACAAGTGCGATGAACGCGCGATCTGCCCGGCTTTCTGAACGGGCAGATGACGTGCCTTTCGAAGATGGGGCGCCGGGTTTCCACCGGAAGGATCACACCGGGTCTCAGCTGCGCGTACTTGGCCTGCTCTGCCGTGGGGCAGGCGTCAAGGATGAAGCGTGGGTAAGCTTGCTTCTAACCTGAGGCAGACGCTTTCGCTGGTCTATCCCCACGCGGCGCGGATCAGATCGGCCGCGCGCTCGGCGATCATGATTGTGGGGGCATTCGTGTTACCCGACACGATTCGCGGCATCACGCTTGCGTCCACGACGCGCAAGGCGGCAATCCCGTGCACCCTGAGTTCGGGGTCGACCACGGCCAGCGGATCGCGCCCCATCCGGCAAGTGCCCACAGGGTGGTAGACCGTATCGGCGCGGGCGCGGATATCGGCCTCGAGCGCGGCATCGGATCCGTTGTGCGGATAAAGGCGCGCGCCACGCCAGGGGGCAAGCGCTTTGGCCTCCATAATGCGCTCGAGGATCCGGGCACCTTTCATGAGCAGCTCAAGATCGCGCGCATCGGTTAAGAACCCCGGGTCTATGCGCGGCGGCGTTTCGGGGTTGGCGTCATAAAGGCCGACGGTTCCGCGCGAAAATGGGCGCAACAGGCAAATGTCTGCGCCATAGCCGTCAGCAAAGTGCAGCTTGCGCAAATGATCATCGACAAGACCGATGACAAAATGCACCTGGAGATCTGGGCGGTCAAGATGGGGACTTGAGCGCAAAAAAGCCCCCGCTTCGGCCATAGGCGAGGTAAACGGCCCCGCGCCCGTTTGCCGCCAAAGGAGCGCGGCCCGTGCAAGCCGCACGAAGCCGCGCGGATTGAGGCCAACCACATCGTCCCCGCGCGGCGTGCGCCAAAGCAAGCCATAATTGAGATGATCTTGTAAATTGGCCCCGATCCCTGGCAGCTCGTGCACGATTGGAATCTTGTGGGCGCGCAATTCGTCTGCGGGTCCAAGACCGGACAGAAGCAAAAGCTGGGGGCTGCCAAACGCGCCCGCCGAGACGATTACTTCGCGCCGAGCCTCGATCCGTAACTGCCGCGCGCCCCGGCGCGCCTCGACCGCGACCGCGCGCTTGCCGTCGAGCACAACGCGCGTGGCATGAAGCCGCGTCAGGACGGTGAGGTTCGACCGGCCCATCACTGGGTGCAGATAGGCGGCCGCAGCGGAGCAGCGCTCGCCCTTGCGCGGGCCGTGATAGAACTGCGTGACCTGAAAGAGGCCCGCGCCCTCATAGGGCGGCGCGTTGAAATCGTCGGTGGCTGCAAGCCCGACTTCAGTGCAGGCGGCGAGAAACGCGCGGGTGATCTCTGACACCGCGTTTTGGTTGGCAACCTGGAGCGGCCCTTCGCCGGAATGCAGGCCCGATGTGCCGCGCTCGTTGCCCTCAGCCCGCAGGAAATAGGGTAAGACCGAGGCCCAATCCCAGCCATCGGCGCCAAGCTCCGCCCAGCCGTCGTAATCAGCCGGATGCCCGCGGATGTAGAGCATGGCGTTGATGGCTGAGGAGCCGCCCAAGCATTTCCCGCGCGGTTGATAGCCGCGCCGGCCATTCAGCCCGGGCTGCGGCACCGTCTCGAAGGCCCAATTGTTGATCTTTGGCCGCCCGGGCAGCATGGCTGCAACCAAGGCTGGGGCCCGCACAAGAAGCCCATCCCCTTGCCCGCCCGCCTCGATCAAGCACACGCTTACGGCGGGGTCTTCCGACAAACGCGCCGCAAGGACTGACCCTGCTGATCCGCCGCCGATGATCACGAAATCAAAGATCATGGGTGTGCCGCTGGTTTCAGAGGCGAGGCTGGTCTCTACCGCGCGCGTTTTTGGTCTTTCTGGCCAGGCAATCTCTTGAGGGCATGACCCCAAACTTTGCACGGCCGCGCCGGCCGTTTTTAGCGCACAGGTCTGAACGAATGCAATCGCCAGCGTTGAGCCGAACGAAAAACGCCACCGACGACGTCGGAACCTTAGGCTATCGGCTATCCGAGCGCCTTCGACACTTCACTGTTACGGAGCTGCGCGTTTGTTGGCAAGCGTACGCGCACGGACCATCGTTCGCGGAAGCAGAGTGCGCTTTGCGCTCAAACGCTGAACAAGAAAATTGGGGGTGTCGCCTTTGCGCGCTCGTGTCGTTATGGTCATGGCGGCGGCGGTCGCCCGACCCGGCCCATGGCCCAAAGAAGACCGCGGCGCAGAAGGTCAACGAAAACGGGCAAAACCCACGCGCCCCGTTCGACGAAGGGATAGCTTTCGGCAAGGGGCCGCATGTCGTAGCGCCCGCGGGCATGACCTAACGTCAAATAGAGAACACCCCCGTGCCCGCGCGGCCGCAGGTACATGACCTGATGCGGGCCCGCCTGCCAAGGACTGCGCTCAAATTGAGGAGTTTCGCCGGCAAAATGCGTGACAAGAAGCGGGATATTCCCTGGTTCATGAACTTGCAAATAGAGTTCATCGTCGGCGTAAAACGCATCGATCCCGGTGATCAACGGATGGTCACATGCTGGTTCAACTTTGAATCGTCCCAAAGGGGATGGGCCTGAAATTGGCTGCCAAGGAGTAAGCGCAAGCGCGTTGGCAGCGGCGGGCAACGCACGCGGCGATCGTCGGCCAAGTCGAGCAATGAATTGGTTCCGTGCAAGGCAAACCAGCGCCCGCCTGCCTCAAGAAACCGTTCAAGCGCGACCGTACCAGTCTCATCGGGGATACAGTCGCAGGTGTAGCTGACCAAAAAGTCGGCGTTGCAGAGGCGTTCTGCGTCGCGCCAGTCTGAATGTACGGCGACGCGGACGCGTTCGTGTTCGGCCAACAAGCACAGAAGCTGAAGGCGGACGAAGTCGAAATCGTGGTAGCGCCCGCCCACCACCAAAGCGCAGTCGATACGGGGGGCACGGCCCATCCGACACCTCAAGGTCGATCAGCAGGGCGGCGATAGACAAGAGCGGTGGAGCGAAACGAAAACACGATTTCACCCGCTTCATTCTCGAGCGTATGGTTTAAGACCACCACCCCAACCCCCGGTCGGCTGCGTGAGGGGCGTTTTTCGAGAAGCTCGGAGGTGGCAACAAGGGTGTCGCCCGGGCGAACAGCACGCCGCCAGCGCACCTCATTCCACTCAAGGCCACAAACCCAGGCGATCGATCCATTGACCTCGTGGTCAAGCCTTCGCCACAATGCGGCGACGTGAAGACCCGATGCGATCAAGCCTCCAAACAGCGACTCCCGCGCCGCCTCGGGGTCGATATGAAAGAACTGAGGATCATAAGCTCGACCAAAAGCTATGATTTCTTCGGCAGTGACTTGATAGGGGCGGGAGCGCACCCTTTCGCCAATCTTGAGGTCCTCAAAATAGCGCCACGGCCTTTGTGGTGGAGAATTTGTCTCAGCAGCCGACATAATCGGAAAGGACCTTGTGAAAGTGACGGATTCTGAGCTCTTGCGCACCGATCCAGAGACCTGGAAAACCGCGCGAATGCATGCCTGCTTGCACGCCGGGCAGATTGTAGGCGTCTTGGTCGAGGACGAGGCCGAGCGATTTTTCACCGTGCCGGAAGAATTCGTGGCGCGGTTTGGGCGGTGGCTGTTCGCCCTTTTTGACGAGTCGAAATTTCATTAGATCAAAATACATGCGATCCGGATCGGTTGGATGGGGGCGCTGGCGAAACAGCATCAAATCGTCAGCGTGGGTGTTTAGCGTCAGGTTCGGGAAAATGAAATAGTGATAATCATCGGTCAATTGGTCATCATTCAATTCGGAATAGTCAAGCCCCTGTTCCGCCCCATGCGCGCGTTTCCACGCTTGGACGGCTTTGCGAATATCGCGAAGGCGGCCGTCGAAATCGGCCGGTTCCATCCCTGCCTCTCGCATGATGTGTTTGATAAAATAAGGAATTTCGGTCACTTCTTTGACGCGTTGGCTAATGGTAGCAAACGGAACAAGATAGCGGCTATGCTTGCCGAAAACGTCAATCTGAACATCTTTGTCTTCGAGGTAGTAAAGAAGTTCCGGGTGAATACCTTGGACGTGGTAGGTTTCATTAAAGGCATCGACTGAGGTCTTCCAATTGCAATTCCATTCCACCGTTAGGTCAGTTGTTTTGACCATGCGTTCAAAATGATACGGGTCGAGGTGCTGTGGAATTGGGTTAAGATAGTCAAGCAGGGGTTCCGCATCGTCGTTCATCGTGTAAAAAACGAAGCTGTTCCATGTGTTGCAGCGCAGTTCGCGTAAGCCCCGGCAAGGGGGGCGACCCTGCGGGAAGGAGTCCTCATCGGGGATCCGCACAAAAGCCCCGTTAAGTCCGTATTCCCAATGATGATAGGCACAACGAAAGGTTTCTGTCCGCCCAGAGCCAGCGACAAGCCGATTCCCGCGATGAAGACAGACGTTGTAAAAAGCGCGAATCGTGCCGTCGTTCTGGCGGACGATGAGGATTTCTTCGCGCCCGATCGAGGTGACGTGGTAATCCCCGGGGAGGGGAATGTCATCTTCGCGGCAGCCGAGCAACCAAACTTTTGTCCACATGCGTTCCCATTCAAGGCGCATATAATCAGGGGAAATGTAGCGCTCTTTCGGGATGAGGTCGGTTCCAAGATCGGGGTCGGGATATTTGTGAACAGGGGTGATCGAAAATTCTCCGGGTCGAACGCGTTCAATCGTCATTACGACACCTCTTCGGGTTTCTAGAAGGGGACACGTTTCGAAAACCCGCCATCGACCAAAAGATGAGCCCCGAGACACCAACCTAAAGCGGGAGAAAGAAGAAAAACTGCGGCTTGCGCCACCTCTTCCGGGGTTGCAAAGCGCCTCAGCGGGTGTTCGCGGAGAACTGCGTTGAAAACGCGCGGGTAGGTTATCCGAATCATCTCCCAGTTTGAGTCGGGATAAAGCGTCGGTCCTGGGGAAAGGATGTTGACGCGGATGCCATGCGGCGCAAGCGCGATGGCAAGCTGCTTGCCCCAGGCGATCAGGGCGGCCTTGATGGCGTTGTAGGCCATCGGCGCGACAAAGGTCTCCGAGGCTGCCATGCTGCCAAGGATCAACACACTTGGGTGACGGCCTTGCTTGAGAAATGGCAACGCCTCCTCCAAGGCCCGCACAGCGCTCAAGAGGTCAATTTCGAAATTCCGTCGCCAGTATGGTTCACTGTCGGTGCCGCCACCCGCTGATAGGTTGGCAACGAATAAATCGATCCCACCAAATGCCTCTGCTGCGCGCCGAACAAAACCGCGCACCGCGTCGCCGCGGCGACCGTGCACAACCTCAGTATATGCGCGCACTTCAAACGATTCGATTTCTGCCTTGGCTTCGGCCAGGGTGTCGGCGCCCCGGCCGAAGACCGCGACGTCGACGCCTTCTTGCGCCAAAAGTCGGGCGATCGTGCGCCCGATCCCTCGTGATCCTCCGGTGATGACGGCGCGCGCTCCGCGCAGACCGAGGTTCATGGGGTCTCCCCTCCGACTTTGGGTGACAGGTGACTTTTTTGGTGCGGGTGCAGGCTCTCTTTTGGCTTTACATGTATACCAAAAAACCCATATTGTATATAGATGACTAGTTGTTCAGTATAGCGGTTCACCCAATCAAGAGCCAGTATGCCAACGCGCTTTTCGCACGATCCCCGTCAGTTTCTGCAGAGAACCGCTGCAAACGAGTCATGCGCTCGGCAAGCGTGGCAAGCCAAGTCGTGCCAAACGACGCGCTTACGGAGCAAAACCCGTGCCTGACGATCAGCGCTTGAACACGCACCAAGAAGACAAACCGGCGCGCCATGGGTCTGCGGCTTTAGGGAAGAGCATGCCTATTTTACATGGGCTGCGCGTCCTTGATCTTTCGCGCGTGGTGGCGGGACCACTTGCTGCGCAGACTTTGGCCGACCTTGGCGCCGATGTTATCAAGGTCGAAAGGCGCGGCGAGGGGGACGAGCTGCGCAGCCTCGGTCCGCCGTGGCTTGCATCGCGCGCCGAACAGTCGGAGCAATCCACCTATTTTGTGACCGTCAATCGCGGCAAGCGGTCTTTGAGCGTAGATTTTTCGCGGCCCGAAGGGGCCAAGATCGTGCGCGAGCTTGCCGCAACCAGCGACGTTTTCATTGAAAACTTCCGCACAGGAACGCTGGCCCGTTACGGGCTGGATCAAAAGACGTTATCCGCCATCAACCCACGGCTCATTTATTGTTCGATCACCGGCTTTGGACAATCAGGCCCGTATGCCGATCGGTCAGGCTACGACAATCTTGTTCAGGCCATGGGTGGGCAAATGGCGGTGACTGGCCATGGCGATGGCGTCCCTGGCGGAGGGCCAATGCGCGCTGGTGTGCCGATTGCCGACATTGCCGCGGGCCATTACGCAGTGATTGGTATTCTGGCGGCGCTCCTCAATCGGGAACGCACGGGTCGCGGGCAACATATCGATCTTGCTCTGTTCGACGCGCAGGTCTCGCTGCTGCTCAACCACCTTTCCGCGTGGCTAAACGCGCGGACGCTTTTGCCCCGAACCGGCAATGATCACCCGACCGCGGTTCCAAACGGGGTTTTCGAAACCGCCGATGGCCACATCCTCATCGCAACCTTCAATGATCGTGAGTTCGCGCGGTTGGCTGAGGCCCTTGGGCATCCAGAATGGGCGCAGGATACGCGTTTTGCGCGTGCGCGCGATCGCCAGGCGCACAAGGAACTCTTGCTCAGTTCAATCAACACTGTGCTAAAAAAAGCACCGCGTCGGCATTGGATGTCTCTCCTGAACGCGGCCAAAATTTCGTGCGGGCCAATCAATACCATGCCGGATCTCGAAACAGATCCGCAGCTTATCGAACGACAGATGTTTGTCACACTCGAACATCCTGCATTGGGCCCGATCCGGGTCGCTGGAAGCCCTTTGAAATTTTCGGAGACACCGGTCGTCTACGAAGTGCCGCCGCCGTTGCCCGGTGAACATACCGATGCCATCCTGCGCGAACGGCTCGGGTTGACCGACGCGCAGATTGCCGAGCTTCGGCGTGCTGAAGTGATTTGAGGAGGAGCGGTCACAATGACAGATCGTTCCGGCAGCGACACTCAAGCCCGCCGAGGCCCGCTTGCACCGCAGGGTGAGGAGGCGAGCGTCGAAACTGCCCAGGGTCCACAAGCAGCGTGGCTGAGCTTTTTGCGCATGGGGCGGCTGATGCTGCAACAAGACGCGGCGGGGCGCGTGATTTTTCCTCCCCGGGTCGCCGCCCCTCAGCATGGTGGACCGCTGAGCTGGATCGAGGCGCGCGGCACGGGCCGTATCTATTCGCTGACCATCGAACACCCACGCCCGCCACATCCACCGCAGGCGCTTGTTCTTGTGACACTTGATGAAGGTGTTCGCATGCTGTCCCGTATGCCTGGGGTTGATCCAAAGTCGATTCGGATCGGCGATCGGGTGCGCGCGCGGATCATCGCCGATGCTGAGACACCCTACGTCATCTTCGAGCCTGCCTCATGACCTTTCCGCGCGGAAAAACGGCCATCGTAGGGCAGGCGACCTTCGGCATCGGGCTTTGTCCCGGGTATTGCTCGCTTGAAATGGCTGCGCAGGCGGGTCTGATGGCGCTTGCCGATGCTGGTCTTGGGCTTCGCGACGTTGATGCCCTCTTTGTTGCTTTGCCGGATGATTTTCTCTCGGGCCTCGCGCTTGCCGAATACTATGGCCTATCACCGAAAATAACTGACAACAACCGCACGGGGGGATCCTCGTTTTTGTGTCATGCGCTCACAGCTGCGCTTGCCCTCGATGCTGGGGAATGCGATGTGGCGCTCATTGTTTATGGTTCAAACCAGCGTAGCGCGACGGGCGGGCTGATCTCGGCCTTGCAAAGCTCAGTTTATGATGCGCCACACAAGCCAATGCTGCCGGTCGCGGGGTATGCGTTGGCGGCTGCTCGACACATGCACGAATATGGAACCACACGCGAAGACTTAGCCGCCGTGGCGCTCGCTGCCCGTGCCTGGGCGATGCTGAACCCTGAAGCTTTCCGACGCACGCCGCTGACCCGGGAAGACTATTTCGCCGCGCGACCCGTGGCGGAGCCGCTTGGGGTCTTAGACTGCTGTCTGATCACCGACGGCGCGGCCGCGATTGTGATGACGCGCGCAGAGCGCGCGCGCGACACGCCCTCTCGGCCCGTTTATGTTCTTGGTGGCGCTGCTGCTGTCGAGCACAAGGAAATTGCGCAGATGCCTGATCTGACGCGCACTGTTGCCAGTGTATCCGGAACACGGGCCTTTCGGGCTGCCGGACTGAGCCCAAAAGATGTTGATGTGGTCGAGCTCTACGACGCGTTCACGATCAACACGATCCTCTTTCTTGAGGACCTCGGATTTTGTCCTAAAGGCGAAGGCGGACGCTTTGTCTCGTCTGGGGCGATTGCACCAGGGGGAAGCCTTCCTGTGAACACCAATGGCGGCGGCCTATCCTGTTGCCACCCTGGAATGTATGGCCTGTTCACCCTCGTTGAAGCGGTGCGGCAACTGCGGGGAATTTGCGGGCCACGTCAGGTTCGAGACGCCCGGGTCGCCCTTGCGCATGCCAATGGGGGCATTTTGTCAAGCCAGGTGACGGTTATCCTTGGCACAGACGAAACCCTTTGAGCCGTGCGCGCGGTTGCATTGAAGCCGGTGCGGACAATTGAAAACCCAATCGCGCCCTCTTGCCCTCCTGCAAGGAGAGCCACGGCTGTGCGGCCCCTTTGCCGCCTCTTGAAAACACCGTCGCATTCTTCAGGACTTTGTGGGAAACGGGCTCGACGTGCCGGAAGCAGTTTTCGTGCTGGTTGCCACAAAGTGGGTCGGGCCAATGTGGTGCAAGCGCAAAGCCGGGCCCGTTTATGGCTCTAACGCAGGCTGACAAAGACGCGGCCGCCGCTCACTTTGACCGCATAGCGCGGTAAATCAGGGCAGCCACCAAACCGGGCCTTGCCGGTGAGCAGGTCGAAACGGGCGCCGTGCTGGCTGCAGACGATCTCGCCACCCTCAATTCGGCCGCCCGAGAGCGAGGCAAAGGCGTGCGTGCATCGCCCTGAGAACGCATTCACCTTTTCACCCGAGCGCGTCAGCAAAATCTCCCGACCGCCGAGCTCGACAAAAAACGCGCCCCCGTCCGGGATTTGCCCGAGGGCACAAACATCTTCGAAAGCGTTGCTCATGACCGTCGTTGATTGAAACGCCGCCCGACCATGGCTGAAGCGATATTGATTTTCTGAATATCGATTGCACCCCCGGCAATACCCCATCCCCAAGCATCGCGCAGACGCCGTTCCTGGGCAAAAGATTTTGAATAGCCATATCCTCCCATCAGCTGCACAGCCGCACCCGCCACCTCGCGCGCGATCTCGTTTGCATAACATTTCGCGATCGAGCTGTCTAAAACGCTTGGGAGTCCGTATTCGGCATTGGTCACGGCGCGGTAGATCAAAAGCCGCGCGGCCTCAACCCGCATTTTCATCTCGGCCAGCTTGAGCTGCACCGCTTGGAATTCCACAATTGGGCGGCCAAATTGGGTTCTGGTTTGAACATAGGCGAGCACGTCATCAAGCGCGCCGGAAGCCTGTGCGAGCGCCATGGTCGCATTTCCGCACCGCTCAAGGTCGAAGGCTTCCATAAGCTTTTTAAAACCCCCTTCGCCCAGAACGACATGATCGAGCGGAAGCTCGACATCCTCGAAATATAAATCCGAGGATGGAATCCCGCGAAAGCCCATCAAGTTTTCTTGCGGTCCAAAGCGAAAGCCCGGCGTTCCTTTCTCGACGTAGACCGCACCGATCCCGGCTGCTCCTGGGGCGTCTGAAAAACGGCAATAAACAAGATAACCGTCAGCGTGACCGCCACCCGAACACCACCGCTTGGTACCATTCAGGATAATCCGATCGCGGTCAACCCGCGCCCGCGTTATGAGGTCGGTCAAAGCGCTGCCGGCCTCGGGTTCGGACATGGCGATCGCAACGATCAGCTCGCCGCGGCAGACACGCGGAACGACGCGTTCTTTAAGGCTCGGCTGGGCAAAATGTTCGATGGCCTTCACCGGGCCAACGCATGATTCAAACACAGGGAAGGCCACGGCGGAGGAGATTTTGGCGAATTCTTCAATGACAAGCAGGGCTTCGAGATTACCAAGCCCAAGCCCGCCCCATCCGGACGACACATTGATCCCGAGGAACCCAAGCTCAGCGTAGCGTTTGACCCACGTTCGGGGAACGGGTGCGTTGGTGTCCTCGAGGGTTTGTGCAAGCGGGGGTAATTCGGTTTGCGCGAAGCGACGTGCTGCTTCTTGCAGTGCTCGTTGGTCCTCAGTCAGGCGGAAGTCCATGGGGTGAAGATCTCCTGCATACAAGATCGCTTTCGGTATATACAAACGTTTCGCGGGCTGCTATAGCTTTGATGACCCGCTGACCAAGTGCGACCACGAAGAGACTAGGAGGAAGCGATGCAGCAGAGCCCCGCTGAGCTTCGCGAGGCTTACAGAAGGATGCGCCTGATCCGAGAGTTCGAGGAGCGGCTCCACATCGAGAACCGCACCGGCGAAATTGCGGGCTTCATCCATCTTTATGCCGGTCAAGAGGCGATCGCAGTCGGGGTTTGCATGAATCTTGATGAGCGAGATTGGATTATCTCAACCCATCGCGGGCATGGCCATTGTTTGGCCAAAGGCTGTGACCCGGTTGCGATGATGCACGAAATCTATGGCCGTGCCGATGGCTTGTGCAAAGGTCGCGGCGGATCGATGCATATTGCCGACCTCAGCCGCGGTATGCTTAGCGCAAATGGGATCGTTGGGGCAGGCCAGCCAATCGCGCTCGGCGCGGCCCTGGCGTGCTTGCATAAAGGCGATGGATCTGTGGCCGTGAGTTTTGGAGGAGACGGGGCCACCAACAATGGGGCGGTCTTCGAAGCGCTTAATATGGCTGTTGTTTTGCGCCTGCCCAAGATCTTTGTCTTTGAAAATAACGGTTACTCGGAGCATACCGGGGCAAGCTATGGCATCGGAGGCGATCTTGCCGAACGAACACGCGGCTTTGGGCTGCCCGTTTGGTCGGTCGATGGGTTTGATTATTTTGCGGTCTATGAAGCCGCTGCGGAAGCGATTGACCATGCCCGCCGCGGAAACGGTCCGGCCGCGTTGATTGCTGAGGCCACCCGCTATTTCGGGCATTTCGAAGGCGATCCGCAGCTTTATCGCGCCGCGGACGAGGTCGAACGCCTTCGCGCGACCCGCGATTTCCTCATGCAATTTCGGCGTCGGGTCACCGAGGCTGGGCTTTTACCGAACGGCGTGCTCGATGCGATTGATGCCGATGTGCGTGCTTTGATTGATCACGCTGTCGCTTCAGCGAAAGCCGCGCCCCCACCGGGACCGGAATTTTTGACCTCGGATGTCTACATGGACTACTGAGTTTCAACGCGAGGAATAATTTTTCAGGCGCTTTTCGTTCGTGATCCGCAAAGAGGTTTTGGAAGTCCGAAAGAGACAGAAGAGGACCAAAGCGTGAAGAAAGGCCAAGACCAATGCCCGTGATGACGATGCGAGAAGCACTCAATGAAGTGCTGCATGCCGAAATGGCCCGAGACCCAAGAGTCGTTGTGATTGGGGAAGACGTTGCGGGAGGCGCTGGGGGGAGCAGCGAGAAACGAGGTGTCGCTGGCGGCGTTTTTGGAGTGACCAAAGGTCTTTTCGAACGCTTCGGATCCTTGCGGGTGATCGACACGCCAATCTCAGAAAACGCCATCGTCGGCCTTGCCAATGGCGCCGCTTTGGCGGGGCTTAGGCCCGTGGCGGAATTAATGTTTGCTGATTTTCTGGGGCTCGCCTTTGATCAGGTGCTGAACCAGATGGCCAAATTTCGCTACATGTTCGGTGGCACGGCCCGCGTGCCGGTGGTTTTGCGTATGGCCTGTGGTGCGGGCCTTAATGCCGCCGCCCAGCACAGCCAGGTGATGTATCCCTTCGTGACAGCCGTCCCGGGGTTGAAGGTTGCGGTGCCTTCAAACCCAGCCGATGCGAAAGGCCTGCTGACCACCGCCATTCGCGATGACGACCCGGTGATTTTTTTCGAACATAAAGCACTCTATGGGCGCAAGGGTGACGTTCCAGAGGGTGAGTATCTCGTCCCGTTTGGTCAGGCGGCGCTGCATCGGCGTGGAGACCACGTAACAGTCGTGGCGCTCGCGCGCATGGTTATCTTCGCCGAGCGCGCGGTCGACAACCTCGCCGCCGAAGGGATTACCTGTGATCTCATCGACCTGCGCACGACCTCGCCGCTCGATGAGGAGACGATACTTGAAAGCCTGTCGATAACTGGGCGCTTGGTTGTTGCCGACGAGGCAAACCCGATGTGTTCAATCGCCTCGGAAGTGGCCGCGCTTGCAGCATCGAAGGGTTGGCGCGATCTCAAGGCGCCCGTCGAGCGGGTCACGGCCCCCCACACCCCCGTTCCATTTGCACGCGAATTGGAGCGGCTATACGTGCCCGGACCCGATCGGATTGAGGCGGCGATCCGCCGCGTGCTTGCGGAGGGATGACCATGGCTCGTATCTATCCGGTTACGATGCCCAAGCTTGGGCTTGAAATGAGCGAAGGGATGGTCGCAGGTTGGCACGTGCCAGTCGGTGGCCTCGTCGAGGTCGGGCAAGAGCTTGTCGATATTGAGACCGACAAGATCACGAATGTCTTGGATATTCCAGTTTCCGGTGTTCTCCGCCGAATCCTCGTCGAGGCGGGGCAGACAGTTGCGGTTGGAGCGCTGATCGGGATTGTCGCTGACCCAGAGGTTCCTGAGGCCGAGATTGACCGCTTTGTGGCCGCGTTTCGACCCGTCGATGCCTCCTTCGAACCAAAAGGTGAGAAAAAGGCATCGGCGGCGCCGGCGGCTGGTGGCCAAAAGCCCAGCCCCGCGCCGCTCGAAACCGCCGCTGCAGGCAATTCCGAGGGCACGCGCACCTTGAGCGCTGATCAGCGCCAAGACGACACAACCCATGCGCCGCACGCGCCCCAAACTGAACCGGCACCCTTAGTGAGCCCCATTGCTGTCAAATTCGCCGAAGCCATTGGGCTTTCGCTTGAGGGTCTGGTTGGAACGGGGCGGAAAGGGCGAATTTCTCTCGCCGATGCCCAAAAGGCCGCGATCGAGCGCGGGCTGTGGCAGAAGCCCTCTCGGCCGCAGCGCGAAACGACTGACGCACCCGCGGCGCCACCCGCTCACCCTCCGCGGCGGCTTCCCTTCCCGCCGATGCGCAAGGCAATTGCGCGGTCCGTTGTGCTGGCGAAGACAACAATCCCGCATTTTTACACCGAAATCGACGTGCGGTTGGATGCGCTTTTAGCCTTGCAGGCGTCTCTCGATGAGGCAAGCGAACGAAAGATTTCGCTCAATGCTTGCCTGCTCAAAGCCGCAGCGCTCGCAGCGCGCCATGTTCCGGACATCAATCTGCACGTTGAGGGCGAGGCGGCACTTGCGTATGAGCAAGTCGATCTCGGCTTTGCGGTTGCAGTCAAAGGCGGTATTCTAACTCCTGTGGTGCGGGCAGCCGATCGCATCAGCCTGACCGAACTTGCGGCAGAAATCGCGCGGCTCATCGATGCGGCCCGTGCACGCCGGTTGACGGCAGAGGAAGTGACCGGTGCCACCTTTACGGTCTCTAATATGGGGATGTTTGGCGTAAGGAATTTTGCCGCCATCATCGTTCCACCCCAGGCCGCAATTTTATCGCTTGGGACAAGCCGACGTGAGGCGCGAGAAGGACAAAATGGCACAGTCGGCTTTGGCAGCATCCTCACGGCAACGCTTTCCGCTGATCATCGTGTGATCGACGGTGCAAGCGCTGCAGAATATTTGAACGTATTTCGCACGCTCGTCGAAAAGCCGCTGTCTTTGCTGCTCTGAAAGGCGCCAGAGCGGCGGCTGAGGCGCGCAACAGTTTATCGTGTGTGCTTGACCGTGCGCAAGCAAATCAATTTTACTCTTTTGCGACCGAGCGTTTCGGGGCAGGGTGGATGAAATTCCTCGGTTTATTTTCTGTTGTTGTAAAAGGTTCCATGGCTCGGTTCGACCAAATGTTCATCGCTTTAGTTTGGCAATTAAAATAAAATTGTAAAATATGTGCACGCGCATGCCGGGGTCTCACGGCGCGCAAAGGCCCCTGCAAGGGGCGTTGTCTTCGCCAATGGCTGCGCCATGGAGCACGCGAACGCGACCCAACGGGGCAAGCGTACCATCATCGCTCTTGGAGACGAACGGCTCTTTATTTGCCGAGATGGTGCGGCATCGGCCGCAGCGAACCGTGGTGAAATGTACGCAAAGCGCTGTTCGTTGTCGACTTGGCCTTTGGCTCTTGCATGACGCGGCCTTGATATATATGATTAAACAGTTGCGACGTTTCGGGAGACATCGAACACATGGCACGTCCATGACAAGCGGCATAGGTCTCACACATTCCGAACGGGTGCGCCAGGCGCTCGAGACGGAAATTCTCTCAGGGCAGCTGGCGCCAGGGACGACATTGGATGAAGAAGCCTTGGCGCGGCGTTTTTCGGTCTCCCGAACACCGGTTCGTGAAGCGATCCTGCAACTGGTTGAAACGGGGCTGGTTGAAAAGAAACCGCGAAAAGGGGCGATTGTTGCCCGGACTGATGTCAGCGATGTCATTCAGCTTTTCGCGGTTATGTCCGAATTAGAGGCAATTTGTGCGAAATTTGCGGCGCGCCGCATGACGGCGGCAGAACGCCATGCGCTGGCTGACCTGCACGCCAAATCTGAGGTGGCGTTCCACGCTGGCGATAACGAAAACTATTACAGACTTAGCCGACAGTTCCATTTGGCGATTATCGCCGGTAGCCACAATCGAGAGCTGATCGAAATTACCAACCGTTTAGGCTTGAAGCTCGTTCCCTATCGTCGTTTCCAGCTTTTTTATCCAGGGCAAGCAGAACGGAATTTGCGTGATCATGCCGAGATCTTGCACGCAATTTTGGAGGGTCATTCGGAACGAGCGGCCGAACTTTTTCGAAAACACACCACGGTGCAAGGTGAGGTTCTTGCTGAATTCATCGCCGTGACCTCGGCCGAAGCAAAGTCGGCCGAAAATCCCAAAAGGAGCGTTTCGGCGCGCAAACGTGCGGTCGGTGGTTGACCGCAAAACGAAGCGCTTCGTCGTGATTGATGCCCGGGCGCGCAAGGCGTTTGCACGATTGTCGGTCAGGTGAAGGTGCTTTGCCGCGCGACGGGCAGTGCCGAGCGGCCCAATCCGATCCGTCTCGAGCGGCCGGACAACACACAGACGCTCACGAAGGCAACGTCTAAAAGGCGTCTCTCGAAAACCAAAAATTGCTATGAGATAATCCGCGTGCAACCCGTTTCGCCGGGGTTGAGAGAAGTTGCGCGGCTGAAGAAGGGGCCCGAAGGGCGATTGCGCGGCGTAGCCCTTCACTCTGTGGCCGAAAATCCGCCGAAACGCTCTTTTGACCCAAGGCCGGCAAATCCGCCCATAAAGCCCCTGAAAAATCTCTGTGGAAAACGGGATTGGCCGAGTAAATTTTTGCAACCGTTCGAAATCGGCAGAGCATGCGGACGTGCGTTATAAGACCTCGTTGGACCCCAAGCCCAAAGCGACCCGAAGCACGGTGGTGGTCTCAACCTCAGAGCACTTGTCGCGCCGCAGAGGCGAGAGGCTCGCGCTCTTCGCCGTTTCCCAATGCCGTTTGCGAACGGTCGAAAGGTCGCTGTGAACGAAGATCCCTGCGGTTCATGGTCCTGTGGGGGAGGATACCGTTTTGCTTTGGATTTTTTGGGCGCCTTGGGGTGCAAGCGTTTGACCGATCAAACGGGCTCCGCACAGCGGCGAAGGGTCACGATCGGCGTTGCCTGCCCTCGAGCGCTCAGGGGTGATGGTAGCGCAAGCGTGACACGGGCTTTGGGTGACTCCTGTGTTGTGCGATCCGTTTTCACACTGCCGCAACTCCCCGCAAACCTCGTCTTTCGTGGTTTTGCACGAAGCTCTGCTTGACCGCCGCTAAGACCGGGACGCTTACATTCGACAACCAGGCTTCCAAGGGGGTGCCGGTTTCCTCGAAGTCTCGGGGGACGCCGAGCGATGCACCCCATCATTGTGCAAGCCCTCGCACGTTGGGCGAATGCCCGCCGCCGAAGCAGAGAAGGAGATGAACGGCCTGACGATTTTTTTCCCGATGAGACCAAGAGATCGGCAATCGAACCAATTCCGCCTCAAACCAGCGCGTTTCCGCGTAGCATAGCGCGCACGAACGAAAACATTTTACTCAGCTATGCTGCATGCGGAAAGTTCGCGCAAACGGCTTCACCTTCATGACGTTTGTCAAACGCCTCCTCGCGCGCGCGCAAAAAGCGGCTGGCCACAAGAGAGCGCCCCTGTGCAATCGATGCCGATGCCGTTCCCAAGCCAAGGGAACGGCGTAAAAGCGCGCGGAGAGCATCTCTCGCCCCTTCGAAGTACGCCAGAGAAGAGGGACCATCGCGTCCTTGGACCATTCTTTCAGGAGTTCCTGTCCAAACAAAAACGCGAACAGCGTCTTTGCCTGGCGTGCGCGTCATCGTTGCGGCAGAAGCTCAGCCGCCATGCCGAGATAACTTGCGATCACCGCTTCATTTTCAACGAGCTCAGCCGAGGCGCTCGACAGCGCCACGCGCCCGCGCTCGAGCACGTAGGCGCGCTTCGTGATGGACAGCGCGCGGTGGGCATTTTGTTCAACGAGGAGGACCGTCAGACCATCGCGATTGAGCTGTTCAAGAACTGCGAAGACCTGATCCGTGACAATGGGTGACAGACCAAGCGACGGTTCATCGAGAAGAAGCATTTCCGGGCCACCCATCAGCGCGCGTCCGATGGCGAGCATCTGTTGCTGCCCACCCGAAAGCGTTCCCGCGATTTGGTTTTGGCGTTCCTCTAAAACCGGAAACAAGCGATAAACATCTTTGAGATCATAGCGCGACCGACGGTTCCCGCGGGCCAACATCCCAACCTGAAGGTTTTCAAGGACTGTGAGGTCAGCAAGGATCTGCCGTCCTTCGGGCACATGCAAAAGCCCAAGTCGTGCCACGTGATGGGCGGCGAGACCGGTTATGTCACGGCCTTCAAAAAGGATTTGTCCGCGGCGTAAACGCACGATCCTGCTGATTGCGTTGAGTAAGGTCGATTTGCCAGCCCCATTTGACCCAATCAAGGCGACCATTTCACCCGTGTCGACATCGAGATCGACCCCACGAAGGGCCTCGATCCCGTCATATGAAACGCACAAGTCACGAACCTCGAGCGTCATGCTGCTTTTGCCCCGGTTCCGACGTAGGCAGCAATCACATTCGGATCCCTGACAACCTCTTCGGGTGAACCTTCAGCGATCAACCGCCCCGAGTCCAAGACATAAACCTTACGGCACGTTCGCATAACGAAATTCAGATCATGCTCGATCAGCAATAGCCCAACACCCGATGCGGCGAGATCGCGGAAGATGATGCCAAGCTCGTTCGATTCAACCTCGTTCATTCCGGCAACAGGTTCATCCAACATGACAATGCAGGGATCGCTGGCAATTGCCCGCATGATCTCGACGCGCCGCTGATGGCCATAGGACAATTTGCTCGCCTCGTGCTCGGCATATTCTTCCATGTCAAAGCGCTTCAGAAGGGTCCGTGCGTTCTGACGAAGGGTGCGCGTTTCCTTAAAAGCGCTCGGAAGCCCAAGCAAACCGGCCACGATGCCCGCCTGTTCACGCCGATGAAAGCCGATCATCACATTCTCAAGCACCGTTGCTTCGGGCAAAAGCCGAATGTTCTGAAAGGTGCGCGTAACGCCGAGGCGGGCGATCTCAAACGCGGACAGCGTGTCTATTGGGCGGTCGTCGAGGAAAATTTTTCCTTTCGTCAACGACAACAGACCGCCGATCAAGTTGACAAGGGTGCTTTTGCCCGCGCCGTTTGGTCCAATAAGGCCAGTGATTTCGCCTGCAGGCACGGTCATTGTCACGTCGTCGAGCGCCCGCAAGCCTCCGAAATGCTTTGCTACAGCTTCAATCCTCAGCGATGGCACGATCGCCTCCCCTTTCTAAGGCGACGCTTGATCGGGCAACGTTTCGGCGTAGCCGCCGCCTTTGGCGCCGGATGAGAAAGACAAGCTCATCCCCGATCCCGTTTGGCAAGACCGTCATCACGAGGATGAGAATGATCCCGTTCAAGAGCTGTCGGTTGTCAGCTAATGGGCGCGCAAGTTCAGGCACGAGCGTCAAGATCGCCGCCCCAAGGATCGGCCCCAAAAGCGTTGTGCGCCCACCGAGCACAACGGCAGTAAGAACCGAAACAATCATGCCAAAACCGTAGGCTGTGGGCTCAATACTGAACACGTAAAGCGCTTGCAGGCTGCCGAAGAGGCCGCCGAACACACCGGACAACAAAAACGCGAGGCTATGATAGCGCCGAATCGACGCGCCAAGCGTGGCGGCAACAGCCTCATCTTGCCGCAGTGCGTCAAAGACCCGTCCAACGCCCGTGCGACCGATCGACCACATGACATACATCGTGACAGCGACGGCAGCGAGCAACCAAGGCGTATCGACGGCACGCGGGATATTGTGAATGCCAAGCGCACCCCCCGTAAATTCGTGAAAATGGAGCAACAGCGCGATGACAACTTTTACAAAAGCAAGTGTGGCAATGGCCTGAAAAGCCCCTCGCAATTGTGCAAGCGGAATCGCGAGCAGAGCGCCGGCAAATCCTCCAATCAGAACCGCACTCAGCACGGCAAGTGGGATTTGCACGCCGTAACGGGTGGCCAGGATTACTGTGGCATAGCCGCCAAGGGCCGCAAAACCAGCCGTCGCAACAGAAAAAACACCGGCGCGCAGAACAATCTGTTGCGAATAAGCAAAACCAAGTGCGATTAGGAAAAAATCAAAAACCGGTTTATATTCAACAAAAATCTGCGTCATCCCCGCGCTCCCCGTGCAGCGCTCACCACGGAACCAAATAAACCGTTGGGCAGGATCATCAGCACGAGAAACAAAAGCGAAAAAATGATCGCGTCAGATAAATCGACTGAAAGATAAGCTGCCGTCAGCGCCTTTGTGAGTCCAAGGAGTAAACTTGCCAGAATTGCACCCGGGACGCTGCCAATCCCGCCAATGACCACCACGACGAATGCGTAAAGCAAATAAGGCTCACCCATCAGAAAGTGGATCGAGTTGAACATAAGCCCGATCCAAACTCCGGCCAAGCCGGCAAGGGCGCCGGCAATGAAAAAAGTTTGCAGATAGACAACTTGCGCATTTACGCCAAGCAGGGCTGCAGCGCGCGGATTGCTCGCCACCGCTCTGATTTGCCGTCCGAAACTCGTGCGATAAAGATACCAGAGCAAAGCCAGAACCAAGGCTGCAACCAGAGTCAAGATCAAAATCTGCAGTAGGGAAATCCTAAGCCCAAAGAGGCGAAAAAACTTTATCGGAAACGTTCCGAAGGGAAAGCTAAGGACCTCGGTGTTCGACACCCTCTGGGCAATGTTGAGCAAAATTAGATTGACACCCAGTGAAGAAACAATCCCGGCAAATTCGGCATTGATTGCGCTCAATCCCTTTACGCGCAATGGTCGAAACGCTACGAAATCGACAAGAATCGAGATAAGACCGCAGGCGAGCATCGCCATCAGGATTGCAAACCAAAACGGCAGGCCAAGCACAACGCAGTAATAGGCGATGAAGGCGCCCGCCATGAAGACGCCCGCATGCGCGAGGTTGAGCAATTTTTGTACGCCGAAGATCAGCGTGAACCCGAGGGCAAAGAGCGCGTAGACTGCGCCAGAGACAAGGCCGTTAAGAATCTGTTGCAGAAGCATTGCGCGTTATCATCTCTGAGAAGGTGGCCTCGGCGAAGATGGAGCGGCCTGCAGCCGCCCCTGTTTGGCTCAGCGCGGCGCGGGAACAAAATTGCCATTTTGCACGATGAGCACGTTCATTCCAAAATGCGGCATGCGCTCTTCGTCCAAGCTCCAGCGGCCTTGTCCCACAACAACGCGGACGTCACGCAAGGCCGTCAAGGCGTCGCGCACCGACTGACGGGTTGGATTGGCGCCCGCGTTGGCCAAGGCGGCAGCAATCACACGCATCTGCCCATAACCAACAGCAGCCCAATTGTCGGGTGGAATTCCGTAACGCGCCTCAAAATTCGCCGCAAAGGCCGCTGAGAAGTCGTCAAAACCGCCAGGCAGCCACTCACCGATCAGGACCGTGCCTTCCACAGCAGGTCCGCCGCGTTCAACAAAAACGGGCGAAGCAAAGGCGGTGTGGCCAAGGATTTTGACGTCAGGATCAAGCCCCGCTTGCTTCAACTGGATGATGATGTTCGCACCTTGCGCGGCCGGCGCGGAGACAATCAGGCAATCTTGCTCTTGGCCGGAAACACGCGTTGCAAGGGCGGTGAAATCGCTGTCCGCGATCGCGACATTGTCGTTCGAAACAATTGTCACCCCCTTTTCACGCAACAAGCTCTCAAGAACGTTTTGAATTGTGACATAGGCCTCGACATCCCGGATACCGATCATCGCGCAGCGCTGGACGCCGAGCACCTCGGTTGCATAGCCAGCGAGGTAGGGCATCGTGATCGTCGCAGGCTGGCTTTGAATGAACGACCACGGACCGGCCTTCAGCGCCTCGACCGTGTTTGTCGTTGTCAGCATCGGGATTTGCAATTCGTTTGCGAGATTGGCTGCAGCAATCGCAACCGCGCCCGATGTCGGGCCGACGATGGCCAAAATCTCTGGGTTGGCTGCGTGACGGCTCATAATGGCCAAGGTCTGTGCGCGATCCGTCGCGTCATCCTCGACGACGACGCTCAGCTGGCGTCCGCTGCCGAGCTCTTCGTTGGCATTGATCTCATCGACCGCAAGTAACATACCATCTCTGACCCGTGTGCCGATGAACGCCGCGGCGCCGGTCAGTGACTGTAGAACGACCACCTTGAGCTCTTCGGCCTGGGCCGCCGTCATCGTCTGCAGACTGAGTGCGCAGACGATCCCCATCATAAAGACCCTTTTCATTGCTTTTCTCCTCCCCTCTCTGGTCGCCTGCATCCGAAGCGCGCAAGACGACAACCTTTATAATCCCCCAAGCGCATGCTGGAGCCGCGACGCCGAAGACTCTAGACGCTTTTTTGTTTATACAAAATACCGATTAAAAAATACACAAAGAACCATTTCGTATGCATTCCGTCTCAGGCCGCGCCGCACGCTCTGCTTCCCGCAGTGGCCGATCGACGCTCCGGCCAATTTAGCGTTGATGCCCGAAACGATTCCCCGCTGGGCTCCTTTGAGCGTCCGGGTTATGTTCGGACGGTGAGCAGCGCGGGCACGCCGCGCTGTGCTTCGGCGGGTTGCGATGGCGCCTCCCGACAGAAGGACGCCGTCCTTGGCATCGTATTGTATACGAGATTAGGTGTTAGTATGTTCAAATGAGAGAGGGAGGAGAGCCCGTGTTACCGTTTCATGACTCCATTGCTGTCACGACAGTCGGTGAGCTGCTGCTTCAGGCAGTAGCGGTACGACCAAATGGCGATGCGATCGTGTTTCCCGACGAAAGGCGGAGTTACGCCGCCCTCGCTGAGGCGGCGATTGATCGGGCGCGTGCGTTGCTTGCCCTTGGAATCGCGCCAGGAGACCATGTCGGGCTCCTGTTGCCAAGCTCGGTTGAGTATCTTGAGGTCTTTTTTGCCACCGCGCTCATCGGCGCGGTCGCTGTGCCCATCAACGCGCGCTATCGTGCCTTTGAGCTCAGGCATGTGGTGACGGACGGTGATCTGGCCCTTGTGGTAACCACCGATCGCGTCACTGAAAATGTGAATTTTGTTGAACGTTTGACGGAAGCCTTCCCGAGTTTGGCGAGATGTCCGGTCGATGCAGACCTTGCGCTGCCCGAAGCGCCACGCCTGCGCAGACTTCTTCTGCTCTCCAAGGGCCAGGCGCCGGGTTTTACAAGCTGGGCTGCGGCCAAGACGGCGCGCGCTGGTGTCGACGCAAGTGCCGTCTACCAGAAAAGCCGCGCTGTTGCCGTCCGCGACATCGCGCTTATGCTTTATACCTCCGGCACGACAGCACACCCAAAAGGCTGCCTAATCTCGCACGAGGCCCTCGTCCGAAACGCCCAGGCGCTTGCCCAGCGTTATCGCATGACGGCGGCGGATCGATTCTGGTCACCGCTGCCGATGTTTCATATCGGCGCACTTTTCCCCATCTGTGCGACCTTCGCGGTTGAGGCCACTTATCTTGCGATGCACTTTTTCGACGCCGGCACCGCCTTGAGCATGATTGAACGCGAACGGGCGACCGTCACCTATCCGTGTTTTGGTACCTTCATCGCCGATATGATCTTTCATCCAGACTTCCCAAAAAGGGATTTGTCCTCGGTTCGGCTGATGAACAGCAACTTGGCCATGCAGCCTGAGACGTCTCGCGATGCCCTGCGCGAAAAATTACCGCAGTCGATTCAGGTCGGCACCTACGGAATGACGGAAACGACCGGAACTGTAACCACCTCTTGTCCCGAAGACTCGTACGAAGAGCGCACAACACGGCTTGGACGGCCGCTTGAAGGACTTGCAGTCAAAATTTTACGGGAAGATGGCAGTGAAGCAACGGCCGGAGAGATCGGCGAGATTGTGGTCAGGGGATTTTCGCTGTTCTCGGGCTACTACAAGGATCCGGAAAAAACCGTACTTTCGATGCAGGATGGATGGTTTCGGACGGGTGATCTTGGCAGCCTCGACGCTTCTGGCACGTTGATGTTTCACGGGCGCCTCAAAGATATGCTGAAAGTTGGGGGCGAAAATGTTGCCGCGCTCGAAATCGAAACCTTGGTTGGGTCGCATCCAGCCGTAAAACTGTGTCAAGTCATTGGAAAGCCTGATCGCCGTTTGCAAGAAGTGCCGGTCGCATTCGTCGAACTCAAGCCCGGCTGTTCGGCCACAGAGGAGGAAATCGTCGCTTTCTGCCGCGGCAAGATCGCTGCCTTCAAAATCCCGCGTGCGGTGGTCTTTGTGTCCGAATGGCCGATGTCGGCAAGCAAGATCCAAAAGTTTCGGCTGCGTGAGCTTCTGCCGTAGGCTAAGAGCCCGCTGCCGTAGGCCAAGAGCCCAAGGCCAAAAAGCTGCCCCGCTAAAGCCTCGCCCAGCGCGCGCCCCGCGGCATTTACCGTCGCACGGCGCCACGAAAAGCGGTTCAGGCCCAAGACACGGGTGAGCGCGCTCGTAGGCCCCTGATCGCGCGCGCTCCGTTTTTGCTAAGAGACACGCCACCATCCTTGGCTGCGGGGCCGAAGCCACGGCCTGGGCATAAAGCGCGCTGCACAAGTTGAGACGCTCTCGTTCACAAAAAATTCGGCCCATTCGTGCGCGGGGAGGGGCCGCGCTGTTTGCCGAGCCCGCCGGAAACAGAGACAGTCGATCCGCGCGCGGGAGCAGGCTTTGAGCAAAAGAGTCGTGAATGATGATGATCCTCAGGCAGCGGAAGCGGGACGTCCGTTGGCGGCACCGCATCCGGCGTGTCAGCGCTCGTCCAATTGATGTCGTCTCGAGCTTGTCTTCGTGGGGGCATAGGGAGCGGGATGCGCAGCGCCGTCACAAGCGAGCCCGGTCAGCGCGTATATCTTGACGCATTAGGATGATCGCCGCCACCACCAGACCGACGAAAAGTCACAAGCGAGCCCGGTCAGCGCGTATATCTTGACGCGGTAGATTGTATATCGTTAGCTTGATCCCAGCGCCAAGGGAGAGAGACATGACCGAAGACCTTTTCGCCCGCATTGATCGGCTGGAGGCGCGGGTTCTGATTGCGGAGCTTGTCGCCCGGTACTGCAAAGCGTGTGACGACCGCGACATCCCGCTCCTACGCTCGTTGTTTGTGGAGGATGCGGTCTTCGAATCGGCCGATGGCGTGATGCGCGCAACCGGACTTGATGCCATTTTGGCCATGTATCGGAATCGGTTCGAAGTGCTCGGAATCTCGGTGCACTGGACGCATGACCACATCATTCGCCTCGATCCGAGCGATCGCGACGCGGCTGAAGGCGAAATTTTCGGTCATGCCGAAGCACATCGGAATGGCCGGACGCTTATTGCAAGCATGCGCTATCACGACCGCTATCGGCGTACCAGCGAGGGGTGGAAGTTTTGCCGCCGGCGCTTGCTGTTTTGCTACTATGTTCCCGTCGACGAATATGCGGAGGCCTTGGGCAGCCGGCTGCGGCAGCGCGCGTATGATGAGCCACGCCTGGCAGACTACCCCGAAACCTTGCCAAGTTGGGAAGGCTGGCGGGCCTATTTCGGCGCGGCCTAAATTTTGGCGCCTTCGGCAGAAGCCATGGTGAAAATCGTCGTCTTCGACCGAGACAGACAGCGTCATGAGGTTTTAGCCGCACCGGGTGAAACGCTCATGGAGGCGCTTAAATTCCGAGGCGGGCTCGACATCCCAGCGATCTGTGGCGGATGTTGTTCGTGCGCCACCTGTCACGTCTATGTTGCTGAGGAGTGGATGGCGCGCGTGCCACCGGCCGATCCCGCGGAAACGGAATTGTTGGAATTCGCGGAGGGTTTTCAGGAAAATTCGCGGCTTTCGTGTCAGATCACGCTGAAGCCTTCCCTTGAGGGGCTGACGGTCACACTGGCGCCCCTTCCCTAAAGAAATCTGCATCGCCAGGAGAAAGCCTCTGCCGTTTTCCTCCTTTCAGATCAATCGTCTCCCCGTATTCATGTGGGCTTATCCGGGTTCCGACGCAAGGCGTGGAACGGAGGGCGCGCGGCCCATCGCAAAACGTGCGACGGCCACTCTGAAGCTACACGCGAGCGGCTTCGGCGGCTTCGGGCTCAGGGTCCCTGGCGCAAGGGCGGCGTTTGCAGCCTCGCCGGCAAGGGCTCAAAAGGGCTGGCGCAACCAGGCGTCGGACCGCGATTTTCAAGGAGTGCGGCGAGCGATCACAATAATCCGCCGGGCGCTTTCAGATCATCACCCCTTGGCTCAGCGCAGAGCGCTGGCGCAAGGCGGCGCCGCGTCGCTGCGCATGATACTTGAAGAACCCATACCCGCCGCGGACACGAGGCCAGAGACCTTAACGCGGAATGAAGGTCATCACGGCTTTCGTCATCCCGCCATCGACCACAAGATGATGTCCGTGGACGTACGACGCCTCATCCGAAATCAGCCACCGGATGACCGCTGCGATCTCTTCAAGACGTGCGATCCGGCCAAGTGGCACGGCCCGCCCGCGCCGCTCTTTAACCGCAGGGTCTGCGAAAATCGGGGCAGAAATGCCGCCGTCAACCATGCCGGGCGCAACGGCATTCACACGTACACCGCGTGGCCCCCATTCCAGCGCCATCAAGTCACTGAGCGCCGCCAGCCCGGCTTTTGCGGCCGCGTAGGCGTTTGTGCCGGGGCTGGTGCAGATGCCCACGGTCGAGGTTACATTCACCAAAACGCCCCCGCCCGCGGTGATCATCCGCCGCGCAGCGGCCCGCGCGACAAGAAACGCGCCGACAAGATCGGTTTCAATCACGCGGCGAAAGGCGTCCTGAGGCGTATCGAGCAAGGCGGCAAAATGGACGATGCCCGCGTTATTGACCAAGCCATAGGGCGTTCCGAAGGCGTCGAGCACCGCTTCGATCGCCGCTTCATCTCTGACGTCGCACGGATAGGCCGACGCGTTCGGCAAACGTGCGGCCAATGCCGCGGCCGATGCCGCGTCGCAATCGACAAGACCGACGCGGTAGCCCGCCTCGGCAAGTTGGCGTGCGGTCTCCGCGCCAATTCCCTTCGCGCCACCGGTGATCAAAACGCTGCGCATGACGCTTTTCGCTGCTGCTCTTTTCTGCCGCAGAGCTGGGACGGTCACCTCCGCCCTTTCCGCGTCCAATCATGAGACATGGCATCACTGTATGCAATCCCCCATGCGCGAACTTGAGTTAGACTCTCGGATCAACGTTGTTGTCAAAGGCGTGCCGGCCTCTTCCGGCCTAGCCGACGCCCTTGCGGCCGGGAAAACATTTCTTCTCAACCAAGCTGAGGGTGACGCAGGGGTGCGAAAGAGCTTCGACCTTGCCCTTGGCGTAGACGGCGGACTTCTCGTGACGGATGAAGGAACGGACAAACCGTTTGTGATTTCGGCTCAGGCCTTGTTCGAGCGCGCATCTCAGCTCGCGAAGCGGCTTGGGCTTCACGCGACATTGCGCGCGGAGCCACCAGCGCTTTGCGACACCTTTAGTTTTGTCACCGCACTTGCCTTCGAGTGTGCTGGCACCGAGCGAGACTTTGAACGCCCCGAAGTCATTCTTCGGACGGAAAACGACCGGCTTGACGAAACGGTGCGCGAGACTGTGCGCGTCGTTCTTTGCTCTGGAAGCCGCCGTCGCATGCGCGCCATCGCCCTCCTGTATCCGCGTGCAAAACTCTTCAACGCTTGGGGCGATGCACGGACAGCAGGACCTTGCCTTGTGAGCCGGCCCAACGACCCCCGCCATGCGGTTTTTGGCACACGCGGCCGCCCTTTGCCTGGTCTTGAGGCGATGATTATCGACCCAAAAACCGGGCGCGACCTTGGGCTTTACGAACCGGGCGAATTGTGGCTCAGAGGGCGTTATTTACGAGCATCTCCGAACGCGGGCGGATATTTGCGCACGGGGCTGCGGGCGTGGCTCGATTACGAGGGTCGGATCGCACTTGCTGAAGGGGTCGGATAGTTTCTGCAAGAGCCGCTGAGACGGCGGTCGCGCCGCTCGGGAGCAGGGTGTCGTTGGTCAGCGGGGTTTGACCCCGCCGAGCGGCGCGAGGAACAGACTTTTGTGCATTTTCGATCGCATTTGTGTGGACAAGTTACCTGTTCGAACGTATACAAATAAGCCAAGAGGCGAGGTTACATCGAACGCGCGCACAAAAGCCGAAGCGAGCAAGGGAGGATCGGGGATGGATTTGGGGCTGAAAGGACGAAAGGCGATCGTGGTCGGTGCAACAAAAGGAATTTGTCGCGCCACGGTTGAACTTTTGGCCAGCGAAGGCTGTGATGTCGCCTTGTGCGCGCGCCACCCTGACGCGGTGGAAGAAACGGTTGCGGCGCTGCGCCGTTTCGGGACGCAGATTTATGGCGGCGTTTGCGACGTTGCCGACGGCTCGGCCTATCGCGCTTGGTTGCAAAAGGCGGCCGAAGAATTAGGCGGGTGCGACATCTTTATCCCGGGCGCATGTGCTGGGGGCGGGATGGAGGGTGAAAAAAGCTGGTATCGGAACTTCGAAGTCGATCTGATGGGCTGTGTCCGCGGCTTTGAGACGCTGTTTCCAGCTCTCAAAGCCAGTGGCAAAGCCAGCGTTATTTTCATTGCAACGACGGCGGCGGTTGAAACCTTTGTTGCTCCGATGCCCTATAATGCGATTAAGGCAGCATTGATCACCTACGCAAAGCAGCTGAGCCAAGCCCATATGCGGCGCGGTATTCGGATTAATGTCGTTTCCCCGGGGCCGATTTTGATCGAAGGCGGAGCGTGGGACAAAATCCGCCAAGAGGACGAAAAGTTTTACGCAAGCATCTTGGCGCAACAGCCGAGCGGGCGCCTTGGGACGGCGGAAGAAGTTGCGCGTTGTATCGTCTTTTTGGCTTCGGACGCGGCAAGCTGGGTGACAGGGGTCAATCTCATCATCGATGGAGGCTTCACAAAGCGCGTGCAATTCTAACCGCGCTCGATTTCGTTTGGGGTTTCCATGCTGATCCGGTCTGATGCGCGCTGCCGCGTGCTGGTTGCAACCAAAGGTCACCCGTGGGATCGCTCGGCTTTCGGGAACATGTGGGACAGCTTCGCCCCTGATATCGATTGGGCGCAGGTCGACCAGCCCGCAGTGATGCGGCTTCTTTCCCCCGAGGCCGCCGCCGACTTTGACGTGTTGGCGTTTTACGACATCCCGGGGATCGCGTTTCGCACACCCGAGCCGCCGCTTCTGCTCGACCCCCCGGCTTGGTTGCGCGCAGGCTGGGAGGCGCTTTTGGCCCAAGGGAAACCGATGCTCTTCCTGCACCATGCAATTGCGGGATGGCCGACGTGGGATGAATACGCGCGAACGATCGGCGCACGGTTCTTTTATCAGCCAGGGCTCTACTGCGGCCGCCGCTATCCTGATTCAGGATATCTTTTCCCCGTTCAGCTGCGGGTGGAAGCGCTCAGAAGCCACCCCGTCGTCGAGGGGCTCGAGGCCGGCTTCGAGATTACTGACGAGCTTTATCTCATCGACCTCCTCGAGCCTGACCTTGTGCCGTTGTTGCGAGCTGATTTCTCTTTTTCCGATCAACGGTTTTATTCGGCAGCAGCCGCGTTGCGCGGACATCTTTTCAGCCGCGATGGCTGGCAGCATCCCCCAGGAACCGATCTGATCGCTTGGGCTCGCCGCTACCATGGCGCGCCTTCCGTCACAATTTTGCTTGGAAACGATGGGGCAACTTTCGGCCACCCGGCGTTTCGCCGTTTGGTGCGAAATGCGGTCGCTTGGCTTGCAGGACCTGATGCGGCAGCTTGGGCAAAAGCGCAATGAACGCTGATCACGATCTGAGCCTTTCCGCTTCGCTTCGCAGGGCGGCCGACCGTTGGCCTGACCGGCCCGCCCTTTGCATCGACGGTGAAACGAAAACCTTTGCCGATCTCTATGAGGAGGGCGAAGCAACCGCGCGGCTCCTTTGGGACCTTGGGCTAAGGCCCGGTGAGCGGCTCTTGCTGTTTATGGCAAATTGCCATGACTATGTCCGCCTAATTCACGCGGCCGCCAAACTTGGCGCCATTGCCGTGGCGGTGAATGCGCGTTTTCGTGGCGAGGAGTTGCGTCACGCCATTTTGCATGCCGATCCAGCGATCATCGCAACGGGGGGCCACGCGCGGCCTGAGGTCGATCATCGGGCTTTGATTCTGGAGGCTTTCCCAGAGCTTGCCGAGCCCGCCGCGGCCACGTCGGTTTTACCCGAGCTGCGCGGCTGGCTCTGTTTCACGCATCCAGAAGTGGGAACGTGGCCGATGGGGGGCGCCCTCCGTCGTGAGCGCCGCACGGGCGCAGGGACACGCCTGCCCCCAGAGCCCGATCCTGGGGCATGCGCGCTGATGATGTTTTCCTCAGGCACGACAGCGCGACCCAAAGCGTGCCTGTTGACCCATCGCCAAATCTGGCGCGTCGGCTCCGGGTTTGCGGAACGCTTTCGCTTGACCCCAGCGGATGTGATCTACAATCCGCTGCCATTTTTCCATATGTCGACGATGTTGCCGATGGCGGCGTGTCGGGCCTCGGGGGCATTGCAGCTCGCCACGCGGCACTTTGAGCCGGCAGAGGGCCTCAAGGCGATGGCCGAGCATCGCGCGACCTTTGCTTACGTCTCTTTCCCAACCCTTGTCGCGGCGCTGGTCAGCCATCCGAATTTTGCCACGACAGATCTTTCCGCTCTCAGATATCTGCAATGCGTCGGCCCGCCCGAGACACTCCGGCGGTTTGCCGAGGCCTTTCCGGGCGCCTATCCTGTCAACGCGTATGGGTTGACCGAAGCAGCCGGAGTGCCGGTATGGTCTGACCCCGATGACCCAGCGGAACTTTCCATCCTCACCTCAGGCAAGCCGCTTCCGGGGGTCGAGGTCAAAGCCGTCGATCCGAAGACGGGCGCTGATCTGCCCCCAAACACGCAGGGTGAGCTGTGGATCCGTGGCTGGGCGGTCTTCCCGGGCTATTGGCGGGATCCAGAAGCAACCGCGGCGGTCTTGCGGCCCGATGGATGGCTCAGAACGGGCGACCTTGGCCGGATCGATCGCGAAGGCCGCGTCTTTTACGAGGGCCGGCTGAAAGACATGATCAAAGTCGGTGGCGAAAATGTCGCAGCGCTTGAAATTGAAGCGCTTCTCTGCCGTCACCCGGCGATCCAAATCGCCCAGGTCATCGGCGTGCCCGACGCGCGTTTGGGCGAAGTCCCTGCCGCTTTCATCCAGCTTGTTCCTGGAGCAGAGCTCAGCGCGCGTGAGGTCATCGAATTTTGTCTCGGGCGCATCGCGCGATTCAAAATTCCCCGCTATGTTCGGTTTGTGAGCGACTGGCCGATGAGCGCGACAAAGATTCAAAAGTTTCGCTTGCCGCGCACTTTCGCACCCGAAGAGCGTTTCTTCATCCGCACCCTGCTTGAGCAGCGGCAAAAAGAAGAAGGGCCAAATCGCGACGTGCGCTAGCCCCGTGAAAGGTTGCGGGCGCGACGGTCGTTTCGGTGTGGCAGAGCTGGTGTATTGGGCCACGAGACGACCATGCGAGAGCTTCGGAAAACGGCTTGTGGTAGCGCCTTTGGTCCATAACGATGCGAACTGGGCCGCCGCTGTTTGAGCGCACGGCGGGGCAGCCGAGTGCGCATTTTGGCCGCAGACGCGAAGCGGATGTCTGACCGGGGTGGGCTTAAGAAAAGGCGTTTCCCCAAAAGGACGTGGCTCGCGTTTGGCGCAATCGAGGCTTTGTTGATTTGAGATCCGGCTGCATCACCCGGTGCGTGCTGGGCGCTCTTTCAAGTGCAGGCCGCACGCGCCCACAATGCGCGAGGCAAAGGGATCAGTGGCAAGCAATGGGTCCCGGCTTCCAGGCAGGTCGACCAAATCCAAGCGAGCCGGCCCTCTTCAGGCGAAGGGCTTTGTGCACACATGGTCAAGGTGAAGCCCCGGCAGCCGTGCCATCCGCACAGGGTGAAATGTATCGAGCCTGAGGTCGGCGCGCCGAGGCTCTAAGCCGTGCTAACCGCACAAGGTGAAATGGCCGGTTGGCTTTTGATTCGGGCAAACCAGGTCGCGCGTCGACACGCTTGTTCCCCGGGCGTCGGTTCGAGCGGTTTGCAGAGCGATTGGGCAGCGGCGGTGATGGCAGTTGGCCGGGGCGCAACGCGCCAGCGTTGTGGCCGATTTTCAACACTGCAAATCGATAAAAAAGCATCCATCACAACCGCTTGTGGATAACGGCATCTCCCACCCCAAGGCAGGAAGCACGCACAAACACACGGCATTGCCAAGGTTACCGTAAAATTATCCACAGTACGCTCCAGAAAGATCACCAAGATCACCCCGTTCGCGGGATTGGGGGAAGGGGGGACAAAATGTTTCGGCTCAATCGCCGGGGTTTCTTGCTGGCCGCCATGGGGTTTGGTGTGGCGGGCCCTCACCGTGCCCTGGGAGGGCCTCTTCTCGATCGAGAGGGGGCGCAAAGCGTTCATCAGCCTTTGTCCCACCAACCGCGCCGCCTGCTGTTCCGCGAGGTGCGGACAATGGCGCCAGTGGTCGCGCTGACCTTTGACGACGGCCCCCATCCAGAGCTCACGCCGGCCTTGCTTGATATCCTCAAGGCCTATCGCCAACGCGCTACGTTCTATGTGATTGGGCAAAATGCGCGGCGTTATCCGGCTATTGTCGAAAGAATTGTGGCCGAGGGGCACGACCTTGGCAATCACAGCTTCACACACCCGGTTCTTTCCACGCTTTCGGATAGGGCGGTTTTGCACGAAATCGACCGCACCCAGGAGGTGCTTTTTCAAATCGTCGGCATGAGGCCTCCCACGATGCGGCCACCCTATGGCGCGCTGACCCCGCGTCAGGCGCAGGTCTTGCTTACCGCCCGCGGCCTTTCCAGCGTGTTGTGGTCGGTTGACCCGGAAGATTGGCGTCGACCGGGTCCACAAACGGTTGCTGAACGACTCCTGCGCGGGGCTCGCCCGGGGGCCATTCTCCTTGCCCACGATATTCACCCAGGAACAATTCGGGCGGCTCCGGCAGTTTTCGAGGGGTTGCGCCAGTGTGGCTTGACAAGCGTCACCCTGGCCGAGCTTTTGGGGCAACGGCCCCTCTGGGGCGAGCAGCCGAAAGAGCCAAGGCTCTATCTCTCCGAAACGCGTCGTGGTGCTTTGCCTTCGGAAGGCGGCTGAGCGCGCCTGCGGCTCAAGCGGCAGCGTGATCGGGCAAGAACTGCGCCGGCGGGCATGCTTTACCTTGGCTTCCAAGAGCGGCAAAAGAGAGCTCGAAAACCCGCTGATGCGGCAAAAGGGGAAAAACGGAGGCAATTATGAAACTCGTGCGGTGGGGACCACCCGGGGCCGAGCGCCCCGGCCTTTTGGATAAGGAGGGACGCGCGCGTGATCTTTCCGGGCTTGTGCCCAATATTGCCGGGGCGGTCTTGTCCGACGTTGGACTTGCTATGCTTCGCGCCATCGACGCCGAGGCTCTCCCCCGTGTCCCCGAAGGCGCCCGGCTTGGCCCTTGCGTGGGCGGGGTTGGCAAAATCATCGGCATCGGCCTCAACTATGCGGATCACGCGGCTGAAACGGGCCAGGAGGTGCCGAGAGAGCCCATTGTTTTTCTCAAGGCGACCTCGGCTTTATCCGGTGCGGAGGATCCAATCATTCTGCCACGCGGATCTGAAAAGCTCGATTGGGAAGTGGAACTTGCGGTGGTCATCGGCCAGCGCGCACGCCATGTGCCCGAAGAGGAGGCCCTGGCCTATGTCGCCGGTTATGCAATCATGAATGACGTTTCCGAACGAGCCTTTCAACTTGAACATGGCGGGCAGTGGAGCAAGGGCAAAAGCGCTGATGGCTTCGCGCCCTTGGGCCCTTGGCTTGTCACCCGCGACGAAATCCCCGACCCGCACGAGCTGGCGCTGGAGCTGAGCGTCAACGGCGAGGTGATGCAGCGTGGGACAACCGCAACCATGGTTCATCGCGTGCCCAAGCTTGTTGCCTATCTGAGCCGCTTCATGACACTTTATCCAGGCGATGTGATCACAACCGGCACGCCGCCCGGTGTTGGGCTCGGGAAAAAACCACCGCGCTTTCTCAAACCCGGCGATTGTGTCGAAGCCACCATCGCGGGCCTCGGGCGGCAACGGCAAGTCGTGGTGGAAGAGAGCTGAGCACGATCACGTCCGTTTGGCGAAGGGCGCTGGCTTTTCGGGAAATGCGTGCGTGCAGGGGCGTCTTGCAGACCAAAGCCGCAGCACCGGCCCAGTGTGTTCTCGCTTGCGCGCGAGCGGGGTGGGGTCAAGCTGTGCGCGCCTTGCCCCACCCATGCCAGAGCGCAGCCAGCCATAGCGCAGCAAGGGAAAAGCTCAAAAGCGCGTTCCAGCTTGCCATCGAAAGCCCGAACAGCTGCCAAGCGACGTCTTCGCAGCGCACGATTGGGGCGGCAAGCAGGCGGTCAAACAAGTCTTCGGCGCTCAGCCGTGTCAGATCAGGCGCACCCGCACAGATTTGAGGCCCGGCCCACCAGCCACGTTCAACGCCTGTGTGATAAACCCCAAGCGCGCCCGATGAAGCCACCGCAAGTGCCCCAGCAAAGAAAAGCGCCGGCGCGGGCCAAAGCCACGCAAGTGCGGCCACGCCCGCTGCGATAACATGCGGCCAGCGTTGCCACAAGCAAAGCGGGCAGGGAGCCAGGCCCAAGACATGCTCAAAAAAGAGCGCCGCCGCCAACGCCGCAACCGAGCCCATTCCCGCAAACAGGGCGATCTGGCGATCGATTGTCATAACCACCTCACCAACGCGAACCCACCAAACAGCAGAAGGACAAAGAGCGAAAAAACCAACCCAAGCCGCGCTTCGATAAAAGCGCGGATCGGCGGCCCGAACTTCCAGAGCAACACGGCCACAACAAAAAACCTGAGCGCCCGCGCGATCAGCGCCGAGCCTAAGAACACCGCAAGCGGCATGCCCGTCCAGCCAGACATGATGGTGATCACCTTGAACGGAAAGGGGGTGATCCCCGCGACGAGCACGGTCCAAAAGCCAAAAGCGTTGAATTGTTCGTTGAACGCCGCCATAGATTGGGCTTCTCCGAGCGCGGTGAGCAGAGGTCGGCCTATGGTTTCAAAGGCAAATGCGCCAAGTGCATATCCAAAAAGGCCACCGGCAACCGACGTAAGCGTGCACACAAGCGCGATCAAAAACGCCCGCTGCGGGGCTGCCATAATCATAGCAATCATCAACACATCTGGCGGCACCGGAAAAACCGACGCTTCAAAAAAGCTGACCACCCCAAGCGCCCAAAGCGCCCGCCGATGGCCGGCCAAAGACAAGGTCCAATCGTAAAGGCGGCGAAGCATGAGCAGGTGTTTTGCGTTGTCGTGCTGCTTCTCAATGACCCGCGCGGCTTTAGAGGTCAAGGAACAGCCGCTCTTTGCGCGGCCGGGCGCGGGCCGAAGGTGCTTCTTCGATGCGCCGTGTGCCCATCAGAGTCAGCGCAAAACCTTGCCCCAGACTCATGGGCCACCAAAGCATTGCCGAAGCACGACCCATCGCCTATGAGCAAGCTATGGAGCGCCAACTGACACATTGCCTCAGATTGCGGCCGTGTTTGGTGTTTTTCGCATGGCTGAGTTTTGGCCTTCTTTCCGCTTGTGTAAACGGTCGTGACTTGGGCCCGCCCGAGCCTGCGCTTGGGTCTTTTCTGCTCGGCCATGTCGTGGTGGTCGAGGATAATGCGGTGCGCGGGCCGCTTTCTCGCGAAGCCACACCGGGCGCCTGGAAAGAGGCTCTTGAGGCCGAATTCAAGCGCCGCTTTGGCCGCTATGATGGCGAGCGCTATTATCATTTCGCAATTCATGTCGACGGCTATGTGCTTGCCCTGCCGGGGGTACCGGTTGTGGCCTCGCCGCGCTCGGTGCTGATTGCAAGCGTGACGGTCTGGGATGACGCGCTTGGCCGGCCGCTTCATGACGCGCCGCGCATGTTTACGGTTTTTGAGAGTGTTTCGCCAGAAACCATCGTTGGGTCGGGTTTGACCCAAAGCGCGGACGAGCAAATTGCCGCGCTTGCACGCAACCTTGCCGGGGCGATCGAGCGCTGGCTGACTGAAAACCCGGAGTGGTTTGACCACTCTCCAAGACGTGAGGCGCAAAATGCGAGCGCACAAGCGGACCCGGCCTAGGGCAAAAAGCGCCGGCAAGCCTTGCGCTGGAAACGGGCCCCGGGCCGCGTCTTTGGCTAAGGGCGGCAGGTTTGACCTTCGCCCCACGCGCGCAGCGGAGCACGGCTGGACCATCGCGCTGCTCGCGCGACGGTCTCCTTTGCCCCGCGGGTATCTGAGCACGGATTCTGGTGGCCAACCGGCGGTGGTGGAAAACCTTTCCCCCGCGCGCCGCGGAGCATGGTGACGCTTTCCGGCGCTTGATTTTGCAGCCTTCTCTCGATAACTGCGCGCAAAAGGCGCTGGCCAAGCGGAAAAGCCTGGCGCGGCGAAAGCGAACGTAGGGGGTTTACAATGGCGAAGCAGAGGTTTGAGCGGACGAAGCCGCATGTGAATGTTGGGACGATTGGGCATGTGGATCATGGGAAGACGACGTTGACGTCTGCGATTACGCGGTATTTTGGGGAGTTTAAGGCGTATGATCAGATTGATGCGGCGCCTGAGGAGAAGGCGCGTGGGATTACGATATCGACGGCGCATGTGGAGTATGAGACGGAGAAGCGGCACTATGCGCATGTCGATTGTCCTGGGCATGCGGATTATGTGAAGAACATGATTACGGGTGCTGCGCAGATGGACGGGGCGATTTTGGTGGTTGCGGCGACGGATGGTCCGATGCCGCAGACGCGGGAGCATATTTTGTTGGCGCGGCAGGTTGGGGTTCCGGCGTTGGTGGTGTATTTGAACAAGATTGATTTGGTGGATGATCCTGAGTTGATTGAGCTTGTGGAGATGGAGGTTCGGGAGCTTTTGTCGAAGTATGAGTTTCCGGGCGATGAGGTTCCGATTATTCGGGGTTCGGCGTTGGCGGCGATGGAGGGTCGGGATCCTGAGATTGGGGAGCAGTCGATTCGGGCTTTGATGAAGGCGGTGGACGATTATATTCCGACGCCTGTGCGTGCGGTGGACAAGCCGTTTTTGATGCCGATTGAGGATGTGTTTTCGATTTCTGGGCGTGGCACGGTGGTGACGGGGCGGATTGAGCGGGGCAAGGTGAAGGTTGGGGACGAGGTTGAGATTGTGGGTTTGCGTCCGACGCAGAAGACGGTGGTGACGGGCGTGGAGATGTTCCGGAAGTTGTTGGACGAAGGTGTTGCGGGGGACAACATTGGGGCGTTGTTGCGGGGGATTGAGAAGGATGCGGTGGAGCGTGGGCAGGTGTTGGCTGCGCCCAAGACGGTGACGCCGCACACGACGTTTGAGGCTGAGGCGTATATTTTGACGAAGGAGGAGGGGGGGCGGCACACGCCGTTTTTCTCGAATTATCGGCCGCAGTTTTATTTCCGGACGACGGATGTGACCGGGACGGTGAAGTTGCCTGCTGGGGTTGAGATGGTGATGCCCGGGGACAATTTGCGCTTTACGGTGGAGCTGATTGCGCCTGTGGCGATGGAAGAGGGCTTGCGCTTTGCCATTCGCGAAGGCGGCAAAACCGTCGGCGCCGGTGTTGTCTCCAAAATCCTCGCCTGATCGGGCGAAACACGCTCCCGCCTCCCAAAACGACAGATGGCGGGACAGTCGCCCCTAGAGTTCGAGGAGAGAGAGATGCAAGGGCAAACAATTCGGATCCGGCTCAAGGCTTTCGACTACCGTGTGCTCGACGCCTCGACGCACGAGATCGTTCAGACGGCAAAGCGTACCGGGGCAAAAGTGCGTGGCCCAATTCCGCTGCCAACACGGATCGAGCGGTTTACGGTCTTGCGCAGTCCCCATATCGATAAAAAGAGCCGCGATCAGTGGGAGGTCCGCACGCATAAGCGGCTTCTCGATATCGTCGATCCGACGCCGCAGACGGTCGATGCGCTGATGAAGCTCGATCTTGCCGCGGGTGTGGATGTGGAGATCAAGGTTTAAGGAGGACCTGGCGATGCGCTCTGGAGTGATCGCCAGAAAGCTGGGCATGACCCGGCTGTTTCTGGAAGACGGCAAGCAGGTTCCCGTGACGGTTTTGCAGCTTGATGGCGTGCAGGTCGTCGCACAAAAGACGGTCGAAAAAGACGGCTACACGGCCGTTCAGCTGGGTGCGGGGCTCGCGAAGCCCAAGAATGTCACCAAGCCGATGCGCGGTCATTTTGCCAAGGCGCAGGTTGCGCCCAAGCGGATTTTGGCGGAATTCCGGGTGAGCCCCGACAATCTGCTCGAGGTCGGGGCAGAGCTTTCGGCTGCGCATTATGTGCCTGGGCAATATGTCGATGTTGCTGGGATCACAATCGGGAAGGGGTTTCAAGGGGCGATGAAGCGGCATGGCTTTGGCGGTCTGCCGGCATCGCATGGGGTGTCAATCAGCCACCGCAGCCATGGCTCGACCGGTCAGCGGCAAGATCCCGGCAAAGTGTTCAAAGGCAAGCGCATGGCCGGGCACATGGGTGATGTGCGGGTCACGACGCAGAATTTGCAGGTTGTGAAGATCGATCCAGCGCGCGGGCTAATTTTGGTGAAGGGCGCGGTCCCGGGGGCCAAGGGCGGCTGGGTGTTTGTCAAAGATGCGGTCAAAAAGCCCCTGCCGAAGGAGGCGCCCCGTCCTGCGGGGTTGAAAAAAGCGGTTGCCGCCGAGGCTGCGGGCGAAGGAGCAAATCCATGAAAGCGCCTGTGATCACACTTGAGGGCGCGGCTGTCGGCGAGATTGAGCTCAACGACACGATCTTTGGCCTTGAGCCGCGCGCCGATATTTTGCACCGGGTGGTGCGTTGGCAGCTTGCCAAGCGGCAGGCGGGCACGCACAAGGCGAAAACCCGTTCTGAGGTCGCCTATTCGACACGCAAGCTTTATCGCCAAAAAGGCACCGGCCGGGCGCGGCACGGGAGCCGAAAAGCGCCAATTTTTCGCAAGGGCGGCAAGTATAAAGTGCCGGTTCCGCGCAGCCATGCGCATGATTTGCCGAAGAAGGTGCGCAAACTTGGGCTAAAACTTGCCTTGTCGGCGAAAGCCAAGGCCGGGCAGCTTGCGGTGCTTGAATCAGCGCAGCTGCCTGAGCCCAAGACCAAGCTCCTTGCGCAAGCGGCGGCGGCTTTGGGCTGGCAAAAGGTCTTGGTGATCGATGCCGACGTGAACGAGAATTTCCTGCTTGCAGCACGAAATCTCGAGGGCATGGATATTCTGCCGGCAATCGGCGCAAATGTGTATGACATTCTGCGGAAGGATCAACTCGTGATCACGAAAGCCGCGGTTGAGGCGTTGGAGGCGCGCTTGTCATGAGCGTAAAACCCGAATATTTCGACGTGATCCGGCGCCCAGTGATCACGGAAAAGGCGACGCTTGTGTCCGAAAACGGCGGGGTCGTCTTCGAGGTTGCCAAAGATGCGACCAAGCCCGAGATCAAAGCCGCGGTTGAGGCGATCTTTGGCGTTAAGGTGCGCAAGGTCAACACTCTTGTTGTCAAGGGTAAGAAGAAGCGCTTTCGAGGCCGCTTGGGCGAGCGCCGGGATTGGAAAAAAGCCTACGTGATGCTCGAAGACGGCTACACGATTGACGTGACAACGGGTCTTTGAGAGGAGAGCCGGCGCACAGGAGCGCGCCGCTCATATGAGCCCCGGCTCGCGCCGGAGACTTGTTTAACCTCGGGCCCTTTGGGTCTGACACACCGACGGAAGACAGAAAGCATGGCACTCAGGTCATATCAGCCGACAACGCCAGGCCAGCGCGGGCTGGTTCTGATCGACCGTTCCGAGCTGTGGAAAGGCCGCCCGGTGAAGGCTCTGACTGAGGGTCTCACCAAAACGGGTGGGCGGAACAACCTTGGACGGATTACAATCTGGCAGCGGGGGGGTGGCGCGAAGCGCCTTTACCGCCGGATCGATTTCAAACGCCGGAAATTTGACGTTCCGGCAACAGTGGAGCGGATTGAATACGACCCGAACCGCAGCGGGTTCATTGCCCTTATTCGGTATTCGGATGGGGAGCTCTCTTATATTCTCGCGCCGCAGCGGCTGGCGGTGGGCGATACGGTGATTTCGGGCGCGAAGGTTGATGTGAAGCCCGGCAACGCGATGCCCCTGTCAGCCATGCCCATTGGCACGATTGTGCATAACGTAGAGCTCAAGCCCGGCAAGGGTGGACAGCTTGCGCGCGCGGCTGGGACTTATGCGCAATTTGTAGGGCGCGATGGCGGCTATGCGCAGTTGCGGCTGTCTTCGGGCGAGGTTCGGGTTGTGCGGCAAGAGTGCATGGCAACCGTCGGGGCGGTCTCGAACCCAGATCATGCCAACCAAAACCTCGGCAAGGCGGGGCGCAGCCGGCACTTAGGCCGCCGCCCGCATGTGCGCGGTGTCGCCATGAACCCGATCGATCACCCGCATGGCGGCGGCGAGGGGAAGACCTCGGGCGGCCGGCACCCGGTGACCCCCTGGGGCAAAGACACCAAGGGGACAAAGACGCGCCGCAACAAGGCGACAGACAAATACATTTTGCGCTCGCGTCACGAGCGGAAGAAGGGGCTGTAAGCGATGCCACGCTCCGTTTGGAAAGGGCCCTTTGTTGATGGCTATCTGCTCAAGAAGGCCGAAAAGGCACGTGCCTCGGGCCGCAATGAGGTCATCAAAATTTGGTCGCGCCGGTCGACGATTCTGCCGCAATTTGTTGGCTTGACCTTTGGCGTTTACAACGGCCGCAAGCACGTGCCGGTGTTTGTGACCGAGGAGATGATCGGGCATAAGTTTGGGGAATTCGCCCCAACGCGGACCTTCTATGGCCACGCGGCCGACAAAAAGGCAAAGAGGAAATAAGCCATGGGCAA
>FWWL01002327.1_pt1 | contig 40078 bp, 28 predicted proteins | sample 2228331 | NCBI WGS metagenome assembly FWWL01 (sample SAMEA103939775, study PRJEB20133) | metagenome
GTCGGGTGGCATTTCAGGTGCCATAGCCCAGCTCCTGCAGGTTTTTCCAGATGGCCTCGTCCAACCGCCGCGCCTCGGCCTGCTGCTCCCGGAACTGGGCGACCAAGCGCGCCATCTTCTCCTCGAAGAGCTCGTCGTGCTCATTGCTGACTTCGGCCCCCACGTACCGCCCGGGAGTCAGCACGTAGCCGTGTTTGCGGATCTCCTCCGGCGTAGCGCTCTTGCAGAAGCCGGGGACGTCGCTGTACTCCCCGGCTTCCTCCTGGCCCCGCCAGGCGTGGTAGGTCCGGGCGATGGTCTGGATCTCCTCGTCCGTGAGCTCCCGGTGGACCCGGTCCACCATGCGCCCCATCTTGCGGGCGTCAATGAAGAGCACTTGGCCCCGGCGGTCGCGCAGGGGACTCTTGCGGCCGACGGGAGGACGCCCGCTCTTGTCGCGGGCGAGGAACCACAGGCAGGCGGGGATCTGCGTGGAGTAGAAGAGCTTGTCGGGCAGGGCCACCATGCAGTCCACAAGGTCCGCCTCGATGATGTTCTTGCGGATCTCGCCCTCGCCCGACTGGTTGGACGACATGGAGCCGTTGGCCAGGACGAACCCCGCGTAGCCCGTGGGCGAGAGGTGGTGGATGATGTGCTGGACCCAGGCGAAGTTGGCGTTCCGGACGGGCGGGGCGCCGAACTTCCACCGCTTGTCGTGGCGCAGGTGCTCTCCGCCCCACTCCTTCATGTTGAAGGGCGGGTTGGCAAGGATGAAGTCGGCTTTGAGGTCAGGGAAGCGGTCGTTGTGGAACGTGTCGCCCTGCTCGATCCGCCCGTCAATCCCCCGGATGGCCAGGTTCATCTTGGCCAGCCGCCAGGTGGTGTAGTTGAGCTCCTGGCCGTAGATGCTGATCTGGGAGCGGGCCCGGCCGCCGTTGCCGTTGCCGGTGGCGTGGGCCTCAATGAACTCCACGGACTGGACGAACATGCCCGCCGAGCCGCAGCAGGGGTCGTAGACCCGCCCATGGAAGGGCTCGAGCATCTCGACCAGGAGGCGGACCACGCACCGCGGCGTGTAGAACTCCCCGCCCTTCTTGCCTTCTCGGCTTGCGAACTGGCCGAGGAAGTACTCGTAGACCCGGCCCAGGACGTCTTGGGCGCGGGCGTCCGCGTTGCCGACGGGGATGTTGGTGACGAGGTCCACGAGTTGGCCCAGGCGCTGCTTGTCGAGGGCCGGGCGGGCGTAGTCCTTCGGGAGCACCCCCGCAAGCGCCGTGTTGTCCCGCTCCACTGCCTGCATCGCCTCGTCCACGACCTGGCCGATGGTGGGCTGGCGGGCGTTCTGGCGCAGGCGGTCCCAGCGGGCTTCTGGCGGGACCCAGAAGACGCCCGCCGCCCGGTACTCGTCAGGGTCCTCGGGGTCGGCGTAGGGCTCTTCGCGCAGGCGCTTGTGGTGCCCCTCGAAGGCGTCGGAGATGTACTTGAGGAAAATCAGGCCGAGGACCACGTGCTTGTACTCCGCGGCGTCCATGGAGCCGCGCAGGGCGTCGGCCATGCGCCAAAGCTCCGCCTCGTAGCCCACCACAGCGCCGTTCGGCGGACTCGTCCGGGTGCGGCTGGTCCTCGGCATGGTCGTCCTCCCATGAGCCCCTTTGTGTGGATTCGCTCGTGACCCCTCCAGGCCCTGATGGCCTTCCCATGCGCAAAGACCCAGGCGGTCTCTTGCGCTCGTTCACGTATTTTACCGGGCGGCCTTTGCCAGTCAATGGAACGTGCTGCCCGACCCAGACCTGGCCAGTAGTTTCTAGTCGGGGTCTCGGCGGGTTTTCCATTAGTTTTCTGTCCAGCGCGAACATCCTTCTCGTTGCTTCACAAGTTGGGTAACCCGCGTCAGCTCGAGAGGGTCAAGGTACTTCGGGCACGACCTCGACGAGAAGACGTCCGGCGGCCTCACTCCATCGCCTCACGAGGACCCCGGCCCCTTTGGCCGCCTCGATGAGCGCCCCCTCGCGGTCGTGGCGGACCATCAGGAGGGAGCGCGCCATGGCGAGGCCCTGCCAGGTCTCGCTGTCGATGGGTCGCACCGTGCCCTCGAGGGCCGGGATGTCTTGCACAGCGCGATAAAACCCTTTGTCAAGCGCAAAGAAGAATACCGGGGCGTCGCAGTACCACGTCACGCACGGGTCGTGCAGGTCACAGGTGCCAGCCAGGCGCGCGATTTCGCCGCGCGCCCGCAGCGCCAAGCAGAGGTCGCGCGTGCCAGGACCGTAGTCGGGGGTTGCGAGGTCGCGGGCGTTGTTGGCGAGGAACGCAAGCGCTGCCACGAGCAACCAGGCCGCGACGACCCAGATGCGGAGGCGCTCGCCCGCGCGCAAGAGGAGCCGCTCGACCAAGAGCGAGCAAGACAGTGCGGCCCCAGGCAGCAAGGCGACGAGGTAGTGGGGAAGGGCCGTGCGGGCCAAAGCGAGGGGCAGGCCCGCGCCGAGCCACAAGGCCAAAGCCAGAAGCCCCGCAGGGTCTTTGCGCACGGCTCGGACCGCAGTCAGGACGAGCGCGGGCAACAAGATGGCGAGCAGCGGCCCCTCGCGCTCGAAAAGCCATGCGAGGTACGTCGGCTCCGAGGCATCGCCCACGATGGTGCGCGCCGCGCGCTCGAGCACGTGGTAGCCGAGATAGACATCGAGGAATGGCCTCCCGTGAAGTGCGAGCATGGCCGCGTGCCACGGAATGGTCGTGGCCCCCGCCCCCGCGAGCGCGAGCCCTGCCCCGCGAGGCGAGAGCCGGAAGCGGCGGACGAACTGGAGGACCAAGAGGCCCAGGACGAACGGCGCCGGGCCCGTAAGTTTGGTCAAGGCGGAAAGCCCGAGAAGGGCCCCGCCGAGCAGGGGGCGTCGGCCCCGCAGGGTCACAAGGAATCCCGCCAATCCCAAGGCTAGGGCCACGAGGTCTGTCATGGGCCGACGGGCGTTGAAGTAAAGGACATTGGAGGCGAGTGCGAGGGCCACGGCCCCAATGGCAGAGGGACGAGACAGACCGAGGGCAAGCCCCAAGCGCCACAAAAGGACGAGGGTCGCGAGGGCTGCGAGCACGCCGGGCAGGCGCATCGCGGCCTCGCTATCATCGAGCAGGGCGCGCGAGGCCGCGAGCACCCAGAAAAGGACCGGCCCTTTGTCGAACAAGGGTCGCCCCTGCCACGTGGGTGTGACCAGGTCCCCCGAGCGCGCCATCTCGCGCGCGGCCGTTGCGTACAGGCAGTCGTCGCTCGGCAACAGACTCCCGTCCCCAAGGTTCGCGCCCAAAAGGGCCGCGGCCAGGAGAAGAAACCACGCCTCCGGACCTACTCGTCGCAGCAGCCCCATCATGCGGCGATGATAGATCGGTTCAGGACTCAGGCCAGGTCAGCACGGGTTTGCGGCCCGCAAGGACCTCGTCGGCGCGCGACACCGAGGGGAGGTGGGGGGCCTTGTGCAGGCGCTCGGGGTCCTCCTCGGCCTCGCGGGCGATGGCCTGCATCGCCGCGATGAACTCGTCGAGTGTCGCCTTGTCCTCGGTCTCGGTGGGCTCGATCATGATGGCCCCGCTCACGATGAGAGGGAAATAGACCGTGGGCGGGTGAAAGCCAAAGTCCATCAGGCGCTTGGCGATGTCCATCGTGTGTACGCCGGAGCGCGCTTGGTGTCTGTCCGAGAAGACCACCTCGTGCATGCAAGGTCCGGGATAGGGCAGATGGTAGGTCCCCTCGAGCCTCTTGCGCACGTAGTTCGCGTTGAGGACCGCAATGTCGGCCACGCGGCGCAAGCCTTGCGGCCCCAGGCCGAGGATGTAGGCGAGCGCTCGCACCATGACCAAAAACTGCCCATGGAAAGAACGGATACGCCCGATGCTGTCCGGGAAGTCCTCGGAGAGCGCGAAAGACCCGTCCTCGCGGCGCACCACCCGGGGCACCGGCAAGAAGGGCTCGAGCGCCTCGATGACGCACAAAGGCCCTGCGCCCGGGCCCCCGCCCCCGTGCGGGGTCGAGAAGGTCTTGTGAAGGTTCAACTGGATGACATCGAGGCCCAGGGACGCGGGCCGCACCTTCCCGAGCAGGGCGTTCATGTTCGCGCCGTCGCCATAGACGAACCCTCCCTTCTCGTGAACGATGGCCGCGATGCGGGGGAGGTCTCGCTCGAACAGCCCAAGTGTGTTGGGGTTCGTGACCATGAGGGCGGCCACGTCCCCATCCATCGCCGCCGCCACGGTGGCCGGGTCCAGGATGCCCGCCTCGCTGCTCTTGACCTCGACCGCCTCGAAGCCGCACAGGGAGCACGACGCGGGGTTGGTGCCGTGGGCAGTGTCCGGGACCAGGACCTTCCCCCTCTGCTCCCCGCGCTTTTGCAAAGCGGCCCGGATGACCCGCAGGCCCGTCCACTCGCCGTGCGCGCCCGCGGCCGGGGCCAAAGACACAGCGGCCATGCCCGTCACTTCGCGAAGGGCCTCGCCGAGCGCCCACATGACCTCGAGCGCCCCCTGGGTCAGGGCTGCGGGAAAAAGGGGATGGACCCCGGTAAACCCTGCCAGGGCCGCCGCCTCCTCGCAGGCCTTGGGGTTGTACTTCATCGTGCAGGAGCCAAGCGGGTAGAACCCAGTGTCCACTCCATAGTTGCGGCGAGACAGGCGCGTGAAGTGGCGCACCACCTCGATTTCCGACACCTCGGGCAATACCGCTGGCTCCCTGCGCAGCAAGCCCGCCGGGATCGCGGGCCGCGCCTCGGGCCCTGGGTCCGGGACATCCATCCCCATCCGGCCCGGCGCGCCCCGCTCGAAGATGGACGGCTCGACGAGCTCGAGCCCGTGGGTCGCGGCCACGACTTCCTCCGTGCCCGGAGATCACTTAGACCCCCCTTCCGTGGCCGGAGGGGCGGGCGCGGCTGAGGGCGCGGCAGGCGCCGGCGGCGGGGCCTCGGGCAGCAAGATCTCGATCTTGCCTTCCTTGCGCAGGCGCTCGACCAGTTCGCGACGGGCCTTGAAGAGGTTGCGGTTTTTCAGGCTCTCGACGATCTGGTCGCGGACCTCTTCGAGGGGCTTCACGCGCTCGGCCTTGCGCTCGAGCACCTTGATGATGTGGAACCCGAACGGGGTGCGCACCGGTTCCTTGGTCATCTCGCCAGGCTTCATCGCGAACGCTGCCTCCTCGAACTTGGGCACCATGACCCCGCGCCGGAAGAACCCTAAGTCCCCGCCCTTCTCGCGCGAGACCGCGTCGTCCGACATCTCCTTGGCCACCGCGGCGAAGTCCTCTCCCTTCTTTAGGCGCTTCATCGCCTCGGCCGCCTTCTTCTTCGCAGCCTGGACATCGGCATCCGGGGCGTTCTCCGCGACCTTCACCAGGATGTGCTGGGCGTGGACCTGCTCGGGCTCCGTGTACATTTTGATCCCGGACTCGTAGGCCTTTCGGATGTCCTCGTCGGTGATCGAGAGGGCGCCGATTTTGGTCAAGAGTTTGTTGAGCGCCACGCTGCGCTCGAGCCGTGCCCGAATCTCCTCGACGCTCGTGCGGCCATGCTTGAGAAAGTTATTGAACTGCTCCTCGCTCTTGAAGCGGCCCTTGTAGCGCTCGAACTCGGCGTCCACCTCTTCCTTCGTCACCTGGATGCCCTGGCGCTGGACCTCCTGGCGGATGAGCTCTTCCTCGACGAGGCGGTTCACGATGTTCTGGCGGATCTTTGCGAGCCGGTCCTCGGGGATGTTGCGGGCCCCGGCCTGGGTGATCTTGTTGAGTTCCTGTTCCACCGCGGCCATGCTGATCTCGACGCCGTTCACCCGGGCCGCGGGTCCGGTAGCGGCGGGGGCTTCCTTCTTGGCCTCCTCTTTCGGGGCGTCGGGCTTCTCGGGCTCGGGGGCCTTCTTGCATCCCCAAGACGCGAGGGTCACCACCGCAACGACCAATGACGAGCGCTTCATCTCTCACCTCCTGGACGGTGTCGTCCCCAACGGTCGGGCCCGGAGATTACCCGATGTCCTGGCGAAAGGCAATCCGCGCGTTGACTTGGCCGGGGTGTTTCGCTAGAACGGGGAAAGGACTTGCGGAGGGCGTGGCATGGAGCGCAAGGCGATCATGGTCATCCTGGGGCTCGCGGTGGGGCTTGGATGCGGCTCGCGGTCCGTCTCGTCACCCGGAGGCGGGGAGACCGAGGACCGCAGGGATGTGCCCCAAGGCGATGGCCAGGCGGAGCTCCCTTGGCAGCCTGGGGACGTGTCGGGGACGGAGGGGGTGCCGCCCGGGAAGACGAGCATCTCGCAGATTCAGTCGTCGGATGCGAGCGTGAACTGCACCACAGAGGGCATCGTGAACCCGGCGAAGGGCGTGGCCGTGGCGGACGTCGTCGTGGTCTCGCCTAGGTTCACGGCCTCGTGGGACAAGAACACGGGTCAGCCCAAACTGCACGGGTACTGGGTGGCGGAGGCCGGGCTGACCGCCTCGGCCCCCTACAAGGGGATCCTCCTCGTGGTCGAGGCCGCGGCCAGCACCAACTTCCCCCTCGGCAGGGTCTTGTCCGTTACCGCTGATTACACCGAGTACTACTGCATGAGCGAACTGAAGGCCACGGGCTGGCAGGAGATGGGGGACAGCGCGGTGCCCGCGCCCCTGGACCTGGCCGACCCGAGCCCCTTCGAGAACGGCGGGGACCCCGCGAAGGCCGAGCCCTACGAGGGCGTGCTCGTCACCCTGCGCGGCCTGACCGTGACCCGGACCTCCGCATCGGATGGCAAGGGCTGGTTCGAGGTGGGCCAAGGCATCCAGGTCGTGAACGACTTCGAGATCGAGTGGACGCCGGTGCAGGGCGCGGCCATTGCCTCCTTGACAGGGGCCGTAAAATATCACTTCGGGAAGTATCGGATCGCGCCGAGGTCGCTTCAGGACATCGTGGAGGGCGCGGTCGCGGAGCCATCGCCCGAGGTCATCGGCCCGGACGTGCCCGCGGATGGCGAGGTCGTGGGTCCCTCCAAGGGCAAGGTCTACGATATCCAGTCGTCGGAGTCGTCGGTCAACTGTGCCTCTGGGGACAAGGACGTCACCATTCAGAAGGACATCGAGGTGGGACCGGTCGTGGTGACGAGCCCCGCGTTTTCCGCGAGCGCGAACCTTGCGGGCTTTTATGTGGCCGACTTCCCGGTTGGGGGCGCGGTTTCCTACACGGGGATCCTGGTCGTGACCAACAAGAGCGCCGGGGTCCAAGTGGAGCCCGGGGACGAGGTCATTGTGAAAGGTGAATACAAAGAATATTACTGTATGAGTGAAATTCACGCGACCTCTGTCCAGAAAACCGGTCACCAGACGCCGCCCTCTGCGTTCCGCGTGGACGACCCCTCCCTGTTCCAGAACGGCGGCGGCCCTGGGGCCGAGCCCCTGGAGGGCGTGATCGTCACGCTCCACGATTTGGATGTCACCGCGACCACGTCGTCCGACGGCAAGGGGTGGTTCCGGGTCGGGGACGGGATCGAGGTCCTCAACGACTTCCAGGTCGCCTGGACCCCCGTGGTGGGTACGCGGCTTGAGGCGCTCACGGGGGCGGTGAAGTACCACTGGGGCAAGTACCGGATCGTGCCGCGCTCCCTTGTGGACATCGAGGTGGCGGGACAGGTCGAGCCCACGCCCGAGCCGGTGCCCGATGCCTTCGAGGTCGCGGAGGACGCCCTGCAACCGGACGCCCCACCCGCGAAGAAGACAGTACTCCAGTTGCAGGCCGGGGAGGCGTCCGTGTCTTGCACCCAAGAAGGCAACCTGACCCTCGCTCAGGGGGTGGCGCTTGGGGACGTGGTCGTGGTCTCGACGCGGCACTCGGCCTCGGCCTCCCTGCACGGCTACTACGTGCAGGACCCGGTGTCGTCGTGGCCTCTGGGGAGCAACGGAAAGTACACGGGGATGCTCCTCGTGGTGCCAAAGTCCCTCGACACGGACTTCCAGCCGGGGGACCTCGTCTCGGTCGTGGGCGACTACAAGGAGTACTACTGCATGACCGAGGTGCTGGCCCAAAGCGTCCAGAAGGTGGGGACCGCGGACGTGCCGGAGCCGCTCGGTGTTGCCGCCGCGGCCTTCGAGAACGGGGGCACGGCCACGGCGTCCGAGCCCTACGAGGGGCTTCGCGTGACCATCACGGACGTGCAGGTGACGGACGTGACGGGTGGCACGCAGCCCTCGTGGTGGTTCCAGGCGGGATCGGGGATCTACGTGGCGGACAAGTATGGGCTGAAATCCTCGGTCGCGCTGACCGGGGGCCAGACCCTGACTCGCCTGACCGGGGCCGTGGACTACTCCTACGGCAAGTACCTGATCGTGCCCTTGTCCGCTTCGGACATCGAGGTCGAGTAGGCCCCGCTTGTTGCGCTTTGACACCCCGCCCCTGCTCCCCTATCCTTGGCCCGTCCGTGGGAGGGCCGAGGCGTGAGGGTCAGGGTCGTCGCGGTCGGGGTGGTCGTCGCGCTCCTTTCGTGGGCGCGCGCCCTCGCACAAGATCTCGTGCCCCGGTGCGACCGCCCCTTGATCCTTCGCGAGGGCCAGAGCCTGGTCGGGGCGGACGTGGCCGTGGACCTGTCCTCGGGTCGCGCGGGCCAGCGCGTGGAGGTCGGCTCCTTTCACCCTGGGCAGCGGCGCGACGGGCTGTCCCTGTCCTTTGGGGCCTCGGAGGGGTTCGAGTTTGGCGTGGCCCTCCAGCTGGTCTTCCACCAGGGCCGCACGACCCCGTACAACCGCGCAAGCGGGACCGAGTTCGGCGGGTTCTACGCGTATGGGCTGTGGGCCTTCCTGCCCTACATGGGGCTCGAGATCGGGCTCCAGGCCCCCTCCAAGGCCGGATGGGAGAAAATGCGGGTGCGGCGCGTGGCCGTTCTGGCCGCGCTTCCCTTCCAGGCGACCCTCGTCCCTGGCCGCCTGGCCCTGCGCGTGCGCCCGGACTTTCTGATGGGCTTCGCGCTCCGCTATTACGAGGGGGACGAGGATCCGCCCCAGTACGCCCTGTTCGGGGAGGCGGGCCTCGTGATCAACCTGACCCCCGAGTGGTTTATGGACCTTTCGCTCGGGGCCGGCAAGGTCTTGAAGGGCCGTGACCTCGACGTGCAGGGCCTGATTGCGCCCGGCAAGGCCCTCTTCGTCCCCGCAAGCCTCGAGGTCGGCTACTCCATCGCCGAGGACCTGGACGTGTCCCTCGCGTGCTCCTTCCCGGACCTGCGCGGCCTCAAGGGGGACGGGCGGTTCCTCACCGTCTCCCTCGAATATCGGTACTGACAGAGGCCGCCCCACGCCTCGCTGCCGTCCAGGGATCCGCCCGTCGGAGGTCCGGGGTTTCAAAGAAACTTGACAACTCGAAAAAGGTGCCCCATACTCCTCCTCAACCAGCGAACAAGGGGTTGCTGGGACGTGTTTGGTGAAAGGCTTTCAAAGGAGGTACGGAACATGAGGAAGGTCTCTGCACTGCTCGCCACGGTGGCCACGATGACCCTGTTGGCCACGACCGCGTCCGCCAAGGACGTGGACGGGAAGTTCGGTCTCGGCTACGACCAGAGCCTGGGCGGGGTCTCCGGGCTCGCGGCCCGCTACTGGATCGGCGACATCGGGATCCAGGGGATCCTCGGCGTGGACTTCGTGAAGCCGAAGAGTGGGGACTCCGCGATGGCGTTCCTGTTCGGCCTGGGCGCGATCTACAACTTCGCGAAGTCCGAGCACGCGAACCTCGGCGTGGGGCTGAACGTGGACCTCGGCTACGCGAACAAGGGGTTCATGGGCGGCGATGCGTCGTTCCAGTTCAACATCGCTATTCCCTTGCGCGCCGAGTACTTCTTCTCGGATGCCTTCGCGGTCAACGTCTCGACCGGCCTGACCGTAGCGATCATCCCGAAGAAGGGGCAGGTCCTGAAGGATGCGAAGAACTATGCTGCCTCCCCGGAGGACCTGGGCTTCCGGTTCGGCGCGGGCTCGCTGTTCGGCAGCGCGGGCTTCACGTATTACTTCTGATTCCCCATCGCCTCCTCGCGGGGCGGCTTCTTGACAACCGGTTTCCCTGCCCGATCCTGGACTCGCTGGGCCGGGGGGCCGTACCCCAGCACCCCGACAAATCGCCCCCCTGGCCCGGCGAGTGCAGACCCCCGTCAACAAGACAATCGGGAACGGGCCTCTTCGTAGAGGTTGCGAATGGCGGCTTCTGCCGCGCGCAGGACCTCCTCCCGGTCCTCGTAGGTCCGGCCAGAGGTGGGAATCGCAGGCCCGACCCCCACGACGACCTTCCCAGGCCGTGCCCGCATGGCCCCTTTCGGCAAGAGGTCGAAGGAGCCGGCCACGGCCACGGGGAGGATGGGGACTTGGGCCTCGATGGCCAAGACCACCCCGCCCTTCTTGAAGGGGCGGAACTCGTCGGAGGTGCCGCGCGTGCCCTCGGGGAAGGTCAGGACCCGGCGGCCGGCACGGATGAGGGCCGCGGCCCTCTTCATCCCGGCCATGGAATCCGCGTGGTCGTGGCGGTCAATGGGGATGTAGCCCGCGCGCTGGACCGCCCAGCCCCACACGGGGATGCGGGCGAGCGAGCGCTTGATCACGAACGAGAAATCGAAGGGCAGCGTACACAAAAGGATCGGACCGTCGAGGTGGCTTCGATGGCTCGACAAGATCACGCACGGGCCGAGCCCTTGCGCGTGCTCGAGTCCAAAGGCCTCGATTCGGACGCCGAAGGAGGCCAAGAACGCTCGTGACCACCACACGATCAGGCGGTTCGCGGCCCGGACCCGGCCCATCGCACCCAAGACCCCGACTGGCGGGCCGAACGCGAGCGTGGCCCCCGCAAGGGTCAAAAAGGTCAGGCCGGTGCGGACCTCGTGGGCCATCTCCCTTTCCTTCGGTTTGCCCGGAAACGATGATAGCCGACCCAAGCGGGCGCGGTCCAGAGTCGAGCAAACCTCGCATCTTGCCGTTTGAGATAGCCCACTTGACCGACAACGGTGCGCAAGGGCACGATGCGCCCCCATGAAGGGTCGGACGCACGTCGCCCTGCTCCTCGCGCTCGGGCTCGTCGCGGCGAGCCAGTCCGGGAACCTCGTTCGCCTGGCCGACGCACACCCCGTGGCCATCGCGGCGTACCGCCTCGGGATCGCCGCGGTTTTGATGGCCCCACTGGCCCGCTCGCGCCTGATGGCCCTCGCGGCCCTCCCTCGCCGCGACCTCGTGCTGCTCGTGCTCGCTGGCGTGGCCCTGGCCGCGCACTTCTTCGCCTGGATTGCCTCGGTGCAGCACACCACGATCGCCAACGCGGCCATCTTCTTCTCGGTCAACCCGGTCCTGACCGCGTCAGCGGCCCGAATCCTGTATCGGGAGCCGATCACTCCCCGCCTGGTCCTCTCCATTCTCCTCGGGCTCTCGGGTGTGGTCGTGATGGGGTGGTCGGACCTCGACGCAGACCCCGCACACCTCGTGGGCGACGGGCTCGCGGTCCTGTGCTCGGCCCTGTTCACCGCCTACTTCTTGCTCGGCAAGCGCCTGCGCGCCACCCTCGACAACCGGGTGTACGTCACCGCCCTCTACGCCGTGGCCGCCGCCACCGGGTTCGCGGCGATGGGGTTTCTGGGACTGCCTGCGCTCGGCTACACGGCCCGGACCTGGGTCAGTTTCGTGTCGTTGGCCCTGGTCCCCACCATGATGGGGCACACCTTCCTGAACTACGCCTTGCGCTACGTGCCCGCAGGACGCATCTCGGCGCTTACACTGAGCGAGCCGGCCATGGCCGGCCTGGTCGCCTATTTCGCGTGGGGCGAGCCCCTCACGCCCGAGGCCCTGGCCGGCTACGGGCTGATCTGCGCCTCGGTCCTGGTGCTGCTGAGCGAGGGTGCTGGCAGGGATGGCTCGAGCGGCGATGGCAAGGGCGCTCCACGGATCCCAAGGACCTGCGAACAGGCTCATGGCCATGCCCCTGGCTCGTCCGGTACGAGGTGATGGACCTCGAGGGTGGTCCAGGCTCCCACCTCCGCCCGCTGCCCGATCACGACCGTGAGGCCGGGCGGGATTGTGACGGGCTCGAACCACCAGGACTCCGGAAGGGGACATCCGTTGGGCCATGGTTAGAGAAGGCCGCGAAAACCGTCGCGGCGCTGTGGCGGCGAGGCCCGAAACGGGCAGGCCCCTATGGATCCCGATACCCCCGGCGGCGAAAACCCTACTCGGCTCGGACCGTGAGCACGTGGCCGGCGGAGTAGGCGGTGAACTCGGGGGCGTACATGGGCTGGATCGTCGCGGGGCCGGCCTTGAAGGTCCCTCCTTGGGCCGCGCGGAGGCGGTACTTTAGCGTGTATTCCCCGTGCGGCAGGGCTTCGAAGAAGAAGTTTTGGCTCGAGTCGCGGACCTCCTCGTAGAACCCGATCCCGAGGTCCCACTTGAACGCGGACCGCAGGGACACCGGCTCGAAGCCGGCTGGCCGCGGGTCGCGCAGGTGCACGTACTCCATGGCGTGCTTCGTGCGGATCGAGAGGTGGACCTCCACCTCGTCGCCGACGTGGACGGGGGTCCCCTCGGCCAGGGGCTTGAGCACGACCTCGCGGCCCGACTTGTCGCGCAGGTAGTAGGTCCGCGTGACGCTGATGAAGTCGCCTCGCGCCTCCTCGGGCATCCGCTCGGTCGAGAAGTGCCACGTCGCGGACGCGAACAGGTGGCCTTTCGTCGCCTTCTCGACCACGACCTCCGCGTGGGTCTCGGGCCGGATGTCCGTGCCCAGGACCACGACCTGGTTCTTCTTCCCGGTGTAGCGGTCGGGCTCGAAGACGAAGCGACGCGAGTGGCGGCCCACCTGCACCACCGCCTCCTCCCGCACCCCGATCTGCTCGGTCTTCTTGAGGTAGTGCGCGAGCGAGTAGATGACCTCCGCCGTGGCCCGCGTGGACTTCCAGTGGTTGAATTTCTTGTTTAGGAAGAGCCACAGGACCAGGCCGTCCACCTTGTCGCTTCGAGGGTCCAGTTCCATCAGGGTGCGCAGGGCGAAGGCGTGGGTCTCGATGGTGTCGTTGTACCACAGCCACGCCCGGTCCTCGGGCGCCCAGAACGTGCCCTGGTCGCGCTCGGTCTTCGCGGAGTCCATGACGCTGTCCCACACGAGGCGCGCCTCCTTCTCGCGCCCCATGCGCTTGAGCGTGAGCGCCAGTTGCCCCTTGACGTACGGGGCGTGTCGCTTCCAGTGCCGGAAACTGAAGTCCAGCATGGCCTTGCGCTCCGCGGCCGTGAACACCCCGCCGGTCCACGACTCGTCCGGATAGGACGACAGGACGAAGTTGAGGAAGGTGACGAACTCGAAGCAGCAGTCGCGGGCCATCATCTCGCGCACGACCTCGTCCACGTAGTGCCGGTGCAGATACTGCCACGCGCGGACCACCATGTCTTTTGGGACCTCGACCCCGAACTCGAGCCCCTTGGAAAAGCCGTACAGGATGTAGAGGGTCATGTACGGCGAGGGCGGGCCTCCCGGAAACCACGGGAAGGCCCCAAGCGAGGTCTGGGCCTTGCGCAGTTTCGAAAGGGCCTCGTCGCGCTGGGCGGAGGCGATGCGCGGGTCCAGGACGTTCAACAGGTCGCCGGGGTCCTCGGCGCCGCCGCGGGCCTCGACCACCCACGGGGTCTCCTCGAGCATCATCTTGCGGTTCGGGTCGGCCTGGTGCCAGGACTCGTACCGCGTCTTACGCTTCGAGAACTCTTGGGCCATCCGGGCGAGCGCCGGGTACTGGTCATAGAACGAGGTCATGATGCCGGTCGAGAGGAAGCGGTTCAGGGTCTGCTCCGTGCACTCGTAGGGGTAGTTCACGAGGTAGGGCAGCGCCGACAGCACGGAATAGAACAACTGGGCGTCCACGGTGACCACGAGTTGTTCGTGGATCAGGGTCGGGTCGTCGTGGGCGCGCGCGAGGTCCTCGAAGCGCATCACCCGGCGCTCCGTCCCCTTCAGGGCCACGAAGCGCGACTGGGCCAGGTGCACGCGACCCGGCAGGACCGGGACGGGCCGCATCTCGCCGTCGCTGAAATCGCCGCTGCGCGCCACGACCTTGAAGGCCACCATCCCCACGCGCGATGGCGCGCGCATCCGGAAGGTGACGACTGCGCCCTGGTCCGGCTTCACCTCGAACGGCCGCCCCGTCGCGTCCTCGGCCCGCACCCCGAAGTCCGCAAGCACGCTGCGCCCGGACTCCGGGTCCACGATGTCGAGGTCCACGGTCCCGGCCAGGTCCCGGTCCGAGGCGTTGTTCACCGCGACCCGGACCTCCACCGCGTCGCCCTCGCGCAAGAAGCGCGGCAGGTACGGCCGCACCATCAGGTCCTTGACCGACCTCGCCTGTTGCTTCAGGGACCCCGCCTTGAGGTCCTTCGTCACCGCGTGGACCCACACGTTCCAGCCCGTGACCGAATCAGGCACCGTGAACTCGATGGCCGCGGTCCCATCCGGGCCCGTGAGCAGGTGGGGCGCGAAGAAGGCCGTCTCGGAGAAGTCGCTGCGCAGCGGGGTCTCGGGCGCGATGGGTGCCGGGCCCTCGGCCTTCTCGCCGGCCTTATCCACGTCCAGGCGGCCGTCCCTTGAGCGCTCGGCCGGGGCCTCGGCCGAGTCCAGGGCCTCGCCCACCTCGGCGACCGCGCCTCCCGCCGGGGCCGCGGCGGGCGGGGGCGCTTCGCCCCGCATCATCTTGGTGGCGACCCCCCACCGGCGCCTCCCCGGCCCGCCGATCCCGTACGCTTCGTAGAATCGCAGGGAGTCTTTGGTGAATGCCGACCATCCGGGTCTCGGCGCGAATCCATCGCACTCCACCCAGATCCCTTTGGCCTCGCGAAGGCTTGCGCGCGGGGTCGGGGCGTGGAAACGCGTCGGATACAGCCCCAGCGGGGACGGTGGCGCGTGCGGGGCGAACAGGTCCAGGCTCCGGTCGTACATGTAGGCCAGGACCTCGGCCGCGGCCACGGTCGTGTCCCGGCCGGCCGGTCCCGTGACCTTGACGGTCCACTTCTCGCGCCCGCCCGGCCGCATCAGGTCCCGGAATGTTTCAAATGTGACTTTCAGTTCCTTGTCGTCCCAGGGGACCTGGATCGTGGGGGCAAAGTGCAGGAACTGGTGGTCGCGCACCATCTCGACGGACACGAGGAACCCGCCCCGATGGGCCTCGGTCACCGGGACCTCCACGAGGTCCGACCCCGGCGACAGCGCGGTCAACCGCCGGCCGTCCTGGTACACCTCGACCGTGATGGGCTGGTCCGCAAGCCCGGAATGGACGAGGAGTCGCGCGGTCTCGCCCACCCGGACCACGGCCCGCTCGACGAGCACCACGGCCGGCAGGGGAAGGTTCATGCGCGGTCCTGCGACCACGACCTCCTGGGACATCTCGTAGGGCGTGCCAAAGGCATCCACGGTCTGATAGCGCAGGCGGTAGGCCCCGGCAGGCAGGGCCGGGAGGGCCACCCGCGCGACCCCGTCCTGGCCGTGCTCGACCTCCCCGCGCGCGGCCTCGCGCCCGTCCTTCCAGCCGCGCATCACCGCGAACGCGTCGTACCTCGGGTCCCAGCGCGGCCGGAGCCGGTCGCCCGCGGTCTGGAAGGTCCCGGGCGGAGGCTCGGGCAGCGGCTGGTCCGCGGGCAGCAGGGCCTCCTGTGGCCCCTTCAAGGCCACGAGCCGCCACGTCCCCTTGCCCGGGGCGGGCCTGCCGTTTAGGTCCGTGCGCAGGACCTGGACCTCGCTTCGTTGACCTTCCCGCAAGAATCCCACCTCCAGCGCGAGCCGGGCCTCCACGGCCACGAACCCCACGCGGAATGCCTTGGTCGCGGTGCGCGTCTCCCCGCCCTCGTCCGTCACGTCCACCTCGACCCGGTACCGGTAGGTCAGGTCTTTCGCGTCCCTGGACAGCCGCTCATCCGCCTCGGGCGTGAAGCGCACCTCGAAGCGCCCCGCCTCGTCGAGCGTCGCCGCCCCGGTCGCCACGGTCTGGGCTTGGGCCGCGGGCCTCGGGGCCCACCACCCCCACCACTCCCACCACCACGGGAACACGGGCTCGCGGCTCACGCGGAACGCCACCCGGCCGCTCGTCACCGGCAGCCCGAAGTAGTAGCGGGCCTCGCCGCGCAGGACTGCGGGGTGGTTCAGGCGCAGGGGCTCCGGCGGGTCCAGGACTTCAACCTCGAAGGTCGGGCGCTTGTACTCCTCGACCCGGATCGCGGCGTACCCGGTCGGCTCCGTTCGCACGACCCACTGCCCCAACAGCCGCCCCGCCGGGATCGCGAACTCCCCGGACGCGGTGCCGTAGCGGTTGGTCGTGAGTGTCTTCGTCTCGACCACCTGCCCGTTCGCGTCCACGAGGGAGACTTTCACCTCGCGGTCCGGCACGGTCTCGTAGCGCGTGCGCTCCGGGTTGCCCTCGAAGGCCACCACCTTGAACTTCACGGCCTGGAGCGGGCGATACACGCTGCGGTCCGTGTAGATCAGGGTCCCCACGGCCGGCCCGGGCTTCCCGGTCCGGTAGAAGTAGAGGTACTGGGGGTCTATCGCGACATCGTTCCCCAGGGTGGCCACGACGAAGTGGTAGCGGTCGTCGGCCCGGCGGTCGAAAATCGCCTCCCCGTCCCGTCCCGACACCTTCTCCTCGACCACCTTGTGCCCGGTGTTCCAGTCGTAGCGATACAAAAAGACGCGGGCGCCCTGGATGGGCTTCCCGGTGGAACCGGAGCGCACCCGCACCTCGGCGCGGTCGGCCTCCTGGCGCGTGATCAGGACGAGGTCCCCGACCATGACCGGGGTCGCCTGCATCACGTTGTCGGAGCGCCCGAACTCCGGGCGGGCCGAGGCCACGACCACGTACAGCCCTGGCCTCGTCATGGGCGGGGTCGTCCATGCCTGGTGCTGGCGGAAGTCTTGCGTCTCCTCGAGGTCCAGGGACCACTCGTGCGCGGGCTGCGCCCCCCGCATCAGGCGCGACACGTCGTCGTGGTCGGGGAGCAGGGAATAGTCCTTCGAGTGCTCCAGGTGGCGGAAGAGGTCCAGCGCATACGCGCGGAAGTGCAGGCGGCGCAGGTTCTTGTACCGGACGCCGATGGAGCGCTTGCCGGGCGCGTCCGACGCCATGGCCTCGAGCGAAAACTCCGGGGCCTCGATGGCCTTCTCGATGCTCAGGCAGCGCTGCCCCCCGGGCGTGTCCGGCGAGGCTTCACGGCACTTGCGCGCGACCTCGTGCGCCCGCACCAGGGCATCCGGCGCGTCGTCCATCTCGACGAAGGTGGCGAGGTCCGCCATGCCCATGGCCCACCAGGGCCGCCCTTCCATCGCGGGCAGGCGCCGCTCGAGGTCCTCGCGGATGCGGGCGCGGTCTGCCGTCTCCGTGAACGCGTCGTGCAGGTGGCGAAGGCGCTGGAGGCGGGCCTCGAACGCGGCCTCGGCCTCGCCGCGGGCCCGGTGCCAGGCCTCGAGGTCCCCCAGCACCGCGACCATCACTTCGATGGGATGTTGCCCGAGGTCCAGGTCGCCCTGGACCAGGGCGCCGTCCGCGAGCATCGCCCCGAGGTCCAACCGCCACGTCTCCGCGGACTGGGCCGCGCTCCAGTAGCCCGAGTTCGCGAGCATCTCCGCGAACAGGTACGTGACCGCGTCGCGCAGGGTCGGGCGGATGCCCTCGGGGTAGTCGTTGGGTTCCAAAAACTCGGTCAGGGCCCGCACCGGCACGTCCCCGAGCGATTCCCGCAGGGCGAAGACCCGGGCGAACGCGGCGCGCGCCTCCTCGTGGACCTGGTCGAAGGTCCAGGCCGTGAGGTCCACCACGTCGCGCGTGACGACCCGCTCGCGCTTGCGGATTTCCCAGCCGTAGATGTCGGAGTACGTGCGCAGCGCGTGGGCGTAGTACAGGTCCAACACGGCCCGGGCCAAAGCGTCGTCCGGCCAGGCCGTCTCGCGCAAGAACCGCACCGCGGTCTCGTAGCCGTGGAGGGCCATACGCAACTGGGTCAGGCGGACCAGGCTTCTCGTGGCCTCCTCCGGGTCCTTGCGCATCCGCTCGAGCCGCGCCTCGACCCACCTGGCCGCCTCCTCGAACTTCTGCTCCGAGACGAGCCGGTCAAAGTCCTTCCAGGCCTTGCCGGGCTTGCCGGACCAGGGGCTCGAGACCGGCTCGACCGCGACGGGCCTTGCGTCCGCCTCTTCGGGCAAGCAGGCGGGCCCCCCCAGGCGCGACAGGGCCAGGCCGGCCCCGCACAACAGTCCCAGAAACGCCTTGCGAGACATGGTCACCCCCGTTTCGAGAGAGCGGTTGAGGTCATTGGACGGTGGCCGGGCGAAAAGGATCGATGGAGCACGCCCAGGGTCGTGGCTGCCTGGTGGCGGCCCAGGCGTCCAGATGTTTCAATTCACGCCCCCGCACCGGGTGGCGATCCTATCTTGGAGCGGTACTCTGCCACGGCGCGGTTTGCGTTTCAATCCGCGCCCCCGCCCGGGGGGCGCCCCTACGCTGAACAAGGAGGTAACGGGATGGAAGTTCCTATCGGCGGCGGCAATTCGCTCGTGCGACGCGGGATTGCGGGGCATGGTTGGATTTCGGACTTTGGGGAAGCCGTTTCGCGGCGGTTTGGCGCCCGCAGGCGCCCCTGGAGTGCGGTGGCTTGACACCGCCTTCCCCGAACAAGGCGCCGACGACCCGGCGCACTTGGAAGGCTCACTTCGCTCGCCCGGGCCGCCTGTACCTCCTTACGTCGCGGGTTGCTCTCGTGAAAAAAAAGACTGACTTGACACGCCCCCGACCCCTGGGGAGAATCGGCTCCGAGGTGCGTTTCTGTGGGGATGAAAGTTCTTATAGGCCTTGAATCGGACGTGGAGAAGACGTGCCCGACCTGATCCTCTTCGATGCAGTGGAGGACCTGTATCGGAAGGTCCGCGCGGAAGGGATGACCACGTCCACGAAGCGCCTCGATGTCCTCGCACGATACTGCGTGCAGGAACTGGGACATCGGGGGCTCGGCGGGGCAGTGATCGAGCCGCAACTGCCCGGTTTCGCTCGCGCCAAGAACTGGGACGTGGCGTGGTTTCATCGTGAGAAGGTCCGACTGGCCATCTCCCTGAAGTCGCTCCTAACCAATCTCGGCGGCACCGTTCCCAACCGGGTAGATGACCTGATGGGTGAGGCGACGAACCTCCAGATGTACTCGCCGGAAGTCGTGATCGGATACTTCATGGTCTTCGACGTGGAGGAAGATCGAGCCACGACCAGACATGGTTGTACCTGGTGTGAACTGCTCGAGCAGCGCCTGGCGGCGTTGTCTGGACGAAGGCCGCCTCACTGGACACCCGGGACGGTCGAGGCCGCCGTCCTGATCCGCGTGGATTTCAGTGCCGGTCCGCTCCTCTTGAGCCCCGAGGGCGCGGCTTCCGTCTTTTTCGATACGCTGGTCGAGCAGGTTCTCAACCGGAATCCCGACCTTCACAGGGGGCGCAACGCGGGATGACGATGCGTGCTTCCGAAAACGACCCCCTCCTCGACATGGCTCGAAGGGTCCTGGGCGAGGTCTGGTCGAGGGACCTTTCCGATCAGGCCGTCATTCCCGCTTTGGCCAAGGATCCGGTCGCGATGAAACGAATCGCCTCCGTCGTGGCGGAGATCGGCACCCGCCACCGCCTCGTCCGGGCGGATGCGCGGTCGCTGGTCGGGGTCGAGGACGGAAGCGTGCACCTCGTGGTCACCTCGCCTCCGTACTGGACCCTAAAGGAGTATCGCCACACGGACGGACAACTCGGCGACATCGAGGACTACGAGACATTCCTGGTCGAACTCGATCGGGTCTGGTCCGAGTGTTTCCGGGTCCTGGCTCCCGGCGGGAGACTGATCATCGTCGTCGGGGACGTGTGCCGGTCGCGCAAGGCGCACGGGCGCCACGAGGTCGTGCCCCTGCACGCGTCCATCGTCGAGCACTGCCGTCGAATCGGGTTCGCCAACCTGGCGCCGATCATCTGGCACAAGATCGCCAACGCCCGGTACGAGGTGGAGAACGGCGGAGGCGGGTTCCTGGGAAAACCCTATGAGCCCAATGCCGTGATCAAGAACGACATCGAGTTCATCCTCATGCAGCGCAAGCCTGGCGGTTATCGCCGCCCCACCCTGGGGATGCGCATTCTGTCCATCATCCCGGAGGCCGACCACCGTGAATGGTTCAAGCAGGTATGGTCTCTTCCGGGCGCTTCCACGCGAGATCACCCGGCACCGTTCCCGGTCACGTTGGCCGAGCGCCTCATCCGCATGTTCTCGTTCGTGGGGGATGTCGTTCTGGATCCCTTCCTGGGCACGGGGAGCACGTCGGTCGCGGCGGCACGCTCCGGTCGAAACAGCATCGGATTCGAGGTCGATCCCCACTACTTCGCGATGGCGAGAACGAATCTCGGCGCCCTGGCCTCGAACATGCTCGCGTCCGTATCGGTCACGACCGAGGAGTCGAGTGACCTGCCCCCTTTGCGGGTGGCCGCATCGGGTCCCCGGTGACCGCCAACCTCCCTTGGACAGAGACCAGGCGGTCCAGGCAAGAGCAAACCGCGTTGTTAGCAAGTCCGCTCCGGAGGCTCGCGAGCGATGGGGGTTGGAACTTTTGGACCCCGGGAAGAGACGGTCTGAAGCGGTCCAAGGAGCGGTCAGACCGTCGGAAGGCGGATTTTCACCCCAACGCTTTTTGGTAAAATAGTTTGCGATGTTTGAGGACGCCACACCGGTACGCTCCACAAGTCGTCGCGCCGGCACGCCCCGCACCTCGCTGCAGACTTCTTTGCATCGCACTCGCAATCATCGGGTTTGCCCCCGACCCCCGAGTCACCGGTGCGGATTCCTTCGACGTGCACGTGGACGTTGATGTGGACGTGGACGACCTGCAACAACCGGAGTTTTTCGTCAACGTCCACGTCCACGATCACGTGCACGGGGAACGAGGGTCTCGCCCTTTCCGCGAACATCGCGGTTTCCTCCGAGTCGCAAGAAATCTTGACACTCGGGGAGTCCCTCGGCATGGGCTGCCGGAGCCTCCTGGAGGAAAGACCGGGCGACGATCCCCCTCGCCTGCGAATGGACGATTTGGCGATAGTCCGCGGACAGCTTGAGCGCCACGACCGCGACGGGTCGTCTGGTTGAGGGGGCTCCTCGGAGGACGTGCAGGCCCCTTCGGGGCGTAGGGATCGGTCTGCGATCTTCGACCCTTCCGCGAGGAGGTCCTACCTATCCGGGAAAGCGTGGCGGGTAGATCACGCCTCTACGCGGGAGGCGACAGTCGCGCATCACATCCCCTCGTCCCCGTGTTCCTGTCCAGAGATGACGCGGGAGTACTCGCTGACCCACCAGGACTCACGCCCGTGCTGCCGCCGAGTTCTGCGTCGCCACCGTCGCTCCGCTCTTTCTTCCTCCCGTTGCTCTCGGCGCCAGTCAGCCTCCTCGTAGGGTACGCCGTTTTCGTAGGCCAACGCGTTCCGTTTCATGAACGTCAGGACATCTTGCATGTCCCCGCCATCCCATCGCGCGGGCCAAGAGCCCCGCCCAGGTCGCAGCCACGGCGATGATACCACTGATGACGCCGATCCGCTTCCAGCGGCGCTCGCCAGCGCTCGTCTGGTGGCGGCGAAGCACCCTCGCGCTGAAAGGCACCCATCGTGGTGCAGGATAACCTGGATGACCTCGGCGCGCCGGGGCTTGGTAGAGAGCAGCCCAATCAGGGATAGGTCGGTTGCGAGGGCGGGGCCGCTAACGGGCAAACGCGTCGCGGCGAGCGTGGAAGGGGGAGAGGCTCCGCCTGCGCAGCGGCGAAAAGCGGGGCCGCCGACGAGCCACGACGAGGCACCGGGGCTACAAGGCCCCATGGCGGGAGCCCAAGGTGCTGACCATTTACCCGCTGGACGAGCACGTTCGCCGTGACCGACGCGAGCTCCCCCTGCACGACGGCACGATGAAGGACGCGGACGCCGTCTTCGCGCTCATCGTCGGCCACCTGCGGCTGCTCGGTGCCGCGGATGCCGCCCAGCTCGTGCTCCTCGGAGACGGCGCACGCTGGATCTGGGAGCGCATCGACAAGCTGGTCGCGGCAGTCGGCATTCCACGCGAGCGGTTCGTCGCGGTGGTGGACTACTACCACGCGGTCGAGCACCTCCAGAAGGTGGCCGACCTGCGCGCGAACTGGTCTGCCGCCAAGCGCAAGGGATGGATGGCGCGCACAAAGAAGCTCCTGCGTTCGGGTCGCATCGAGGAGGTCAACGATGCCATCGAACAACTCCGCGTCGGGCGCCGCGCGAAGGCAATGGAGACCGAACGCAACTACTTCGCACGCAACCGCGACCGGATGCGCTATCACGACATCGAGCGCCGCGGCATCCCCATCGGCTCCGGCGCCGTCGAAAGCGCTGTCCGCCGCATCGTCAACCTCCGTCTCAAGTCCAACGCCACCAACTGGCTCGAACACAACGCCGAAGCCATGTTGCAGCTCCGCACCTTGCTCAAGGCCGGACGATGGAATGAAACCGCACGTCACGTCTTCGACACCCCGCTCAGGAGGGCCGCATGACTGCCCACACTGGGGGGCCGACTTGTTGGGACTGCGCCCATCTCCTCCCGCGGGGCGCCAGAGAGGACATCGGGCCTTGGAACGCAGGTTTCGAAAATCCGCTTCATCGAGGACCTCCCTCACACCCCTTCATCGAGGCCCCTACTGTGGACGACGCACCAACTTGCCCACGAGGATGACGCCGACATAACGCCTCTTTTCCGGTTCCCCCCACGCCTGGGCCGTCGCTCTGACGGCCTCTTCGCTCCCCTCGTGCCACGCAAGCAGGTGGTGCTCGCCCATGAACTCGTTGCGGTAGGCATCGACCACTTGTTCAAATGAAATCGGGTCTGTCCGACTTGGCAAACGATAGGGAAGAAAGCAAAGGGCCAACCCGTAATCCGAACAGTATGTTGGAGCCATCCTCCGGAGCTGCTGCTCGGCTTCCGCCAATCTTGACCGGACCTGGTCAGGCAAATTGCCTTTCTTGTCTGGTGCAACGGCCCAAGATACTTTTGCTTCTACATCTACACGCACTTTCGGGTTTAGATGGAGCCACAGATCGCATTCACCTCGCGGTTTCTCCTTCTGCCCTGGTTTCCTTCGACGCTTGATCGAGAACCCCATCTCGGCGCCACCCTTGTCCAGCCGATGGGCGGCGGCAAAGAGACAGGCAAGGTGCTGCCTCTCGTTCGCCCAGTACCCGATGTAGCCGGTTTTCTTTTCGTAGGCGGAGAGCAACTCGGCCCAGGCTTCCAGCAGTTTTCCCCAGTCCTCCCGGAACCGAAACGCCTTACCGACATGAAAGCTCCGTTGCGCGCCCATTGGACCCTCCTTGCTGAGGTGGACCCCATCGTTTGCACAACGACGGGGTCGATCGAAGCGAGACCTCCCCCTCACCAACAACCTCAATTTACTACCCCTGCCTGAGCGAGTCAAGAGCGTGTGACCGGTGGCGGCGGGCTGTCGGAAGTGTAGGAAACCCGAAGGGTTTTCTAAGCTCCTGTCGGCAAGCCGCAGGCTTGTCGCCAGGGACGTCACTTTCGACAGCATTCCGTGGCCGTCCATTTTCACGCCGCCCATCTCCCGAGGAAGACCTCCTTCGGCGTCCGGTAGTCGAGCCCCTGATGGGGCCGCTCCTCGTTGAAGAACCTCATGTATTATCCGATCCCGGTCTGCGCCTCCGCGACCGTCGAGTACGCCTTCAGGTACACCTCCTCGTACTTCAGGCTGCGCCAGAGCCGTTCCACGAACACGTTGTCCAGGCACCGGCCCTTCCCATCCATGCTGATCCGCACGTCGGCAGCGAGCAACAGCCCCGTGAACGCCTCGCTCGTGAACTGCGACCCCTGGTCGCTGTTGAAGACCTCCGGCCGTCCACGCGCCAACGCCAACTCCAGCGCGTCCACGCAGAACTCCGCGTCCAGCGTGTTCGACAGCCGCCACGACAACACGTACCGGCTCGCCCAGTCCATGATCGCCACCAGGTACAGGAAGCCACGCGACATCGGGATGTACGTGATGTCCGTGGCCCAGACCTGGTTGGCCCGCGTGATCGACAACCCTCGGAGAAGGTACGGGTACACCTTGTGACCCTCCCCCGCCATGCTCGTCCTCGGGCGCGGGTAGATGGCCGACAAGCCCATTGCCTGCATCAGATGCTTCACCCGCTTCCGGTTGACCAGGTGGCCCTTCCGTTCCAGTGCCACTACCATCCGCCGCGTTCCGTGGAATGGCGTCGCGAGGTACCGCCGGTCGCTGAGCCCCATCAACTCCAAGTCCTCCGCGCTCGCCCCCACCGGCTCGTAGTATAGAGACCGGCGGCTCACCCCGACCAACTCGCACTGCCGCGTCAGGCTCAACTCCGGATGCCCTCGATCCACAAGGTCCAATCGCTGCGGACGGCTCAACGACTGGACCCGCGGGACAAAAAAAGGAGAGTGTTCCACGAGACCGGCCAGCGGGTGGGCGGGTTCGTCGTCGCAAGTCTACGAAATAGAAGCAGTTAGCAGGATTCTGGTGGCACGAACTTGGCCTTCTCGCGCGATCGGTGCGAACACCACCACCGATGGGCGTGAAGGTAGCCAGGTCGGTGCCGCTGCGGGTTGAAGTCCCGTTGGAGACCGAAGTACTGACCCTTCACCGGGACTTGGTGACGGGCGCGTCGTTCGAGACCGGTCGGGGATGGATGGTGGACCTGGACGTACGCGGTCGGGATCGGCGGAAGGAGCTTGGGCTGGAGCGCGGAACTCGGGTGTACTGGGAGAACGTGCGGACGGTGGAAGTCCAAGAGTTGAGCAGCTTCCTGATGCCGATCCGGTATCGAGTGACGTTCGGCGACGGGGCGTAGCGTGACTGGTCGGGCTAGCGACATCGGTTCGGGGTGGAGGAGAGGCTTGGGGGATTGGACCTTCGTCGGGGTGTGACGACGGTGACGCTGCGAGCGGCGGTGCTGCTGGCAGTGCTCGGGTGCGTGGGGCTGCGGTCGGTGTCGTGGTTACTCAAGGACTCTTCCACGAGGAAGACGCGCGCAAACGGGTCGAGGCCCTTGCCGACACCGTGACGGTCCACTACAGCCCCAATGACCCATCCGAATGCTACCTGTTCAGGGACTCGTGGCTGTGGCCGGTCCTCGCCACGACCATCGGCCTCCTGACCAGCCTAGGCGGCGTGTTGTGGCTGTTGGGTTCGAGAGCGGGTGAATGATCTCAGACGAAGACCGGGCGAATCCTGCGAAGGACGTAGTGACGGTGTCGTTGGGGCCCAGAGATGCCGAGTGCCGCTACTTTCAGCGGTGGCCTTGGGTAGCTCCGGTTCGTACCAGCTCCGCAGTCCTTGTGCGCTTGGGTGAACAATGCAACCAGGACTGTTTGATGTGCCCCAATCCGCGGGTTGGGGGCCGCTTCAGCCTGCCAACAGACGAGGCTCTTCAAAGGATTCGGAGAGTGGTCTCGGCGGGATTTCGCCGAGTGGTGCTGACAGGCGGAGAGCCAACCGTTCACCCAGGGTTTCGCAGCGTGTTGCAGACCATGGTGGACCTCGGGGTCTGCTGGGACGTCATCACGAACGGAGGGGCGTTCTCTCGAATGAGCCTGGCGAGGGAGGCGAGGGCAGCGGGATTGCGCCGGGCCATCGTCTCCCTTCATTCTCACAGGGCCGAAGTGGCCGCGGAGATCACGGGGACGCGGACGCGCACGCATTTCCGGCATCTTCAGGCAATTCACAGGCTTCTCGACGCCGGAGTGCAGGTGATCGTCAGTCACGTGCTCCTGCCGCAGAACCACGAACTCTTGAGGGGCTTCATCAGGTTTTGCGCGCCCGAGTTCGGTCCGTCAGTGCAAGTGAAGCTGAGCTTACCGTTGTTTGACCTCAACGGACGCGATTCCGCCCGCTTCCGCCATCGCTACGCTGAGTACACCGACGCGATCGAACATGCGCGGCAAGAGGCTGTCCGGACAAGGGTCCCGCTGTTGTTTGAGTCCATCCCGAACTGCATCCACGGCGAGGCGATGGTCGCAAACGCAGGTCGGAGCACGCTTGGCATCACCCACAATCTCGACGACCGCGAAGGTCGGCGAGTCCTTTCGGTAGCCGCTATTGAGGCACACACGTCCGTCTATGCTGAGCCGTGTCTGAGATGCCTCGCTTTCCGCCCCACCCCATGTCCAGAGGCGATGGCCGAGCGGTTAGTCGCGAGCGACTGAACGGCCTGGTCGCGGGCCCATAAGAAACCCATAAGAACGTTCATGGCGTAATTTTCAACGCCTCCACATCGTGCCCGGCCGGGTTGGACTGGAGCCAGGCCAGGGCCTCGGGGACCGTCCATCCCTCGTAGAGGACCGCGTGCACTGCGCGCACGATGTGGAGGTCCAGGCCGAGGGCCACGGCCTGCCGGTACACGGCAGCAGTGGTGGGCACGCCCTCCGCCACGTTCGTCATGTCCGCCCGGATGCGCTCGGGCGTCTCGCCTGCGGCCAAACGCTCGCCGAAGCGGTGATTCCTGGACAGACGCGACGCGCAGGTGGCCACGAGGTCGCCCAGGCCCGCAAGCCCCAAGAAGGTGCGGACATCCGCGCCGAGTGCCACCCCGAAGCGGGCCATCTCCCCGAGTCCGCGCGTCAAGAGCAGGGCCTTGGCGTTGTCGCCCATCCCGAGCGCGTCCACGGCCCCTGCGGCGAGGGCGATGATGTTCTTGAACGAGCCGCCGATCTCGACGCCGATGACGTCGCGGCCTGCGTATGTTCGAAGGCGCGAGCCATTGAACAAAGCCTGAATCGTCCTGACGACCTCGTCGTACCGGGACGCGATGACGGCCCCGGCCGGCTTGCCGGCCATGATCTCGCCCGACAGGTTCGGGCCGGACAGCACGCCGATCTTGCGGGCACATGTCTCCTCCCGCAGGATCTCGGACATGCGCCGGAAGGTCGCGACCTCGATCCCCTTGGTCGCGTGCACGAGGACCTGGTCGCCCTCGAGGACCTCCCCCACGGCGCGCGCCACGCCTCGGAAGTACTCGGAAGGGACCACGATCAGCACGACCGGGGCGCGCGGCACGAGCCCCCGGAGGTCGGTCGTGGCACGCAGTCCCCTGGGCAATCGGAAGCCGGGGAGGTAGAGGTCGTTGACGTGGCGACGGTTGATCCTCCGGGCGAGGTCTTCCTCGCGGACCCACAGCACGACCTTGCGGCCTACCTCCGCGAGCAGGGATGCAAGCGTGGTGCCGAACGCGCCCCCGCCGATCACCGCGATGTCGAGGTCCCTCTTCACTGCCATCGGTTTCCCCGAATTGCCGCGTGCCTCGCGAGCCGGTTTCCGTAGTAGAGGAGCAGGTTGCGGTCCTCGTGGAACAGGCGGTCGCCGCGCCGGACCATGGCCGGACGCCGATGGTACGCGCCGAGGTGGGCCAGGGCCTCGGCCAGGACCGCGAGCGAATCCCCGCGCGCAAGCGTCTCGTCCAGTCGGAGGCACCCTTTGGCCTCGAGCGCCCGGACGCGGGCCAGCGTGTCCTCGAGACGCGCATAGACCTCCGTGAGCGGGAAGGACGGCTGCGCGCCGCCCGTGCGCAATAGCCGGTAGAGGTCCATGCCGGGGTTGCGCTCGCGCAAAAGCCGGAAGACCACGTCGCACGCGAGGTTCACCGACTTCAACACCGTGTTGCGATGGAACGACTCGACCACGGCGGCCGCGAGTTCCCTCGTGTATTCTTCGTCCCGCTGCGAATCGAAACCGGGCTGGCCACCCGAGAGCACGTACCTCGTGCGGTCCACGGGCCGCCCCCGCGGGTCGAGCGAGTGGCCGTGCCCGTCCACCTCGTTGCCGAACACGTCGAGGGGGGTGCCGACCACGATGTGGACCGTGGAGTGCAAGGCGAACAACCTGTTCACGAAATCCAGGAGCCGGCGCGGCCGCGAGAACTCGTCGTCCTCGATGATGTAGCGGCTTCGGCCCGTCTCCTTCAGGTGGTCCTCGATTAAACTCTCGGCCTCCAGCACCAGTTGATAGTTGATGGTGACCGGGACGACGAAGACGTCCGGCCGGGGCCGTCGGGCCAAAAGGTTGTGGATGTAAGCGTTCAGCGCCATCCCGAGCAGTCCCGTTTCCAGCCGGCTCTCGACCGCGCCGCTGCGGCTGCGCGAGCCGCCCGGGAAAAACAGGTTGTGATAACCCGCCTCCATGGTGCAACCGGCGTAGGTCTTGAGCACCTCCTGGTACACGGGCGCGGTCCTGCGGCGGTCCACCTTGTAGGCTCCGAGATGGCGCAGGAAGAACCCTATGACCTTGTTCGAGAACAGATTCAGCCCGGCGCCGTACAGGAATGGCGGCAGGCCCATGCGGAAGATGGCGTAGCCCATGAGGACGCTGTCGAGGTTGCTTGCATGGGTGGGCACCATCACGATGGTCCCGATGCGGGCGAGGGCCTTCAGGCGCTCCACCTCGCCGAGGATGTGGACCTGGTCGTCGAGGCGCGCCCCGCCGGGGAGGGAGCCCAGGAGCCTCATGGGGCTCATGGTGTTGAGCAGCACATCGAGGGCCGGAGGGACGACCTTGGTGGCGAGCAGGTACACGGTCGGGTCGAAGCGGCCGCTCACCTCTCGCGTGAAGGCCCAGACCACCTCGCGCAGGATCTCGCGCTGGCGCTCCGGGTCGGCCCGGACCGCCTGGGCGTGGATGGCGTCGTAGAAGGCCGCGTCCGCGGGCGAGGCGGCCGGGTCCGTCTCGAGGCGGCGGCGCTCCTCGTACAGCGTGTCGAAAAGCGCGCGCTCAATCGAGGCCGGGTCGCGGCCCAGGCGCTCCATCACGCGACTGACCACCTCGACCTCGACGCGTTCCCTGTCCTCGGGCCTCACGCCAACCCCGCCCCACGTCACCCGCAGCATGGCAAGTTGACCGCATCCCGGGGGTCGCCGTCAACGAGGTCTGGGGGGCTCCTCTCGACTGGCCGCGGGGTCGTGAATGCTTACTTGGAAAACGTCTTACCTTGCAGTCCGCGAGGGAGAAGGCTCGATGTGTCCGACTTCTGGCCTCGCGCTTCGGGCTGGTCCACGACGGCAACGGGTGCCGTGAGTCGTTCGGACTGGCGGTCCAGCCCGCGGTCCAGTCGTGGCTCCCGATGGCGCCGACGAACGTGGCCGAGGCATCAAAGAACCCGCCCGCGGGCGGGGTCGCGGCGCCGGTCAGGGCGGGCGAGCCGGCCTTGGGCTTGAACTTCGGTGCGCCCAGGTCCAGGGGGGCTTCCAGCATCGGGTCGGTGTGCCGGTTCGAGTGGGCCGGGTCCAGCACCTCCGCGGCCACATCGAAGCCCGCCTGGTCGCTCTTGCCCAGGGCCGCGGCATCCCCGTTGGCGATATCGTGGAAGATCGAGTTCTTCACGAACAGGTGGCCCTGCTCCATCTGGGTCCTAGTCGCGGCGTCGTTGACCTGGATGCCGAGGTCGCAGAAGTGGGCCATGACCGCGTTGAAGATGTGGCCGGCCGTTTTGCGACGGAACATCGCGATGCTCTGCTTCTTGCCCGCGGTGCCCGGGTCCGCGTTGGAGCCGGCGAACGTCTGGGGCGTCGAGGCGGAGGTCGAGCCGCGCTCCGTGGACGCGGTGGTCAAGCGCCTGAGGGCGAAACTGGGCGAGGCGGGCCTCTACATCGAGACGGTCTTCGGGGTCGGATACCGCTTCTCGGACAGTCCGTGACCCTGTGAGGTTTCCCACGACGGCCCGCCCGGATGGGCGTTCGGGGATGTCGAGGCAACCGGCATCTCTTGACCGGAAGGAGGACGGCGGTTAGTGTTTCGTCATGGAAAGCCCGAACGGCGGGGAAGACTGGCGAGCCGATCAGGTGCTGGGCGAGGCCCTGCGCCGGATCATCGAGAGGTTCAGGCCACTACGGGTCTATCTGTTCGGCAGTCGCGCCTGGGGAAGGGTGCGGCGCGACTCCGATTACGACCTTCTCGTGGTGGTGGACGACAGCGCGGACGAGCGACGACTGGCCGGCGAGATGACGATGGCACTTTGGGGCCTGCCCGCCGCCTTCGACATCCTCGTCCGGACGCGCTCGTGGTGGGAGGAATGGAGCGACACTCCATGCAGCCTGGAGGAGCAAATCGCAGAGGAAGGGGTGGTCCTTTATGACGCTGCTTGAGAAGCGCGCTGCGCTTGCGCGAGCCTGGCTCGAGAAGGCCCAGGGTGACATCGAGACGGCGCGGGCCGGGCTGGAGAACCCGCGAATTCCCTCATGGGTCGTCGGATTTCATCGTCGGGCGGATCGCCACAGGCGCGCGTGGGCAGGGCTTTAGAGATAGTGCCCCCCGGTGCCAGCTTGCTCCCGTGGACATCGCCGTCTGGATTCGCCATGATCCCGCGTCTTGGAGAGGGGGCCATGGCGCTCGATGTCCTGGTGGTCGGCGGGGGTCACGCGGGGGTCGAGGCCGCGCTCGCCGCGGCGCGGCTCGGGGCGTCCGTTGCGCTCGTGACCCTGCGGGCCGACGCGGTGGGCCGCATGTCCTGCAACCCCGCGGTCGGGGGCATCGGCAAGGGGCACCTGGTCCGGGAGGTGGACGCGCTGGGCGGCGAGATGGGCCGCAACGCGGACGCGACCGCCTTGCAGTTTCGTCGCCTCAACACGCGCAAAGGCCCGGCAGTCCGCGCGACGCGCGCCCAGTGCGACCGCAGGCGCTACGAGGCCCGCATCCAGCGCGTGCTCGCCGCGAGCCCGCGCCTCCAGGTCATCGAGGGCGAGGTCTCGTCCGTGCTGCATCGCGCGGGCCAGGCCGTGGGTGTGCGCCTCGCGGACGGGACCGAGATCGAGTCCAGGACCGTGGTCCTGACCACGGGCACCTTCCTCAACGGGCTTCTGCACTTCGGGGACGACACGGTCCCGGGCGGCCGCCTGGGCGAGCCCCCGTCGCGGGGCCTGTCGGACTCACTGCGCGGCCTGGGCTTCCCCGTGGGCCGGCTCAAGACCGGGACCCCGCCGCGCCTCCTTGCGGCCTCCCTCGACTACGACGAGATGACGCTCCAGCCCGACGACCCGACTGCGGGGCCCTTTTCGCTGTGGGGATGCGACGAATCCCTACCGCGCCTTCCGTGCTACATCACGCACACGAACGAGGAGACCCACGCAGTCATCCGGGCGAACCTCCATCGGGCGCCTCTGTTCACAGGCCGCATCCAGGGGCGGGGACCGCGCTATTGCCCCTCCATCGAGGACAAGGTCGTGCGCTTCGCCCACCACGACCGTCACCGCGTATTCATTGAGCCAGAAGGTCTTGATTCAGAAGAAGTGTATCCAAACGGGCTTTCGACGAGCCTCCCCCTGGATGTCCAGGTCGCGTATGTACGCACGATTCCCGGTCTTCGCAGGGCCGAAATCACGAGGCCAGGGTACGCGGTCGAGTACGACTTCGTGGACCCGCGCGAGGTGGGGCCGGACCTTCAGACCCGGCGCCTGCGGGGCCTGTACCTGGCCGGGCAGGTCCTGGGGACCACGGGCTACGAGGAGGCTGCGGCGCTCGGGTTGCTCGCGGGCGCGAACGCGGCCCTGCGCGCGCGGGGCGAGCCGCCCATGACGTTGACGCGCGCGGAGGCGTACCTCGGGGTCATGGTGGACGACCTGATCACGCGCGGGGTGACCGAGCCGTACCGGATGTTCACGTCGCGGGCCGAGTTCCGGTTGCACCTGCGCGAGGACAATGCCCACGAGCGGCTCGGGCCCCTGGCCGAGCGGGTCGGGCTGCTCGATGAGGCCCGGCGCGCGATCCTCGATGCCCGCCGCCAGAGGCTCGGGGAAGCGGAACATGTCTTGCGCCACGTCCGCGTGCGGCCAACCCACGCCCCCGCGCTGCCGGTCGAGGTCCCCCCCGAGGGGCAGACGCTCGAGAGCCTGCTCCGCAGGCCGGAGGTCTCTTTCTCGGACCTCATCCCCCTGGACGAAAGCGGTGCCCTCGCGGCCTTGACCCCGGACGAGCGAGAGGCCCTGACCGTGCGTGTGCGGTTCGAGGGTTACATCGAGCACGCCCGCCGGGAGGTCGAGCGTTTCCAGCGGTCCGAGCGGGTCCCCTTGCCGCCGGACCTCGACTACGACCGCATCCCAGGGCTGTCCCTGGAGGTCCGCGAACGCCTCTCTCGCCTGCGACCTGCCACGCTCGGCCTCGCCTCGCGCTTGGAGGGCGTGACCCCCGCGGCCCTCGCGGCCCTGATCCTCGCGGTGTCCGAACCAAGGCGCGCGGCGTGACTTTTGTCCGAGATTCGCGGCCCCGAAACCTTGCGATTTGGCGCGGTCGTGTCTGGTTGGCCTTGACTGTCTTGTTGCGGGGCGATAGAGGATGCGACTGGTCTCGAACGCGACGGAGGGAACCCCATGCGCAAGATCCGGCGGGAGGACGCGCTCGAATACCACAGCCGCTGGCGGCCTGGGAAACTCGAGGTCATCCCGAGCAAGCCCTGCGTGACCTCCTACGACCTCTCGATGGCGTACAGCCCTGGCGTGGCCGAGCCGTGCCTGGAGATCCAGAAGAACCCGGAGGACGCCTACCTCTACACGGGCAAGGGCAACCTCGTGGCCGTGGTCTCGAACGGGACCGCGGTGTTGGGGCTCGGGGACATCGGTGCGCTTGCCGGCAAGCCCGTCATGGAGGGCAAGGGGGTTTTGTTCAAGCGCTTCGCGGACGTGGATGTCTTTGATATCGAGGTGGATTCCCGCGACCCAGATGTGGTCATCCAGGTCGTCAAGGCCATCGCGCCCACCTTCGGCGGGATCAACCTCGAGGACATCAAGGCCCCGGAGTGCTTTTACATCGAGGAGAAACTCAAGGAAATTCTGGACATCCCGGTCTTCCACGACGACCAGCACGGCACGGCCATCATCTCGGCGGCCGGGCTCCTGAACGCCCTCGAGATCGTGGGCAAGGACATCTCCAAGGTCCGCATGGTCGTGTGCGGGGCCGGGGCCTCGGCCATCGCCTGCACCAACCATTTCATCTCGTTTGGTCTGAACCCCGAGAATGTCTTGATGGTGGACTCGAAAGGGGTCCTGTACGAGGGTCGCGAGGAGGGGATGAACCCGTACAAGGCGCGGTTCGTGCGCAAGACCTCGGCCCGGACCCTCGCGGACGCCATGGAGGGTGCGGACGTGTTCGTGGGCCTGTCTGTCAAGGGGATGGTCACCCCGAAGATGGTCCAGTCCATGGCCCGCGACCCGATCATCTTCGCGATGGCGAATCCGGACCCAGAGATCAGTTACGAGGAGGCCAAGGCCGCGAGGCCGGACATCATCATGGCTACTGGGCGGTCCGACTATCCGAACCAGGTGAACAACGTACTCGGGTTTCCCTTCATCTTCCGCGGCGCCCTGGACGTGCGCGCCCGCGCGATCAACGAGGAGATGAAGAAGGCCGCGACGAGGGCGCTTGCGGCCCTGGCGCGCGAGGAGGTCCCGGACCAGGTGGCCAAGGCGTACGGTGGCCAGCGCTTCCACTTCGGGCGCGACTACATCATCCCCAAGCCCTTCGATTACCGGGTCCTTCTGTGGGAGGCCCCGGCCGTGGCCCGCGCTGCCTGCGAGACCGGGGTGGCCCGCCGCCCCATCACGGACTGGGACGCCTACCGAGCGGAACTCGAGCGCCGCATCAACCCGTCCTCGACGGTGATGCGCAAGATCTTCACGGTCGCCAAGGAGGCCCCGTGCCGTATCGTCTTCCCCGAGGGCGACGACCCGCACGTGCTGCGCGCGGCCCAGCGCCTCCTCGACGACAAGGTGGCGACCCCGGTCCTGATCGGGAGGCCCGAGCGCATCGCACAAGTCCAGCGCGAGCAGCATCTCGACCTCAACGGCGCGGTCGTCCTGGACCCCATCGCCTCTCCGTATTTCGACCGTTACGTCCAGGCTTATTTCGAGAGGAGGCGCCGTCGCGGGGTGACCCTGTCCGTGGCGCGAATCCATATGCTCAATCCGGTCAAGTTCGCCCTGATGATGCTGCGCGAGGGCCACGCGGACGGGGTCGTGTCGGGCCGCACCATGCACTACGCCGAGAGCATGAGGCCCGCGCTCCAGATCATTGGGCCGGCCGAGGAGGGGGAGCCCGTCTTCGGCGTCTATTTGGTCCTGGTGAAGTCGGACATCCTCTTGTTCGCGGACACCACGGTCAACATCGAGCCGAGCGCGGAACAACTCGCCCGCATCGCGGTCAGTACGGCGCGGTTTGCCCGCACCCTGGGGCTTGAGCCGCGCGTGGCCATGCTGTCCTTCGCGAACTTCGGCTCCAGCCCCTCCCCCCAGACTGCAAAGGTGCGCCAGGCCACGAAACTCGCCAAGGAGATGATGCCCGGCCTGATGGTGGACGGCGAGATGCAGGTGGACGTCGCCACGGACCCCGACCTCGCGGCCGAGGTCTATCCTTTCTGCGAGCTGAAGGGGCCGGCCAACGTCTTCATCTTCCCGAGCCTCGAGGCCGGCAACATCGGCTACAAACTGCTCGCGCGTCTAGGCGGGGCCACCGTGATCGGCCCCATCGTGATCGGCCTCGCCCGTCCGGTCAACGTGCTCCAGCACGGGTCCGACGTGGACTCCATCGTGAACCTGGCCGCCTTCACCGCGTTCCAGGCTCGCCACCGGGAGGTGGAGTTATAGGTTCGGCGGGACCTGGTCTCGGGGCGGGGGTCGCCCCGCCGGGTAGATTCTCGGGCATGCCGGGCGGGACCTCGGTCCCGGGCGCGACCGCGGGCTGGGCGTACACCCCCTCCTCGGGGTAGTAAAAGCAAGGGACCAGGTAGCGTCCCCGCGGTCCACCGGGGGGGCATGGGTCCGGGGTGCGGGCCGCGCGCTCGTCAATCACGTGCATCTCGCGCCACAATCGCTCGAGGATCCCCTTCATCCGCTTGACCCACCATTCGTTGAACGAGCGGCCCTCGTAGACCTTGTGAGCATACCTCGGCGCGGGCTTGGTCGCCATGATAAACGCCGCGTCCATGGGGGTCAGGTCTTGGACTTCCTTGCCGAAGTAAGTCCGGGCCGCGGCCCGGATCCCGTAGACGTGCCGCCCGAACTCGATGCAGTTCAGGTACAGCTCCAGGATGCGCTCCTTGTCGACCTTGCGCTCCATCTCCCACACGATGATCGCCTCCTCGAGTTTGCGCGCGAGGGTCTTCTCGCGCGACAGGAAAAGGTTCTTGACCAGTTGCTGCGAGATCGTGCTCCCTCCGTACACGTACCACCCTTCGCTCAAGTTCAGTTTGATTGCTCGGTTGATGAGCCCGATGCGGAATCCCTTGTGCCGGAAGAAGGCCATGTCCTCCGTGGCCAGGGCTGCTTGCTGAACGACCACCGGGATGTCCTCGATGGGGACATACTCTTGCGTGCCGGGTCCTACGCGGATGGGCTTGTCGTAATCACTCTCGTGAATCTCTAAGATGAAATCGTCATTTTTCAGACGTTCGACACTCACAAGTTTGCCGAGTGTCTTCGCGCGGCACGCCTCCACGTCCGGTGTCACGGTGAGGCTCGATTTCTCGGGCCGCTGGAGGTCCGCGACCAGGCGCGCCTGCAAGGCCATCTCTCCCTCGAACCTGGCCCCGTCGAGGCGCGGGACCAGGACGCGCGGGATGGCCTGAAACACGGTGTCGCAGGGCTGACGCGGCAAGGAAAAGGCGATTTCGATCCGAGGCCTCCGGTTCAGACTTGCGACCTTTGCCTCGAGCGCGAAGGTGGCCCGCCCGACGCGGACGGGGTCCAGTTGAATCGCGACCGTCCCCTCGGCCACGTCCAGCGTGGCCTGAAGATTCGCCTCGAACCCGAGGTCCGTCACGGGGACCAGGCACACCTTGGTCCAGAAGTAGGCGAGCCCGCTGGCCGCGGCGTGTCCGGTCAAGGACCAGCGCGACTCGTCCTGGCGGGCGATGAGGGTCAAGTCCATGCGTGCCCCGGGCCACGGCAAAAGCCTCGAGTGCAGACCGGACAAGACCTCGACCCCGATCGGACCGGCGAGCGAGAGCCGGACCTCCTCTACCTTGCCGTGTTGGGCCAGGCTTGCTTGGGCCTCGAAGCGGCTAAATCCCAGTCGGCCTGCGGTCGCCTCTCCGTCCACGCGCAGCGCGACGAAGCCGGCCCGGTCCCGATTCAAAGCCGCATTCACGCCGCGCAGGCGAAGAGGGCTCACCCCGGAGAGTGCGGGGACCACGTGAGCCGAGGCATCCTGTACCGTGATGCTTCGGACCGAGGCGAACATGCTAGCCCTGCCCGAGCGCAGGAGGGTCAGGGCGTCGTCCGAGAGGGTCAGCCGGACCTGTCGAGCGAGGATGAGTCCCGCGTGGGTGGCGATGCGGCCCAGGAGGGGCAGTCCCCGAAACGAGGCGAGTTCCGGGACCTCCACTTCGTCGAGCCGCACCTCGGTTTGCTCACGGGAGGATGCGACGAGCAGTCCCCTCCCCCGCACGGAGACCGGGACGGGGAGTAGGGCCGTGGGCTCGAGCGGGGCTGCGGAGCGTACCTCGACCGTGAAGTCCGTAAGCGAACGGGCTTCGAGCGTGCCCGAGACGCGTGTGGACCCAGGGCCGAGGCCCGAGACCCTCGCGGACAGCCGGCCCACAAGGGCCCCTCCTTCCCGTGCGAGGACGAGCTCCGCTTCGTCCAGCCGGGCCGCGGGCTCGCCCCCCGGGTCGAGCGTCACCACGGCCTCGCCCGTCACGTGGACCTCCGGGACCATGGGGAGCGCATCCTGTTTCGCATCCTGTCGGCCCGCGCGGCGTGCGAGCTGGCGGCGCAGCCCCTTGACCAAGTCCACGACCTCGCTCGGTCTGCCCCGGTCCAGCACGAGGGTCGCGCGCACGCCGACGAGGTCCACGCGAGACGGTGCGCGCCGGCCCCACAGTGCGTCCCACAGCGAGAAGTCCACCTCGATGCGCTCGACGCCGAGCAGGGTGTAGCGCCCATCGCGGGACTGGAGTCGGACGTCCTCGATGATCAGGGCGTCGGAGAGGCCCGAAGAGAGGCGGCCAACCGCGACCTCGCGGCCCAAGGCCCTTGCGACCTCGACAACCCTCCGCTCGACCACGGCTTTGGCGGCCCTGGCGACGAGTGGCGGGCCCACGAGAAACAAAAGGAGCCCTGAGACGAACAGGGCCACGAAAAGAATCGCAGCGCGCCGTAGCCACAGCCTGCGAACAGCGCCCGGAGCGGGTTTGATGAGGATGGGTTCCATCGGGCTGCCCCGCCGTCCCACAGGACAGGCGGCGCGCAGTGTACCACGTCGGGTTTGACAACCAGAGACCGCGGACACACAATCGGGCGGTTTTTTTGGGGCCTTGTGGGCATGCAGGTGTCGGATACGCAGACGACCGCGGCCATGGTCATGGTCGCCTTCGTCTTGGTCCTCATGGCGTACGTGGCGGGCTCGGTCATTCTGTTTCGGCTTCGCCACCAGCATCTCCGTGTGCCCCAGGACCCTTCCCCGCGGGAGCATTCCTTCCTGCTCCACTACCTGTTTCGCCAGTGGTGGCATCACTGGGCAAGCCCCATCGTGGCCTTCCTAGTGCGCCACCGTTGGCACCCCGACGCCTTGACGTACCTCTCTTTGGTCTTCGCGGCCCTGTCCGCGGTCCTGTTTGCGACCGAGCAGACCGCCTACGCGGGGTTCGTCCTATTCTTGTCTGGTGCCTGCGACTCCCTGGACGGTCGCCTGGCCCGCGAGACCCAGAGGACCTCCGCCCGCGGGGCCTTCCTCGACTCCACGCTGGACCGGGCGGGTGAGATCCTCGTCTTTGTCGGGCTATGCGGGTACTTGCGCGACAGTCCCTTCTTGTACGCCGCCCTTTTGGGCCTGGGTGGCGCCGTCATGGTCAGCTACGCCCGCGCGAGGGGTCAGTCGCTCGGTGTGGACTTCAATCGCGGCTTCATGCAGCGGCCGGAGCGGGTCGTGTATCTAGCCACCGGGGCCATCCTGGACCCCCTCGTCCGCTGGCAAGTGGACCTCGGGTGGTTCGCGGACAAGGGCGGGTTCCTCGCCCTCATGGTCTCGTTCGTGGCCCTGTGGTCCGTTGTGACCGCCGGCTACCGGGTCGTGGCCATCGCCCGGCGTCTCTCCACGGGGTGAGGGCCTGGCGCACCAGGCGCGAACTTACTTGCAGTCCTTGGGCAATGCCTTCAGGTGCCTGCGAGCCTCTTTGACCTCTGGGGCCTTGGGGAACGAGTCCACCAGGTAGCGCAGCACGTCGCGGGCCTTGCCGCACTCGCCCCGTTTCATCAAACACTCGAAGATGCGTATGAGCGCGGCCCCCACCGGGGCGTCCTTGACGGTCCGGTAGCGGTCGTGGACGCGCTGGTACTCGCGGATGGCCTGGGGGAACATTCCGTCTCGGAAGTAGGCCTCGCCCATCCAGAACTGGGCCTCCGGCGCGCGGGCGTGATCGGGGGTCTGGTCCAGGATGCGCTGGAACAGCCCCCGCGCGGTGCGCGTGTCCCCCCGCTCCAGGGCGGCCTTGCCCGCCTTGAACCACGACTCCGGGTCATTGCCGACGCCGGGCGGCAGGCGGGCCACCACCATCCCAAGTTTCTCCTCCAGGGTCTTCTTGACCAATTCCATGTCCTCCTGGAGCCGCGAGAGGCGGTAGTTCATCTCCTCGTCCGTGCCCTTGAGGCGCGCCACCTCCCCCTTGACCCCCTCCACGTCCGCGCCCTGATTGGCCGTGGCCGCGCGCAGGGCCTCGGTGGCCTGCTCCAGGTCATGGTGAAGACGCCGCATCCGCTCCTGGTCGCGGCGCTGCTCATCCTCGAGTTCCGCGTTACGCTTCTCGAGGGCCGCCACGCGGTCCTCGAGCTCGCGGAACCGGGGGATCGTGACACAGGCCACGAGGCTCACGCAGAGGAGCGGGAAGGCGCGAAGGGGGGCGGGCATGAGGTGCAACGGGAATGGCCCCGGATCAGCCCCGGATCAGCGGAACTTCAGGTCCGCCCGGCGGTCGTTCTGCCAGCAAACCTCGTCCGAGCAGTTCTGGTTCGCCTTCTCCTCGCCGAACGAGGTCGTGGTCATGGTGCCGGTGAACCCAAGGTTGCTCAAAAACTTCTTGACCGCCTCGGCCCGGCGCGTACCCAGGGCGAGGTTGTACTCGTCCGAGCCGCGGGCGTCGCAGTTGCCCTCAATGACGATGCCCTGGCCACGCTGCTTCAAGCAATTGTAGTTTCGATTGAGCGTTTCGCGGGCGTCCGCGCGGATCGCGTACTCGTCAAAATCGAAGTACACAGGGTCCAGGCGGCACTCGATGGAGACACAGACCCCGTTCTCGCAGACCTTCCCAGGCGGGCAGGGACGGCTCGCATCGCACTCGCCGCGCGGGACGCAGGACCCCTGGACGCACTTCATGTTCTCGCCGCAGTCCGCGTCGGAGGCGCACTGGGCGCAGGTCCCCGTCTCGCGTCCAGGCATCTTCCAGCACTTGCCCTGCTTGCAATCGAGGTCGGACGTGCAGCAATCACCCGGGTTGCCCTGCGGCTTGATGCAGGTGTACTCGGGGCCGCAATACACGCACGGCCCCTTGGCCGCGCAGTGCTCCGTGCGGGCGCACTCGCGGCACAGCCCCATCACGCAGTACTCGTTGTGCTCCTTGCAGTGCTCGTCGGTCTCGCAGTTGGGATACTTCGGACCACACCCGGCGATGACGAGGAGGCCCACCCCCCACAGCCCCGACGCCAGCAACCTGCCGAACTTCATGAGACACCTCCTTGTTGACCGTTTCAACCCGACCTTCAAACCGCAACGAACGGGCTGTTTATAGAAGGGCGACAAGTCCTTGTCAAGCGAAATCGGCAACGGCCCAGACCTGGCCGGTATGTTTGCGGGCGGGGTCTCGGAGGGTTTTCCTGGGGTTTTCTGGGCCTTCAAGGCGCGTTTTTGGCGTGTTTTGGGCAGACTCCGACCAGGGGTCTTCCGAGAGGTGACCCGGCGGCGAGCCACCATGTCTGGCGTGGGGGGGAGGACCGCCCGCCGGTTCAGACGAAGGACCAAAAGATGCTCCGGGTCTAGAATCACCGCGGACAAGTCGTCGCGGATCAGGTCCACGATGGACCTCCAGGTTCGGCGTCGCCAGGACTCGGACTTCCC
>FWWL01002328.1_pt1 | contig 40058 bp, 26 predicted proteins | sample 2228331 | NCBI WGS metagenome assembly FWWL01 (sample SAMEA103939775, study PRJEB20133) | metagenome
GATACCCGAAGCGCAGCGAAGGGTACGGTCGCCCGGCGCGTAGCGCCCTACAGGGGCGGTTTTAACCGCTAGCCGAGACAAGGTAAGCAATTACGTCCTGACGTGTATAACGGACTGAACAATGTAGGACAGGCTTTAGCCTGTCCAGGCGCCAGCCTGAAGTCTGTCCAACAAAGCACGGCAGGCTTCAGCACGTCCAGGCAACAGACTGAAGTCTGTCCAACAAAGCATGGCGGCCTTTAGCCTGTCCAGATGACTGAAGTCTGCCAGCAAAGCACCATTCTCCTGGCAAGCCTTAAAAGGAGGTAACCCATGAAAACCCTGATCCGATTGTTCGCCCTCGTGGCGTTCGTGAGCGCCTTTTTCTCCCCCGTCCACGCCCTCGAACCCTCACTGTCCATCACCCCGGCCTGGGTAGTGGAAAACGTCGGGCAATTTCCGCCCGCGGTGCGTTTTATGGTCAAACAGGGCGCGCAAACCCTGTGGCTGCTTGATGATGGCCTGTGGCTTGTGGATGGCTCCTCCGCTTTGCGCTTCTCCTTCGACGGCGCAGCGACGCAGCCCCGCCTGAGCGGGCTGGAGCGCCGGCAGACCCGTGTCGCCTACTGGAACGAGCGCGGCTACTTCGAGACCGTGCCCCTATGGAGCGCCGTGCGTTACGAAGCCCTTTACGCAGGCGTGGATCTGGTGATTGACGGCGCTGGATGGCATTGGCTTGGTCAGCCCGCCGCCCTGCAGGCCGTCCAATTGCGGGTGGATGGCGGAGCCCCGTTGGCGGCGGATGGAGAGGTCCTGGTGCAGGGGGGCTGGCGGCGCGTGGCGCTGCCGCCCGTCACGGCTGGGGCGGTGAACGGAACAGCGCCAAACGCACGCTGGGCGCTGCTCGATGATGCCTTGCGCCTGGAGCTGACCGCGCCGCAGGTGCGGCCCTCACCCTCGGCATTGCCCGATCAACCCCAAACCCTGATCTACAGCACCTTTTTGGGCGGCGCGTCTGCCGAAGGGGTAGCGGATGCTGCGCTCGGCTCGGATGGCTCGCTCTACCTCGTCGGGGACACGGCATCCGCCAATTTCCCGACGCGACCTGGGAGCAGCTTCCAGGGCGGCACGGATGTCTTTGTGGCCCGTCTCAAGCCCGATGGCAGTGATTTGCTCTATGCGCTGCTCATCGGCGGCGCGGATTGGGACCTGGCGCGCGCCCTGGCCCTGGATGCGGCCGGGAATGCCTATGTGGTGGGCGAGACATACTCCATGGGCTTTCCAACCTCTGAGGGGGCTTTCTCCCGCGCTTTGCGGGGCGATGCGGATGCGTTTGCCCTGAAGCTCGATGCGGCGGGCAATGCCGTCTACGCCACGTTGCTGGGCGGCACGGACACGGAGCGCGCTTACGATGTCGCTGTGGACAGCGCCGGTTACGCTTACTTGGTCGGCGTGGCGAATTCCAGCGATTTTCCGGTCACCACGGGCGCTTTCGACACCTCTTTTAATGGGGATGATGACGGCTTTGTGGTGAAGCTCAACCCGTCGGGCAGTGGGCTTATGTTCGCCACATACCTGGGCGGAGCAGCGCCGGATGTCGCCCGCGCCATCGCCGTGGACGGCGAGGGCGGCGCGTTTGTGACGGGCGCGACCGAGTCCGCGGATTTCCCGGCCACGGCGGGAGCCTGGCGCACGTTGCCCGTGGGTGGACGCGATGCTTTTGTGGTGCGCCTGGGGGTGACGGGATCCACGCTGGTGTATGGCACGTATCTGGGCGGCGCGGCTGATGATGAGGCCATGGACATTGCCCTGGACGGGCAGAAAAATGCCTATCTCGTCGGGGAGACGCGTTCCGCCAATTTCCCGACGACACCGGGGGCGTGGCAGACTACGTTTCGCGGTGGCGCAGCGGATGGCTTCCTGGCGAAGCTTTCGTCCACCGGCACCACTTTGAGTTACGCGACCTACGTGGGCGGCACCGGACATGAACGCCTCACGCGCGTCAGGGTGGCGAGCAGCTCCCTGGTGTATCTGGCCGGTCACACGGACTCGAGTAATTTCCCGGTCACGCCGGGAGCTTATCGGACGCAACCCCAAGGGGGGTATGATGCCGTCGCCCTTTTGTTCAATCCGCTGAACAGCACGTTGTTGTACGGGACGCGCGTGGGGGGCAGCGATGCGGATTACGGCTTTGGGCTGGCGGTGGGTGACCAGGTGCTCTATCTGGCGGGGAGCACGCGCTCGACGAACTTCCCGGTGACGACGGGGGCTTTCGACACCAGCTATAACGGCGTGGAGGATGGGTTCGCGCTCAAACTCAGTCTCGTATACGCGGTGGCGGGACGCATCACGGATGCGCAGGGGCGTCCCATGGCGGGCGTCACGGTGAGCGCGGGTGGTCGCAGCGCGCAGAGCGGCGCGGACGGGCGCTATCTCCTCACCGACCTGGCGGCGGGGACGTATCTTGTCACGCCACAGCGCGCGGGATACGTGTTTACACCGCTTTCGCGGCTCGTCACCCTCCCGCCCGGCGTGGACGAGGTGAACTTCGTCATGGCACCCCTGCCGGCGGTGGTGGGATTAACGCCCGGTGTGGCGCGCACCGTGACCCTGACCGACACGCTTGGGCAGACGACGGTTATCACCTTCCCCGCGGGGGCGGTGACGCAGACGACCACGGCCACAGTGCGTTTGCAGCCTGGACAGACCGGCGGCGGCTACTACTCACCGGATATGGCTTTCACGGTGGAGACGTTGCCCGCCCTTACGGAGTTTGCGCAACCGCTGGCCGTGACGCTACGTTACGCGCCGGGGGCTACTGGCCCTCTGGTGGATAAACAGGCGCTCCTGCTCTGGTACTGGACCGGCGCGGAGTGGATCGAAGCGGGGGCCACCTGCAACCCGGCCCTGCTTCAGGAGCACGATCAAGGGGCGCGGCGCGTTCAGGCTGGCGTGTGTCGCACCGGGCTGTACGCCCTGCGCGGGCCCTCGCGGCAGATCCATCTGCCGTTGGTCATGCGCAACCACTGAAGCGCGGGCGATGCTTTGAGAGCTGCTCTGAAAAACAAAACCCGCCCAGCTGCAGGCTGGGCGGGTGAGCGGGTAAAGGGATTCGAACCCTTGACATCTTGCTTGGGAAGCAAGCGTTCTACCACTGAACTATACCCGCGAGCTGCGATGATATATACCACAAACTTGAAATTTGGCAACTTGAAGCGGCAGGAGGCTTGAAGGTGGGAATAACGACACGTTTACATCCGGCCTGGTTTCAAAATCTAGGCCAGCGCCCCCCGTATTTTGAGGGCTGGTACTTCAAACTGGTCAGCGCGGATGAGGCGCAACGCTGGGCCTTCATCCCAGGCATGACACGCGGGCTGCAGGGTGGGGGGCCCCATGCGTTTATCCAGGTGTTTGACGGCACTGGCCTGCGTACCGCCTACTACCGCTTACCCCTGGAGGCTTTCCGCGCGGCGCCGCGCGACTTTGCACTGACGGTGGGCGATAACGCTTTTGGCGCGCAGGGTCTGCGGCTCGATCTGCGCGGCGAGGCGGTGGACGTGCGCGGTGAAGTGCATTTTGGGCCGCTCATTCCCTGGCCGGTCACCTTGTGGGCGCCAGGCATCATGGGCTGGTATGCCTGGTTGCCGTGGATGGAGTGTTATCACGGCGTGTTGGGCTTCGATCATGAACTTCATGGCACCTTGTGGGTGGATGGGCAGCGCCTGGACTTCTCCGGTGGGCGCGGCTACATTGAGAAGGACTGGGGGCAGAGCTTCCCGCGCGCCTGGATCTGGTTGCAGTGCAATCACTTTTCGACCCCTGGCACCAGCCTGGTAGCCTCCGTGGCGCGCATCCCATGGTTGGGGCGGGCTTTTCCGGGCTTTATCGTCGGGTTGTGGCATGCCGGGAAGCTCTACCGCTTTGCCACTTACACAGGCGCCCGCATTTTCGACCTGCACGTGGATGAAGAGCGCGTGTACCTGGTCGTTTACGATGCGCGTTATCAGCTTGAGATTGAGGCCTGGAACGCGCCCGGGGTGGTGTTGCGCGGCCCGCGTTCTGATGATATGGGGCGCTCCGTGCCGGAAACGCTACAGGCGCGCGTGGATGTGCGCCTGGGCACGCGCGACAGGCGGCAGGTGCTCTTCCGTGAACAGGGGCGCAACGCCGGTTTGGAGATTAACGTCCCTGCGCTCGATCTGCTCCTTGCGCGGCGGTAAAGGCTACCCTGGAGAGTGCGTGGGGGGCGCAGAGACAACCCTTCAGAAGGCTCGGCGCCCCCGGTGGTGAACCTTGATGACTTCGCGCATCGGCGTTCCCAGCGGTAAAAAAAGCTTTTGTACCCCGTAAGGAGACGCTCTTTTTGTTTGGACGATAGGTCTCGCTTTTTAAGGTGTCAAATGTCCCAAATGCATTTTGCCTGTTGACAAGCGCTTTTTTGTGTGCTAAGATATTAGATATAATATCAAAAATCTAATTCGTATTGGGGATGACCATGCTCACACACAAACAGCTACGCCACGTGGTAACGGAACAGATTCGCCAGGCCATTTTGGAGGGAAGTCTCAAGCCCGGCGAGTGGTTACGACAGGAGCGCCTGGCGCAACAGTTTGGCGTTAGCCAGATGCCCATCCGTGAAGCGCTCAAAGAGCTGGCGGCGGAGGGGCTGGTGGAGCATATCCCGTATCGCGGCGTTCGCGTGGTGGAATTTTCCGCCGAGGATGTGGAAGATCTCTACGCCCAGCGCTGCTTCCTGGAAGCGCGCGCGGCGCGGGCGGCGGCCTTGCGCATCACGCCGGATGAGCTGGCCCAGTTGCGCGCCATCGTGGCCCAGATGCGCCAGCACCTGGCGGATGAGGACTTGCCGCTTTACCGCGATTTGAATCGCGAATTCCACCAGCTTATCGCACAGGCAAGCGGGCGGCAGTACCTGATCCGCACCCTCAATCAATTGTGGGCCAATTTTCCCAACATGCTCTGGGCCAACTTTCCGCAAACAGCCCGTACCTCTACCCCTGAGCGTACACCACAGGATGTTTTACAACACGAGGCTATTCTTGAGGCCCTGGAGCGTCACGATGCAGACGCTGCCGAGCGCCTGATGCGTGAGCACATTGAATCTGCCGGTAAAGATCTGGCGACCAGCGTCCGGCGCGCTTAGACGCCAGACCAGGGGCTGGTGAGGCAGCCTGTGCAGATAGGAGCCTGCTTGTCAGCGGGTTTATCTCCTGAAGCGCAATCAACGGTGTGTCGAGCCGGTGCGTGCACATTGATTTTTGAGGACACTCCGGTTGAACCTGAGTTCATCCACGGAAAGGAGGTGAACACGGATTACGCATAGATGTTTGCAAATTCCAACCGACTTTAAAATTTAAGCCATATTTTTCCCTCAAGGAGGAGACAACGATGAAGACCTTACGTACCCTTTTGCTTGTTCTGGCCTTGCTGGCTGTGGTGTTGGCTGGATGCAAACCCACGCCGACCGCAACCCCCGTCCCCACGGTGACGGAGAAGCCCACCGAGCCGCCTGCGCCGACGCTGGCGCCCACAACCGTCCCCACGGATGAAAAGCGCGGTGGCACCGTGATCATCGGTACCTCGCAGGAACCGGGTACCCTCAATCCGCTTCTGGCCTCCGCCGACATTGATGACGCAATCTCATCCCTGACGGTTGAAGGCCTGGTCATGATTGACGCGGAAGGCAACTTTGTGCCGGTCCTTGCCGAGGCTCTGCCCACCATCACCGAAGATGGGTTGCAGCTCACCTACAAGCTGCTTAAGGGCATCAAGTTCTCGAACGGCGACCCCTTCACCTGCGCTGATGTGGTCAATACCTGGCAGGCGGTCATGTCTGATCTCTCCGGTGCCAGTACGGCGGGTTACAAGGACATTGAATCCGTCGAGTGTCCGGATGACTACACTGTTGTAGTCAATATGTACCAACCCTACTCCGCTTATCTGCGCCTGTTTTCCTTCATCATCCCGAAAGCTGCGGGGGATTTTGCGCAGCTTGATCAGTGGGAGTTCAACCGTGCGCCGATTGGTACCGGGCCCTGGGTGGTTAAGGAATGGCGCGCTGGTGAATACATCAGCTTTGTACCCAACCCTCACTATCGCGAGCAGGGGAAACCCTATCTGGATAGCATCTTCATCAAGATTCTGCCCAGCCGCGACGTGGGCGTCCAGTTGTTGAGCACGGGTGAAATTCACGCCCTGTGGTACATGACTCCCGGTGATTTCCCGGCACTCGACGCGGTCAAGGAAAAGGGCGTCACCTACACGACCCTGCGCGATGGCAGTGTGCAGCTCATGGTACTCAACCTGGCTGACCCGGCAGTTGATGCACCCGAAAGTGCCGCCGAACATCCGCACCCCATCCTGAGCGATTTGCGCGTGCGCCAGGCCATCCAGTACGGGATTGATAAGGAACTGATTGTGGACGTCCTGTATCACGGCAATGTCAAGCCTGGCACGGGCGTGCTTTTCATGGGCCAATACGCCTGCGATGAACCGGTGAGCGAGTACAACCCCGACAAGGCACGCGCCCTGTTGGAGGAAGCCGGCTGGAAGGTGGGCCCGGACGGCATTCGCGTCAAGGACGGGATGCGCCTGAGCCTCAAGTTCCAGACCACCGCGGGCAACAAGCTGCGCGAGGACCTGCAGCAGGTGATCGTCGAAATGCTCAAGGATGTCGGCATTGAGCTGCGCATCGAAAACGTCCCTTCCGATGTGCTGTTCGCGAGCTGGGATGAGAACGGCTTCCGCAAGCATGGCAACTTCGACATCATCATGTACACGACCGGGCCGCTGCCCTTCTCACCCGATAACCATCTCTTTACGAACTATCACAGCGACCGCATCCCCACCGCGGGGAATGCCGGCGCCGGCAACAACTTCTCGCGCTACAGCAATCCCGATGTGGATACCTGGATTGACGACGCCTACTACAGCACCAACGAAGCCGAACGCAAGGAACTGTTCTGCAAGATCGTGCATCAAATCAACCAGGACCTGCCGCGCATCTTCCTGCATGAGGATCCGCTGGTGGTTCCGTATCGCGTCGAGCTGCAGAACTTCTACGTCTCGCCCGGTGCGGCTTACTTCACCTACAATTCCCAGAACTGGTGGTTGAAGAAGTAAGCGCTTCAGCGCCGGCCCCCTGCCTTGTGGGGCAGGGGGCCGGCACCCGATACAACTGCCGGCGCTGCCTGGCGCCGGATGTGGGTAAGATTTCATGCAATGGGGGAAACGAGCATGACCCAGTACATTATCCGGCGTTTAATTCAATCCGCATTTTTGCTTTTAGTTTTAAGCGCCATGTTTTTTGCGCTCATCAGCTCCGTGCCGGGCGGGCTTCTTTCGGCTTATTCCGAGAATCCCGATATGACCCCGGAAGACCTGGCGCGCTTGCGTGCCAAGTACGGGCTGGATGACCCGGTCATTGTGCGTTACGGGAAGTGGCTTCTCAATATGGCGCGCGGTGACTTCGGCACATCTTTCACCTCCAAGCGCCCGGTCCTGGTGGAGATTCGTGACCGTCTGCCCAACACGCTGGTATTGACCGGCATTTCGCTTATTGTGACCCTCCTCATCGCCGTTCCCCTGGGCGTGCTCTCGGCCATCAAGCAGTACTCCCTCTTCGATCAGATTGCTACCACCTTCACATTTGCGGGGCAATCCCTGCCCGTGTTCTGGTTTGGCCTGCTGCTCATCATCATTTTTCACGTGAAGTTAGGCTGGCTGCCCGGTTCGGGTATGGCGACGCTGGGGGCGCCTTTCTCGCTCGCGGATCGCATCCAGCACCTGATCTTGCCGGTGAGCATGCTGGCCCTGGTCATGGCGGCGGGTTACATGCGCTACATGCGCTCCGCCATGCTGGAAGTCATCAATCAGGACTACATCCGCACCGCCCGCGCCAAGGGCCAGGTGGAGCGTGTCATCATCGTCAAACACGCCCTGCGCAACGCCCTCATCCCGCTGGTGACCCTGGTGGCGTTGGACATTCCCTTCCTCTTTGGCGGAGCCCTGTTCACCGAGCGCATCTTCGCCTGGCCAGGGATGGGGCGCCTGTATTACGACGCGGCCATGAAGACCGACTACCCCCTCCTCATGGCCTTGTTGATGATCGTCGCCGCGCTGATTGTGCTTTCCAACCTGCTGGCGGATATTTTGTACGCCTACCTCGATCCGCGCATCACCTACTCGTAAGTGGAGGCGGCCATGCTGCAACGTGAACTTGTCACCGATCCAGAAATCATCCGCGAGCTCAGCGCGCGCGAAAATGAGGCGCTGGCGCCGCAACAATCGCTGTTCAAATTCTTCTGGCGTCGCTTCCGCAAGCACCGCATGGCCATGATTGGCCTGGTGGTGATGACCCTCATGATCCTGCTCACGGTCGCTGCTCCCATCACGGCGCGCTACGATCCCAACAAGCAGAACCTGCGACAACGCTACGCGCCGCCCTCCTGGGAGCACTGGATGGGCACCGATCAACTGGGGCGCGATTTTTGGGCGCGCGTCGTCTATGGGGGGCGCATCTCGCTGGCCGTGGGGCTGCTCACCATGCTCGTCTCCACCACCATTGGCGTCGTGGTGGGGCTGCTGGCCGGTTTCTACGGGGGCTGGGTGGATGTGATCCTCATGCGCATCACAGACGTTTTTCTGGCCCTACCCACGCTCTTTGTGCTTCTGTTGATGACCACCATGCTGCGTGCCATGCGTTCCCCACTCTTTCAGCCTGGCTCCTTCTGGCCCATCGCCTTTATCATCGGCGCGCTTTCGTGGATGAGCGTGGCGCGTCTGGTGCGCGCTTCCACCCTGGAGATGCGGGAGCGTGACTTTGTCGCCGCCTCGCGCGCCCTGGGTGCCTCGGATGTGCGCCTGCTCTTCCAGCACATTTTGCCCAACGTTGCCTCGCCGGTCATTGTTGCCGCAACCCTGCGCTTTGCCGGCGCCATCATCACCGAATCCGGCCTCTCCTTCCTGGGCATGGGCGTTCAGCCGCCGACCCCCACCTGGGGCAACCTGCTCAGCAACGCCCAGACCGACATGATCAACGCGCCGTGGATTGCCATCTTCCCCGGCCTGATGATCTTCATCACCGTGATTTCCGTGAACTACATTGGCGACGGGTTGCGCGACGCGCTCGACCCCCGTCACGTCATGGAGCGGGGCTAATGCGATACCTGAAAGGCGTTTTCATGGCTTTCCTGTTGAGCTGGCTTCCCCTGAGTGGCCTGTGGGCGCAAGCTCCCTTCCCCCCGCAGCTCGTGCTCATGGGGGGCGGCTACGCCGATTTGTACAGCGGCTTCAGCCGTTTGCTGGTGGCGCGCGCGCAAAACGGGCAGGTCAAGGTTTTGGTGATGGCGGCCAGCTACTCCAGTAACCCCGAAACGATTACCCCAGGAGAACGCGAAACCAACCTCCAGGACGCAGAGCGCCGCCGTTACGAACTTGAGGAAGCCTGCAAGCGCGCGGCCCCTGCCGGCGTGACCTGCAGCGCGCGCGTCGTGCCGGTGTTCGTGCGCGACGATGCCCTGAACCTGCCCATAGCCGAATACTTCACCCCCGATGTCACCGGCGTCTTTTTGCTCGGTGGCGATCAGACCGTGGCGATGCAGGTGATCGCCAACACGCCGGTTGAAGCGGCCCTGGCGGAGCTGTACGCGCGCGGCGCGGTCATTGGCGGCACTTCCGCCGGCTGCGGCATGCAGAGCCGCGCCATGCTGGCGACCTATGCCGAAAACTTCGCCGCGTCAAACGCCCTGGATTGGGGCGCGGCAGAGGTCTGGGCGACGGACGAGCGCCATGGCCTGAGCTTTGGGCTGGATAACGCCATCGTGGACCAGCACTTCTTCCAGCGCGGGCGTATCGGGCGCCTCCTCAACGCCATTGCCCAGCCGGGAGTACCCCATGTCGGCATCGGCGTGGATGCCTATACGGGCATTCGGGTGGATGAAGGCCGCTATTTACAAGGCGCCTTTGGCCTCTACACCGTGGCGGTGCTTGATGCGGAGACCTATCACGCCGCGGAAGGTGTACGCTATCGCGGGCCGCGCAACACCTTGAGCCTGCGCAACGTCCTGGTGCATCTTCTGGCGCCTGGGGATGTGGTATACGATTTGGCGACGCGCGCAACGTCCCTGGGGGCGCCCGCGCCGCGCGTGGAGCGTGCGTACGCCCCGCTCAGCCTGCCGTCGGGCGCGGGGACCTTGCTCATCGGCGGAGGGCAGCGCACGCTGGAGGACAACGTCGTTTTAGCGCGCTTTGCTGAGCTGGCGGGCGGAGCGGATGGCAAACTCCTCGTCATTGCGGTGGGGTATGCCTATGAACGTCCGGCCCTGCGTGCGGCGGAGAAGGTCATCGCTGCGCTTGGGGTGTCGGCAGAAAGCCTCTATGTTCCTGCTGATGCCGTGACGCCCATCGCCATACCGCCGGATGTTACCGGTATTGTGCTGTTGGGTATGGATGCCTCGCTCATCTCAACGGCGGCGCTGGCTCCCGTCAGGGAAGCGTGGCTGCGCGGCGTGCCCGTGTTCGCCGATGGCGCCGCCGCGGGCGTGATCGGCATCGTCTACGCCCCCTATGGCCCGACCCCATTGGAGGGCGATGACCGCGAGATTGCTACCCAGCGGGCTTTTTTGGAGGGCTACACGCAACTGGTGCCTGGCCTGGGGCTGGTACCGGCGACGTTTGAAGCCAGGGTGCTGGAGGATGTGCGCTGGGGGCGGTATTTTTCGCTGGCGTACCAGCATCCCGATGCCCTGGCGGTGGGCCTGACCGAAGACACGGCGCTGGAAATCGGCCCGCAGGGAACTTTTCAGCGAGGGCGGAACGTTGTATTTGTGTTGGATCTCAGGACGGCGACGCTGGCGTGGGGCAGTAATCGCGCCTACGTGATCGCTAACGGCTTGCTGGATGTGTTCGGGCCGGATGATGCGGTGGTGCCGCAGGTGGCGGATGTGGCAGTGCGTCCACAGGTGCAACCGACGCCGACCCTGATGCCAGAGGTCACGCCGCAGCCGACCACAGCACCGACTGTGGAAACGCCGCAGGGTACGCCATCACCGGCGCCCACAGCCACAGCTACGCCGCTGCCTGAGCCGATGCCGAGTGCCGGACGGGTTCCGACCGGGTTGGTGGCCGGGCTGGTGTTGCTGGTGGGGGTGGTGAGCGTCTTGTGTTTCTGGTTGCTGCGCCGTTGGCGGCCATAGCCCGAAGTTGATTATCCGCCCCCCGCACGTCGCGGGGGGCTTTTGTTGGAGGTTGACGATGCGTAAAGGGGTAGTAGGGGCTGTTTTGTTGGTGCTGATCTTCAGCGCGTGCGCGCGCGCAACGCCTGGCGTGCCAGCCGAGCGGCAGGTGGTGATCACGTATGAGCGCAGCGGAGGTATCGCCGGGATCAACGAGCGCTGGCTGATTTATTCGGATGGTAGCGTGGTGGATGCGCAGGGCCGGGGCGGCCAGGCGCAGGCGGAAGAGGTTGCGGCGCTCTTGCAGCGCATCAAAGCGGCGGGCTTTTTCTCGTGGGCGGAGGTGTATCAGCCCGCCAATCCTTGTTGTGACCGCATGACGCATGTCTTAACGGTCACGCTGGACGGCCAGACGCATCGGGTGCTGGTGCTGGACGGCACAGAAGAGGCACCGCCGGCGCTGTTTGAGGTGCTGGACGCAGTACAGGCGTTGATTCGCAGTGTGAGCGGAGGGTAAGACGCTCCTGACAAACGTGCGCCTGTCCAGGTAACGGCTAAGCGGGTTTCGTTTAAAGCCGTGTTTGTTTAAGACGGACACGGCTTTGTGGCGTTGGGGAAGTTGACAAATCGCTTTGATCGCTTATAATGTATTCATGGTGACGGTGGTTGTCTTCCTTCTCAATTGCTCCACGGGAGAGTTTGCCTTCTCTGTGCCGAAACGGTTACGCTTCCCGTTTTGGCATGGGGTAAGGGACGCCGCTCCTCACGGCGTCTTTGCCTGAGCGGGTAAAGGAGGTGGTGCGGGCATTGCGTTTGCGTCAGAGTGGTAGCTGTCCAAAGGTTTTGCTGCAACATCTGGAACATTCTATCTCTGGAGAGGAGAATCTGTCATGAAGCGTTTCAAACTTTTGTCCGTTGTCCTGGTGTTATTGGTCGCATTGGCCCCCATGATGACCTTTGCTGCTGAGCTGAAGCCCGCCGGTCAGGTGCGTGTGATGGTTCAGTTCCGCCCCGGTACGAAAGCCCAAATCCAGAATACCCTCGCGCAAATCGGGAATGCGAAAGTGCATTACGAGTTTGATGAGTCGAACACCATCGCCGTGACGGTGCCCGAAGCGGCGCTGGATGGTCTGCGCCGCAATCCCAATGTGGTGATGATCGAAGAGGACGTGGTGCGTTACCCGATGGGGCAGACTGTGCCTTACGGGATTGACATGGTGCAGGCGCGTGACATTTGGGATGCAAATCGGGATGGCGTGGTGGATGCTGGTGCACCGACAGGGTCCGGCATCACCGTGTGTATCATTGACTCTGGTTTGATGGTAAACCACGAGGATTTCGCCGGTGTGAACATCATCGGCGGATATCCCACGGGGTGGAATACGGACTACTGCGGTCATGGGACGCATGTCGCGGGGACGATTGCCGCGGCGAACAACGCCCTCGGCGTGGTAGGAGTGACGCCCGGCGCGGTGTCGCTGTACATCGTTAAGGTGTTTGGCGATGATTGCGGCTGGGCCTACAGTTCCACGCTGGTGGATGCGGCCAATCGCTGTGCTTCGGCCGGGGCCAAGATCATCAGCATGAGTCTGGGCGGGTCCAAGTCATCTACGACGGAAAAGAATGCCTTTGCCAACCTGTACAATCAGGGCATCCTCTCCATTGCTGCGGCGGGGAATGATGGAACGACGGCTTACAGTTATCCGGCTTCGTATCCGTCGGTTGTTTCCGTGGCGGCAATTGATGCCAACATGGTGGTGGCGGATTTTTCCCAAAAGAATAACCAGGTTGAGGTAGCCGCGCCGGGCGTGAGCGTGCTCAGCACGGTGCCGTGGCTTTCGGATACACGCCTGGTGGTGGATGGCGTAACGTATGCTGGTCACCATGTGGAAAATGCCGCGTTCGGTAACGTGACGGGGGCGCTGGCCGATGGTGGCCTGTGCGACAGCGTCGGTGCCTGGAGCGGCAAGGTGGTGCTCTGCCAGCGGGGTTCCATCAGCTTCTACGACAAGGTGCGCAATGCGCAGTCAGGCGGGGCGGTTGGTGTGGTGATCTATAACAATGTGGAGGGTGAGCTGTTTGCGACTCTGGGCGATGGAAACAGCTCCACGATCCCGGCCATCGGCATCACCAAGGCGGATGGCGAGTATCTGGTCGCCAACAAGCTGGGGCGCACGGCGAACCTGGTGGATACCATGACCAAGCCCGCCAGCGGCTACGAGGCCTGGGACGGCACGTCCATGGCGACGCCGCATGTTTCGGCGGTGGCGGCACTGGTGTGGAGCGGTGTGACCGGCAAGACGAATGTGGACATCCGCAATGCCCTCACGGCGACGGCGCTGGATCTGGGGCCGGCGGGTAAGGATAACTCCTACGGCTACGGCCTGGTGCAGGCTTACGCAGCCTGGCAGTACCTGGGCGGTGGCGGTGGTGGCGGCGGTGGCGATACGACGCCGCCGGTTATCAGCGGGATCTACTCACGCAAGATCAACACCCGCGGCGGCTTCGAGATCGGCTGGACGACGGATGAGCCGGCCACGACCGTGGTGCAGTTCGTGGGTGGCGGCACCTACACGAACAGCACGCTGGTCACCAATCACGTGATGACCTTCTCTGGTAAGAAGGGGGTGGTCTACACTTACTACGTCACGTCAGTGGATGCAGCGGGGAACTCCAGCACGGCTGGGCCCTTTACGCATCAGAACTGAGTTCAGGACGTAAAGTCTTCCCGGCCCAACCACACGGTTGGGCCGGTTTTTTTGTGTGTGGAAAGCCAGATTCGAGACGAGTAATTTGTGAAATAGTACCAAAGTACTAATGAAACGTTACATATTATCTGTTGACTTCGGCTAAAATTGGTGCTAAAATGAATTTTAGAGGCGATGATGAGGAATTGATCGTCTCTTTTTTAGCCTCAAAAAATGAAACGTTTCACGTATTGAGTGAGGATGCTGATGCCACTCCATGATCAGGCGTGGAAGCAGAAATTACGAACGGAGGTGAGCGTTTTTTATGGAGCCTCTATTTAGAAACCGTTACGGGTATTTCACTCCGGATGGGCGAGAGTATGTTATTACTACCCCGCTGACTCCTCGTCCCTGGGGGAATGTGATCAGTAATGGCGATTACGGGATGATGGTCTCCCAGACTGGATCAGGATATAGCTGGCGCGGCAACGCAGGGCAAAACCGGATTACGCGCGCTTTTCAGGACCTGGTTCAGGACAATTGGGGGAAGTATATTTACCTTCGCGACCTTGAAAGCGGGGTGTATTGGTCCGCAACGTACAAGCCGACCCTGCATGCTTACGATGCTTATCGGGTGGTGCATGGCCTTGGGTACACGCGCTTTGAGCAGGAAGTGCACGGGATTCGCAGCCTTTTGACGGTTTTTGTCGCTCCGCATGATCCACTGGAAGTATTCCACCTTACCCTGGTTAATCTGGAAGCGCGTCCGCGGCGCCTGGATGTTACCTCTTACGTCGAGTGGTTGTTGGGGTTCGCTCCCGACGAGCATCGTGAGTTCCACAAGCTTTTTATCGAGACCAGTGTGGTGCCAGAGCTGAACGCGCTGGTGGCGCGCAAGTATTTATGGGGCTTCCCGGATGATTTGGGGCGGCACAACAACATAGATTGGCCGTATGTGGCTTTTATGGCGGCGAGCGAACCGCTCAAGAGTTTTGACGGGGACAAAGAGTCATTCATCGGCTTGTATGAGAGCCTGGAGCATCCCCAGGCGATGCGCATGGAGCGTCTGGCCGAGCGGGTGGGGCGCTTTGGCGATGCGATAGCTGCCTTGCAGGTTGAGGTGGCGCTGGGGCCGCATGAAACGCGCACGGTGGTGTTTTCGCTGGGAGCGGCGGAACAGGGGCGCGAGGATGCGGAGACGCTTATCCGTCGTTTCACCACGCCGCAGGCGGCGATGCAGACGTTGGAGGATGTGCGCGCTTTTTGGTCGCGTTTGGTGGAAGCTGAGCATGTAGAAACTCCCGATCCAGCGCTGAATGTGATGACGAATTACTGGCTGAAGTATCAGGCTATTTCCTGTCGTCTGTGGGGTAAGTCGGCGTTTTATCAGGTCTCCGCGGGGTATGGGTTTCGCGATCAGTTGCAGGATAGCCAGATTTTCCTAGTGTGTGATCCGGAGCTGGCCCGTAAGCAGATTTTGCTGCACGCGGCGCAGCAGTTTGTGGAAGGCGATGTGCAGCATTGGTGGTTTTCTATCCGCGGTTGGGGTCCGCGCACGAACTGCTCCGATGATTTGCTGTGGCTCCCGTTTGTGGTGGATGCTTATCTGCTGGAAACCGGGGATGAGACGATCCTGGATGAGATGGTCCCCTATCTCAATGGCCCGGCGGAGCCGCTCTATATGCACTGTAAGCGAGCTTTGGAACGTGCCTTTAGCCGTTTCTCGCCACGTGGTGTGCCCTTGATGGGCGATCACGACTGGAATGATGGCTTGAATGCGGTGGGGACGCGCCTGAAGGGGGAAAGCTTCTGGGTAGCTGAATTTTTGTACAAGATTTTGGAGCGTTTTATCCCGCTAGCGCAGCGGCGCGGGGATGAGGTCTTCGCTGCGCGCTGCGCGGATGTGCGTGAGACGCTGCGCTGGGCCACGAATCAGTACGGCTGGGATGGTGAGTGGTTCTTACAGGCGACGACGGATGATGGTCTCCCGCTAGGGTCTCACGTTAACGATGAGGGTAAGATTTTCCTCATGCCTAATATTTGGGCGGTGATCAGTGGTATTGCCGATGAGACACGCGCGCGTCAGGCCATGGATGCGGTCACGCGCTATTTGTTGCGGGATTATGGCACGCTGCTCAATTATCCGGCTTTCACCAGGCCGCGCCCGGACATTGGGTATGTGACGCGCTACGCGCCGGGGCTGCGTGAGAACGGCGGGGTCTATACCCACGCCGCCACCTGGTCCGTGTGGGCTTACGCGCTGTTGGGGGATGCGGAGAAGGCGTATGAGGCTTATCGGCGGATTTGCCCGCCCAATCGCAGTGCCGATCCCGATGTGTATAAGGCAGAGCTCTATGTGACGCCGGGGAATGTGGATGGGCCGCAATCCAGTTATTACGGGCGCGGCGGCTGGACCTGGTATACAGGGTCGGCGCAGTGGCTGCATCGGGTGGCGACGCACTGGATTCTGGGGGTGCGTCCTCAGGAGGATGGGCTGTTGATTGACCCCCTGATTCCGGCGGAATGGGATGGTTTTAAAGTGCGGCGACGTTTCCGCGGTGCGACGTATGAGATTGAGGTGCTCAATCCGCATCATGTGCAGCGAGGCGTGGCGTCCATGGAGGTGGATGGCCAGCGCGTGGATGGACAGGTGGTCCCCGCGTTTGGGGATGGACAAACGCATCACGTGCGCGTGGTGCTGGGTGAATAGGGTTTTCAGCTTAGAGGAGGTGCGCAGGATCGAGACGCGAAACTGATGGTGGGACCCTTTTCATCAAAGTAACCTTTACATTTTAGTTCCAAATGGAGGAGACCCATGAAACCCTTAAGCAAACTTGTGTCGTTGTTGTTGGTGATGGTCGTTCTGGTGTCCATGATGGGCTGCAAGCCGACCCCGACCCCGACCGCAGCTCCGACGGAGCAGCCTACCCAAAAGCCGACGGAAGCGCCGACGGCTGAGCCTACGCCGACCGAAGCGCCCAAGCAACCCGTTACGTTGCGTTATGCTAACTGGAACCTGGGCACGGAGGAGGAAAATAACCTGCAGCGGCAGTTGGTGAAGGCCTATATGGATCTCAACCCGCATGTGACGATTGAGATCGTGGATATGTCGGGCGGCGGCTGGGATGATGTGCTAAACACGTATGCCGCGAAGGGCGAACTGCCCGATGTGTTCATGGCCAACAATGTGCCCCTGTACGTGAAGAACGGCTGGCTGGCCGATCTGACCCCGCTGGTGGAGAAGGATCCCGATTGGGCGGATGTGCCCGATGCCCTGAAGGCCGGGGTGACTTACGGCGGCAAGGTGATGGGTGTGCCGGCGGCGTACTTCGTTATGGGCTACTTCGTCAACAAGAATCTCTACGAGGCGGCCAATCTTGACGCTCCGGAGTATGGCTTCACGGTGGAGGAGTTCGACGCGGCCGTGAAGGGGCTGAACAATCCTGCTAAGGGTGTGTTGGGCCTAGATGAGCAGGAGTTTGTGATGGGGTGGTACCCGCATGTGCTTGATCCCAAGCTGTTGTGGTTCAGCTTCGATGGCAAGCACATGAACTACAACTCCGAGGCGTTCAAGGCGACGGTGGCTAAAGTCGCCGAGCTGAAGCCCTACACGTGGCAGGGGCTAACGGATGAGCAGAAGGCCAACTTCAAGTCCGCTGGGCCGTGGGAGCTGTTCCTGAATCAGGAAGTGGGTATGCGCTGGGAAGGTGGGTGGAATATCCCCAACTTTGCGCAGAACGCCACGTTTGATTGGGATTTCGTCGGTATCCCTGGCGGTACCCAGGCGCTGGTGATGGACATCATGGTCGTGTCCAAGACGACGGTGAACCTGGAGGAGGCGTACAAGTTCGCGCGCTGGATGACCTTCTCCAAGGAGGCCTACGCCAAGGAGGTCGAGCTGGTTAAGGCGATGGGTGCAGTGCCCAGCAAGATGCCGGTGTCGGTGGATGCGGCGTCCATCGAATTGTACAAGCAGTTCTTCAACAAACCGGGCCTCAACGCGGCGATGGAGAATCTGGATAACAGCCTGGTCGAGTCCCTGGCCAAGGTGATTCCGGGCTACATTCAGGCGCGCTGGGAGGGCAAGCCGGGGATTGACATTGGCGAGGACAAGGATGTGAACATGTGGTATATGTTCTTCCATGCCGGCGATGGCACCTTCAAGTACGAGGACTACGCGGCCAAGCTGGAGGCCTTTGCCAACAATATCCTGGATACCGCGCGCGCCGAGGTCGAGGCGGCGATTAAGTAACCGGGCAGTGTAGCAAGGGGCCCATGGGGAAGACCGCCATCGCTGCCTGGCTCACCCTGGCGTGGTGGCGGTCTTCTCTTAAAAGTTTGATGGGGTGACACGGCATGAAGGCTACGATCGTTAAAGTATGGCAATGGCTTTGTGCCTGGCTGATCGTGGCGCCCTGGCTGGTTTTGGCGCCACATCCGGTACGCGCGGGGGAAGGAGGCGTGTCTGGCCTGGAGGTAAGCGCCGATGCGTTCGGGCTTCCTCTGCGCACGCATGCGCTGGCAGCGCTTTATGCGAAACCGAGTGTGGTGCTCAAGGCCGGGGAGCAGGTGACGTTTGAGGTGCAGGTCCCGCAGGCCGGAGCTTACACGCTGGCGGTGGATGTGGCGGTGCCGGAAGAGGTTACGTTCATGCCGCCGACATTTGAGGTCAGGATTGCCGGTCAAGAGCAGGCCTGGAAGCTGGTCATCCCCCTGTATTATCGCAACACGGCCACCACCTTCCCCGTGGATCGGTACGGGAATGAGATGCTTATTCCTCAAGTGCGGCTGGCCCGCTGGAGCCGGGTGATGCTGCGCGATGCCAATTTCAGCGCGCTGTATCCGCTAGCGTTGCATCTGGGTGCAGGACGGCAGCGCTTTTCCCTCACCCTGACCGAGGGGAGCGTGGTGTTGGGCAGCGTTTACCTCGCGCCCGCTGGCCCTTATCCTTCCTACGAAACCTACCGCGCTGGTGTACGTGCCCAGGATACGACCGGCGTGCTGGTGGCGTTGGAGGCGGAAAAGCCGACCTACAAAAACGATACGGCCCTGCGCCCGGTCAGCCGGCGCAGCCTGGCGGTGACGCCCTATGATCCTTACCGGGCGCTGCTCAATACGATGGGGGGCGAGAGCTGGACGCGCAGCGGCACGGCGGTGTATTACGAGTTCTCTGTTCCCCAATCTGGATGGTATTTTATCACGTTGCGGGCCCTGCAGGATTACAAGAATAACTTTACGGTGTACCGCCGCGTGTTGGTGGATGATCAGGTGTTGTTTGAGGAGTTGAATGCGGTGCCTTTCCGCTACACGACACGCTGGCAAAATTATACGCTGGGTGGAGAGCAGCCTTATCGGATTTATCTGGAGCAGGGGACGCATGTGCTGGGGCTGGAGGCGACCACGGCGCCTTACGATGATTCGATTGCGCGGGTGCGAGCGGGTTTGAAGGCGATTGCCGATCTGGCGCTGGAGATCAAGCGCCTGACCGGCAACCAGGTGGACGTTTACAAGGAATGGGAGATAGCCGATTATTTGCCCGGCATTGACGAGCGCTTGCGCGCGATGGCGCAGGGATTCCGCGCCGATCAGGCGGCCCTGCTGGCGGTCAATCAGACACCCGGTTCGCCTGAGGTGCTGGCTTATCAGATGGCGATTGATAACCTTGAGCTGCTGGCCAGCGATCCGAACAAAATCCCGGTGCGCATGAGCCGACTTTCCGAAGGGGCGGGATCGGCTGCGCAATTGCTGGGCAGCATTCTGCCGTCCCTGCAGAGCCAGCCCCTGGCCCTGGATAAGGTGTACATCCATTCGCCGGATGTGGTGCCGGAGGAGCCGCGCGTTTCGGCGGGGACGGCGCTACTGGACGGCGTGAAGCGCTTTTGGGCCTCGTTTAAGCGGGATCCGTATCAGAGCCTTGGGGCGGCACCGGATGAGCTGGAGGTTTGGGTCAATCGTCCTCGCCAGTATGTGGATGTGTTGCAGCGCATGGCGGACGAGCGCTTTACGCCGCAAACCGGCATCAAGGTAAAGTTTTCGATTATGCCCAACGAGTCCAAGCTGGTGCTCGCCTGTGCAGCAGGGATCCAGCCAGATGTGGCGTTGGGGGTGAGCACCAACATTCCCTACGAGCTGGCGATCCGCAACGCCCTGTACAATTTACGCAGTTTTGAGGATTTCGATCGTTTTATCCGCATTTACGCGCCGGGGGCTTTGTTGGGCTATATTATTGACGATGCGGTATACGCCATCCCCGAAACACAGGATTTTTGGGTCACTTTCTACCGCAAGGACATCATGGAGACGCTGGGGCTCCCCGTGCCGGACACGTGGGATGAGGTGCTGGAGATCCTGCCGGAATTGCAGCGCTACGGGATGAATTACAACACGCCTTTATCCAGCGGGAGCGGCATGAAAGGGTACCTGGTCACGGCGCCGTATCTTTTCAATCACGGCGCGGCCCTGTATACGCCCGATGGGCTTTCAGGGCTGGGGACGGATGAGGCCATCCGCGCCATCCGGTTCATGGCGGAGAGTTTCACCGTGTATGGCATGCCTCTCACGACGGCGAGCTTTTACGAGAGCTTCCGCTCTGGCGAGTTGCCGGTTGGCATCTCGAACATGGAGACTTACGTGAAGCTGCTCACGGCAGCACCGGAGATTGATGGCCTGTGGGATATTGCGCTCTATCCCGCGACGGTGTTGCCGGACGGGCGCAAGCTGCGTTACGCAACCGGCTCCGCGCAGACGGCGTTGATGTTCGCGAATACGGACAAGCCGCAGCAGGGGTGGATTTTCCTCAAGTGGTGGATGTCCACCGAAACGCAGGTGACCTTCCAGCAGGAGTTGATTATGAATTACGGCCTGGAGTACCTGTGGAACTCGGCCAATATGGAGGCGTTCCGCTATTCGCCGATTCCTGAGCGGCACCGCGCGGTTATTTTGGAACAGTGGACATGGCTACAGGAGCCGGTTAAGCTGCCGGGGAGTTACATGCAGGAACGGGAATTGAGTAACGTATGGAATCGCATTGTGTTTGATGGCGCCAATCCGCGCGTGGCGATTGACCAGGCGGTGACGGTGATCAACCGCGAGATTTTGCGCAAAATGGGGGAGTTCGGCTACATCCGCGATGGGGTGCGGGTGAAGCCGGTGACAGTCCCCACCATTGAGTTGGTCGAGGAGTGGATGGCGAATGGGCAGTGAGTGGCGCGCGCGCATAGCTCGTTGGTGGGCAAAGGAGGCCAGCGCTTACGGCTTTGTGGCCGCCTATGCCCTCTTGTTTCTGATTTTTATTGCCATACCGGTTGTCCTGGCGGGGATGCTTTCGTTCACGTACTTTGACTCCATCCAGCCGCCCCGCCTCAACGGATTGCGCAACTACATTGTGTTGTTGACGCAAGATGATATTTTCATGAAGTATGTCTTGCCCAACACGATCAAGTTTGCCGTACTGGTGGGACCGGGTGGGTATGCCCTGGCTTTCCTGCTGGCCTGGGTGCTGGCGCAGCTCCCCAAGGTGCCGCGCACCATTTTCGCCTTAATTCTTTATTCCCCTTCCATGACTGCCGGAGTCGCCATGTCGGTGGTGTGGCAAACGCTCTTTAGCGGCGACCAGAACGGTTACCTGAACAGCTTTTTGCTCAGCCTGAATCTCATTCAGGCTCCCATCCAGTGGCTCCAATCGCCCCAATACTTGATGACGATCATGATCATCGTCACCCTGTGGAGCAGTATGGGGGTAGGCTTCCTGGCCATGTTGGCCGGTTTGTTGGATATTAACCCGGAGTTATACGAGGCTGGCGCGTTGGACGGCATTAGCAATCGCTGGCAGGAGATTTTCTACATCACCATTCCCTCGATGAAGCCCCAGATGCTCTTTGGGGCGGTGATGGCGATTGTGGGGACGTTCCAGGCGGGTACCATCGGTGTGGCACTTTCGGGCAGCAATCCGACCCCGCAGTACGCAGGGCAGCTCATTGTGAATCACATCGAGGACTACGGGTTCTTGCGCTATGAAATGGGGTACGCCGCCGCGATTTCCGTTGTGTTGCTGTTGATGGTGCTCTTCTTCACCCGTTTAGCCAACACCTTGTTCCGCGAGGATTGAGATGAAGCGCAGACGTTGGTTCACGTATAGCTTGCGCGATAGCGGCATCAATCCCAGGGGCTTCCATCCCAGCCAGCTCAAGTTTTACCTGATCCTGGTGCCGCTTTCTGCGTTCATGTTGCTGCCGATGGTATTCATTTTCTCGCACGCCTTCAAGCCGCCGGAAGAGCTTTTCGCTTATCCGCCGCGCTTTTTTGTGGTCAGGCCAACCTTGAAGAACTTTGCCGATCTGTTCGCGCGCATTTCAACATCCAACGTGCCGGTGAGCCGCTACTTGTTCAACAGCATCCTGATCACGGCGCTGACCGTGCTGGCCTCCCTGGGCGTGGCGTCAACGGCGGCCTTTGCGCTTTCCAAAAAGCGTTTTCGCCTCAAGCAGACGCTCTTCACCATCAACACCCTGGCGCTGATGTTCGTGCCGATTGCCGTGACCATTCCGCGCTTTTTGATTATTCAGCGGCTGGGCCTGCTCAACACCTTTTGGGTCCACATTCTGCCGACCCTGGCCATGCCCGTAGGCCTTTTCTTGCTCAAACAGTTCATGGATGCTTTGCCCAATGAAATGATCGAGGCCGCGCAAATTGACGGTGCCTCGGACTGGCAGATATACTGGCACATCATCCTGCCTCTGATCCGCCCGGCCCTGGCGACCATCGCCATCCTCACTTTCCAGGCGGCCTGGAACAACGTGGACACGTCCGCGGTGTACATTAACGATGAGGCCTTGAAAACCTTTGCTTTTTACCTTTCCACCCTGACGTCAACCGCTGCGGGGGCCAACGTGGTCGCCGGTCAGGGCATGGCGGCTGCTGCGTCGTTAATCGTGTTTCTGCCCAATCTCATCATCTTTATCCTGATGCAGAGTCAGGTCATGAGCACCATGTCGCATTCGGGGTTGAAGCAATGAGGCGGTATCTCTGGCTGAGCTTGACGTTGCTTTGTCTGGTAGGGGCTGCGTTGCAGGTCGTTCCTCTGTGCGCTGAGTCGCCTTACGTGACGTGGACACCGGGGCCGGGGGGCCGCCTCTACCGGACGCAGGATGCCTACACGCCTGTGGATGAGGTGACGCTTCCCATTGCCGGGGCTGAGGATCTCTACATGACGCCCTCAGGCGTCATCTACCTGGCGGATACGGGCAACGGGCGTGTCGTGCGCCTGGATGAGGCGTTGCAGGTCGCGGCTGAGTACGGGAAGGGCGTGTTGGCTAAGCCGTCAGGCGTGTTTGTGGATGACGGGGGCACGGTCTACGTGGCCGACGCGAAACTGAATCAGATTGTTGTCTTTGCGGCGGATGGGACCCTGCTCAAGCAGATCGGGCGCCCCTCCGAGCCGCTTTTTGGGAAAAGCCGTGAGTTTTTGCCGCGCAAGCTTGTGGTGGATAAGCGCAAAAATCTCTACGTCATTAGCGAAGGCTCCGTGCAAGGGGTGGTCCTGCTCAACCCTGATGGGCGCTTTATTGGCAACTTTGCCGCCAACATCGCGCGCATGTCGCTGAAGATGATTTTGCAACGGCTCCTGTTGACGCAGGAACAACTGGCGCAACTGGTCAAGAATGAGGCCGCGTCACCCTCAAACCTGGCGCTGGATGACCAGTCCATGCTCTACACTGTGACCGCGGGGACCTTGCCGGCTCAAAGTATCCGCAAGTTTACCGTTTCCGGGCGCAACATTTTCCCCGATATTCACGGCTCGACCTCCTTCCGCGACGTGCATATCAGTCCCGATGGGCTGCTGGTGGCCGTGGACGCCGACGGGCGCATCTTTGAATACGACAAAGATGGGGCCTTGCTTTTCATGTTTGGCGCTAAGGATTACGGGGAACAGCGTCTGGGGACTCTGGTGAATCCGACCGGCGTCGCCTACCACGATGGCTGGCTATACGTGGTGGATAAAGACAAAAACGCGCTTGTCATCTACCGTGCCACGGCCTTTGCGGACGTGGTCCACAAGGCGGTGCGGCTCTACATGGAGGGCTTCTACCGTGAGGCCCAGCCCTACTTTGAGGAGGTGCTGAACTACAACGGCTCCTTCATCATGGCTTACCAGGGGCTGGCTGATGCCTATTTCAAGGCGGGGGACTACACCGCCGCCCTGCGCGCTTACCGCTACGCGGAGGATCGCGTTGGGTACTCGGAGGCTTTTTGGGAACTGCGCAACAGCGTTTTGCAGCGCTACTTAGGGCCTTTCATTATCGCCATGGTGGTGCTTTCCATCGTCCGCAGCCTGTTTCAGCGCCTGGAGCGGCGTTACGGCTGGCTGGATCCGTGGCGTGCCCGCCTGCGCGCCCTGCGACGCTACCGCCTGGTGGATGATTTACTGTTCATGCTGCGTTTTATCAAGCAACCGGCGGATAGTTTCTACTACATCAAATGCAACTTGCGCGGCAGTTTGCGCTTTGCGGGCCTGGTTTATCTGTGGGTGATTGTCGTGCGCGTTCTCTCCCTCTACGTGATGAGTTTTCCCTTTAATCGCTACGCTTACCCTGCACAAATCCGCGCAGAAAACGAAATCGCCACGCTGGCGGTCCTTTTGGCCTTGTGGAATGTGGCCAATTACCTTGTTTCGACCATCAGTGATGGGGAGGGGCGCGTGCGCGACGTCGTCATCGGCACTGCCTACAGCCTCTTCCCCTACGCGCTTTTCATGCTGCCGGTGGCCTTGCTCTCGAACGTCCTGACGTTGAACGAGGTCTTTCTGGTCACTTTCTCGCAGCAAGTGATTCTGGCCTGGACGGGGTTAATGCTCTTCATTATGGTGAAGGAAGTGCATAACTACAGCTTCTCCGAGACGCTCTCCAATGTGCTGACGACGCTTTTCACCATGGGCATTCTGGCGCTAACCGCCTACATCCTGAACCTGCTCTTTGGGCAGTTGTTCGATTTCATCGCAGCGATCTGGCAGGAGATTGGGTTACGTGGTTAAGCTAAAAGTGCTGTTTTTACTCAGTGTCCTGGTGTTGGCCGCTTATCCTGTGGTTGACGTGCGCGCCGCCGTGCCTCAGGCTGGGATTCCTGACACGTATGAACTGGCAGCGGAGAATGCGCGTTTCCAGCTTTACCTGAGTCGGGAAACCCTGGCTTTCAAAGTCCTGGATAAGCACAGTGGGTATATCTGGTCGTCCAACCTGGATGAGGTCACGCCTGAGGATAAGCTCAACAAGACCTGGACTGCCTTTGCGCGCAGCGGGATCACCATTGAATACATGGACGCGAAGACGAATAAACGACGCGCTTCGATCACCAACGCGCCCCATCAGCTCGAGATAACGTTAACGGGTGATGGCTTTGTGGGCCAGGTCACGTTCGAGGAGCCGTCTATCACCCTGGAGGTGCGCGTCGCGCTGGAGCCGGAGGGCGTGCGCGTGGAGGTGCCTCAGGCCGGGCTGCGTGAAGCGGGGGATTTCCGCCTGGCGACTTTGCATCTCTACCCCTTCCTGGGCGCGACCAAAGAAGATCGCGTGCCGGGATACATGCTCATCCCGGATGGGTGTGGTAGTGTGATCGCTTTTGCGGCCCAGACCAGGGCGAAAACGATGTTCTACGGGCGCTACTACGGTCCGGATGTGGGCATGTATGGGGAACTGCCTTTCAATCCTGAGGCGCGCCCGGCTTTGCCCCTTTCGGCACCGGTGTTTGGCATGGTTCACGGGGAGGGACAAAACGCTTTTCTGGCCATCCTGGAGGGCGGTTCGGCGTTTGCGGAGCTGCAAGCGCATCCGGCGGGAGTCATCACGAAGTTTAACTTCGCCTACAACATGTTTATCTACAACGAGAGTTACTTCCAGCCCACCAACCGCTCGGGCGCGGGGGTGACTATCATCCAGCCGCAGACCAACGCCTTTGATCTTGTGCAGCATTACGTCTTCCTCAACGGGACCGAGGCGAATGTGGTGGGCCTGGCCAGGGCGTACCAGCGCTTCCTGGTGGAGCGGGGCATGTTGCGGCCCTGGACGCCGCAGGCTGCGGAGATACCCCTCCGGATTGAGTTCCTGGGTGCAGAGCGGGAGAAAATCCTCTTCTGGTACCGTCCGATTGTCATGACGACGGTGGACGATATGCGCGCCATTCTCGATCACTTGCCCACGCGCCAGGTGGAGGTGGTGTATTACGGCTGGCAATCGCTGGGCGCAACGGCGCCGCTGCCCTCCCGCTTGCGCCTGGAGCGTGTCCTGGGCTCAATGCGAGACCTGAGCAAGCTGGCACAATCCCTTCAATCCCAGGGGGGGCATGTAAGCCTGTATGTGGACCCCCAGGCGGGTGTTTTGGACGAAGGGGGCTATACCCGGCAGGATATCGCCATGGCGATTACGCGCGCTTACATGGGCGGGCGGCATCGGGGCATGCGGCAGGTGTACTTTACGCTTGAGCGCGTGCAGCAGCGCCTGAACTCCTGGGCTGAGGAAGCCCAGCGCTTTGGCCTGGAGCTGGCGGTGGACGGCGTGGGCTATCGGCTCTACAGCGATTTTCGCCCTGAGGTACGCAGCAATCGCGAGGCGAGCTTGATGGCTTATCAGGCAATGCTGGCGCAGCTTGAGCCGATGGCTTTCTATCGGCCCAATGCCTATCTGTGGGGGGCGATGCGCGCCTACTACGACATGCCCTTGACGGATAACGGCTACATTTACACCACGGCTACTGTGCCGTTTTTGCCCATCGTCCTGGCGGGCTATGTGCCGTATTTTGGGCCGGCGCTTAATTTTTCCTCGAATCTGGAGGAGGATTTGCTGCGCCATGTGGATTACGGCGCTTACCCCTCTTTCTTCCTCACGCAGGAGGCGACCGGGGCCATTTTGAAAACCCCCTCCAACTGGATTTATACCTCATCCTATGCCCAATGGGGGGATGAAGTGCAGCGCGCTTACACGTGGCTGGCGCGCCTGTTGGGCCCGGTGCAGGGCTATCCCATCGTGGCGCGCACGTCACCGCGCGCCGGGGTCTCGGTGACACGCTATGCCAATGGGATGTCCATCGGCGTGAATTACACGACTCAACCTGTCACCGTGCAGGGGGTGACGATTCCGCCGCGCGATGCGATGGTGTGGCAAACGCCTTAAAGGGGAGGATAGGTATGGCCAGAGGTGGATTGATCAGGTTCCGCGTGCGCGAGGCGTTGCATGGATACGGCTTTGTCTCCCTGTGGGTACTTGGGTTTGTCCTGTTCACGGCGGTGCCGCTGGTCCAGACGTTCCAGTACAGCCTGAGCGAGGTAAAAATCGCCGCGACGGGGGTTGAGCTCAGCGCGGCGGGATGGGCCAATTATACCCGCGCGCTGCTCACGGATCCCACGTTCGTCCAGCTCCTGCTGGAGTATGCGATCGAGACGGCGGTCTCCGTGCCGATCGTGCTCATCTTCTCGATGATTATCGCGCTTTTCCTCAACGTGGATTTTCGTGGGCGGGGCGTGTTCCGCACGATTTTCTTCTTGCCGGTCGTGATCACAAGCGGGCCGGTGATTCGGGAGCTGATGGCGCAGGGCGTGACTTCCGTGCCCCAACTGGCCACCATGTCGCTGGTGATGGATGTGCTCGCCCAGTTGCCTCCGGCCATCCGCAATCCCGTGCAGTACCTGCTCACGTCGTTTATTCTGATTCTGTGGTTTTCCGGCGTGCAGATTTTGATTTATCTGGCCGGCCTGCAGAAGATTGACCGCTACATCTACGAAGCGGCAGCCGTAGATGGCGCTTCGGCCTGGGAGGCTTTCTGGAAAATTACGCTTCCCTCTCTTTCGACGGTGACTGTGGTCAACGCCCTTTACACCATGATCACGCTTTCGCATTTTTCAGAAAACAAAGTGGTCACTTACATTTACTCGCGCACGTACGATGTGGAAGGGGGCATCGGGTACGCCAGCGCCATGGCGTTTTTATACTCCCTGGCATTGCTGGTGTTGCTGGTGGTGACCTTTTTCCTGTTACGTCCGCGCACACGTGATTGAAGTCGGGGGAACGAACATGCGGCCTATACGTTTGGATCATCTGCGCCATGTGTTGTTAGGGGGGCGTGATCGCCACGGCATCATCCCCCTGATGCTGCTCTACGCCCTGTTGACGGCCATTGGCTTTGTGTATCTGTACCCGCTTTTGTTCATGGCGGTCACGAGCTTCAAAAGCCCGGATGATCTGCTCAATCCCATGGTGCAGTGGGTGCCAACGCAGCTTTATTGGGGAAATTACCTTAAGGCTTATCGCGTATTGGACTATCCCAACACCCTGTTGACCACCATTCAGATGAGCGTGTTCCCGACCCTGCTCCAGGTTTGGGCGTGCGCCCTGGTGGGATACGGGCTGGCGCGTTATCGCTTCTGGGGCAAAGACCTGTTGTTTGTGCTCATTATGCTGACGTTCATCATCCCGCCGCAGGATACGGTGATCCCGCAGATGCTAATGTACCGGCGCTTGGGGCTGCTGGGCAATCGCCTGGCGCTCCTCCTCCCCGCTGCGCTGGGACAGGGATTTAAGAGCGCGATTTTCATTCTCATCTTCTACCAGAACTTTATGACCTTGCCGCGGGCACTCGAAGAGGCGGCACGGTTGGATGGGGCATCGGATTTGGAGATTTTCGTGCGCATCGCCCTGCCCGGTGCGGTACCGGCTTTTATCGTTTCGATCATCTTTTCCGTGGTCTGGTATTGGAACGAAACTTACCTCACAACTATTTTTCTGGAGGGCGGCGCACGAACGTTGCCCATGCAACTGGCCAAGTTCGTGCAGGCTTACGAAAATCTTTATCCGCAGGGCGTGGTGAACATTTTCGACCGGCTGAACGAGGCGGTTAAAATGAGCGGCACGTTTTTGACGATTATGCCTTTGCTGGTGATGTACTTTGTGTTGCAACGCTGGTTCGTGGAATCTATTGAAAGGTCAGGGCTTGCCGGTGAATAAACAACGTATCGTTTTACTGGTTTTAGTGATGGCCCTTTTCTGGACGGGGTGCGGCGGGCCGCGTGTACCTGCGTCTGTTGTCCCCACCGCGGGGCAGGAGGGCCCGTCGCCGATCGTGACGGAGGCGCTTTCCCCTACACCGGCGCCGTCCGCGACGCCGACACCTTCCCCAACGCCCCCCGTAACGGACGAGGACATCATCGCCTATGAGATGCGTGGCGCGTTTGCCTTTTTCTGGGAACAGGCGAATACGGATCCTGCCAGCCCCGGTTACGGCCTGATCCGTGACCGCTTTCCGGGTTCGGAGGGCATCGCCAGTATCGCCTCCGTTGGCTTTGGCCTGACAGCGCTCATCGTGGGGGTGGAACGCGGCTATATCACGCGCGAACAGGGGTACGCGCGCGCCCTGGGAACCCTGCAGACGCTCAGCCGCATGGAACGAGTGGAGGGCTTTTACTACCACTTTGTCAATCTGGCTACGGGACGGCGTGCCTGGCAGAGTGAAGTCTCCAGCATTGACACGGCTATCCTGATGATGGGTGTGCTCGCGGCGGGGCAGTACTTTGGCGATGAGGTGCAAACCCTGGCTGAAGCGCTCTACGCCGAAGTCAACTGGCCCTGGTTCCTGGATGAAGGACGCCAAATGTTCTACATGGCCTATTGGCCTGAAGAGGGCTTCGCCGGTCACTGGGATTTTTATGCCGAGCAGCTTATGGTGTACGTGCTGGCGGCGGGGTCGGAAACGCATCCCGTCGGCCCCAGGCCGTATTACACCTTTACCCGCCATTGGGCGCGCTACGGGGATGGGGAGCCGTTCATCCATTCGTGGTTTGGCTCTCTCTTCACGTATCAGTTCAGCCACGCCTGGATTGATTTCCGCGGGCGCGTGGATGAAAAAGGCGTGGATTGGTTCAAAAATTCCGTGGAAGCTTCGCGCGCGCACTACGCTTTCGCCGTGGCGATGGATGCCAAATACAAGACGCTCGGTCCGGAGGCCTGGGGCTTGACCGCGTGCGACGGGCCCGGCGGCTACGAGGGACGCTACGGCGCTCCCCCTTCCGGCTACGATAACCGCGCGCACGTGGTTGACGATACCATCCCGCCCGCCGGCGCCATTGGCTCCATCCTCTTCACGCCGGAAGAATCCCTGCGCGCCCTGCGCAACTACTTCACCATCGAGCCGCTTAAAGGCCCTTACGGCTTTAAAGATGCGTATAATCTCTCCAAAAACTGGTACGCCACGGATGTGATCGGTATTGACAAGGGAATTTCGCTTTTGATGCTGGCCAATTACCAGGACGGTCTGATCCACCGTGTGATGATGTCCAACCCTCATATCTTGAACGGCCTGGAGCGTCTGGGGTTTTCGAGCCCAACCCCGTAAAGCCTGGGGCAAACATGTGATTCGGTTCGGAGTTGCGTATGCCTACGATCAAGGATGTTGCCAAACGTGCTGGTGTGAGCGTTACCGCGGTTTCGTACGCCCTGAACAACACCGGCACCATCAGTGAAGAGACTCGTCAAAAAGTGCTTAAGGCGGCGGAGGAGCTGAATTACCACCCCAACGCCTTCGCGCGTCACCTGAAAGCGCGGCGTTCCCGCACCATTGGGGTCTTCATCACGCGCTTTGGTGGTGCTTTCTACGAGGAAATTCTGGAAGGCATCCATGATGTGATTTTGGCGACAGAGTATGAGCTGATTGTCTGCCCCGAAACGCGCGTGGAGCGACGCATTTTTACCCATCGCCAGGTGGATGGCGCGATCGTTTTCGATGTGAGCATTAGCGATGCCCAGGTGCGGAGCCTTGCCGCTCCCCAATTTCCCATCGTGGTCCTGGATCGTTGTATTGAAGCGGATTACGTCTTCCCGGTTCTGCTCGACAATCGCCAGGGTGTGCTGCAGGCCTTTGACCACCTGGTCCGGCAGGGGTTGCACCGCCTGGCCTACGTGACCGGTGCGCCGGACTCTTTCGACAACACGGAACGCATGCAGACATTTCTCACCGAAGCAGCCCGCCACCACCTATCCGTGCGCGTGCAACCGGGAAACTTCACCGAACAATCCGGCTATCAGGCAGCGCAGGCCATCATCGCCAGCGGGGACCTGCCCGACGCGGTCTTCTGCGCGAATGACCAGATGGCGATCGGCTTTATCAGAGCGATGCATGACCATGGGCTGGAGGCGCCCCGTGACATCGCCGTGGTGGGCTTTGATGATATTCAAGTGGCCCGTTACATGCACCCGCCGCTTTCCACCATCGGCGCTTCACGGCGCGAATGGGGCGGCACGGCCGCGCGCTGGCTGATGCGTTACCTTGAGAACGAGGAAGTGTCTCGGCCTCAACGCATCCCCACGGCGTTTATCCCGCGGGCCTCCTCGCTGAAACATCCCGAAGCGCTGGCGTGACCATGGATTCAGCTACCCTGCTGCAACGCGAGCTCCTGGGCGCGCTTGATTACTTCCGCGCCTGCACCAATCTCGATCCGCACAGCGACGGCTACGGCCTGACAGCCGATGCTTTGCATCGTCCCCAGGTGGCTTCCATCGCCGCCGTGGGTTTTGCCCTCACAGCCTGGGTGATTGCAGTTGAACGTGGCGTCATGTCCCGGACCGAAGCGCTGCGCATCGTGCGCGGCACCTTGCACACCCTCTGGCAGCGCGTTCCCCATGCCTACGGCTTCTTTGCCCACTTTCTCGATAGGCAGACCGCAGCGCGCTGGCGCCGTTGCGAATACTCCACCATTGACACCGGCCTCTGTCTTAACGGCGCCCTAACGGCGGCGGCTTACTTCCACGATGCCGAAATCGAGGACCTGACGGCGCGCCTGCTTGAGCGTCTGGACTGGCAAGCCTTCATCACCACCACCCCGGACGGGAGCACCGTCCTGCGCATGGCCTACAACCCCGATGTCGGCGGGGACTACGTCACCGGCGCCCCTGGCTTTATCAGCCAGTGGGACATGGCCGCGGAACAGAAGCTCCTTTACCTTCAGGCGGCACCGCGCCTCGCGCCGGAGCTGGCAAAGGCGCTCTATCAAGGCTTCCGACGCGACACGGGCACCTATCAGGGAAAGCGCATCATCATCAACCCCGGCGGGACCCTTTTCGCCTACCAGTACACCGAAGCCTGGCTGGATGCCCGCGCTTACCGGGATCCGGATGGCGTAGACTGGTTCGAGAATGCGCGCCTGGCGGCCCTGGCCAATCGCGACTATTGTCTGAGCCTGAGCGGGCGCTTCCGCACCTACCACACGCGAAGCTGGGGCATCGGGTGCGGCGACACGCCGCGCGGCTACGTCGTCGCCGGTGCGCCGCCGGCCCTGGTCCCGTTGGAGCCGGATGGTACGGTCTCCATCAGCAATGCCGCCGCCTGTTTCCCGTTCCTGCCGGAGGAGGTGACGGCCATGCTGGACTATCTCTATCACGAACACCCCCTCACCTGGGGCCCCTACGGCTTTTACGACGCCTGCAACCTCGACGTCACCCCGCCGTGGTACAGCCGCACCGTGTACAGCATCAACAAAGGCTGCGCCCTGCTCATGCTGGACAACGCGCTCAGCGGCCTTACCTGGGCCGTATACACCGCCAGCCCCTGGATCCAGCGCGCTTTAGCCGTGCTGGGATTTGTCCGGCAAGCGGCTGGCTCTCATCCTGTCACGCTGGAAAGGTAACTGGTTCATGGCTACATTCACAGTTCAGGCACAAAGGTTTTGGTTGGAAAGGGAACCCTTGCTCGTGCAGGCCGGTGAGTTTCACTACTTCCGCACCCCGGCCAGGGATTGGGAGCAGCGCCTCGGCCTGCTCCTTGAGGCCGGCTTTAACGCCGTCGCCTGTTACATCCCCTGGTTGTGGCATCAACCGGATCCCGACCTCCTGGATCTGCACGGAGACACCCATGCCATGCGCAACCTGGCCGGGTTCCTCGACCTGGCCCAGCGCATGGGCCTGTACGTCATCGCCCGTCCAGGGCCTTACATCATGGCCGAAACCATCAACGAGGGGATCCCGCCGTGGGTCTTTGCACGCTGCCCGCAGTGTGCCCTTGTCAATCAGCGCGGTGAGACGGAAAACATCGCCGCCTACCTGCATCCCGATTTCCTGGCTTGCGTGCGTGAGTGGTACCGGGCCGTGTTTAGCGTCCTGGCTCCCCGGCAGATCACGCGCGGCGGGCCCATCCTGCTGGTACAACTGGATAACGAAATGGGCATGATCCACTGGGTGCGCAACAGTTTCGACCTTAGCCCCGTGACCATGCAACACTTCGCGGCCTGGCTGATGCAGAACTATCCGGACGGACTCCCCGCGGATTATCCCCCTTGTGAAGCGCAGGCCCTGGCCGCTGCTTTGCGCACAGCCACGACCCCGGCCGGCGCCCGGCTTGTGCACGACTATCGCCGCTTCTTCCGCGTTTACCTGCGCGACTACGCCGCCTGGCTACTAGCGGAGGCCCGCGCCTGTGGCCTGGAAGTACCTCCTGTCATCAACATTCACGGCTTTGCCAACGGCGGGAAAACCTTTCCCATTGGCCTTTCGCAACTTGTGGACGTGTTGCACTTACCGGACGTGCTCGCCGCGACCGATGTCTATCCGGGCCAGATCGGCGCGGGGACCTTCCATCAGCTCCTGCTGGTCAACGCCATGACCTGTGCCGTGCAAAACCAGGAACAACCGCTCTTTTCCATCGAATTCCAGGCGGGGGGCAACCTGGACTTTAGCAACATGTCCTCCGCCTTTTACGACCTGCACACCCGCCTCTGTCTCAGCACGGACATGCGCGCCATTAACCACTATCTCTTTTTCGATGGCGAAAATGACCCCATCCTCAGCCCGGTCAAACGGCACGACTGGGGGCACCCGGTGCGCAAGGACGGCTCCCTGCGCAGCCACTATCATCGCTATCCGCGTCTCTCGCGCGTGCTCGCCGCTTACGGGGACGCGCTCACCCTGGCGCGCCCGGAAAGCGTCACAACCATTGGCTTTTGCCTGGACGATTTCATGACCGAAGTCAATCTGCCCGCCACGCAGGACGCGACCGCCATCCTGACGCATCAGCGGGACGTGATTTTGTTCGATTTCATCGCGCGTGGTCTGGCCCTCACGCATCGTCCCTTTGCGGCGCTCGATCTGCAGCGCGCCTCTCTGGATCCCCAGCGCGTGCCCTTGCTGTGGACGATGCTCGATGTGCACAGTGACGCCACCCTTGAACAACGCTTGCTGGATTACGTCCATGCAGGTGGGGTAGCGGTGCTGAGCGGACGCATCCCCCCCGGCGGCGTGCTGGTCAACGCCCTGGGACTCACCGTCCAGACGGATCCACCCTTTACCTCCCGTCGCATCCAGGTCTTTGACACTCCCGATATACCCGCCAGCTTTGTCCAGACCTATCCCGGTGAGCCTGGGACGGTTTTCGCCACCTGTGACGGGGAGCCGGTGGGCTTCCGCAGGCCATGGGGCGCGGGCGAGCTGGTCATGCTGGGCGCGGCTTTCCCCATCATCGCCCTGGAGGACCTGGGTGTCTTCGCGCACCTGGCCGACTGGGTCCAATGCCCCGCGCCTTTTACCCTGAGCGCGTGGGCGGACGTGCGCTTGAGCCGCGGGCCGCAGGGCGATTTCCTCTTCGTCAACCATTACGGCGAGGATCCGTTGGAAACGCACATTACCCACAACGGCATCGCCTTGTTTGAGGGGCATCCCGTGCGCCTGCCCGCGCGGAGTGGCGCCATCCTGCCGCTTGATTGGCGCGTGCGCCCAGGCGTCACCCTGCGTTACGCAACGGCGGAAGTGTGTGCCGTGACCGAAGCGGACAATGCGCTAAGCTTTGCCTTCGCTCAACCCGATGTCCACGCCTGTTTTGAGGCGCCGGGCTACGAGTACAGTGCGGCTGGCGAACGCCAGGCCTCCATCCTGCGCGTCCACGTGACGGATGGCGTGGTGCGCTTGCACAAAGTCGGGTAGGAGGCCGAATCAGGCGGGACGTTATGAAACAACGCGAGCGAACCATCGAGGAACGGGTCAACGCCCTGCTGGCGCAGATGACCCCGGAAGAAAAAATCGGGCAATTGAATCAGCCGATGATCCACGGCCTGCCCGGTTTGGACTTGCTGCGTCAAGGCAAAGCCGGATCCATCATCAACGCTTTCGGCGCGTTGAGTGGACAGGGCTTTGACCACCTCAACAATGCTGAGCAGACGAACCTGTTACAGCGCGCTGCTTTGGAGTCGCGCCTGGGAATTCCGCTGTTATTTGGGCGTGACGTGATCCACGGGCAGCGTACCGTCTTCCCCATCCCCCTGGCGCAGGCCGCGAGCTTTGACCCCGCGCTGGTGGAGGGCATCAACCGCATTGCAGCCCGCGAAGCGAGCGCGGTTGGAATCCGCTGGACTTTTGCCCCCATGCTGGACATTGCGCGCGATGCGCGTTGGGGCCGCATTGCGGAAGGGTACGGCGAGGATCCGTATCTGGCGTCACGTTTAGCCGAGGCGGCTGTGCACGGCTTCCAGGGCGATGATGTCAGCCGGCCCGATCGCCTGGTCGCCTGCGCCAAGCATTACGTCGGCTATGGCGCAGCGGAAGGGGGCCGTGACTATGACAGCGCCGAGCTTTCCGAAGCCACCTTGCGCGATGTATATCTTCCGCCGTACCGCGCCGCCGTCGTTGCTGGCGTGGGGACGGTGATGAGCGCCTTCCTGGACCTGAACGGGGTCCCCGTGAGCGCACATCGCCGGCTCCTCACCGACGTTTTGCGTGGCGAGTGGGGCTTTGATGGCTTTGTCGTGTCCGATTGGGAGGCCATCGCGGAACTGGTCAACCACGGCGTGGCCGCGGATCGCGCTCACGCCGCGGCGCTGGCCCTGCACGCCGGCGTGGATATGGACATGGTCAGCGGCGTCTACCTGGAAACGCTGGGCCAAAACCTGCAGCAGGGCCGCATCACCCGCGCCGAACTGGACGAAGCCGTGCGCCGCGTGTTGCGCATCAAAGTGCGCGCGGGGCTTTTCGAGCACCCCTTCACGGACCCGGAGCGCGCGACCCGCGACATCCTCACACCCGAAGCGCGCGCTTTTGCGCGTCATACTGCGCGCAGCACCATGGTGCTGCTCAAAAACGAGCACGATCTCCTGCCTCTACGCGATTTCCGCCGCATCCTGGTAGCCGGGCCTTTTGCCCATGCGACGGTGGAACTCTTCGGCACCTGGACCATGGACGGGCGCGCGGAAGATGTCGCACCCTTGCACCAGGCCTTCCTTGACGTGGCACCGCGTGACCTTGAGCTCTGGTTCGCGGCGGCGCCGGACCTGGCGCTGGCGCGCGCGCCGTACGCCGATGCGGTGGTCCTGCTGGTGGGCGAACATCCGGCGCGTTCCGGGGAGAACGCCAACGTCAGCCATGTGGGCCTGCCACCCGGCCAGGCGGAGTTTGTCACGGCCATGGCCCACATGGGCAAGCCGCTGGTCCTGGTGGTCTTTGCCGGGCGCCCCCTGGCCTTGGCGCACGAGGTGGCGCAGGCGCAGGCAGTCCTCTATGCCTGGCACCCTGGCCTGGAAGGTGCGGCGGCGCTGGCCGAAATCCTCTTTGGCCTGGCTGACCCGGCCGCGCGTTTGCCGGTTACTCTGCCGCGGGTTACGGGTCAGGTCCCCCTGTACTATGCCCGGAAGCCTTCTGGCCGGCCTCTTTCTGCCGATGGCCTGTTCCGCAGCCGGTACGTGGACGTGCCCACCACGCCGCTTTTCCCCTTCGGTTACGGCCTGACCTACACGCGCTTTGCTTACAGCGACCTGCGCATCAAACGGGTGCGGCATGGCATGGACATCAGCGCGCTTATCACCAACGTGGGTGCGCGTGCCGGCACGGAAGTCGTACAACTCTACGTGCGCGATCTGGTTGCCTCCGTGACCCGTCCCGTGCGTGAGCTGAAGGGCTTGGCGCGCGTCACCCTGGAGCCGGGAGCGGCGCAACGTGTGCATTTCCGCCTGGAGGGCGAGGACCTGGCCTTTACCCGCGCGGACGGCACCTGGGGAGTGGAACCCGGTCGCTACAAGGTGTGGGTTGCCCCTCACGCTGAAGGGGGCCTCGAAGGGGAGTTTGCCTGGGAGGAATAGCTGCGCATCATTGCCGGGAGTGGGACGCGCGGGATGCTCCAGGGGCGTCTCGCGCTTCAAATTGACAATCGCCCGAAATGCGGTACAATGGCCTCGCTTACGGGCCGCTGATGCGGCCCGTTTACTTGGGCCTTCAGGCGATAGGATTAAGGGAGGAATCAACGAAGCATGGAACAATTAGAACTGAATGCAACGCTGCGGCAGGTAGCCGGTAAGCAGGTCAAGCAGCTTCGCGCGGGCGGGTTTGTGCCCGGCGTGCTGTATGGGAAACTTTTGGCGGAACCTCTCGCCGTGCAGTTCGCCGCGCGCGAACTGGAGCTGGTGGCGCAGAAGGCGGGGCTGAGCACGCTGGTGCGCGTCAACGTGGAAGGTCGCGGGAGCTATCCCGCCCTGTTCCGCGAGGTGCAGATTCACCCTGTGCGCCGCGTCATCCGCCACGTGGATCTGATGGCGATTGACCTTAACGAAGCCATTCGCGTTCCCGTGCCCCTGGTCCTCAAGGGCGAGGCGCCGGCGGAGAAGCTCGGCTTGCTCGTTACCCAGGTTCTGGATGAGGTCGAGGTTGAGTGTCTGCCTGCGGATCTCGTCCCCGCGATCGAGGTGGATGTGACCGGCCTGAGCGAGGTTGGGCAGCGCATCAGCCTGGGCGATCTGGCTCTGCCCGCTGGCCTCAAGCTGATGGCCGATCCCGATGAGCTGGTGGTCATCGTCGAAGCGGTGGGTGAGGAAGTGGTGTCCGACGAAGCGCCCGTAATGCGCGAGGTCGAGGTCGTCCGCAAGCCCAAGAAGGAAGAGGTCGAGGAGTAATCCTCTGGTTGGGTGGATACAACAGGCCGGATCCCATGAATCCGGCCTGTTTTTTTGTGGAGCTTTAGCGGCTAGGCGCGTCCCAGGGCGCGCAGCAACACATCCGGCTCGTTGGTGATGATGCCATCAATGCCCCAGGCCGCCAGCTCGCGCGCCCGCTCGGGATCGTCGAGCGTCCAGGTGTAGACGCGCAGCCCGCGCGCATGCGCCTTTTGGATGTAATCTGCCGTGATGAGGGTGTGATGCGGATGCAGCGCCTCATGCGGCGTGAAAGGCGTGAGCAGGCGACGCGCCAGCGGCGGCGGATAGGTCTCATCGTACAGGAAGCCACACGCCACGTCCGACGCCACGCGGCGCACGCGCCGCAGCGCGAACGGGTTGAAGGACGAATACCACACCCGTCCGCTCGCCCCCAGGCGTTGCACCAGGGCGGCCACCGTCTTTTCCAGCGCGTCGCCGGTAATGGCTTCGGACTTCAATTCAATGTTGATGATGAAATGCTCCGGCAAGCTGGTCAGCACCTCTTCCAGGGTGGGAATGCGCTCGCCTTCACCGGCGTCCAGCGCCTTCAACTCGTCCAGCGTCAGCTCCGCCACCGCACCGTGACCGTTGGTATGCGCGTCCACGCGGTCATCGTGGATAATCACGGGGACCCGGTCACGGCTAAGGTGGACATCCAGCTCCACGCCATCCGCGCCCTGCTCCAGGGCCACGCGGAAGGCCTTGAGCGTGTTCTGTGGCGCGGCGTGACTCGCGCCACGATGGCCCAGAATCAGAGGACGATGGCGGGCAAACCAGGTTTCAGGAAATGTGGCCATAGGTGCTCCTCACAATTCGACGAAGTAAGAGGCTGCAGCGCGATCAATCAGCTCCTTGCTGAGCACCGGCTGCACGTTCAAAAACTTGGCAATATCAATGATCTGATCAAGCAGGTCGCGCGGATGACAGGCGCGCGGCTGGCGGCGCGCTTTGATGTAGTGCTCCTGAATCAGGTAAGCCAGCGCCCGATCGTCCATCGGGATGTTGCGCGCCTTGCACATGCGCACGAAAATCTCGCGATACTCCTCCCAGGTCGGATCGTGCACCTCGATCTTGTGGCGGATACGGCGCAGGAACGCCTCGTCCACCAGGTCCTTGGGCTCCAGGTTGGTGGAGAACACGATCAGCACCTCAAAGGGAATCTCGAACTTGCGCCCCGTGTGCAATGTGAGGAAGTCAATGCGCTTTTCCAGGGGCACAATCCAGCGGTTGAGCAGGTCGCGCGGACGCACCTGCTGCCGCCCGAAGTCGTCAATCAGGAAAATGCCGCAGTTGGCCTTCATCTGGTACGGCGCTTCGTAGTATTTGTTGTTGTAGTCGTACACCAGGTCGAGCGTTTCCAGCGTCAACTCGCCGCCCACGATGATGAAAGGCCGGCGGATGCGGATCCAGCGCGCATCCGTGGTCCGCGCCGTAGGGCCTTTATCCTCCACCTTCACGTGGTTGACGTTGTCGAAGAGCTTGATGATCTGCCCGCTGACCTCAACCGCGTAGGGAATGTATACATCCCCTTCCATGAGCAGCGAGCCGATCGCTTCAGCGATACTGGTTTTACCGTTACCGGGATTGCCGAAAAGGAAAATGGAGCGACCAGAGTTCACCGCCGGCCCGATCTGCTCGAACGTGGTCTGTCCCAGTACCAGATGCGCTGTCGCCTGGCGGAGCTGGCGCTGATGCACTGTCACGTCGCGCAACCCCTGCGCGCGCACGGAGGCGTTGTACACATCGAGGGGCACAGGCGCGGGACCGGCGTACTCGCTGCGTTCCAGGGCGTCGCGCGCCATGTCGCGCCCTTTGGAGGTGAGAATGTATTCGTAGGTGGCCTCGGAAAGGCCGCCCATGCCGCCCCCCGTGCCGCGCACCTCGCACAGGCGCTCGCGCTTGAGAAACTCCAGCACCTGGTCCACGATGCCGGCGAAAGGCAGGGCCATGCGTTCTGCCAGATCGCGTCCGGCCAGGTAGCTCTCGAAATACAGAATTTTGAGCGCCAGGTCGGTCAGGAAGCCGATGTTCAGCCCGGTTTCCTTAATGTTGCGCGGGGCGGGGGGGATAAACCCCTTTTGGACTACGCCCGAAGCCGGAGTCTGTGCCATGTCTACCTCCTTGGAAAAATCTGCAAATCTGCAAGTCTGCAAGTCTGCAAATCTGCAAGTCTGCAACCCTCGTTTCGCGTAAATTTAAAATGAGTTTGTAACTACCTACCTTGACTCATCAGCTAGCGGTTAAAACCGCCCCTGTAGGGCGCTACGCGCCGGGCGACCGTACCCT
>FWWL01002330.1_pt1 | contig 40008 bp, 30 predicted proteins | sample 2228331 | NCBI WGS metagenome assembly FWWL01 (sample SAMEA103939775, study PRJEB20133) | metagenome
ACCTGGGGTCGGCCTTGCCAGGCAGAGCCTGGCGGTATCAACTTTACTTCAGAATTCCCAAACCGTCCAGCAGGTTACGAATGGTGTTCCAGTGAACCCGTTCCCAGGCAGTGGGGCTGGAATTGGCGTTATGAGGCGCCAGGAGGACGTTATCCATCTTCAGAAGTGGGCTATCGGCTGGCAGCGGTTCGTGCTCGAACACATCCAGGGCAGCGCCACCGATTTGGCCCGATTGCAGGGCGGCGATCAGGGCGGGTTCATCCACAATCGGCCCGCGGGCGGTGTTGATCAACACCGCCGAGGGTTTCATCTTCGCCAGCGTTTGGGCGTTGATCAGGTGATAACTGGTGGGGTTCAGGTCGCAATTCAGAGAGACGAAATCTGACTGAGCCAGCAAGGTATCCAGATCGGTCATTTCCACACCGGTTTCGGTGAGGAAGACGTGATCGATCTCCACAATGTCGTTGCCCAGCACGCGCATCCCAAAGGCGCGTGCTCGCCGGGCCACGGCTTTGCCGATGTTCCCGACGCCGATAATGCCCAGCACACATTCGCTCAAAGCCCGGCCTGGTAACTTTTGCCATTCGCCGCGCTTCATGGCTGCGTCCATCCAGGGCAGGCGACGGGCGAAGGCCAGCATGTAGCCCATCACGGTATCCGCTACGGGGGTGGTAAACGCGTTGGGCGTGCGCGCCACGCGGATGTTCAGTCGCGAAGCGGTGGTGGTGTCAATCGAGTCGATGCCGGTCCCCCATTTCGAGATCACTTTCAGGCGCGGGGCACAGGCTTCCAGTACCCGGGCCGTGTAGCGATCGTCTCCGCAGATCGTTCCGTCAAATTGACCGGCATAACGCAGCAGGTCGTCTTCTTCCATGCGTTCGCGCACTTCGGGCACGATCAGGTCCAGGCCATGTTGCTCAAAGACCGGTCGGAAACGATCCAGGAAGGGGATCAGGTAGGGAGCAGTGATCAGGATGGTGGGCATAGGCGTTCAGGGGATGAGAGATTTGTGACGACGTTTCATCAGGCATTCGCAAATGGTGAAGTCAAGTTCTTCGTCAATATCCCAGGCCTCTTCGGCCGGGATTTCAAACATCAGGGGGCGTTCACCGATGCGATGGCGGCGACGCAACAGGTTGGCTCGGGTGAAGAGGTAGAGGCAGGAGTTTTCTTCGTATACTGGAGGCAGGTCTTGCGTCTGGATCAGTTCCAGCGGGTTGTGGTTGAGGGCGCGGCCGGCGGAGTCATACAGGCGCGTCTGTAAGCGAGTGACGGAGAACAGCGAGTCGTAGTCTGGGTAACGTTCGCGGAAGGTGCGAATGGCACGCGAGACCGTCTCGGCCCGCAGCAGGGGATTGGTGCTATGGGTCTGGAGATAGAATTCGGCCCCGATCTGCTCTGTGTCATAGAGCAGAATCTCGTTCATGGAGATCGTATCGGCGCGCAGGTGCTCCGGGCGGGGAATGATCTGTACGCCAGGAAAGGAATGACGGATGCTCTCCATGATCGGTTCGGAGTCGGTATCCACCACAATGGCGTCAATTTCCGGAACCGCCAGCAGGGTTTCCAGGATATAGTGAAACAGAGGCTTGCCGGCCAGAAGGCGATAGTTCTTGCCGGGCACGCGTTGGCTGTGATGGCGCATGGGCACCAGGGCAACCAGGGGAGATGTCAAGGTCGGTTTCTCCAGGTATCAGGATATAAACGTTGCCTGTCGTCAGGCCGGGCGTCTGGCAGGGGCTATTATAGTCTATCTCGGGCCGGAAAAAACGAACCGCAGAGCACGCTGGGAGCGCAGAGGGAGGGAAGGGAGAAGGGTGAGTCTACTCAATGAACCGCAGAGCACGCTGGGAGCGCAGAGTTCCGAATTAAGTCTCTGTGTACCCGGCGGTAGAACAATCTTGTTGCCGTAAAGTCAAGCGTAGATTGTGGTAAAATGCACGCCAGGACTGCCCGAGTTGGGTTTCTTTTTTGCCAGAAAATTTGTGAAAAGTCGAACTTATCTGGTCGTCGGCCAGGCCTTGTGTTATACTTCTGCGGGTTGACAGTTTTCCTTACCTCGAGGCGACTATGTTACTGGAATACGCTGCCATCGCATTGCTCATCGTGCTCTCTATCGTGGTTGGCCTGATAGCGATTGGGTTGGGGGAGTTGTTTGGGCCGCGACGCCAGTCCATCGTCAAGAATGAACCGTATGAGTCGGGGATGCGTCCGATCGGGCCGGGCACCCGCCGGGTCCCGGTGCGGTTCTATCTGATCGCCGTACTGTTCATTTTGTTCGATATTGAAGTCGTGTTTTTCTTGCCCTGGGCGATTGTCTTCCGCCAATTGGGCCTGTTTGCCGTGCTGGAAATGTTCCTCTTTATTCTGATCTTACTGGTAGGGTATGTGTATGCCTGGAAGAAAGGAGCGTTAGAATGGGAGTAGAACAAAAACTCGGAAATATGGGGGTCGTGACCACGACTTTAGAGGAAGTGGTGAACTGGGCTCGCACGCGCTCGATGTGGCCGATGTTGTTTGGTCTGGCCTGTTGTGCCATTGAGATGATGGCCGCTCAGGCGCCTAACTATGATATGAGCCGCTTCGGGATGGAGTTGATGCGCGCCAGTCCGCGCCAGAGTGATTTGATGATCGTGGCTGGGCGGGTCTCGCGCAAGATGGCGCCGGTGTTGCGGCGCCTGTATGATCAGATGCCGGAACCGAAGTGGGTGATCGCCATGGGAGATTGTGCTTCGTGCAGTGGGGTGTTCAACAATTATGCCCTGGTACAGGGAGTGGATGAAGTGGTGCCGGTGGATGTGTATGTGGCTGGCTGTCCCCCCCGGCCGGAGGCTTTGATCCATGGGATTATCACTCTGTACGAAAAGGTCAAAGGTGAGAAGTTTAAAGACCTGGTGGACGAAGGATAGCCGTCATGGATAGCAAACTGGAAGCGATCGCGCAGCGATTAGAGGAAAAGTTTCAGACATCGTTTGAGGAGTTTCGTGGCGAGGCGCACGTGTTCGCTCGCCCGGACCAGATTGTGGATGTGCTCACCTGGTTGCGGGATCGGGAAGGCTTTGAGATGCTGGCGACGATCACCGCCGTGGATTACTGGCCCCAGGAAAAGCCACGCTTTCATGTGGTGTATCTTTTGAATTCGCTCAGCCAGAATCTCACCCTCATGGTCCGAGTGCCGGTGGATGGCGACCGCCCCGAAGTTCCTACAGCGACCGGCCTATATGCCAACGCCAATTGGCGGGAGCGCGAGGTGTGGGATATGTTCGGCATTCGCTTCCTTGGCCATCCCAATCTGCGTCGTATTCTCATGCCAGCCGATGCAGAAGGCCATCCGCTGCGCAAGGATTATCCTCTCGGCTATGAGGAACCGCAGTTCACGTTCAACTACGAAGAGATTAATCGGCTCAAGCCCTATGCCAGGGAGTGATCGCCGGGTCGTGAAGTTGGGATCACGTTCTGTGGGCGTGTAGTCGCATAGATTGCCGGATTTGCTTTGAGAGAGCCTATGGTGCAAATCGAAGAAGTCACCCTGAATGAACTCCGACAACTTGTCTCTGAACGGGCCATTCAAGGCGAGACCATGTTGCTTAACATGGGGCCCCAGCATCCGTCCACCCATGGGGTGTTGCGCCTGTTGTTGGAGTTAGATGGCGAAGTGGTGGTGAATTGTCTCCCGGATATCGGTTATTTGCATACCGGTATAGAGAAAAACATGGAGGCAAAGACCTACCAGAAGGCCGAAGTGATGACCGATCGGATGGATTACCTGAACCCGCTGGGCAACAACCTGGCCTATTGTATGGCGGTGGAGAAACTGGTAGGTCTGGATGTGCCTCCCCGCGCTCAGGCCTTACGGGTGATTCTGGTGGAGTTGCAACGCATCGCCTCCCACCTGGTCTGGATCGGCACGCACGCGCTGGACCTGGCGGCCATGTCTGTGTTCATGTATGCCTTCCGCGAGCGCGAACAGATTCTGGATATTTTCGAACTGGTCTCCGGGCAGCGCATGATGACCACCTACATCCGACCGGGAGGGGTATGGCGCGATGTGCCAGTGGAATTCGAGGCCATGGTGCGTGAGTTCCTGCGAACCTTCCCCAGGCGGGTAGACGAGTACGAAGCCTTGCTCACCCGAAATCCGTTTTTTCTGGATCGTTTGTTGGGCATTGGCAAACTCTCGAAAGAGAAAGCCTTGCAGTATGGCGTGACGGGGCCTATCCTGCGTGCCAGTGGCGTGGACTGGGATTTGCGCAAGAAGCGACCCTACATGGGCTACGAGCAATATGACTTCAACGTGCCGGTGCGAACGGAGGGGGATAATTACGCCCGCTTCCTGGTGCGGGTGCAGGAGATGCGCGAATCGCTCAAGATCATCGAACAGGCGTTGAATAAACTGCCCATGGGTCCAGTGCGCTCGAACAATCGAAAGTTCGTCCCGCCGCCACGTTCGGAGATCGGCGTAAGCATGGAGGCTCTGATCCACCACTTCAAGTTGTGGACAGAAGGCTTCGAAGCCCCCAAAGGGGCCATCTATTCGGCGGTGGAAAGTCCACGCGGTGAATTGGGCGTGTATCTGGAAGGAGATGGGGGGCCCAAGCCCTATCGTATTCACATGCGTACCCCGTCGTTTGAGAACCTGTTTGTGATTAGTGAACTGGCCCGCGGACATTTGATCGCCGACCTGGTGGCGATCATCGGTTCGCTGGATTTCGTCTTGGGAGATATTGACCGATGAGCCTGATCGAAACGTATTCCCAGGAAGTGGAACGGATTTTGTCCAAATATCCGCCAGAGCACAAACGCTCGGCGGTCATGCCGCTGTTATACCTGGCTCAGCGCCGCGATGGCTATATCACCAAAGCCGCCATGCGCGAGATCGCTGAGTTTTTGGAGATGGATGAAACTGAGGTCGCTTCCATCGTAGGGTTTTACACTCTGTATCACGATAAGCAAGAGGGCAAATATCGCCTGCAGGTGTGCAATGATTTGCCCTGTGCCCTGCGCGGGGCGGATCAGTTCCTGGAAGCCTTGTGTGAAAACCTGGGCATTCGCCTCGGCGAGATCACACCTGATGGTCTGGTGACTATCGAGGCGGTGATGTGTATTGGCGCCTGTGACCGGGCACCGGTCTTTCAGGTTCAGAGCCCGGAGCGCATCACCTACTATGAGAACATGACCGTGGATCGCACCCTTGAGTTGCTCGAGGCTCTCAAGAAAGCCCAAAGCGAAACGGGCTAACCCGAGGTGCTCCCATCGAACCTGATTGAGAGAAAGAAGGACGATATGGCCCACATCCTGCTCCGTCATCGCGATATTCCAGACATTCATCAGATGGATGTTTATCGTCAACATGGAGGTTTTGAAGCCTGGCAGAAAGTGGTGACTTCAATGACACCTGACCAGGTGACCGAGGTGGTGAAGGCCTCGGGCCTGCGCGGTCGCGGCGGCGCCGGCTTTCCCACCGGCGTGAAGTGGTCGTTCATGGATAATCGCAACTGGCCGCATTACGTTGTGGCCAATGCCGATGAATCAGAGCCAGGCACGTTCAAAGATCGCGAGATCATGGAGAAAAACCCCTTCCAGTTCCTGGAGGGAGTGGCGATTGCTTCGTATGCCGTGCAGGCTAACGTTGCATATATCTACCTGCGTGGCGAATACTGGCATATCGCCGAATGGCTGGATCAAAAGATCGCCGAAATGGAACAGGCCGGGTTGTTGGGAGATCGCCTGTTTGGCAGCGAGTATTCCTTGCGCATCTACACCCATCTCGGCGCCGGGGCTTACATTTGTGGCGAGGAGACCGCTCTGCTCGAATCGCTGGAGGGCAGGCGTGGCCAGCCCCGTATCCGCCCTCCCTTTCCCCCTTCCTATGGCCTTTATGGAAAGCCCACCGTGGTCAACAATGTGGAAACCCTGACCAACGTCCCCCCGATCCTGATCCACGGTGCCGAGTGGTATCGCTCGCTGGGAACAGCCGATAGTGCCGGGGTCAAGGTGTTTTCCCTCTCCGGGCGAGTCAAAAAGCCAGGCAACTACGAACTGCCTTTTGGCAAGACGTTTCGTGACCTGATCTACGGAGAAGGCGGTGGGATTGTGGACGATCGCCCGATCAAAGCCATCATGCCTGCTGGAGCCTCGTCTTCCCTGATCGTCGCCGATGAGAAAGCGCTGGATACTCCCCTGGAGTATGCGGCAGTGCGCTCCCTGGGCTCAGATCTGGGATCAGGTTCGGTGATTGTGCTTGATGATACGGTCAGCATCGAGTGGGTGATCCGCAAGACGGTGCGTTTCTTCAAGCACGAATCCTGCGGCAAGTGCACACCCTGCCGGGAGGGCAATTATTGGATGCTCAAGATTCTGGAGCGTCTGGAGCGTACCCCCCGCAAGGAGGACGTGCAACTGCTCTACAATGTGGCCCGGCAGATGCAGGGGAAATGCCTGTGCGCTCTGGGCGAATTCGCCACCATGGCAGTGGTCACTGGAATCGAGCGTTTCCCACAGGATTTCGTAGTCTCATCGTAACCGTAGCCCTGGGAGCAGACCTATGACTGACGTAACCTTAACGATAGATGGGAAACAAGTGACGGTTCCTGCTGGAACCTCGATCGTGGACGCGGCCAAACGGGCTGGCATTGACATCCCGGTCTTTTGCTATCACCCGAAGATGGAACCAGCCGGCATGTGTCGTATGTGTCTGGTGGAGATCGGCCGGCCGATGATCGATCGCACCACCGGTCAACCCGTGCTCGACGAGCAAGGTCATCCCAAAATTCAGTTCCTGCCTAAGTTGGAGACGGCCTGCACCAACATCGTCTCGGAAGGCATGGTGGTGAAGACACAACACACTTCCGAGAAGGCGCGCCAGGGTCAGCGAGAGATTGTCGAGTTTCTATTGACTTCCCATCCGCTGGATTGTCCGATCTGCGATAAGGGTGGTGAATGTCCGCTTCAGGATTTGACCATGCGCCACGGGCCGGCTGAGAGCCGTTTCTTGTATGACGAGAAACAACATCTGGATAAGCATTTCCCCCTGGGTGAGTTGATCTGGCTGGATCGGGAGCGGTGCATTCAATGTGGCCGCTGCATTCGCTTCCAGGAAGATATTGCCGGCGAGCCGGTGATCGGATTTGACGAACGCGGCCGCACCACCCAGATCATCACCTTCTCTGAGCCGGGCTTTGATTCCATCTTTTCTGGCAACACCACCGATATTTGTCCGGTAGGCGCATTGACCACGGCCGATTTCCGCTTTGGGGCGCGACCCTGGGAGTTGACGCCGCTTGCCTCCATCTGTTCCCAATGTGCGGTGGGTTGCAACATTGTGTTCAGCACTCGCCGCGAGGCGCGCTCAGGTGGCCGCATTGTCATCAAGCGCGTCATGCCGCGGCAGAATGAACAGGTGAACGAAATTTGGATCTGCGATAAAGGTCGCTTCGCTCACCATTACCTGGAGCAGGATCGTTTGACCACACCGTTGCTGCGCCAGGATGGGCATCTGAAACCCACTTCCTGGCAGGATGCCCTTGATCGGGCTTCCAGGCAACTGGCAGAGGCCGGCAACGATCTGGTGATCCTGGCTTCAGGACGTCTCTCCAACGAGGACCTGTTCAATCTCAAGTCCCTGGCCGATATGGCCGGCGGACAGGCGTTGCTCTACACCCACATGGGCGGTGGCGAAGTCACTACCGTGTTTGGAGTCTCTCGGGGGTTTGACCTGGGCCGCCTGGGAAGGGGGGATGTGATCCTGGTCGCGGCTTCTGATCTCTACGAGGAGGCGCCGATCTGGTGGTTGCGGGTCAAAGCCGCGGCGCAACGGGGGGCGGTGCTGATTGTGGCCAACCCGCGCCAGACCAAACTGGAGGCCTATGCCCGCTGGGTGGTGCGCTATGCCTATGGGGATGAAGCCTATCTAGGGGAAAAACTGCAGGCCGACGGAGCCATCCATGAAGTTCTGGCCAGCGCCTCGCGAGTGGTGGTTTTCTTCGGCAGCGAAGGAACCGGCCTGACCCAATCCTCTCAACTGGCGATTTCGCTGGCTCGCCTGTTGCAGGAATATGGCCATGCCGGCAGGCCAGGTAGCGGGTTGATCGGAGTATGGCCGCGGCCTAATGACCAGGGCGCCTGGGAGATCGGTTTTCGGGCTGTGTCTGACCTGGCGGAACAGGTGCGCGGCAAGGTAGTCTATATCGTCGCTGCCGATCCGGCAGGGGATGATCCCTCTCTGGTTGAGGCCTTGCAGGCGGCTCGCTTCGTGGTCGTACAGGAGATTCGCCTGACCGAGACAGCCCGCCTGGCCGACGTGGTGTTACCTGCTCAATCCTACGCGGAACGCGAGGGGACGTTCACTTCCGGCCAACGGCGAGTGCAACGTTTCTACGCGGCTCTCCCTGCGTTTGGCGACTCGCGACCCGACTTTATGATCACGGCTCACCTGGCGCAAGGGATGGGATATGCCCTGGAAAGCAGTTCGCCGGCAGGGGTGTTTGATCACCTGGTGCGGACGGTGAAGGCGTTTGAGGGATTGACCTATGCCCGGCTGGCCGAGGTCACCGAACAATGGCCGGTGACGGGTCGTGCCCATTACTATTTCTCGGGCACCGTGCATCCTAATCAGGAAGGATTGGGCGTTGTGCTCAGCAGTGCTCTGGAGCGCGGCGAGGCGGTTGATTTGCCGGTCGTCGAGATCGGCCAACCGCTTCGCCCCCAGGAAGGGGAGTGGCTGGCTGTGCCGGTGACCCGTGCATATGACCGCGGGAATACCGTCTGGCCGTCGGACCTGCTGAGGTTGCGGATCGGAGAGCCAACCGTGCGCATGCATCCGGCTTCGGCTGAGGCGATCGGGATTGCCGACGGGGAGCGAATCCAACTCGCCTGGGATGGGCAACAGGCAGCGGCGGTGGTTCAGACCGATGAGTCAGTGCCGCAGGGGGTGGTTCTGGTGCCGCGCAGTTTTGGTCTGCCCCTGTTTGCTCCGCGGCAGGTTTCCATCGAAGTAGCACACACGGTACAGGGATAACGTTATGGACTGGGCGCTGTTCTGGGAATGGTTGATCAAATCGCTGGTGTTGACGTTTACTCTGCTGGGCGGCTTTGCTTATCTGACCCTGTATGAGCGCCGTCTGCTGGCGCGCATTCAGGTGCGGATTGGCCCCAATCGCGCCGGCCCTCAGGGATTGTTGCAGCCGATTGCCGATGCAGTCAAGTTGATCTTCAAAGAGGAACTGACGCCGGCTAACGTGTATCGGGTGGCGTTCTTTCTGGCGCCGCTGGTGACCATGGTGCCCTCCATCGTGATCGCGGCGGTTATTCCGTGGGGAACTTCGTTCACTCTGGGCAACCGCACCATCACGTTGTATCTGGCAGACATCAACGTCGGTGTGTTGTACCTGATGTCGGTGGCTTCGATTGCGGTGTATGGGATTGTGATGGCCGGCTGGGCGAGCAACAGCAAATATGCCATGCTGGGTGGGTTACGCTCCTCGGCACAGATGATTTCCTACGAGTTAACGCTGGGGCTGATGTTTGTGGTGGCGATCTTGATGGCTAACTCGATGCGCATGATTGACATTGTGGAAGCGCAGCGCGAGATATGGTTTGGCGTGGTCCAGCCGGTAGGGTTTTTGTTGTTCTTCTTTACCACCCTGGCTGAGGTGAACCGTCATCCCTTCGATATGCCGGAAGCGGAACAAGAACTGACCGCCGGGTATCATACCGAGTATTCAGGCATGAAATTTGCCCTGTTCTTCATGGCGGAGTATCAGAAGATGATCGTGGTCAGCATGATCGCCGCCTCGTTGTTCCTGGGGGGCTATCGGGAGTTCTGGTTCCTGCGGGATACCTTCCTGAGCGTGGATCGAGCCTGGTTCCTGGGGCCGGTGTATCTGTTTGCTAAAGTGATTGTCTTGTTGGGAGTGATGATCTGGGTGCGGGCCACCTGGCCGCGCATTCGTTATGATCGCCTGATGGCCCTGGGGTGGAAGATCTTCCTGCCTCTCTCGTTGTATCTGGTGTTTGTGACGGCCATCGGGCTGATGCTGGAGTCTTACTGGTTGATCACTATCCTGTCTATGTTGGGTGGTTTGACGGCAATAGCGGTGATCTACCTGGATCTGAGGAGAAAGTACTATGCGCGCGTTCGAACCGCTGGTTGAATTGGTTCGTGGCTTGTGGACGACCTTTAAAGAGACGTTTTTCAATCCCATCGTCACTGTTTCCTATCCGGAGCAGAAACGTCCGGTGCGGCCGCGCTTCCGTGGGCGGCATATTTTGCGCCGTTATGAGAATGGCCTGGAACGCTGTATCGGTTGTTCGCTGTGCGCGGCGGCCTGCCCGGCAGATGCAATCTTTGTAGAGGCTGCCGAGAATACCGACGAGGCGCGCTATTCACCCGGTGAACGCTATGCTTCTACCTACGAGATCAATATGCTGCGCTGCATCTTCTGTGGGTTCTGTGAAGATGCCTGCCCAACGGAGGCGATTGTGCTGGGCGATAACTATGAGTTGACCTTTACCAGTCGCCGCGAGGCGATTTATACGAAGGAAATGTTGCTGGAGCCGGCCCCTGCGCCGGAGTTGACGACGCCGCAGCGCGTCCCCGCCGGGGTGTATACCCGCGCTGTTCCGGAGATGAGCGATCCTCAAGACTAGGGAGGCCTCCTCTTCTCTATATCCTACTCCGCTCGTTTATGGAATTGCCTATGACCCTTGACCTGATCCTGTTCCTGGTTCTGGCGGTGATCGCTATCGCAAGTGCTTTGGGGATGTTGCTGAGCCGCAATGCCGTGTATTCAGCGCTGTATCTGGTGCTGAATTTTGTCACCGTGGCAGCATTCTATCTCTTATTGGGAGCCCCCTTGATTGCGATGACCCAGGTGACGGTGTATGCCGGGGCGATCATGGTGTTGTTCCTGTTCGTGATCATGCTATTGGGGGCCGAGCAGTTAGGTCCTACCGGTGTGCTGCCCTGGCAGCGACCACTGGCAATTGTGTTGGCGCTGGCCCTGGTTGTGGAGATCGGTTACCTGCTGATGGTTCGTGCTCCAGCAGTGGGAATGGTTATGCCCCCATCGGAGGCAGTGAACACCACGGAGTTCCTGCGCCAGATGGGAACAATGCTGTTCAGTGAGTACCTGCTCCCCTTTGAGGTGACCTCGGTGTTGCTGCTGGTAGCGATGGTGGGGGCGATCCTGTTGACCAAACCTGAGAAAGGAGGGCGCTAGAGAGGGAGGTTTTTCCCTGGCGCGGTGCGATCATGATCCCAGTGAACTATTATGTGGTGCTTTCGGGTATCCTGTTCACCATTGGCGCGCTGGGGGTGCTGGTGCGCCGCAATCCGTTGGTGATGTTCATGTCCATCGAGTTGATGTTGAACTCAGCCAATCTGGCGATTGTGGCATTTTCCAGTGCCCTGCAACAGTTGAATGGTCAGATGTTTGTGTTCTTTGTCATTGCGGTAGCGGCGGCAGAAGTGGCGGTCGGCCTGGCGTTGATTGTGCAGATTTTCAAGAGCAAACACACGATCAACGTGGATGAAATGAGCAAGTTGCACGGATAGGGATGACTTCCCTGAAAACACGGAGTGCAAAGTGGTGAGATATGCACAGTGACATGGTTTCCACCGGCTTTTTCTATCTGGCGCCCTGGGTAGTGTTCTTCCCGCTCATCGGGTGGTTGATCAATCTGATTTTGGGTGGGCGGCTGATGCGACGTCCGGGGGGCGAAGCGGCGGTTGGTTGGATCGCCAGCCTGGCTTCGGGGGCTGCATTTGTGGTTTCGATCCTGCTGGCGTATTCGCTGGCCTTGAATCATGGCCACACCGTGATTGTACCCCTGGCGCGCTGGATTCAGGTTGGCGATCTGCAGATTGACTGGGCGTTTCGTGTGGATACCCTGTCGGTCACCATGATGCTGGTGGTGGCTGGCGTGGGCACCCTGATCCACATTTACGCGATTGGATACATGCACGAGGATGTGCGTTATAAGGGCGATCCCCTGCGCTATCGCCGCTTCTTTGTGTTTTTCAACCTGTTTATCGTGGCGATGATGATCCTGGTCAGCGGCGATTCGTATCTGATGCTGTTCATCGGCTGGGAAGGAGTGGGTCTGTGTTCGTTCTTGCTGATTGGGTTCTGGTATGAAATGGATACTCTGGGTCGTCCTTCCTGGGCAAACGCCAATGCGGCCAGGAAAGCCTTTATCACCAACCGCATCGGTGACCTGGGATTTCTGCTGGCGGCCTTTGTGATGTTCTGGTATTTCCGCTCTTTCCAGTTCGATCAAGTCTTTGAGGCGGCTCGACAGGTGCCGCCAGAAGTGATCGTCGCCATCACGCTGTTCTTGCTGGTAGGGGTGACCGGGAAGTCGGCGCAGATTCCGCTCTATGTGTGGTTGCCTGATGCCATGGCTGGCCCCACGCCGGTTTCGGCCCTGATCCATGCTGCGACCATGGTGACGGCTGGCGTATATCTGGTGACGCGCTCGGCCGGATTATATTCGCTGGTTCCAGAAGCCCAATATATTGTGGCAATGACCGGCGCCATCACTGCCCTGTTTGCGGCTACGATTGCCGTCGGCCAGTATGACATCAAGAAGGTGCTGGCTTATTCTACGATTTCACAATTGGGTTTTATGGTGGCGGCGGTGGGGATGGGTGCCTTTGTGGCCGGCATGTTCCATCTGGTGACTCACGCCTTCTTCAAGGCCTTGCTCTTTCTCTCGGCCGGCTCGGTGATTTTGGGCCTGGAGCGCGGTCACCATCACCTGGCCCATCATGGCCACGGACACGAAGGCCATCACGAAGAGGAGTTTGACCCCGGCGACATGCGCAACATGGGCGGTTTGCGTGAACGGATGCCGATCACCTTCTGGCTCTATGTCATCGGCGCGCTGGCGCTGGCAGGTATTTTCCCGCTGGCGGGCTTTTGGTCGAAAGATGAGATTTTGCTGGATGCCCGTCTACACTATCCGATAGTGTATATCTTATTGAGCATAGCCGCCTTCTTCACCGCTTTTTACATGGGACGGCAGATCTGGATGGTGTTCTTCGGGACGCCGCGCCACGCGGCTGCCGCCCATGCGGAAGAGAGTAAGCCGATCATGACGGTTCCATTGATGGCGTTGGCGGTGCTCTCCATTGTGGGTGGCGCGCTGAACCTGCCTTTCGAGGGATTTCATCATCTCGGCCATTGGCTGGAATATACCCTGGGAGAAGTCGAATCCCTGCCGCTCAACCTGGGGGTGGCCGGCCTTTCTACTGCGCTGGCCCTGGTGGCTATTGGGGCTTCGTGGTGGATCTATGGACGTCAACCCCTGGCGGCCGGTCAGCCTGATCCACTCAAGCGGTTGGGGTGGATCTATACCGGCATGGAGAACAAATGGTTCGTGGACGAAGGGTATTGGGCCGTGTTTGTCAACCGCTATGTGGACCTGGCCCATTTCCTGGCCCGTGTCATTGAGGAACGGTTCTGGCACGATTGGTTCCACGACACGGTGCTGGTCGGCACGTATAACTGGCTGGCTCATATCGGCCTGAATCGCTATGCCGACCAGCGCGGCATTGATGGCCTGGCCAACGGCCTGGGTGAGTTCACGAAATGGGTCTCGGCAACCACGCGACGGGTCCAGAATGGATTCGTCCGCTCTTATGCCCTCTCGATCCTGCTGGGCGTGGTAGCCATCCTGGGTTATTTGATCCTTCGATAAAGGTGCATCGTTGTAGGCATCGAACCCTTGACCGCGAGGTAGACTATGGACTTTCTGTTGCAACCCCTGACTCTGATGACCTTCTTCCCGTTGGTGGGTGTGGTGATCCTGCTTCTGATCCCGGGAGAGCGCAAAAATGCTCTGCGCTGGACGGCTTTGATCACTTCCTTGATTACTTTTGGTCTCTCCCTGTGGGTGTTCCTGCTGTTCCGTCCCTCGAACCCGGATTTGCAACTGGTCGCCCGCTATAACTGGTTCACTTTCGGCGATTGGACGGTGCAGTACCACATGGGTGTGGACGGGTTGTCTGTTTTGCTGGTGTTGTTGACGACGTTCCTCACGCCCATTTCGATTCTCTCTACCTGGACGGCCATCGAGGAACGGGTGAAAGACTTTATGATCTTCTTCACCCTGCTCGAAACCGGCATGTTGGGCGTGTTCCTGGCGCAGGATTTGTTCCTGTTCTATATCTTTTGGGAGTTTACCCTGGTGCCGATGTACTTTCTGATCGGCATTTGGGGGGGGCCACGCCGTATTTACGCCGCGATTAAGTTCTTTCTCTACACGATGGCCGGCTCGATCTTGATGCTGCTGGCCATTCTGTGGTTGGGGATCGCCGGAAAAACTTTCTCAGTACCCGATCTGGTGGCCCAGGGGAATATCCCGCCCGGCATTCAGTGGTGGTTGTTCCTGGCGTTTACTGCGGCGTTTGCGATCAAAGTCCCGATGTGGCCTCTGCACTCCTGGTTGCCCGATGCTCACGTGGAGGCGCCGACCGCCGGTTCGGTCATCCTGGCAGGGGTGTTGCTGAAGATGGGTACGTATGGTTTCCTGCGCTTCAACCTGCCGCTCTTCCCTGAGGCCAGCCTGCGCGCCGCTCCGTGGATCGCTCTGTTTGCGACGATTGGCATCCTGTATGGTGCCGCGGTTTCCTATGCTCAGTCAGACGTGAAGAAACTGGTGGCGTTCTCTTCGGTCTCTCACCTGGGGTTTGTGATGTTGGGGTTGTTCGCCTTGAATCCCCAGGGGATTTCGGGGGCCATTCTGCAAATGATCAATCATGGTCTGAGCACGGGGGCCCTGTTCTTGCTGGTAGGCATGATTTATGAGCAGACCCACACCCGGGAGATCAAAGTCTACGGCGGATTGTGGAAGATCACCCCGGTGTTTGGGACGATTATGCTGATCGTCTCGCTCTCCTCGATGGGATTGCCCGGCCTGAATGGCTTTGTGGGCGAGTTCACTATTCTTTTGGGTGCGTTTGGCTCGCGGGCCATCGGATCGCCGTGGTATGCCGGCTTTGCCGCGGTGGGGGTGATCCTGGCGGCCATTTATATCCTGTACATGTTCCAGCGCATGTTCCTGGGCCCCCAGGGACCGATCGTTGAAGAAGTACAGCAGCATGGTCACGGGCTGCGCGATTTGAACTGGCGCGAGATTGTCACGGTGTTGCCTATCCTGGTCTTCATCTTCTGGATCGGCCTGTATCCGGCGCCGTTCTTCGACCTGATGGCGCCTTCGGTCAACAAACTGGTTCAGGCGCTTTCGGCGACGGCAATCGCCATGCCTTGAGGGTGCTTATCTGCTGCCACGGAGAGAGGAAACCTCTATGCCTCAATCAACCGATCTCCAAATCATCCTTCCGCTGAGCGTGCTGAGCGCCTGGGGCTGCGCCTTGCTGTTGCTGGATGTGTTCGTCATTCGACGCAAAGGGCTGACGGCACTGCTGGCGGCTTTGGGCCTGGCGATCACGCTGGGGTTGACCCTTTCCCAGGCCGGCCGCACGGCTTCGGGCTTCAACGGCATGGTGGCCCTGGATGGCTTCTCGGTTTTCGTCAACGTTCTGCAGGTGCTCTCTGGCCTGCTGGGGGTGGCCCTGGCCTATGGCTATGTGCGACGCATGGGATTGGAGCGTGGTGAGTATTACACCCTGCTCCTGTTCAGCGTGGTCGGGATGATGCTCATGGCCCAGAGCACCGATCTGATTATGATCTTTATCGCTCTGGAATTGCTTTCCATCCCGCTCTACGTCCTTTCTGCCTTTCATCGTACCAATCCCGTTTCGGAAGAGGCCGGCCTGAAGTACTTTTTGCTGGGAGCCTTTTCGACAGGATTCCTGGTGTATGGGATCGCCCTGATCTACGGCGCGACCGGCACGACGAACCTTTCCGCCGTCCTGAACGTCGCTTCTCGCGGGACCCCTGGCCTGATCCTGACCATCGGCGCCGCCCTGGCCCTGGTCGGATTCGGGTTCAAGGTGGCAGCCGTGCCTTTCCACATGTGGACTCCCGATGTCTATCAAGGCGCCCCGACGGCGGTGACGGGGTTCATGTCGTCAGGGGCCAAGATTGCCGGTTTTGCTGCCCTGTTGCGGGTCTTCTCTACCGCTTTTCCGCCCCTGGCCACCGAGCTGACCGATGTTCTATGGGCCCTGGCGGCGTTGACCATGATCCTGGGCAACCTGCTGGCCATCTCTCAGAGCGACATCAAGCGCATGCTGGCCTACTCTAGCATTGCCCATACCGGTTATCTCCTGATGGCGTTTGTGCCCTATGGTAACCCTGAAGTCGCCCCCATCTCGCTGGCTGCTGGTCTGATCTATCTGGTGGCGTATATGGTGACCAACTTCGGCGCCTGGGCGGTGGTGATCGCTCTGGAACAACCCGGAGGTGGTGGGTTGCAGATTGCCGATTACAATGGCCTGTTCTGGCGCAAGCCGGCCCTGGCTCTGGCGATGACCGTCTTTCTGATCTCGCTGATCGGCTTTCCCCCCACCATTGGCCTGATAGGGAAATTCTACCTGTTCCGCGCCGCCATTCAGGGCGGGTTTGTCGGGCTGGCCATCATCGGCGTCTTGACCTCGCTGATCTCGGCCTACTACTACTTGCGGGTGGTGGTCAACATGTTTATGCATGAGGGCGAACCGCAGACCACTCACGATGCCTGGCTAGACCTGACCTGGGGCGCGATGGCGGTAGCCACGGTGGTATTCAGTTTCGTGCCCAACTGGCTGTTTGCGCTGGCTGGCTCGGCGCTTCTGTGGCGTTGATGGCGGTGATGGGCCCTCTCAGAAGGGGTTGACTGATTTACCCAGGGCTTTTCAAAGATTTAATGTTCCATCTCTTTTTGTACCGCCAGGCTTTGCCTGGCAGTGTGCCGACCATAGGTCAGCGGTACAATTTGATGTTACTGAGAGTCACAGCAACTGTAAGAAAGGCCCAAAGATTAGCATTTTGAAAAGCCCTATGATTTACCTGACTATGATAAGGGATTGCCATCAGGTTTATCTGGCCTGTTGGTCATCCCTTTTTGTCATGACTTTATGTCTGCCGGTGCGGACGAGACATCCGTACTCCCGGGGTGTAAAAGTAGTATAATCTCTGTCATGAGCTTTTCTGAGTAATTTTGGGTTGTGCAGACAAAACTTTACTCGAAAAGCCCTACTTTATCCAACGCGTTTTGGCGAAGATATTGTTCACAATGAAATCTTTCCGAACACACGTTGGCCTGATTCTCTATGGAGCAGGAGGCATAATAGGCCTGGTCATCGTGGTGCTCTCCACCTGGGCCGATCTGGAGGCGCAGTTCTATGGGTTTGACCGTCGTGCCAGTGCGGTGTTGACAGGGGTCTCCTGCCCGGTGTGGATGACTCCCACTGAACAGGCGCAGGTGACCCTGCGGCTGAGCAATCCTACCGATCGGCGGCTTTCGCCGGTGGTGCGCACGGCGATCAGCACGCCCCTCTTGCCCGAAGTCTCTCTCCGGCGGGTGGACCTGGAGCCGGGCGAATCGGCTACCCTGACGTGGACAATCGGCCCCCAGCACATTGATCTGAAGCGGTTTATCTTTGTGGATGTGCTGGTGTATGCCGCCTATCCTCTGCTGGATCGGCAGACGATGTGTGGTGTGTTGATCCTCCCCTTGCCGATTCCTGGCCGATGGTTGACGCCTCTGACTCTGCTGGCTTCGCTGGCTGGCATGGGAGTGGGGGTGTGGATGTTGTGGCGGCAGCGAGTGACCTGGCTGGCATGGCGGACGATGCCCATGCTGGCGCTGAGCATCACCGTGGCCATGGCGTTCTCCTTGCTCGGCGTCTGGGTGTGGAGCCTTGTGGCGCTGGTCGTGATTGCGCTGCTGTTCCTGATCACCCTGGGCCTGGCGTTGATGGGGGAACGGTATCCCTCTCTGGGCGTGGTTTGAGGCGTCTTTGGGGGGGCTAGACGGCCTGGGGAAAGAAAAACGTCCCGAGGGAAGTGAGACCCTCGGGACGGGTTGTTCTTTTCCACAGTCAATGTCTCATTCCCGTAACAGGTTTCGCAGCACGGTCTGCAGAATGCCGCCGTTGCGATAGTAGTTGACTTCCACCGGGGTGTTGAGCAGGGCAGTGACCGGGAAGGTGATCACGCGTCCATCGGCTCTGGTAGCCCGTACCGTCAGGGTGGCGCGGGGTTGAATCGAGTCGTCCAGCCCTTCGATGTCGTATACTTCGCTGCCATCCAGGCCCAGGGTGTCCGCATTTTGACCCGCCTGGAATTGGAGCGGCAGAATGCCCATGCCGACCAGGTTGGAGCGGTGGATGCGCTCAAAGGACTCGGCAATCACTGCCCGAACACCCTGCAACATCGGTCCCTTGGCCGCCCAATCGCGGCTGGAGCCGGTACCGTACTCCTTGCCAGCGATGACGATGGTAGGGATGCCGGCTTCTTTGTACTTCATCGCTGCCTCGAAGATGGTCATCTCCTGGGCATGTCCCTCGCCAGGTTGGTCGCCGAAGAACTTCGTCCAGTAGCCCTCTTTAGGGGCAACCAGCAGGTTCTTCAGTCGGATGTTGGCAAAGGTCCCGCGCACCATCACCAGGTCATTGCCGCGACGGGCCCCGTAGGAGTTGAAGTCGCGTGGCTGGACTCCCCGTTCGATCAGGTATTTGCCGGCGGGGGAATCGGCAGGGATGCTTCCGGCAGGGGAGATGTGATCGGTGGTGATGGAGTCTCCGAACATGGCCAGCACTCGGGCCCCATGGATCGGTCGAATGGGCGGCGTTTCCAGAGTCATCTCCTGGAAGTAGGGTGGGTGATGAATGTAGGTGGAGGTTTCATCCCATTCAAACAGGTCGCCTTCTTTGACCTGAATGGCCTGCCACATTTCTGAGCCGGTGAACACGTTGGCGTATTTTTCACGGAACATCTCAGCCGAGATGTTTGTGGCGATGGCCTCCTGGATTTCCTGTTGGGTTGGCCAGATGTCGCGCAGGTAAACAGGTGAACCATCGCTGGCGATGCCGAGCGGTTCGTTGAGCAGGTCAATATCCACCGTTCCGGCCAGGGCGTAGGCCACGACCAGCGGGGGCGAGGCCAGGTAGTTGGCCCGAACCAGGGGGTGGACGCGCCCTTCAAAGTTGCGATTGCCCGAGATCACCGCCGCGGCGACCAGGTCGGCGCCGCTCACGGCTTTGGCCACCTCCCCCGGCAAGGGGCCAGAGTTGCCGATGCAGGTGGTGCAGCCATACGCAACTACGTTGAAGCCCAGTTTGGAGAGCGGTTCCAGCAGCCCGGCCTTTTGCAGATATTCCGTCACCACTCGCGAGCCAGGAGCCAGGGAGGTCTTTACGTAAGGTTTCACGCTCAGGCCGCGCTCCACTGCCTTTTTGGCCAGCAGACCAGCGGCGATCATCACCGAGGGGTTGCTGGTGTTGGTGCAGGAGGTGATGGCGGCGATCACTACTGCGCCGTGTCCGATGGTCATCGAACTGCCGTTGGTGCCGAATGTGGCCTGGCGATTGAGGGCCTCTGCAGGGAGTTCATAGCCCCGTTCTTTGACTGGTGCGGTCAGGGCCTTGCGGAAAGCCTGTTTCATCTCGGTCAGGGAGACACGGTCTTGAGGGCGTTTCGGCCCAGCCAGGGAAGGGGTGACCGAGGCCAGGTCCAGTTCGATCACGTCGGTGAATTCGGGGTCTGGGCTATGCGCGTCGCGGAACAGACCCTGTTCGCGCAGATAGGCTTCCACCAGGGCGATGGTCTCTTCGGAGCGGCCGGTCAGGCGCAGGTAGCGCAGGGTTTCGGAATCGACTGGGAAGAAGCCGATGGTGGCGCCGTATTCCGGGGCCATGTTGCCAATGGTGGCCCGGTCGGGCAGGGACAGGGAATCCAGGCCGGGGCCGAAGAATTCCACGAACTTATCCACCACCCCTTTGTGGCGCAACATTTGTGTGACTGTGAGCACCAGATCGGTGGCAGTCACTCCCTCGCGCAATTGGCCATAGAGTTTGAAGCCGATCACATCGGGCAGGAGCATATCCATCGGCTGACCGAGCATCACGGCTTCGGCCTCAATGCCGCCCACACCCCAGCCCAGCACGCCCAGGCCGTTGATCATGGTGGTGTGTGAGTCGGTGCCCACCAGGGTATCGGGAAAGGCCAGCCATTCTTCTTCAGAAGCGCCGGGGATCGTCTGGCGGCGAGTCATCACTACCTGGGCCAGGTATTCCAGATTCACCTGATGGACGATGCCGGTCATGGGCGGGACCACGCGGAAGTTGCGAAAGGCCTGCTGCCCCCATTTCAAAAACTCGTAACGTTCGCGATTGCGCTGGAATTCCACTTCAGCGTTGCGATACAGAGCATCAGGAGTGGCAAAGAAATCCACCTGGACGGAGTGATCGATCACCAGGTCTACCGGCACCAAGGGGTTGATGCGCTTCGGGTCGCCTCCCAGGCGAGTCACTGCGTGGCGCATGGCGGCCAGGTCCACTACGGCAGGGACGCCGGTGAAATCCTGCATGACCACACGGGCCGGCAGGAAGGGGATAGCCGGGCGTGCCCCGACCGGTTTCCAGGCGGCGATGTTTTTCACATCGTCGTGGGTGATTTCTCGATCATTGCACTGGCGCAGGGCCGCCTCGAGCAGCAGGCGAATGGAATAGGGCAATTTGCGCAGTTGGGTGAGGCCGGCCCGTTCCAGGGCATCCAGCCGATAGATGATGTATTCCCTTCCGTTAACCTTCAAGACATCACGAGCGTGAAATGGATCATGCATATCCAAACTCCTTGGGCATGTAGCATCGAAAATGGGATATACAGATGGCTTATCGTTTCAAGTCAGTGTGGAAGCGCCTGAGCAGACTCTCCCGCTCTTTCGGCGCCAGGAAGGCCGCCTGAATCGCCTGTAGGATGCATTCTTTGATCTGATCTTCCGACAGTCCCAACTGATGAGCCAGAGCGTATTCATGGCTCAAGGTGATCTGCGAAACCGAAGGATCGTCGGTGTTCAGGGTGACTTTTAAGCCGGCCTGGATCATGCGGACCAACGGATGGGTCTGATCGGGGGCGACCACGCCCGACTGATAGTTGCTGGTCGGGCAGACCTCGAACACAATGCCATTTTCCCGTGCCAGCGCCAGCGTGTAGTTGTCCTCGAGCACGCGTACCCCGTGGCCAATGCGTTCGGCTCCCAGCGTTTCGATCGCTTCGCGCACGTTTTGCGCACCACCCCACTCCCCGGCATGAACGGTAAGATGTAAACCGGCTTGGCGGGCTTCTTTCAACACAGGCGCAAACGGCTGAGCCGGGAATTCGGCTTCGTTGCCGGCCAGATCGATCCCCACGATCCCCTTTTTCATGCGTTCAATCGCCAGCCAGATCACCTGTTCTGCCAGTTCCAGACTTTCATGGCGGTTGATAGACGCGATCAGGCCGATCTGCACCTTAAAGCGTTGGGCTGCCTGCTGGGCGCTTTCAATCACCCAATCCATCACTTCATGCAGAGGAAAGCGCTCCGCGCGGCTTAGCGCAACCGGCGTGAAACGCAGTTCCAGATAGCGGATGTTCTCTCGGGCGGCATCTTCGATAGCCTCGCGGGTCACGCGTTGGATCACTTCTGGCGAGCGGTAGAACACACGCAGGGTATGGAATTTGTTCAGGAAGTTTTGAAATGTGCGCGGTTCGCCCTCTTGCACCTGAACCAGTTTGTTCAGGCTGACCGGCAGAGTCATGTGATGGGCCCGGGCTATGTCGAGCATGGTCTCCAGGCGCAATGAACCTTCCAGGTGACGGTGTAACTCCACCTTTGGATAAGGGCGAAAGAATTCAACTTGAATGGGCGAGGGTTTCATGACATCCTTCCCTGGTGGCGTTTGCGCTTCTTTTTGCTGCTGGAAGGCGAGGGTTCAGCTACGGAGGTGGAAGCGGTAGCTATGGGTGTTTCCGTGGTCAGGCTGGCAGAGGGGCGCGGTTGGATCGCAAATAGCCGGTTGATCACAGTCTCGCGGATGTCTTCCAGCAGGTGTTGGAACATCTCGGAGGCGCGCGATTTATATTGTACCAGTGGATCGCGCTGAGCATAGGCTTCCAGGCCGATGGAGACGCGCAGGGCCTCTATGCGCGTCAGGTAGTCTACCCACAATTCCGTGATGGCAGACAGCAACAACTGGCGATAGACTTCGTTCAACAGGCGGAAACCTGCCTGGCGAACCGCCTCGCGCGGGACTTCAAGCGGGCTGCCCTGCCGAAGGAGTTCCTGTCGTCCCCAGATTTCGGCCAGGGTTTGCTCTGCCTGTTCCAGGTGATCGAGAATGGCTTCGATTAACTCGTCTTCGGTTTTCTGACGCATTTGCTCGGCAGCCAGGTAGGCGTAGTTAAAGCGACGAACGATCTGAGTTACCTGGCGGTGGGTGCGCGGATCGAAGAAGGTTCGCCCTTCCTGCGACAGGGTGAGCAAGAAGCGGAGCACATCCGATGGAGTGTTTAGCGGCTGACGATCGAGCAGTGGATTGATTTCCTGGGCCATGATGCCTTTGTCAGAAGTGAGTTGCTCGTAACGGCGTTGGAGAATCGCTTGGCTGCGTTCGGCAATCCTTTCGGTCAGGTCGTCCCAGTGCAGCGTTTCGATGTCGTCTCTGGAGAGGCCCAGGGGCTCACCTAGGCGCATTTCGACCGAAGAGATCAGGCGGCTCACGGCCAGGTCAGTGATCTGCGCAGTGACCATTTCTGTGATCTCCTGGCGCAGACGTTGAGGTTCCTGGGCTAGGGTGCGCATCTGGGAAGGGTCGAGTTTGAGCGGCAGGCGTGTCAGGGCCTGGAGTTCGTCCAGCAGTTGTTGAGGGCGGGGCTGGTCTTCTCGGTCGGGCAGGCTGGAGAAGAAGGTATCCAGCAGGTCGGTGCGTTCTTCAATCTGTTGGTTTAAGGAGGTGGTGGCACGCTGAATCGTGGTGTGGATGGTCTGCAGGAGGTGGGCCTGTTCGATCTGGAGGGTGCGTCGTGCCAGGTCCAGCGCGGCCGCTTTGGGGTCCGGCGGGGAACCGAAGGCGCCCAGGACGCATTGCATGGGGAAGGAAGGGAACAGGGTGTCGGAGTCTACCACGAAGGTAGGTTGTACCTGATCTAGCCAGAAGGCCAGGCGCCAGAAGGTGTCCTGGTGTTCGAATGCGTGGGTAACCCGTTTCTGGACTTCTGCCTGGAGCAGTTCCCGGATATCTTCGCGCAGGTCTTCTTTGGTAAAGACGCGATCGCGCTGGGCGTAGATTTGCATACGTTGTTTGTTGAGCACATCATCGTATTCGAGCAGGTGTTTGCGCATGTCGAAGTTAGCGCCTTCTACCCGGTGCTGGGCCTGTTCGATGACGTTGCTCACCAGGCGTGCTTCGAGGGGATAGGCGTCGTCCACGCGCAGGCGTTCCATCAGATTGCTCACCTGTTCGCCCCCTTGAATGCGCATCAGATCGTCCTGTAGGGAGAGGTAGAAGCGCGAGGAGCCCGGATCTCCCTGGCGGCCGGCGCGACCGCGCAACTGGTTATCAATGCGACGGGCTTCGTGGCGTTCGGTGGCCAGGACGGCCAGTCCCCCCAGGGCGCGCACCTGCAATTCCTGTTCCACGTGTTTCCAGAAGGCGGTCAGGTTTTGTGAGGCTTTCAAGCCCAGGCCGAGTTGGGCATAGAGGACGTTGGATAGTTGGGCCCATTCATCGCCGTGGTTGCTGGCGTATTGTTGGGTGAGTGCGGTGCGCAGGTGTTGAAACTCGGCCAGTTTATCTCCGTTGGGAGAAAACGAAATGGCCTGTTCTTTGAGCAGGGCTGGCAGCAGCGACTCAAGCAAGTCAATGGGACTCATGCTGTAGGGATTGGCCACGCCATATCGCTTTGCCAGGTCTTTGATGTAGGCCAGCAGGAACTCGTCTAATTCGCCACCCAGTTTGATGTCCACACCGCGGCCGGCCATGGAGGTGGCGATGGTCACGGCACCGAAGGCGCCGGCCCCGGCGATGATCTGGCTTTCCTCGGTATGCTTGCGGGCATTCAACACCCGATGGGGAATGCCGCCAGAGAGGACTTTTTTCAGGCGGGGGAGATCGGTTTCCTCCAGGCGTAGAATCTCCAGCAGACGGGTCAGGTTGTCTTCGTCCTCGGGGTTGATGTTGACCAGCCCCAGCGGTCTGGCAAACTGGCGTAAGGTGGAGGCATCCAGTTTTTCCAGGGGCACGTTGAGCGGTTCCAGTTCCGGGACGCGCAGTCCGTCTTCCTGGCGGCCATTGGCTTCAAACCACAGGCGGCGGATCAGCAGGACTTGAAGCAGGCGCCGGATGGCTTCGGCGCGCAGCCGGGTGGAGAGAAATTCCGAGTTTTCTACCGAGGTGGTGCCGATCAACAAGGGGCGGCCGCGCACGTGGTGGCGGATGATCTCGGTGACCACTGCCCGCAGTTTGGCCTCACGCGTGCGATAGACCACGTCTGGGTAATCCTGGCGGCGCCAGAACACGGGTCTCTTTTGTGGGTCGTCCCGCCGGCAGAAGTAGGCAATCGGATAGCCCTCCTCGTCTCTGGCTTTAACTTCGATCAGGGGTGAGTCGGGGCGCGAGGCCAGATATTCCAGGTTGGTGGGAATGGGCACCACTTCGAGGGCGTAAATCTTGTGGAATTCTTCGGCTTCGGTCAGAGCGGTACCGGTCATGCCGGCCAGTTTTTGGTACATGCGGAAGTAGTTTTGCAGGGTGATGGTGGCGTAGGTGACGCTTTCTGGCTCGATGCGCACGCCTTCTTTGGCTTCGATCGCCTGGTGCAAACCATCGCTCCAGCGGCGGCCGGGCATCATGCGGCCGGTGTTCTCGTCCACGATGATCACTTTGCCACCCTGTACGACGTAATCGCGATTGCGACGGAAGAGGAACTGGGCACGCAGGGCCTGCTCCAGGTAGCCCAGGAGACGAGCCTGTTCGGGGGTGATGTCTTCTGGACGATCGGGGTCTTGCAGCGGCTGGCCGAGCAGCCGTTCCACATGCGCCAGGCCGACTTCGGTGAGCGAGACGGTGCGGTCTTTCTCGTTGATCTCGTAGTCTTCCGGGTTGAGTTGTTTCACCACCTGGGCCATGCGGGTATACCACTCCAGGTCGCCAGAGGCTGGGCCAGAGATGATCAGGGGCGTGCGGGCTTCGTCAATCAGGACGTTATCCACTTCGTCAATGATGGCGTAGTAATGTCCGCACTGCACCCGGTCTTCCAGCCGCATGGCCATGTTGTCGCGCAGGTAATCGAAGCCGAATTCGGAATTGGTACCGTAGGTGATGTCGGCGGCGTAGGCTTCCACCCGGTCTACCATGCGCAGCTGGTGTTTGTCCTCCTGGGGGGATTCGCGCTCTGGATCGTAGAGGAAGGCTTTCTTGCCGTTTTCGGTGACAGCGGCCATTTGCAGGACACCCACTGAGAGGCCCAGGAACTGGAAGATGGGACCCATCCAGCGCGCGTCGCGGCGAGCCAGGTAATCGTTGACCGTCACCAGATGTACCCCATGTCCGGCCAGGGCGTTCAGGTAGAGGGGCAGGGTGGCAACCAGGGTCTTGCCCTCGCCGGTGCGCATTTCAGCGATCTGGCCGCGATGCAGGACGATTCCGCCGATCAGTTGAACGTCGTAATGGCGCAGGCCGATGGTGCGTTTGGCGGCCTCGCGCACGGTGGCGAAAGCTTCGGGGAGCAGTTCATCGAGTGCCACCTGTTCGGCCTGGCGACGTTCGTTGGGGTCGGTTATACCCTGCAGGGCGGCTGAAAGACGGGTGCGAAACTGGTCGGTTTTGGCGCGCAAGGCGTCGTCGCTGAGCGATTCGTATTCAGCCTCCAGGGCGTTGATTTGTTCTACGATCGGGGCAAGTGATGCCAGAACACGCTTGTGTGGATCACCACCAATCCATTTGAGCAGATTCTTGAACATACGGTTGACCTTTCTCGGCGGGGGATTATAACAGACCTCGAGGGTAAAAGCCTTTACAGACACCGAATTGTGGTAAAATATAAAGCCAGTGATGCGGGCGTGGCCAAGCGGTAAGGCATCAGCCTTCCAAGCTGAGATTCGCGGGTTCGAATCCCGTCGCCCGCTCTTTCGGTTTTTTTGAACAAATGGGGGGGTGCTCGGGCCCGTGGCGCAGTGGTGAGCGCAAGCGACTCATAATCGCAGGGTCGCAGGTTCGAATCCTGCCGGGCCCATTGTTTTTTCTAGAGGGGGTGGTGGGGGGTCGGTCTATGGTATGATCCATTGCTGATTGACTGCAAATCTTAACTAACCTTAGTTCTGGATAAGAAATTCTGATCCCAGAGCACGCGGAGAACGCAGAGAGAAAAACAAAGGAACTCCGCGATCTCAGCGATCTCGGCGGTAAAAAACGGCGAGTAACGCTTATCCCGAATTCACGGTATGTATCTTTCCAATCGGGCTTCGCTTTATCGAAAGGAGGTTGACCAATGAACAATCTGTTCGCATCCTGTTGTTTTCCTACCATTGAGTAACTGTTCACCCTGATTGGCCAGGGCTTTTCAAAGATTTAATGTTCCATCTCTTTGTGTACCGCCAGGCTTTGCCTGGCAGTGTGTCGACCATAGGTCGGCGGAACAATTTTATGTTACTGAGAGTCACAGCAACTGTAAGAAAGGCCCAAAGATTAGAACTTTGAAAAGCCCTATGATTGGCTTTTTTGACTTGCCAAAATTGCACAAATCAGCGACAATAGCGCCATGACCCGATTCGTGAGGCCGACCCGCGCAGAGATACACGAAGCCTACCTGCAAGGCGAGGAGGCTGTCGTTGCGTTGTTCGAGCGAACCATTGGCCAACTTGCTCCCCGCGTGCAAGCGCTGGAAGATCAAGTTGTCAGGAATAGCCGCAACAGCAGCAAGCCGCCCTCCAGCGATGGGTTGAAGAAGCCTGCTCGGCGCAGTCTGCGCAAGCCCAGTGGCAAGAAGAGCGGTGGACAGCCTGGTCACCAAGGGCATACGTTGCAGCGGGTCGAGCAGCCCCAGCATACCCAGATACATCCTGTGGAGCGGTGTGCGCACTGTCAGGCTTCGCTGAAAGAGGTCGCGGCGAGCGCAGTGGAGAAGCGTCAAGTGTTCGATCTGCCGGTCGTCAGCATCGAAGTGACCGAACATCAGGCAGAGATCAAACGGTGTCCGGTGTGTGGCGAGATAACCAGGGCCGAGTTCCCTTCTGGCGTGGCGGAAGCAGTGCAGTACGGGCCACGGATCAAGGCGCAAGCGGTGTACTTCAATCAAAATCATCACATTTCCCTGGAGCGCACGCAGGAGATCCTGAAAGACCTGTATGGTCAATCGCCCAGCGAAGCGGCCATCCTCGCCGCTTGTCAGGAGGTGAAGGAAGCCGTGTTGCCGGTGAATGAGGCGGTGAAAGAACATCTGGTTGAGACGAAGGATGTAGTACACTGTGACGAGACTGGACTGCGGGTCGAAAACACGTTGCACTGGGTGCACGTAACCAGTACGGAGCGGGCAACGTCCCTGGACGTGCATTGCAAGCGGGGCAAGGAAGCCTTGGATGCCATCGGTATCTTGCCAAGACGGACGGGAACGATCCAGCATGACGGTTACAGTTCCTACAAACAAGATACCCATCTGCCGCACGCACGCTGTAACGCCCACCACGGGCGGGAGTTGGTGTTCCTGAAGGAAGAACACCAGCAAGCATGGGCTGGCGAGATGCAGGCATTGTTGCTGGAGATCAAGCAGGCGGTCGAGCAAGCCAAAGAACAGGGTCGGGGTGCGCTCCCTGCGTGGCAGCGGAATGATTTCGAGACTCGCTACGATCAACTGATTCTCATCGGACTGGCAGCCAACCCGCCGCCCGAGTCGCCAGGGGGCAAACGGGGGCGAAAGAAACAACGCAAGGCAAAGAACCTGCTCGACCGTTTGCAAGGCCACAAGCGGGAAGTGCTGGCGTTCATGGATGATTTCCATGTGCCGTTCGATCACAACCTGGCCGAACGGGATATACGCATGGTCAAACTCAAACAGAAGGTCTCCGGTTGTTTCCGCGCATTCCAGGGCGCACAAACCTTCTGTCAGATTCGCAGCTATATCTCTACTGCTCGCAAGAACGGCCTGCGTGCTTGTGAAGCGCTACAGATGGCTCTGAATGGCATGCCCTTCTACCCAGATTTCCTGCAACTTCCCAAGACTGCCTCGACAGGGTGAGCAGTTACATTCCTGACTACTGCTCATCGGCGGCCTGCTTTGGTCATCGAACAATCCTATTATGCCGCATTGGATGGGCAGTAGCTGCTACTCAATCGGTAAGGGTATCAGACCCATGGTAAAAACGTAGATAGGGTCTAGCGAACTGTATTAGTGCTCAAAGGACTCAGGCGGTCCTGGCCCCTTTTGCCATATTTGCTGTTCGATGGGGCCGGTATGGTTCTTGTCTTCAGGAGATATTGTTGCCTATGAACATCTCAAGAGACCCTCGAGAGGAGATCACCGATCTCCATCCGACGAACAGCATTGAGTTATCTATTGTTTTGCCATGCCTGAACGAAGAACGCACGGTGGGAACCTGCATTCGGAAAGCGCAATCGTGTCTGGCGGCCAACGGAATTATCGGAGAAATTATCGTTGCTGATAACGGCAGCACAGATAACTCGGCCCACATTGCCCGATCGCTGGGTGCGAGGGTGGTGCATGTCCCGGAGAGGGGTTACGGGAATGCCCTCAAGGGGGGATTTGCGGCCGCGCGCGGCAAATACATTCTCATGGCTGATGCCGATGACAGCTACGAACTGGATAACCTGATGCCTTTCGTAGAAAAATTACGGCAGGGGTATGACCTGGTGATGGGCAACCGCTTCAAGGGCGGCATTCAACCCGGCGCCATGCCCTGGCATCATCGCTATATCGGCAATCCGGTCTTGTCGTTTATCGGTAAGTTGTTCTTCCGTTCGCCTGCCAACGATTTTCACTGCGGCATGCGGGCTTTTACCCGAGAAGCCATCCAGAAAATCAACCCGCAAACGCCCGGCATGGAATTCGCCAGCGAAATCGTCATCAAAGCCTCGATTCTGGGCTTGAAAGTCTGCGAAGTGCCAACCCGCCTGTTCCCCGATGGGCGCGGCCGCCCGCCGCATCTGCGCTCTTTCCGCGATGGCTGGCGACATTTGCGTTTTCTTTTGCTCTATAGCCCTGCCTGGCTGTTTCTCTATCCTGGCCTGTTCCTTCTAACGGTCGGCGGCTTGCTTTCGATTGTGCTTTTTTTCGGTCCGGTCAACATCGGTTTTCGCTACATTGACTTTCATACCTTTATCGCTGCTGGCTCACTCTCCTACCTGGGGTTGAATATGGTTGCATTTGCTGTTATTACACGCATTTACGCCTATTACCATGGCTTGCTGCCCAATCCGCCGCGCCTGTTTCGGCTTTTTCGCTACATCAACCTGGAGAAAGGTCTGCTGGCAGGCAGCGGACTGGTCTTGCTGGGGCTAATTCTGCTCCTGCGCGCCCTATTTCTTTCCGATAACTTCGCCCAAATCGGCTTCGATACCAGCGTGCGCCTGGTCTTTGGCGGCGCGCTGGCGCTAGTGGGCGGGGCGCAGGTGATTTTTACCAGTTTCGTGTTGAGCATGTTGGGGATGAAAGCCATCCGATAGTATTCTGGAGATGAAATGGTCAACCAAAAACTGCTCGTAGAATTCTTGCGCGTGTACGCGTTTCAGCCTGCAACGGCATTGTGGCGCGCAGTGGAAGTGGAGGTATTGCGAAAGTACCTGCCTGCCAGCGGTCTTTGCCTGGACCTTGGCTGTGGAGACGGGAAACTGACAGTCATTGCTTTCGACGGGATTCGGACTCCTGACCTGACCCTGATAGGCCTCGACGCCGACGAAGATGAGGCGGATAGTGCCCGGCGACTTTCGTTCTACACCCGCGTCCATGCCTGCCGGGCATCGGACGTCCCCGAACCATCCGCTTCTTTTGACTGTATCTTTTCGAACTCTGTTCTGGAACACATCGAAGACATCGAAGCCACCCTGACGGAGGTATCCCGTCTGCTCAAGCCAAAGGGAACGTTCATCTTTACCGTACCTTCGCCCGGATTCCATGCCTGTCTACGCGGCCCACGCAGAGCCGGCGCAAAGCGGGAGGAATACCTTTCCCAAATGGACAGACGGCTGGCCCATCTTCGTTATTGGAGCGTAGAGGAGTGGCGCGTTCATCTGGCGAACTCCGGCTGACGGTTGAAGCCAGCGAAGAATACCTCAACGTTCATGAAGTGCGGCGATGGGAAACTCTCTCGAACCTCACAGCAGGGATTCTGTACGTTTTATTCGGGCAAAAACAATCCCCTATACAAATCCAAAAGCGACTCGGTTTACGCCGCATACAAAGAACTATGGGGTTGCCGCGCTGGGCAGCGGTCGTTCTCGCCGGGCTGCTTACGGTCTTCTTGAAAACCGATATAAACTGCATTTCAACCGGCTGTCTCTTGATACTGGCTCGCAAACAAGGATAAAAGATATGACACTTCCAGACAAAATCCATGTCGCAGTAGTTGGGTTGGGATGGGTAGCAACCAACCGCCACATCCCTATTATTTTGCGCAACCCACGCCTGCATCTTGTCGGCGTGGTGGATAAACGCGCCGAGCGACTCCAAAAAATTACGGCGAAATATGCATGGCTCCAGTCGTCGCTCTCGCAGGAAGGCGAAATGCCCTGGGGAGATCAGGTCCAGGCGGTGCTGATTGCCACCGATCCGCTCAATCACTTCCGGCTTGCGAAGCAAATGCTGACGGCGGGAAAACACGTCCTGATGGAAAAACCGCTGACCATGTCGCCGCAGGAAGGGCGAGAACTACAAGAAATCGCTGCGAGCAAAAATGTCGCCTGTTGCGTTGTTCACAACTTTCAGTTCGCGCGCGCCACGCTCCAGTTGAAAGCCATGATACGGGACGGCCGTCTCGGTGAAATTCTGGGAATCGAAGCGGTGCAACTATCCAACCCGCGGCGGCGGCTTCCCGCCTGGTACGAGCAGTTGCCCTTTGGTCTCTTCTATGACGAGTCGCCGCACATGTTCTACATGCTCGAAGCACTGGCGGGAAGAGAAATTCAGCATATCACGTCAACGGTCATCCGTGTCGTCGGACGCAATACCCCCCTCAGTGTCACCGCTTACTATGCCGCTGGCCCCATCCCGATTCGGCTGGGGATGAATTTCAACGCTTCTCTCAGCGAATGGCACATCGCCGTGATGGGCAGCAAGGCAATCGGCATCGTTGATGTGTTCCGCGATATTCTCGTGACCATGCCCAACGACGGGCCACATCGAGCACGCGAAATTCTCACCAGCAGCGCCTCGTTCATCGGGACGCACTTATGGGGATTTATCCAATCGGGCGTGCGGCTCTTGCGTGGTACCCTGTTCTATGGCACCGACATTGTATGGGAGCGGTTTGTGGACGAACTAAACGGGGTCCGCCCCGCCGAAGAAATCTCTGTGATGCGTGGCAGGCGTGTGGTGGAGCGGCAGCATGAGGTGATGAATCGAAGCCTCATTCACGAAATCACAGCATGAGGATCCTGGAAATCAGTAACTACTTCCCCGAACATGCCGGAGGTATCGAGTTCGTTGCGCTGAACCTGACGACTCGCTGGCGAGCACGTCACTGCGTCCGCTGGATGGCCTGTGACGTGAAACATCGTCCCCACGCTGCCGCGCCTGACGACATTCCGCTCCCTGCCTGGAACGTGACGGAAGAACGGCTGGGATTTCCATATCCAATTCCCCTTGGAGACTCGCTCTTCCGCATTTTTCGGGAAGTTCGCCAATGTGACGTGGTGCATATCCACGATTGCCTCTACCTTGCCAATGGGATTGCCTTTCTTGCCTCGCGCTGGTATCGCAAACCGTTGCTGGTTACACAGCACGTTGGCCTTGTTCCCTATGCAGAAGGATACAAAAATCTGTTGCAAAGGGTAGCATATGCCAGCCTGGGCCGATGGATTTTAGGACACGCAGAACAGGTGGTCTTTATCAGCGAGCGGGTCAAACGCTGGTTCGAGACTCAAGTTCATTTTCATCGTCCACCTCTTTTGCTCCCCAATGGCGTAGACCGGAGTCTTTTTTACCCGGCCACATCCGAAGAACGAAAGGATTTGCGCTGGAAACTTGGTATCTCTCAAACCGAAATCGTCCTTCTCTTCGTGGGTAGATTTACTCAAAAAAAAGGGTTGCACATTATCCGCGAGCTTGCACAGGCCTACCCTGAATGGAAATGGATTCTTATCGGACGGGGAGAGATCGAGCCACATCGCTGGCAACTTGCCAATGTGGAAATCTTGCCTCCTGTCCCCCAGGCAACCTTACGACAGTATTACCTCATAGCCGACGCGTTGATTCTCCCTTCGTCTGGAGAGGGGGTTCCTCTGACGTTGCAAGAAGCGCTCGCCTGTGGCCTGCCAGCCATTGTATCGGAGGAAATCGCCGATTTCTTTCCCGATGCGCCTCTGGTGAAACTGAATATGGCCTCATGGTCTGAAACAAAGCAGACCATTTGCTCTCTCTTTCACCATCCGGATAGACTCGCCGCAATGAGAATTGCAGCAGCATCATATGCACGACGATGGGATTGGGATAGCGTCGCAGAGACCTATGAAAACCTTTTGAGCGATCTTTCTGGTTGCACAATGAATTTCTCAAACCTTGCCGGGAGAACAAGATGAACCTGCCCCCTTATAGAACGTTCCTCCTCCAGGCTGCTATGATGACCTGGATGCTGATCGGTGTTGGTCTTTTCTTTATGGGACCAGGAAGACAAAGCGGTATCCATCTTTTCTATTTCGAAAACTGGCAACAACTTTCCACTCAGATGACAGGCATCGCCCTGCTCACATTTTGGGGCAACTTGTTCTGGTCTCTAATCAAGATTACCTTATTCTCGTTGAGTATCTGGGGAGCAGGAATGAGCCTGCTGGCAGGGTTAAGCAAAGATGCATACCTCACAACAAACCAAGTGGCTATGACTCCCACGGCGTTTGTTCTTGGACAGGGGCTTTTCTCTATCGTACTATTGTTGCCTGTTGTTATCGCCCAACGGTTACCCCTTTTTTATTCCCTGGCGGTTTTCTTTGTTGGTTTGTTCCTTGCACTAGGACGAATGTATTCCGTTCGTGACCAGCTTGTTGAGTCAATTCGCAACACACTTCAATCGTTCCAGGGACTGGAACGGCTCTTGATAGTATCTTCCCTGCTGGTGATGGTTGCAGCGCTTGGCTATTCCTCGTCTCTCTTGAGTTATGATGCTGCTTCTCAGTATTTTGCCCAGGCAAAAATGCTTGCCGTCACACAGCAATTCATTTCTCTTTCTTTCAAAGATGTTTTTTTAGGAAGTGCTCTATATCTGGTCAGCATATACGCGGCTTTGATTCAACTTTTCGGTGACCAGACGGCTCGTCTATATTCCTGGATAAGCGGCCTGGTGATTCTGGCCCTTAGCTGGAAGCTGGGCCGACAAATTGGACTTACTCGACGAGCTACCCTCCTTTCCTTGAGCCTGATACTCACTTCCACAGCCTTTGTTGATATGCTTGGAGATGGGAAAATAGACCTAGCCAATTACTCTATCACGCTTGCGGCTATTTATTGGTTCATAGAGAGTTTGCAGCACACCAAGAACGAGTCCTTCCTGCTCGCCGGTTTCTTTACAGGGTATTCCCTTCTTTCCAGGCCTTACAACGTTGTTCCGCTGGGGATATTCTTTGCTTCTTTGCTCGGCCTGCATCTCTTTGCTGAACGAGAGCGCTTGCTGGTGGCCTTGCGCAATACGAGAAGAGGCCTGCTCTGGTTCATGATACCGCTATTTTTCTGGCTCTTGCTCAACCTGGCAGTTAACCAGGTCATTCTGCAAGATGCCCTCGCTCCAATTCGTGTTTTTGAACAAACTGATGATGACTGGCCATTTCATATTGCCCCTGGCAAGAAATGGCTTCTCACTACGCTGTACCCGTTCATCATCACGTTTACGGGTTTGCGCGATACACCTGGATTCATCTCTCCCTTCTTCATAGCATTTTTACCTTTGTTATTGGACAAGCCTCCAGATCGTTTGCAATCTTTTGCTCCCGATCTGATTCGGATAACCCTTTCCGCTCTCGTTGCTCTCTACTTTTGGATTGTTTTCTTTGGCAATCGTCATATTCTAGATGTACGGTATGTCTTCTTCACCTGGGTCCTGCTCTTCTTTTTCGGCGCCTTTATAGCTGATAGGGTGATGTACAGGAGCAGGTTCTACTATTATGGGATTGCGTTCGTGACCATATCCGCCCTGGTCATAATGGCTCTGCGTGTACTCCTTATATCCCTGGCTACCTATTCTCCCGAAGCAAATGGGCATTTCCGATGTCAACATCTTCGAATGTGCGCGTTTATTGAGATGGTCAATCGCTTGGCCTCCCCCGGCGAACGCGTTCTCGTTTTATCAGGATATCGCTACTATCTCCGCCCCGATCTGTTTGTCTGTGCATCTGTGGGGGAAGAATACAGTCTCCTTCAAAGTCTAACCCTCCGCAGCCAGGATGAATTCTGGAAAGAAATTTACCAACACGGGTATCGTTATATTGTGTACGACCGGTTCTTTGTCAAGTATATTCTTCGATTAAAAGGTTTGCCACCTTTGGAAAATCCACCTCCGTGGTTAAACCTGAGTGTATATGACTTTTCGTTTATATACGACGATAACCGGGAAGTGATCCTGAAGGTGTATCGAATTGAAGGTGCTCATGGACCTCCCGACCTGCCTGTGCAAAAAGCTTGCGTTTCCAGCAGATAGGGTACGGGATATGCAAAGCAAATCCCTGCTTCTTCAACCTCTCCTGACCGCGTGGCTGGGAATCTGCGCGGGGCTGTTCGTCTCCGCCAACACCTCCGACTTTCTACACATTACCCTTTTCCCCGATTGGGAAACATTTTCAGCCAGCCTGACGCGCGTCCACTTTGCAAGCGCCATGTACGGTTTGCTCGGCGCTTTTACGGGGATAACGCTCTTTTCGCTTGCCTGCCTTGCGCTCGGATTGCGGTTCTTGCGCTCCCACTCCAGACATCAGGTTCCTGAACTTGCGCTGGCAGTGACTGCGTTTGTTGTGAGCGAAGTTATCTTCTCCATCGTCTTCCTCGCCCTGCTTCACGTTGGCTCTTTGATTCCAGCGATTTCCGCTATTTCTCTTCTTCTCGCTTTTCTTACCGGGCTTCCTGCACTTCGGCTCTGGATTTCCTCATCTCCCTCCATTAGCACCCTGACGACCTTCCGCCAAAGCGAACGCTTGCTCTCTGTTCTGATTGGGGTGATTGTCCTCTTCAGTCTTTTCTACTCTTCGGCGCGCTTGAGTTACGACTCGGTGGCTGAATATTTTTCCAATGCAAAGATCATGGCCATTACTGGGCGGCCCGTTGTTTTCTATCCTGGCGACTTGTTTGTCGTCAGCTCCTTCCACTCCGGCATTCTCTTCACCGCCCTCATCCAACTCTTCGGCGACCAGGCAGCGCGGATGCTTTCGTGGGTCAATGGGCTGCTCATCCTGGCAGGCGGCTGGGCGTTGGGCAAAAAGGTGGGACTTTCGGAGCAGGCGCAACTGTACTTCCTTATCCTGATGCTCACCTCCACCGCCTTTGTAGATTTGCTCGGCGATGGCAAGGTAGAACTCATCAGCACCGCGCCGATTTTGGTTGCACTGTGGTGGATGCCGGATAGCCTCCAAAATCCTTCGCGCGGGCGCTTCCTGCTCATCGGAACGCTGCTCGGCTTTGCCATCATCGCCCGCCCCTACAACATTTTTCTCATCCCGGTTTTTACCGTCTTGTTCTATCTCTGGCAGGTTTTGCCCGTCTGGCGCAGGGATGGCTTCGCCGCGGCGCTTCGCTTTGCTCGCCCGGTCTTGTGGACCTTCCCCACTCTGGTGGCTATGGGCGCGTTTCACCTGTGGCAAAACGACCTCTGGCTGGGTTCGCCCCTGGCCCCGCTGACCTACGCCCGCCAGTTGGAAAGCGCAGACTGGCAGTGGCAATTCGACCCGGCGATGGTGAATGCGCTGCGCCTGCTCTACCCGTTGACCGTGACGTTCATGAACAGCCCACAAAGTTTGGGGACGATTTCGCCCCTGTTCGTTGGCACGCTGCCCTTCTTGTTGCTCCCCCTCGTTCGCGCCCGTCTCAATCTCACGGATGGCTTGAAGTCCCTGCTCCTGCCCGCGCTGGTCACCCTGGTTTTATGGATTGCCCTGTTTTTTACAGTAGTCGAAATTCGCTATGTCTTTTTCCTGTGGGTGGTGCTCTTCCTGTTTTCGGCGCAGGTCATCGAAGCGGTGCTGCGCGTGCTACCGAGAGGGTATCGGAGCATTCTGCATGCTTCCATGGCGTTTCTGCTACTTTTCATCGCCGCACGCACGTTGTTGATTTCCCTGGCAACCTATTCGCCCATCGCTTCCAATGGTCAGGCGCATTGTTATGACATTGCGTTGTGTACCTTTTTTGCGCCCCTCAATGATCATGCCGATCCAGGGGATCGCATATTTGTCTTGCATGCGTACCGCTACTATCTGCGTCCGGATTTGTTTGCCTGCTCCTCCCAGGCACAGGAATACGCCCCGCTACAAACGCTGGCCAGAGAAAACAACGGCGAATTTTGGGCAGAACTCTACCGCCAGGGGTTTCAGTATCTGACCTACGAGAAAAACTTCGCTGAATTTCATAACCGATTTGGCTTGATCCCCCCTGTTGAAAGCGCTCCACCCTGGCTGACTGTCACCCTGATCTCAAAGAGCCAGGTTGGAGCAATCTACCATTTGACGGCCAGGACACCCCCATTTTCTCCTTCAAAAGTTTGCAAACCGCTGGCAGAAGGAAAGTGGGTAGTGCTCCAGCTCCCTTCCACTTCGCCCTGAAGGGGTGAAATTCCACCAACGGGGTTTTCTCGCTCCCGCTCCTGTTGTGCACCCAAATGTCGTCAGAAGGTGTGGGCGCAAAAGTTGCCTACCAGGCGCACGTGGGTCGCAGATGGACATAAATATTGAAGAGCTGGGGTGCCAGGGATAGTTGAAAAGCCCTGTGGGTACTGTATCCTTTTTTCAGGAAAATACTGATCTTGAGCCGAAGAAGAGGGCCGTGGTAGCACACACGCTCGGTTTAAACTGGAGTTCCGATAAAAGTCGCGCCGATGGCGATTGTGGCAACGCTGGCATTCCCCTTCGATGAGCCCATCTCGATTCTTCCGATGTCGCTCATAGGGCGACTACGGCAAAAAGTGCATTTCTTCGTTTGCCCTCGGTCTGCATCATATTGGGCGACGCTGGACAGGGTTTTGTTGAAGCAAGGTGAAATGCAACCTGGCAGAGAGGAATCTTTGCGGGTGGGGTTTTTTCAGGCAAAAGAATCTGTCGAGAAAACGTTCTAGAATGCGAAGTGACGGATAGGGAAGACACAGGAAGAAACAACACAGCTATTGCATAACTTGGGAACCTTATTCAAATTCCAGTTCAAATTCTTCCCTCTCGCCAAATCGCTCAGACGGCTCTACGACGATCTCCCTGAACAGCGTTTCCTGGTTTGCTCGAATCAAATGGCGTTTGATCAATTCCAGCATCGCCAGAAAGGTGATCACCACTTCCAGACGGCTGGGAGGCCTGGTGAACAACCGCTGGAACACCAGGCGACCTTCCCGACGCAGAACGGATGTCATCAGAGCAATTTTCTCCCGAATGGTAATCTTCGGCGGAGCGATCACTGTCGCCAGAGCCGGTTTACTGGCTTCTTTTCCAAACACGCGCTCGGCAGCCTGAACCAGGTCAATCAGGGTGATTCCCGATAAATCTAACCTGGCTTCTCCTTTAGGCGGCGGAGCAACCCGCAGAAAGGTGCGCAGGTTGCGCTCCTGGCGATCTTCAAGTCAGAGAGCGATTTGTTTGTAACGTTTATACAGGCGCAACTGACGGGCCAGGTCTTCGGCCGGGCTGATCTCCCCGGGTTCACGCACCGGCGGACGCGGCAACAGCGCCTCGGATTTGATCTGCAGCAGCCGGGTGGCGATCACCAGAAAGGCCGAGAGGTCATCTGCTGTCACCCGTTCCAGTCCCTGGACGTAGGCCAGGTATTGATCGGTCACCTGCGCCAGGGAGACTGCCTTAATATCCAGTTCAGCACGCTCGATCAAATCAAGCAGTACATCGAACGAGAACCCAACATGCCGCTGGATTATAACGGTACAATTTCTGACATGACAAACCTCACCCATCTCGATCCCCAGGGAAAGGCTCACATGGTAGATGTGGGCCATAAACCAGTCACTGAACGCATCGCTGTGGCCCGCGGGGAAGTGCACATGACCCGCGCCACATTCGACCTGATCGGCGCCGGGGCGATGAAAAAAGGCAGCCAGATTGCCAATTTTCTGCCGATGGAGACGCAGGCCCAGTCGCGCGTGACCTTGATTCGGTGCTGGTTGATGAATTGGCATGTGGATGTCTGGGCATTTTACGAACCGATCTTGAAGCAGGTTTTACAAGGTTGGTCAGCGGCACAGGCATATATCATTCTGGATGGAGTCATGATCTTCGGAGACTGCTGGCAAATCTTTCGTGTGTCGCTGCAACACGGTTGTCGGGCGATCCCATTGGCCTGGGTGGTGGTAGCGGGCAAGGGCTTGACGACCGTACAGTGCTTGAGAACGAGGTTGGAGCGGGTCCAGCGGCTGCTGGACGGTCGGGTGAAGAGCATGGTCTTTCTAGCCGATTGCGGCTTCTGCGCCTGCGATTGGGCGCAATTGTGCCTGGATTTGGGCTGGAATTATGTGATTCGGGTGGCTTGCAACACCTGCATTACTCTGGAAGAGGGTCGAACCGCTCGCCTTGACGCTTGGGTATCTCCCTATCGCAACCGCTATTTCCAGAACATTTGGCTGACACAAGAGCAGAAACTTCGGACCAATCTGTCCGTGACCTGGACAACCGACAAGAACGGACAACCCGAAATGATCGCTGTGATTTCCCATCGCATTGCCTGTCGCACCCGGCTGCGCGAGCACAGCTATCACATGAGCATTGAACAGAGTTTCTGCGATGACAAGTCGGGCGGGTTCAATATGGCGCATATTCAGCTGCAACATGCCGATCGCATTGAACGCTTGTTGCTCGCCATGGCGATTGCAACGCTCTGGTGTCACGAATTGGGCGAACACGTCTTACAGCAAGGCGAAGCGGCGCGGCCGCCTAATTGATCCAGGACCAACCTGCGAACTCAGCCTGTTTCAACTGGGCTTGCGGTGGCTCAAGCGGGCTTTGGCTGTTGCTATTCATTTGTTGCCCAATTTCAAGGCTCGCTTGTCCAATCTCAACCTGCCACCTGTCCTTTCTCCATTAACCCAAAATGGAAAGGTGTAAGGGTATCAGACTCCAACACCAATGCCACCTACTAATACTAATACGCCAGCGCCAACTGCGACAGAATATCAACAACCTTCCCCGACGGGGCCGCAGGGGTTGAGTTGTAGTCGTACAGAGTATTGTCAAGAAAAATGGTGTCAAGATAGACCAAATTGTTCATCCGTTTGTATCAATGGGGTTTGTTATACGACCAATCACGCCAATGCCGAGTAATCTGCCCGGTGCCTTGTCAGACTTATGCAGCCTGGCAGCCGTGTAGGCAAGGGACAAGCGGCACAGCCGCAGCCTGCGCGTCGACGGATTATTATTTCACGGTCCGGTTTTGCAGTCGCCGGCTAACTCGATCCAGTATCAGATTGCTTGCTGCTTGCCCGGGCCAATAGAGAGCGGTGAGAGAACCGTCCACCAGTGAGGGCCACAAATGTACGAATGGGGCGCATACCGCCAGGCTCTGCCTGGCTTGATCGGTTTAAGTCGGTGCTACGCGTAGGGCATCTTTCCGCCGTCCACTGTCCACCATCCACGGTCCACCATCCACGGTCCACCATCCACGGTCCACCATCACTGTCCACCATCACTGTCCACCATCACTGTCCACCATCCACTGTCCACCATCACTGTCCACCATC
>FWWL01002331.1_pt1 | contig 39985 bp, 38 predicted proteins | sample 2228331 | NCBI WGS metagenome assembly FWWL01 (sample SAMEA103939775, study PRJEB20133) | metagenome
TGGTATTGAGAGGGATGAGTTAGTGAGTAAGATAAGAGGGCTTGAGATAAGGATTAAAGAGGTAGAGAAGGAGTATGAATCAAAGATAAATAATTTGATAAATGAATATGAAAATAAAATAAACATTTATGATAAAAAATTTGAAGATGAAAAAGCAAAGTATGAAGATAAAATTAAAGAGTTTGAGATGAAAATTCAGGAAAAGGAAACTATCTATCAAGTTCAAATTAAAGAAATTGTAGATAAATATGAATTTAAAATCAATGAAATTAAAAAAGAATATGAAAAAATTATTCAGGATATTAAGAATGAGTTTAGTACTAAGTTGAGTTTTATGGAAAATACTTATCAAGAAAAAGAAAAAGAATTTGAAAAAACAGTTGAAAATATTAAAAATCAATACAACCAGAAGATAGAAAGCATAATTGCTAATTTTGAAACTGAGAAAAAGGAAATTGAGCAATATTATAAAATGGTTGTGAAATCAAAGGATGAAGAAATAGCTAAAAAAATAAGTGAAATTAATACTATTAATTCATCTTATTCTGAAGAAATATCCAGAATTAAAAAAGAACTTGCTGAGGAGAAAAGAGTTTATGAAGATAAAATAGAGGGATATAAGACTAGACTTTTAAAACTTAACGAGCTTTTTGAAAATAAAGAAAAAGAGTATCAGGAAAAGATTATTGAAATAATGAGTAAAAAGAACGAAGAAATAAAAGAAATAGAAATCCAAGCAAAACTAGAGATTGAAAGAATAAAAGGATTAATGGATAAAGAAAAACTTGATATTGTTAAGAAATTTGAGAATGAGATTATAAAAATAAAGAAAGAGAAGGATAAAGAAATAGAGAAGATAGTATCTGATAAAGAAAATGAAATTCAGAGATTGATTGAGATTATTGAATCTAAAAATAAAGAAAAAGAAAAAGAGATTAAGGAATTAAGAAATGAGTATGAATCTACTATTGAAATAATAAAAAAGAATTATGAAAAAGAGATTTCTGATAATAAAGAAATAATAAAGAGTTTAGAAAGTAAAATAGAGAGTTTGAGAAAAGAATATGAAGATAAAATCAATAATATTCAAAAAGACATGAAGATAAACAAAGAAGAAGAAATTAAGTTTATTAAAGTAGATTATGAGGACAAGATAAATACTCTTTTATCTCAGATAAATGAGCTTGAAGAGAAGATTCAGGAAGTTATTACAACAAAAGAGAATATAGAAAATGAAAATAGAATTTTGAAACAAAAACTTAGTGAAAAAGAAAAGGAAGTAATAAGGATTATAGAGGAAATTGAAAAGAAATATGAAGAAAAGCTAAAAGAGTCGGTATCTATTGAACTTAAGAAACTTGGTATGGATTATGAGTCAAAAATAAAATATTATGAGTCAAAGTTATATCAACTTCAAATTGATTATAATAATATGAAGTCAGAATTTCAATTACAACTTGAAAATGAAAAAATAAAGTATAAAGAAGATATGAATAAGAAGGAGGAGGAAATAAGAAATCTTTTAGAACAAATTAGAAAGCTTGATGAAAATATTTCAGAATTATCAAATAAAAAAGATCATGAGATAAATCAGATTGTTTATGATTATGAAAGAAAGATGAGTGAGATGAAAGCGGAATATTTAAAGAAAAAGAAAGAGTATGAAGAAAAGATGAGTGAAAAGATTGAAAAAATGATGGCAGATTATGAGGATAGAATTAAGAAAATAAATGAGTTTATTGACTTGCTTGAAAAAGAGATTAAAGAAAAAGATGAGATTATAATAAATCAAAAGAATAAAATGATCGAAATAGAAAAAACATTTAATAATAAGATAAAATTATATGAAGAAGAAATAGAAACAAAGAAAAAAGAACTTGAAGTAAAAGAGAAAGAGCTGAATATACTTAGAATTAATCTTGAAAAAGAGTATGCCAAAAAAGAAGCAGAAATAGAGAAGCTTAGAATAGAATTAATAAAAACAATAAATGAGTATAAAAAAAGGTAATTATGAAGGAAATAAAATGTATACCAAAAGAATTGTTTGAAAAACTTCTTGGTTTTGAACAGAAACTGTGGGAGGAAAAAAACCCAAAAGCAGTTGAACTTACTACTATACTTGAAGATTTTTCATCAGAAGTAATAACAACTCAGGAACTTATTACTCAAAAAGAACGAGAGTTTGAAGAAAAACTGAATAGCTGTGTTAAAAAATATGAACAAAAGATTTTAGATCTTAGTCAGGAAGTTGATGAGTTGAAAGATAATATAAAAAAACTCATGGATGAAAAAAACAGGATTTTGGAGGAGAATAAAAAAATTAAGGAAGAGATGGAAAAGTGCAGTATTGATATGGAAAAGCGTTTTTTAGAGCTTACAAATAAAAGATCTGAACTTATCTCCGAATATGCAAGAAAAACACACCAGTTATATGAATCATTTAGAATTAAAGAAGAAGAACTTTTTAAAAAATGGGAAGAAAAGAATAAACAGATTGAAAATTTAAGATTAAAGCTTGAAACAGAATATAATAAAAAAGAAATGGAATTAAAAGTAAAAGAAAAAAGACTTGAAGAAGAGTATGTTAATAAGAAAAAGGAGTTGATAAAGGCTTTTGAGAAATTAAAAGAAGAGCTTGATGAAAAACAAAAATTACTTGAAGAAAAAGAGAAAAAACTTGATGAGATGATAAAGAAACTTGGTATGAAAACTAAAGAAATAAATGGAGATGATGAATGAAAGATAAAAAATTTGATGATTTACTTGGTGAACTAAAAAAAGAAGTATATATTAAAGACATTGATAATAAAGAGGATTTTATTGAAAAAAATATAGTTTTAAACGAAGAAAAAAATGTCAATTATAAAAAAAATGATTTTCATATTGATAGTAATTTTAATAAACATCTTCCAGACAAATTTAATACTGCCTGGAGTGAAAATAAGGAAACTTTGATATTTTTTCTTTTAATATCAGCTGTAGTTATTTTAATAGGGCTTTTAGCATCTAATAGTTATATAATTTATACCGGTTGTGGAAGCTTTTTATTGTTTTCCTTAATTATCTTTATTGTATTTTTTAAATATGCTCAAAAAGCGAATAAAGATTTTAAAGTTCCTCCGGAACTTGTTGAAAGAATGAATATAATTGAAAGAAAAATTGATTTTATATCAAAGAAAGAAAGAAATTATCTTTCATCTTCCAGATTAAATGAACTTGAAGAGCAAATTCAGGAGATAAAAACTGTTCTTAAAACATTGATAGATACAAATAAAAGATAAGTTGTCAAATTATCTGAGTTTCTACACATATATAATAAAAATGGTAAAATATTTTAAAGTTATGGATTTAGAAGTAAATTTTCAGATATTGAATATTTTAAAACTTGCAATAGATCAAACACCAGTTCCATATTTCATTACAGATGAAAATGGAAAAATAATATATACCAATGATGCTCTTTCAAAACAAAGTGGCTATACAAAAGGTGAGATGCTAGGTAAAACACCTTCCATTTTTAAAAGTGGTAAACATAACTCTGAGTTTTATAAAAAAATGTGGGAAACAATAAAAGAAGGTAAATTTTATGCTTCAAGGATTATAAATAAAAGAAAAGATGGTTATTTTTATCATATATTTTTGAATATCCAGCCAATTAGAATAGATGGTAAAGTTTCTTATTTTCTTGCAAGAGAAGAAAGTATAGATAATTTAATAGAGCTTGAAAATAAACTTATAGAAACTCAAAAACTTGAATCGATTGCAATGATGGTAGGAGAACTTGCTCATGATTTTAATAATTTTTTGACGGTTATAATAGGTTCGCTTGAATTAATAAAGGATGAGGTAAAAAAAGGGTCAATTTATGAACAGCTTACAAATGAAATACTTAAAAGTGCAAAAAATCAGGCAAATACTATAAAACAACTTCTTATATTTGCAAGAAAAAATACTCCAGAAAAAAAAGAGGTTAATATCAATGGTCTTTTACTTGAGATAAAACCTCTTATCCAATCTCAGATAACTTCTCAAAACAAACTTATATATGAACTTTCAGATGATATTAAAAAAGTGAATATTGATGAGCAATTAATGAAACAGGCAATATTTAATATAACAGCAAATGCAAAAGACGCAATTGAGAATAACGGAACTGTTATAATAAAGACATATAATTATAATTGTTTTACTGAGTATATGGAACCGTATCATATAGGTGATTATGTTGTTATTGAAATACTTGATAATGGAAGTGGTATTGATGAAAAGATTTTACCATATATCTTTCAGCCTTTTTTCACTACAAAACCTAAAGGCAAAGGAACAGGACTTGGACTTTCAAGTGTCTATGGTATTGTGAAAAATCATGACGGTTATGTTTATGCTTCCAATAGAAAAGATGGTAATGGGGCATCTTTCAGGATATATCTACCTGTGGTAATGTAACAAAATCTAAGATAGTATATTTTAAAAAATTCTCATTATTATAATCACTATCTGAATAGAAGCATCTTAAATAGGTAAAATTTTACATAGATTTTACATTGGTTTTACTTTAAATTTACATTCAATTTCTAAAATTTATTATATGAAGATGTATAAAAAAGTTAAAAAGGAGGTAAAGATGAAAAAAGCTATATCTTTAATAACATCAGGTTTGTTATATGTGTCTTTGGTTAATGCGGGTGAGATAGATATGTTATTAGATAAGCTTGTTGAAAAAGAAATTATAAGTGGGTATGAAGCAAGTGAGATAAAATATGAAGGGGAAGAAAAAACAAGGTTTGAAATATCAAACCGTCTACATAGAACCTTGCCTTTGTGGCTTCAGTCTATTACAATTGGGGGGGATATAAGAATAAGACACGAAGAAATAGATAATGATAACATTAACTACATAAGATCAAGAGAAAGAATAAGAGCGAGAGTTTATCTAAATACGAAGATAAATGAAAAGGTTTATGGTAATATTGGTTTTGCTACAGGCGAGGATGATAATCCTAAATCGACAAATCAAACGTTTATGAAAAACTTTTCAAAAAAAGAAATTTATCTAGATTATGCATACTTTGAATATTATCCACTTAGCTTTCTTCTAATTATGGGAGGAAAGATGAAAAATCCACTTTGGATGACAAATGATATGATCTTTGATTCTGATATAAATCCAGAGGGATATTTTGTAAAGATTGAAAAATCTTTCACTTCAAGTTTTTATTCATATATTAGTGGTGGGAGATTTTTTTTAAATGAGATAAAAGATAATTCAAGAGATCCTTATCTTGTTTTTTCACAACTATATTTAAACTTAAGAGATGAAGAAAGTATTAAAAGAATGAGTTTTTCATTTTCATTCCATGATTTTAGGAATATAAAGAACTCTAAACTTCTTGATTATACTACCAAAACTAACTCAACCCCACTCCCATCAACCACTACTTATAAATATGATTACGATGTAATATCATTTGATGGAGAGGCAGGATATTTAATACAAAATCCTCTAAAAATACCCTTCACTCCTCTCTCAATAAGCTATTTCAGCATAAATGCTAATTATATAAAAAATATAAGAGTTAATAGAGATAATGAAGGATATGTTTTAGGTTTGAAATTTGGTAGTGAAAAGGTTTCAAACTCAGGTGATTTTCAAATTGTTTATAATTATAGAGAGTTAAAAAAAGATGCATGGCTTGATTCATATTCTGATTCTGATTTTTATAGTGGGAGAACTGGGGTTTATGGTTCAAAGTATAGTTTTATATATGGACTTGGAGAAAACTTTAATTTAACTTCAAGCTATTTTTTTGCAAAATCATTTAAAACTGGTGATAAAAAAGAAAAGCTTTTTCAGGTTGATGTTAATTTAAAATTTTAAGGAGGTTATATGATGAAAAAATTAATAAAAAACACAGGTGTTATTATAACCGCACTTGCTATGTTTATAGTAAGTGCCCGGGCAAAGGAAAAAATAGTTATGGAAGGTTCGACAACAGTTCTTCCTGTTGCTCAAAAAGTGGCTGAAGAGTATATGAAATTAAACGAAGATGTCCAGATAATAGTTAAAGGTGGAGGAAGTGGTATTGGTATAACATCACTTATTGATGGTAATTGTGATATAGCAAATGCTTCAAGAGCAATAAAAACAAAAGAGATTGAAATAGCTAATAAAAAAGGCAAGAAAATAAAAGCAAATGTAATTGCAATTGATGGGATAGTTGTTATTGTGCATCCTTCAAATAAAATTGAAAATATAACAAAATCTCAGCTTATGGATATTTATACTGGTAAGATAAAAAACTGGAAAGAAGTTGGTGGAAAAGATGCTAAGATAGTAGTTGTTTCAAGAGATAGTGCAAGTGGTACATATGAAGCGTTCAGTGAACTTGCTCTTAATAAAAAAAGAGTAAGGCCAGATGCTTTAATGCAGGCAAGTAACCAGGGAGTTTTTAATATGGTATCAAAAACTGAAAATGCTATAGGATATATTGGCTTTGGTTATTTGAGAGAAGGAGTAAAAGCAGTTAAGTATGATGGAGTAGAACCAGCAAGGGAAAATATTGTAAGTGGAAAATACAAACTTTCAAGACCTCTTTTTATGTATACACTGGAAAATGCAAAAGAAGAAATTAAAAAAATTATAGAGTTTGTAAAATCAGAAAAAGGGCAGAGACTTGTTGAGGAAGTTGGATATCTTTCAATTAAAGAAAATAAATAGTATTTAAAATTAGCGGGGGGCTTTTTTGCCCCCCCATTTTTATAGTTATGATAGAAAGTTTATTTAAAGAAGAAATAAAAAGAATAGAAAAAAAAGAAAGAGTCATAGAGCTTGTTATAAAGTTTTTTTCTTTTTCTTCAATACTTTCTCTTTTTGGTATATTTTATGTGCTTATTTTTGAATCGATACCAGCTTTTAAGGAAATACCAATAAGAGAAATGTTATTTGGAAAAGAGTGGTATCCAACATATGAGCCAGCTTCATTTGGTATGCTTTCTCTTATATGGGGTAGTGTATTTGTAACCATTATTTCTATTATAATTGCAATACCTATTTCAATTTCAATTGCAGTTTATATAAATGAAATAGCCTCAAAGAATGTTAAAAAAATTTTAAAACCACTTATAGAAATCCTTGCAGCAATACCATCTGTTATTTATGGACTTTGGGGAGCAACATTTCTTGCCCCATTTGTTGCTAAGATATTTAATTTACCGTTCGGTTTTAATGTTTTAACAACTTCAATTGTTCTTGCTATAATGATAATACCAATAATGACAAGTTTATGTGAAGATGCTTTAAATTTTGTTCCTGTTTCATTCAAAGAAGCTTCGTATGCAGTTGGTGCAGATAAATGGGAGACTGTTATTTATGTTATAATACCAGCAGCATCATCTGGTATAATAAATGCAATTATTTTAAGTATTGGTAGAGTAATTGGAGAGACAATGGTTGTTTTGATGGTAAGTGGTGGGGCTGCATTAATTAGTTTTTCTATTTTTGAGCCTGTAAGACCTATAACATCTGCTATAGCATCTGAAATGGGTGAGGCATCCTATGGTTCCTTACACTATCATGCTCTTTTTGCTGCAGGTTTTATACTTTTATTTATAAGTTCGATACTTAATATCGTTGCTCAGAGATTTACAAAGAAATTTCAAATCCAGCTTGGAAGATCAAGATGAAGAAAAGTTTAAAAAGTTTTGTTGGAATTTCTTTAGTTAAATTTTTTACATTATTAGGTATTTTGATAGTTTTTTATTTAATTGGTTTTATATTTGTAAAAGGATTTTCAGTTTTAAATATTGATTTTATAATAAAACATCCTGAAAATTCGATGAGTGAGGGTGGAATTTTACCTGCTATTGTAGGAAGTTTTTATCTTGTTTTTTTAAGTGTCTTTATTGCTATTATACCAGGGGTTGCTACAGCTATATATTTAAATGAATATGCAGGTAAAAGCTTTCTTGTAGATTTTATAAAATTAAGTATAAATAACTTAGCTTCAGTTCCATCGGTAGTTTATGGACTTTTTGGACTTGGAGTTTTTGTAAACTATTTTAAGTTTGGTGTTTCATTAATTTCAGGAGCCTTAACTCTATCAATTGTTATTTTACCCCTTATTATATCTTCAACTCTTGAAGCTCTTAAAGCAATACCAAACTCATTAAGGGAAGCATCTATGGCTTTAGGAGCAACAAGATGGTATACTATAAAAAATGTGGTTCTCCCAATAGCTTTACCATCAATTATGACAGGAGTTATTTTAAGTATAGCAAGAGCAGCTGGAGAAACTGCTCCAATACTATTTACAGCTGCAGTTTTTTATATGCCTGATTTACCATCTTCTATTTTTTCTCCGGTTATGGCTTTACCGTATCATATATACGCTCTTATAACAGAAGGGACGTATCCCGAAAAACAGCTACCTATAGCATATGGTAGTGCTTTTGTCTTACTGGGACTTGTAATTATATTGTCTATAGTTGCTTTTTACATAAGGGAGAAAAACAGGAGGGTTTATGATAAAATTGGAAATTGAAAGGATAAAAGAAACTAAATCTGATAAAAAGATTAAAATAAGTGTAAGAAATTTGAATTTTTACTATGGAGAAAAACATGCTTTAAAGAACATAAATCTGAATATATTTTCAAAAAAGGTTACAGCGATAATTGGACCAAGTGGTTGTGGAAAATCTACTTTTATAAGAATTTTAAATAGGATGAATGATTTTGTAATTGATTCAAAAGTTGAAGGTGAGGTTTTAATTGACGGTAAAAATATTTTAGATAGGAATTTAAATCCAGTTGAAATAAGAAGAAAGGTGGGTATGGTTTTTCAAAAACCAAATCCATTTCCTAAAAGTATATATGAAAATATTGCTTATGGACTTAAAATAAATGGATGGAAAAGCTCAGTGGAGATTGAAAAAAGGGTTATAGAATCTCTTCAAAAAGCAGCATTATTTGATGAGGTTAAAGACAGGCTCAAAGAGAGCGCACTTTCGCTTTCAGGTGGTCAACAGCAAAGACTTTGCATTGCAAGATGTATTGCTATAAATCCTGAGATAATTCTTTTTGATGAACCATGTGCAAGCCTTGATCCTATATCCACGGCAAAGATTGAGGAACTTATAGTTGAGCTTAAAAAAGACTATACAGTTGTTATAGTTACACATAATATGCAGCAGGCTTTGAGGGTTAGTGACTATACCGCATTTTTTTTGATGGGAGAGCTTATAGAATATGATGAAACTAAAAAAATATTTGAAAATCCAAAAGACAAAAGAACAGAAGATTATATTACTGGTAGATTTGGTTAAGGAGGAAGGATGTATAGATATTTTGAAACAGAAATGGATGAGATAAAAGCTGAGATAATAAGAATGACAATTTTAACAAAAAGAATAATAAACGAGGCTTTTGATGCTCTAAAAGAAAGAGATGAAAAAAAAGCAAGAGAGATTATTCAATATGATGATGAAATTGATAAACTTGAGATATCAATAGAGGATAAATGTACTGAGGTTATATTAAGACATCATCCACTTGCTAAAGACTTAAGATTTGTTTTAATGTCAATTAAAATGGCAAATGAGCTTGAGAGAATTGCTGATCTGGGAGTTAATATTTGTCAGAGAATTATTGATATATCAAATGGAAATTTTCAGCTTCCTCTTGATGATATAAAAACTATGTTTGAGCTTATTAATAATGTTATTGTTGATTGCCTTAAAGCATTTAATGAAAAAGATTATGAACTTGCTAAAAAAATTATAATAAAAGATGAAGAATTAGATATATTGAAAAATAAAATTTCAATCAGCATAATTGAAAGGTATATCAAAAAAGATATTAATAATGTTGATAGATGGATAGCTGTCATTTTACTTTCTAAGCATTTGGAAAGAATAGGCGATCACTGTGTAAACATAGCTGAAGATATAATCTATATGATTTCTTCAAAAATTGTAAAGCATCATAATGAAGAGATCTAAGATTGCCAGTTGATTATAAATCTAACTCCCTCTTCAAAATTTTCAGCCTTAATTGTAGCATTATAAAGCGTAAGTGAGTGTTTTACAATAGAAAGGCCAAGCCCACTCCCTTTTGAAGTTGGAGTTCTTGATTTATCAGGTTTATAAAACCTTTCAAATATTCTTTCAATATCATCAGGTGGAATCTTTTCGCCTGTATTTTCAAAAATTATTTTAAGATTTTTTTCTTTATTTGTATAACATCTCACATATCCATTTTCCTTATTAAATTTTATAGCATTATCGAAAAGATTTGTAAAAACCTTTTCCAATACCCACTCATCTGCCATAATTTTTATTTCTTTATCTACTTCATTTATAAAATTTATTTTCTTTTGTTTCATTGAAAGTGTAAAGTATGTTGAAATTTTTTCCACAAAATTTCTTAGAAGAATATTTTTATTTTTTAACTCAACTTTTCCCAACTCAATAAAATTCAACTCGATTATATCCCTTGTAAGATTATTTAGTCTTGTTATATGTCTATCTATTGTTAGTAGAAAATCATTTAAAGTCTCTTTATCCATATCATTGGATAGTATAGTTTCAATTGCTGATTTTATAACAGTTATTGGAGTTTTAAATTCATGTGATATATTAGCAAAAAGCTCTTTTTTCATAAGTTCAAGTTGTTTTATTTCGGTAATATCATAAAGTATTACTATATTTTTATTTTCTTTTAATGGAACAATTGTCATATAATAAAAACGGTTATTTGAGTTTATCTTAATTTCACTATTTACTATTTCTTTTGTTTCTTTTGCTCTGTTTAAATTTTCAATTACTTTAACTTCAAAACAAAATTCTTCAAGTTTTTTATTTTTAACATCTTTAATATTAAATATATCAGAAAAGTTTTTGTTGGTATCTATAATATTATTTTTTTCATCAACCAGGCATACTCCTGCTTTTATATTTTCAATTAGCATTTTCAGGTATGTATTTTTTTCTTTAAGTTCTGTTATCATTGTAGATATGCTTTTAGCCATAGTGTTAAGTGTTTGTGCAAGTTTTTTAAGTTCACCTTTAAAATCTATGTAAATCTGATGTGAAAAGTTTCCTTTAGCAAATTCTTTCGAAGCGTATATTATCTTTTCGAATGGATAAGTTATCTTTGAAATAAAATAAATCCCCATTACAAGAATTGTTATTATAGTGAAAATAAAGTATGTTAAAACCCTGTTTCTAATTTCATTTATTTTTACTTTTATAATGTCAAATTTAATAGCGGTCCTTAGAATTATATCCTTTCCATTAATCTTTATTAATCTTGCATAATACATCATGTCAAGTTTAAGCGTAGGTGATTTTCTTATAGAAATCCCTTCATTTTTTTCAAGTGCAAGCTTCACCTCTTTTCTTGAAGCATGATTTTCAAGATACTTTAAATTTTCTTTCTTAACCTCTGAATCAAAAAACACAACCCCATTTGTATCTATTAATGTTATTCTGATTTTAGATGAATTTTTTATTATTTTTGATATTTTTTCAATATTCACATTTTCAATCATTAAATTTTCTATGTAATTTGATATTTCCACAAGTTCCTTTTTTGAATTTGATGTGACTTCATTTTTAAAGAGTAAAAAAGTAAAAACAAGGAAAGTAGATGATATAATAAATATAGAAAGTGTATAAAAAACAATAATTTTATTTTTAAAGACCTTAAGCATCTGTTTCAAATCTCCATCCAAATCCTTTTATTGTTTTAATTAAATCTCCATATTTTCCAAGTTTTTTTCTAAGATTCATTATATGAACATCAACAGTTCTTGTATCTATTTCAAGCTCTTTCTCCATACCCCATACATTTTCAAAAAGAAAATCTTTTGTTATTAACTTACCATTTGAATTTAAAAAAATTTCAAGAATAACAATTTCTTTTGTGGTTAACTTAACTTCTTTATTTTCAACTATTAACTTCTTTTTCTCAAAATCAAAAACCATTTCTCTAAATTTAAAAGTTTTAATATCAGTTTTATTCTGAGAATTATATCTTTTAAGAATTGCTTTTATTCTTGCTATAAGCTCCTTTATACTGAATGGTTTTGTTATATAATCATCTGCACCAAACTCAAAACCTAAAAGCTTGTCAAACTCTTCACTTTTAGCCGTAAGCATAATTACAGGTATATCTTTTGCTTGTTTATCGGTTTTTGTATATTTCAAAACCTCATAACCATTAATTTCAGGTATATCTTTTGCTTGTTTATCGGTTTTTGTATATTTCAAAACCTCATAACCATTAATTTCAGGAATCATTATATCAAGAATAACTATATCTGGTTTTTCTTTTTTTATTTTTTCTATTGCTTTTTTCCCGTTCTCTGCTAATAAAACTGTGAAATTTTCTTTTTTTAAATTAAACTCAATTGTTTTTGCTATATCTATTTCATCTTCAACTATAAGAACTTTACTCATAACTTTATTATAACAAAATTAAAATTTTTGTTTTTTGATATATCAAATCTCTATTATTATTTAAATATTGCTATATTTGTCTAGTTTTAAGAATAATTCCCAATTTAAAAATTATATTGTTTGGTTTTTAGAATTACTTTACTAGGTTCACAACTCAAGACGATCGTCTAAACATGTGCCCCATTATTATTAACAAAAAAATAAGAAGAACTATAGGTTTGTAAGATTTGTTAGTTTTTTATTTTCTAACTAATAAATTTGTTTTCAGTAGTTTATCTTAAAAAATACCAATTTTGATATACTCTCTAAAAATGTGATCTTTTAAATGGAGGGTATATAACAGTGAAAGAGTATTTTTTTGATTTTTTAAGAAAATAGTTACATCAAAAATATTTTTGAGATGTTTTAAATGATCTAATTTTTTTTCTTGACAGAGTAATTATATTTTTTGTATATTATTGATAATGAGTATCAATAATAAAGAGGTTAGACATAGATTTAGGTGCTGTGATGAAAAAGTTTTGAGGGGATGTTTCAGGCACAAAAGGGCAAGACTTACTTTACCAAGAAGAATTATTGTGGATTTTTTTCATTTAAATAAAGGTCATTTTACAGCGGAAGAAGTTTTTGAAAAACTTTCCAGAAAATATCCATCTCTTGGTCGAGCAACAGTTTATAGAACTCTTTTCTCTCTGTCTATAGCAGGGGTTTTAAATAGATTTGATTTTGGGGATGGTATATCTAAGTATGAGTTATCAGAGAAACATGATGGAGTTAAACATCATCATCATTTAGTTTGTTTAGGTTGTAAAACAATAATTGAATATGATGATTTTATGGAAGAAGAAAAAGAATTCTTTAATAAGATTGAAAAGACTTTATCTTCAAAATATAATTTTTTAATAAAAGGTCATTTACTTTACTTTTACGGGTTTTGTAATAAATGTAAAGAAGGAGGTTAATATGCTATACAAAGATAGAACAGAACCATTAAGATTAAGAGTTGGTACAGGGTGGGGAAAATTCCTCTGTGGAAGAGATTTTAGAAGAAGATTAGGAGGCGGTAGAGGAAGAGGATTTGAATGGAGAATAGGATGGGATGCTTCTTCTAATGAAAATTATATTGCTTTCCTTGAAGAAGAAAAAAAAGCTATAGAAGAAGAATTGAAAGCTTTAAATCAAACAGAAGAGAAAAAAGAAAATAAGGAAGAAAAATGAAGTTGTGTGTACCTGTTGAAAAAAATGAAGGATTGAAGTCAAAAATTTATGATCATTTTGGTAGTGCTCCTTTCTTTGCGATATATGATGATGATTCAGGAAAACTTGAATTTGTTGACAACTCTAATAAAGATCATGTTCATGGAATGTGCAATCCTATTCAGAGTATATCAGGTAAAAATGTGGATTGTGTTTTTGTTAGAGGTATAGGAGGGGGAGCTATTAGAAAACTTAAAGCAGCTAAAATTAAGATTTATAAATGTGACGTTAATACAATTGAAGAGTTAATAAATTATCTAAAATCAGGCAAATTGAGTGAAATAGCAGTGGAGGATAGCTGTAAGGACCATGGATGTCATTGATAAAGATAAAAGTCTTAAAAACCATTTAAAGCTTCATAAGTTTCACGACACATGTATTATATGTGGAGAAAACAATCCTTATGGTCTGAAGCTTTCATTTGAATTAAAAGAAAATGGCAGTGTGACTGCGGATTTCATGCCCAAATTCACCTACGAAGGATATAAAGGCTTCCTTCAGGGCGGAGTGGCTGCGGCTGTTATGGACAGCGCTATGACGAATTGTCTCTTCTATCATGGCATATCCGCTTTTACTGCCGAATTTTCTATCAAGTATAGAAAACCGATTAGATGTGGCAGAAAAATTGTCGTATTGGCGAAGATAGAAAAATCATATAGTCCACTTCATGTTTTAACTTCCAGAATAATTCAAAATGATGAAGTTATGGCTGAGTCTTCTGCCAAGTTTATGGAAAGCGATTTGATTGGAAAAATTTGAGTTTATAAAATTTTAATATGGTACGAAAAAATGTATTTGTTGTGGTATTGAATGTTTTACTGTTCTTGAGCATAGTTACAGCCTGGCCATTGCATATAAATGAAAAGGGACATAATCATGAAAGCGGAAAATGCTTTATATGTATTTTAATAACTTCTCCACAACTCAATTCAGATTGTGGGAGTAAACTTATCAAACGATTTGAAAATTTTATCTTTATACTCCAGTTATTCATTGAAAATTTATTACTTAAAGATTTTTATCATTACTCATTAACAAGAGCCCCTCCAGTTTTTATTTAAAACCCTTGCATGAAATTGCTTGTGTTTATTTCACGCTTTATCGCGGTTTTTTTCAAACATTTTAAAAAGGAGGGTTAATATGAAAAAAATGATTTTTATCATTGGATTAGTATTTTTATCTCAACAACTTAAATCGAATGACACTTATATATTAAGTCAGGGAACACCACTTCAAGGTATGAGAGGGACTCCTCTAAATTTACCAGATATAAGTGTTGTGGTAAATATGATCGGATATCTAAGCGATTATAAAAAAGATAAAAACAGAAATGAGATTTTTATTAATGAAGTAGAAACAGCCTTTCAGGGGTATATATATCCTGAGATGCGAGCTGATGTAATACTTGCTCTTCATAAACATGAGGAGAATTATGAAGCGGAGATATGTGAAGCAAAAGCAAGTTTTTTAAATCTTGGGTACGGCTTTTCAGGAGAGGTGGGAAAAATACATCTGGATTTTGGCAAGATTAATAAACTTCACATTCATCATCTTCCCACAACGGATAAACCGCTTGTAGTTGAAAAGTTTTTCGGTGAACATGAACTTGCTGGACAGGGCGCTACTGTTAAGTATTTGATACCGATTTTACCATTTTACAGCCAGATTCAAGCTGGATTATGGATAATAAATTCTCATCATCACAGAGAAGAGGAAGCTGAAGTTTTAGATATAAACGGCTCCACCGTAACAGTCAATACTCTTGCACATGATAATTCTTCTTTTTCTCCAGCCGATAAAGTGTATAGTTTCAGATGGAATTCTTCATTTGAGCTTAGTAAACACAAAGAACTTGAAATAGGTTTTAGCGGACTTAAAGGGCGTGGATCCCACTATAATGAACATAAAGATAAAGTAGAAATAATTGGTACAGATGTAACATTTAAATGGTTTCCGTCTAGTTATAAAAAATGGACCTTTCAAAATGAGTGGGTACATCTTAAAAGGAAAGTTCCGGTTGGCAAGCTTCATAGAGATGGGTTCTATTCTTTTTTAAATTATCGGGCTAATAAATACTGGGATTATGGGTTGAGATTTGATTACTCGGAAAATGCTTTTCCGTCGATTTCCTATGAAAGAGCATTTTCCGCTGTTGTTACAAGACATCTTACTGAAGCTTCATATTGGCGTGTCACGGTAAAACATAGAAATATCAATAGTAAAAATATCACAGAGACGTGGTTTCAGCTTTCATTTGGCATAGGACCCCATAGCCATGAGCTTTAATAAGCATTCATGGTTGTATTCTATATTCTAGTCATATATCAATTTTTTTATGGAGTGGATATGAAAAAAATCTTGTTGATTTTGTTCGCTTTTTACTGTTCGCCACTTATGGCTAAGATAAATATTATTACCACTTCTCAAGATTTGAAAAGTATTGTTGAAGCTGTAGGTAAGGAGGAAGTCAATGTGGAAGCTCTTGCACCAAGCAATTTTGACCTCCATATAATTGAGCCACGACCGAGTATGGTATTTAAACTAAAAAAGGCTCACATGATAGTAAAAATTGGACTTGATCTGGATATGTGGGTAGATTCGCTTATAAATGCTGCAAAAAATGAAAAGTTGTTTTATGGTAGAGATGGTTATGTGGACGCATCCATCGGGATTGAGCTTATGCAAAAACCACAAGGCAAATTAGACGCTTCCATGGGTGATATCCATCTATTTGGTAATCCTCATTATTGGCTTGATCCATCAAACGGGAAAATAATAGCCCGCAATATTAAAGATGGACTTATTCGCATTAAGCCTGAGAAAAAGGAATATTTTGAAAAAAACTATATAGAATTTTGTAATAAGCTTGATTTGAAAATAACTGAATGGAAAGAAAAGATGAAGAGATTTAAAGATAAAAAGATAATCACTTATCATAATTCCTGGGTATATTTTGCTAAAGCTTTTAATCTTGAAGTGATTGCTAATATAGAGCCAAAACCTGGTATACCACCTAATGCAAATCATATTGCTTATCTTTTTGAACTGATTAGAAAGGAAAATATTAATATTATTATAGTGGATAATTTTTATCCTCTTAAAGCACCACAACACCTGTCTAAAAAAACTGGTGCAAAAGTGATAGTTGTACCATCTTCTGTTGGTGGAGATGCCAAGGCAGTGGATTATATCTCTCTTTTTGATACTATAATAGAAAAGATCTTAATAGCCAATTAACCTTTTTGTAAAATTTTGCTGGAGGTCTTATGCTTGGAATAATGTTGCCTGCTTTTTTTGTTTCTCTTGTCCTTATAGGTATACACTCTTATTTAGGGTTGCATATACTTAAAAGAGGAGTAATATTTATCGATCTTGCTTTGGCTCAGCTTGCAGCTTGTGGCGCTATATTTGGGGTATTGTTGGGTTTTCCTCTTCACAGCCATGCATCATATATTAGTTCATTTTCTTTTACCTTGATCGGTGCCATTGTTTTTTCTTTTACAAGAGAAAAAAGACTAATAGAGATTCCACAGGAAGCAATAATAGGAATAGTTTATGTGGTTAGCGCTGCATTAAGTGTTCTTATTCTTGATAGACTCCCAGCAGAATCTGAACATTTAAAAAATATGCTTGTTGGAAATATACTTTTTGTTTCATGGTCCGACATAATTAAAACTGCCTTTCTTTATGCTATTATAGGTTTTATTCATTATATTTTCAGGAAAAGATTTATAATGATTTCTTTTGAACCAAAAAAAGCTGAGAAATCTTTCAATATTAAATTTTGGGATTTTTTATTTTATGTTTTGTTTGGAATAGTTGTAACCAGTTCTGTTGAGCTTGCAGGGGTTCTACTTGTATTTAGTTTTTTGATAATACCAGCTGCAATGTCTGTTTTGGTATTTAATACTATTAAACAAAGGTTAATTTTTGCTTGGTTAGCAGGTAGTATTATAATGACGCTCGGGCTTTTATTTTCTGTTAAGTTTGATACACCTACCGGCTCAACAATAGTTGTTAGTTTTGGGGTGGCTATCTTAATTTTATGGATCATGGTTAGATTTCTAAAGCACTAATTGGAAATAAAATTTATATTAGTCGTTTTTTTAGGCTTATTATCTTACCTCAGTTTATTATGATACTCATACTTTTATCCTTTCAAGCTATTCCATACGAAAACTATAATTCCTATATTTCTTGTTCATAAATTCTCCTAATTGATAATTCTATCACAGTTAAATTTAGTCTATGAAGATTTTGGTCAGCTTATTTTTGAAAAGATACATCATATTATAGTTAGACTATATTTAATTTTATTTGAGAGAGGAATTTAATTCACTTAAAATGTAAAAGATTTAGTTGAATGCAGAATAAGAGAATTAATAAAAAACATTTTGATAAAATAGAAAAATTCAAAAATTTAAAATGGTTTTTATCTTTTTTTTAAACAAGTCCAGGTGGCTCTGGTGCCAGTAGATTTTAGCGCAAACTGGACAGATGAAAAATTCATCTGTATTTTGTCGGGTGAAAGTGGGGATTTTTTCAAAAATTTTTTCTTTTTCTATTTTCTCAAGCTGTGTGTTGCAAATTGAACATCTCGTAAAAAAATTTTTTTCATCAATTTTCAAATTTAGTTCCTTTACCACTCTTTCAAACTGTTTGTAAGGATTTTGTTCTATCAGTAATAGATAAGGAGCTTTTTTTTCTTTTATTTTTGTGTTTCTTGTTAGGATTATTCTTTTTTCTTCAACTGCTGTATGGCATATCTCATCAAGTTGAAGTGGGTTTTTTATTATTTTTACATCAAACCCCGTAAGTATTAAAATTCTGCCGAGTTTTTGAACCATTATATCACATAAAAATTTCATTTTGTACCTTCAATGTAAAAATAATCCTTGTGGATGGTTTTAATATTTTCAAAACCTGATTTTTTGAAAAGCTCTTTTAATTCTTTTTCTGTTATAAGATGTTTTTCTATTATATGGTGCTTTGTTTTTTTATGGATTTTGTTTATCTTATCAAGTTTAAATGAGTGTGCTATAATAAGTTTTCCATCTTTTTTAAGTAGTCTTTTTGCCTTTAATATGGTTTTAGGTTTGTTTTCAAAATGAGGAAATGAGTTAAATATTATTACAAGATTAAAATTATTTTTTTTGAACCTATAAGTATCAAAATCTCCAGTTATAAACTTACCATCAGGAAATTTTTCTTTTGCAATCTTTATCATTTTGTAGGAGATATCTATACCAATATATTTTTTAAATATTTTTGAAAGATATGGATATAAAATCCCAGTACCACATGCAACATCACATACATTTTCATAGCTTTTTAGTTTAATTTTAGAAATTATTTTTTTGATTTTCTTATATGTTTGTGGCTTTTCTTTTAAATCCCAGATGCTTGCGTTTTTATTAAAAAATTTTATTATCTCTTTTTTGTTTTTCATTTTAATATTTACCTTAACCTTTATTTCTGCAACACTTTCATTCCTCAATTAAATAAACCAATCAACCTCATAGGTTACCCAAAGGTTTGATTTTGATCAACTTCCTGATTTTTTAAAGGAAGGACTGATTGAGGATTTTACTACCACCAAAAACCAGGCATCCAAAACCAAATTGCTACACTTCCACTCTTGCATACCTCCACACTTTCATACTTCTACATCTCTAGACATCCATACAATGATACTTATACCTTAATCTTTTCATTCTTCTTCTGGTACATCCACTGTTGATTTATGAAAAACAGGTGGAAGTTCAGGATCTTCCTCAGAGATAAAATTTGCTTTTAAAAATTCTCTGTTCATTTTTGCTATTGCGCTTACTTTTATTTCTTTTGGACACACTGCTTCACATTCATATTCATTTGTGCAATTCCCAAAGCCAAGACTATCCATAACCTTTACCATATTTAAAACTCTTCTTGTTCTTTCTGGATGACCCTGTGGTAATAAAGCGAGATGAGCTATTTTGGCACCTGTAAATAACATAGCAGCACTATTTGGACATGTTGCAACACATGCTCCACAGCCAATACATGTAGCATAATCCATTGCTTTTTCTGCTGTTTTTTTGTCAATTAAAATTGTATTTGCATCTGGAGCACTTCCTACATTTACTGATATATATCCTCCTGCCGCTATTATCTTATCAAGAGCGCTTCTGTCTATTACAAGATCTCTTATTAAAGGAAATGCTTTTGCTCGGAAAGGTTCTATGGTTATAACATCGCCATCTTTAAATCTTCTCATATGAAGTTGACATACTGTGGAATGTTCATCAGGTCCATGTGGATCCCCATTTACTACAAAACCACAGCATCCGCATATTCCTTCTCTACAATCACTTTCAAAGTATATGGGTTCTTTCCCTTCCTTTATTAGTTTTTCATTTAATACATCTAACATTTCAAGAAATGACATATCAGGTATAACACCTTCTACCTTGTATGTTTCGAAATAACCTTTTGAGCCTTCATCTTTCTGTTTCCAAACTCTTAATGTTATATTAAATTTTCTATTCTCCATAAAAACCTCCATTATTTATAGCTTCTTGTTGTTGGTTTGAGGTATTCAAATGTAAGATTTTCTTTATGAAGTTCAGGTTCTTTATTCTCACCTTTATATTCCCATACAGCTACATAAGCAAAGTTTTCATCATCTCTTTTTGCTTCACCTTCAGGTGTTTGGTATTCTTCTCTAAAATGTCCTCCACAAGACTCTTTTCTGTGAAGCGCATCTTTAAGCATAAGTTCTGCAAATTCAATAAAATCAGCAACTCTTAATGCCTTTTCAAGAACCTGATTGAAACCATCATCACCAACTATTTTAAGATTATTCCAGAACTCCTCTTTCAATTTTGGTATTTTTGATAAAGCTTCTTTAAGTCCTTTTTCGTTTCTTGACATTCCGCAGTATTCCCACATTATTTTACCAAGCTCTCTGTGAAACTCTGTCGGTGTTTTAGATCCTTTAATTGAAAGAATCTTCTCAATCCTTTTTCTAACTTCATTTTTTGAATATTTAAATTCGTCATCTTCTATTTTTACTTCTTCAAACTTCATAGAAGCTAAATAATTTGGAAGTGTAGCAGAGATGATAAAATATCCATCAGCTAGCCCTTGCATCAAAGCACTTGCACCTAGTCTGTTTGCTCCGTGATCTGAAAAGTTTGCTTCACCTAAAACAAAAAGCCCAGGTATTGTGCTCATAAGATCGTAATCTACCCATAAGCCACCCATTGTATAATGTGGAGCAGGATATATTCTCATCGGAACTTCATAAGCATTTTCATCAGTTATTCTGTAATACATATCAAAAAGATTTCCATATTTTTCTTTTATCTTCTCAATTCCCTGTCTTTTTATAGCATCTCTAAAATCGAGATATACTGCTTCCCCTGTTGGACCAACACCTCTCCCTTCATCTATCATTCTTTTTGCTGCCCGTGATGCAATATCCCTTGGTACTAAGTTTCCAAATGCAGGATATATTCTTTCAAGATAATAATCTCTTTCTTCTTCCGGTATATCATTTGGATGTCTTCTGTCACCTTTATTTTTTGGAACCCATACTCTTCCATCGTTTCTCAAACTTTCACTCATAAGTGTTAGTTTTGACTGATGTTCTCCACTTCGAGGAATACAGGTTGGATGTATCTGAGTAAAACAAGGGTTTGCAAATCCTGCACCTTTTTTATAACATTTCCAGGCGGCGCTTACGTTGCAAGTTGCTGCATTTGTTGAAAGATAGAAAACATTTGAATATCCGCCTGTTGCAAGTAAAATAGCATGAGCTGAATAGGATTCAAGTTCTCCTGTAATAAGGTTTCTAACAATTATTCCTCTTGCTTTTCCGTTTTTAATAATTAAATCCATCATTTCTCTTCTTGGAAAAATCTTTACATTTCCTTCAGCTACCTGTCTCATCATCTGAGAGTATGCTCCTAATAATAATTGCTGACCGGTCTGCCCTCTTGCATAAAATGTTCTTTGAAGTTGAGCACCCCCAAAAGAGCGGGTATCTAAAAGACCACCGTATTCTCTTGCAAAAGGAACTCCAACTGCAACGCAGTGATCTATAATCTGTGATGATATCTGAGCTAATCTATATACATTTGCCTCTCTGGCTCTATAATCTCCACCTTTAAGTGTATCGTAGAATAATCTCCATACTGAGTCCCCATCATATTTATAATTTTTAGCGGCATTTATGCCACCCTGTGCTGCTATTGAGTGTGCTCTTCTGGGTGTATCGTGAAGTGTAAAGACCATAACATTATATCCTGCTTCTCCAAGGCTTGCTGCTGCGCTTGCTCCTGCAAGTCCTGTTCCTACTATAATTATGTCAAATTTTCTTCTATTTGCTGGGTTTACAAGTTTAGCATTGAACCTGTAATTATCCCATTTCTGCTCAATATGACCTGATGGAATTCTGGCATCTAACTTCATAAATCCTCCTTATTCAATTGTCATTTCTATAATATTTGATGTTTCTTCTGGAATATCTTTTAGATCAAATCCAAGAAGAAAATATATAGATATCATTGCAAAAAGAACCATAAGTAAAGCAACAATATATCCAAGAGTTTTTATATAGAAATTATATTTCTCATGATTTATTCCAAGTGTCTGAAATGCACTTTGAAAACCATGACTTAAATGTAAGGCAAGAGCAAGAGATCCTGCTATGTAAATTGAAACAAAAAGTTTGCTTCTAAAAGCCGAAGTTACCATCTGATAAAATCCCATTGAGTGGTCTGTAAATTTAAAGTGAAGTAAATGAAATGCAAGATATATTAATAGAGCAATTGCAGTGTAAAGCATAGTGGCAGAACCTATGGTTCTTCCACCCTGCCAGTTTATTATTTCATACTTTCTTTTCCTTGAGTTTATCCAGTCTTCCAATCTGACCCATATACCCATTATTATGTGAATGAGAAATACAATTAAAAGTCCTATTTCAAGATATATTGTAATTGGATTTGAAAGAAGTATATCAACCCAACCGTTATACCATTCTTCACCTTTAAATAAAAGTAAATTTTCTGCAAGATGAACAAGCATAAAGAAAGAAAGCAGAAGTCCTGTTATTGCCATAAGTTGCTTTCTTCCGATTGAGGATTTTATCATTCTGAGTAGAAATAGATAATTCATTTGCTTTACCTCGCATTTAAAAGATTTGTTTAATAAAATAATATAATTTTTTGCTTAAAAAGTCAAAAATTTGCTAAAATTTCAAATATGATTTTTTTAGCAGTTTTTTTATTTTTATCTGATTATTTATTTTGTCAGAATTTGTTTTTGTTTTATGCAAATGCATCTGTTAAAAAAAATTATTCTATTTCAGATGTCATAAATGATAAAAATTTAGATATTAATTTTTATGTTGATAATGAAAGAAAATTTAATTTTGAGGATCTTTTAATTGATAATGTTACCGAAAAAGATGTAAAAGAGGTAGAAGAAGATGATGAAGGTTTTATTGAAATACCATATTCAATTGAGGAACCTGAACCAGTAAATTATGGTGGGGATGGAAAAATAACAATAAAAAGAAAGGATACCGGCGAAAAACAGACATTTTATTACAGAAATAAAGATGGAAGTTATAATGAAAATGAACTTTTGAAGATTCAATATATAATGAGATGTAGTCTTGGAAATGAAGAGATAAAAATTCCTAAAAAACTTATAGAAATACTTGATGCTATTGAAGATAAGTTTAGTAAAAATAAAGGTATCACTCTTTTAAGTGGATATAGGACCAAAGAATTGAATGATATTACACCAGGTGCTGCTAAAAATAGCTATCATTTAATTGGCTGGGCAGCTGATATTAAGATTGAAGGTGTTTCTACAAGAAAGATAAGAGATTTTGCAAGAAAACTTAAGGCTGGTGGAGTTGGGTATTACCCAAAATTAGGTTTTGTACATATTGATATTGGAAAAGTAAGATATTGGGAAAAGTATCAGTATTCGAGAAAGAAAAATATATATGCAAGAAAAAAGAAAAAGATTAATTCTGTAAATTCAGTCAAAAATTTAAATAATCGTTCTCATAATAAAAAAATTTCAACTCCTTTATTAGGTAAGAGTTCTAAGAGTTAAATCATACACTATTTCAATTATTATTGGGGTTATATTTTATTAAAAATGATAAAATTTTAAATTAAAAAGGAGGTTTTATGTCAGTAAAGATATTTGCACAGTATATTGGCGATGATAGAGTTGAACTAACGCATTTGAACAGTGGAAATAAAATAATAACAGACCTTCCAGCTGACAATGGTGGAAAGGGAAGAACATTTTCACCAACGGATCTTCTTGCTTCATCAGTTGCTTCCTGTATATTAACCATAATGGGAGTTGTAGCAAAAAGAGAAGGTATTAATATTGAAGGCTCAACCATTGAGCTGGAAAAGCATATGGCTGAAAATCCAAGAAGGGTGGCAAAACTCTGGGGCAAGATAAAACTTCCTGAAATAGATGAGGATAAAAAGAAAAAACTTGTTGCAGCTATAAAGGCATGCCCTGTGTCAAGAAGTCTTCATCCTGAAATTGAGCTTAAATTTGATATTGAATAATTTATCCAATTTTGAGACGATCGTCTTTTTTTTGGATAAATTAAAAATTAGAGGTTGAGTATTATTAGGGAAATTTAGATTAGCAAAATATTATGTGTTTAAGTTTAGAAAAAATTTTTCTCTTTCTTTTAAATGTGCCTTTAAGTCAAAAAGAATTTTCATAATTATGAAGACTATTAGAAAGGAGTTATTTGCTTTAAACATAAGCATTAAAAAAGCACCTGCAAGTATTGTTATATGCATAATTATTATTCTTGAATATGGCGCAGCCATAACCTGTTCTGTGGTAATATAGTTTCTTTCTCCATTTATAATAAAATTTTTGAGAAATGAATAGCCATGACTTATAAAAAGCGCTATGAGAATAATTTTTATGTTTGATATGTTAGATATAAAGTTTGGGAAAATAGAATTTGAGTTTTTAAATCCTCCAAGAACAAGTCCAAATAGAAAAACTCCATGAACAAACATAAACATACCAAAATGAACACAGAAGAAAGCAGCCATAAAAACTTTGCCGATTAAAATAGTTGTATTAATAGGGATATTTATTTTAAAATCTTCTGTTTTTTGATTTTGAGATGCAGTTATTTTTGAAGATAAAAGAATTTTGAATATATTAAAAAATCCAATTATTCCGCTTTCAGCCCAATAAGCAGTTAAAAGTTCATTAAGTGTCCATTGATTGAAAAGAACCATAAATACAGCAATTATATTTGAGCCAATTAAAAGATATGCTGATGTGGTTAATTTTGAGGTCATAAAATAGTTATATCAAATTTTAGCCTAACTTTTGTAAAATAAATTGTAGATAAGATTATGAATAATATGTTTTATTTTATTTTTGTTGTTTTTTTAATCTCCTGTTCTGGGGTTAAAAGAAATCTCTGGCTAAATCAATTTGAGGTTTGCTGTAAAATTGAAAAGAATCTTGAAAGGGATGGAAATAAAATTGAGTTTAAGGATAATATTTTTGAAGATGATTACATCAAACTTGAAGCTGAGTTTGATATTCTTGAAGGAATAAAGTTAAATATAATAAATAAATGCGAGGAAAATGCTTATGTTTACTGGAGTAAAGCTTTCTATATAGATGAAAATGGGGTTGAACATAAGGTTGTTAATCTTCAGTCAAGTTTCGATTATAAAACGGATAATAATTTTCTTCTTTTACCGCCACTTATTGATATAAAAATTATTCTTTTACCAGAGGATTTTATATACAAAAATAAAAACATCTGGTATAATAAAACAATGTTTGATTTTTCACTCCATCCACAAAATTATCTTTTTAAAAAAACTTTACTTAAATTTGATTATATATGCGAGGATAATAATCTAAAATACCTGCTTTCATTTGAGATAATTAAAAGATATTCAAAAGATTGATTTAAAAATTCGATAGCTCAAAATATTTAGGTCTAAATATTTTTTGTTTTTCCCTTTGGACCCATAATTTTATTTTCTTAATTTTGTAAAAAATAATTATGAGAGTAATATCAGGAGGAAAAATGAAATTTTTTATCTTCGTATTTTTTTATTTTTTTAATTTATTTTCTTTTGCTCAAAACAGTAGGGATTTAAGTTTAGAGTCTTTTAATATTGAAATAAAAAATTCTCTGGATAATCTCCCTGTCACAAAAAAATATGGTGTCTCGTATTCTCTTAAAGGAGTAATAAAAACAGAAAAAAATGATGTTCTGTTTTATACAAAAGATGGCAGAATATTTAAACTTGATATGGATTTAAAAGAGGCAATTAAATATGAAAATAAATCTGTTGAGATATATGCAAAAGCAATAGCCTCGGATAATCTTTCTTTGCTAAAAGTGAAAGAAATAAAGGAGTATAATCCTGCATATGAAATTATTCTTCCTGATTTCCAAAATAAAAGAAAACCGCTCTCTATAATTTCAAAAAGAGGTGGAGAGTATCTTTTACGAAATATAAGATGGCATCCTGAAAAATTTGAAGAGAAAAATTACCAGTGGCTTGATTTTAAAGTTGATGTTTCAAAACTAAAAGATGTTTATTTTGTTAAAAAACCATTCACACCTGAGATAATAGCTGCTCATTCCCTTCTTCTTTTTAAATTTGAAAAAGGGGGAGTTGTTGCAGCGGATGGAAAAGAGACTGACAGCATAGTGCTTTCCATAGAGGCTTATTTGAGAGAAGGAGAGAGTTATTCCTTAGTTCAGGGTATGAAGGATAAGTTTAATATAATCTGGCTTTTTGCTACATGGAAGGATTATTCTTACAGAACAATTTTATTTGATAAAGATTCTCATAGTTTAATACTTTATCCTGTTAAATTAACGCTTGAGCAGAAAAAAGAGGTTCTTGATTATGCCATAAATCAGGCAGCGGTTAATAGAAGTGGAGAGTATTATAATACTATAACAAATAACTGCACGAACAACCTTGTTATACTTATGAACAAAGCTCTGCCAGAAAATAAAAAAATAAAATTATGGGAGATCCCATATCTTGTTTATAATATAAGAGCTACAATGCCAAATCTTGTAACTGATTATCTTGAGTCTAAAGGGCTACTCGGTCCTGAAGTTTTTAGAATAACTTCTAAAAACTATACTCAGGGTTTGCCTTGATAAAAATATTTTCTTATAATATTTTTATGAATTTTATTTACTTTAAGGAGGAAAGATGCCAGTAAATTTAAAAGGAAGACATTTTTTAAAGGAAATTGATTTTACAAAAGAAGAGTGGTTGTTTCTTTTAAATCTTGCAAAGGAACTTAAAGCAGCAAAATATGCAGGAACTGAAAGACCAAAACTTGTTGGTAAAAATATAGCTTTGATATTTGAAAAAACATCAACAAGAACTAGATGTGCTTTCGAAGTAGCTGCTCATGATCAGGGAGCACATGTAACATATCTTGAACCTACGGGAAGTCAGCTTGGTCATAAGGAGACAATAAAAGATACTGCAAGGGTTCTTGGTAGAATGTATGATGGAATAGAGTATCGTGGTTTTGGGCAGGAAATTGTGGAGGAGCTTGCAAAATATGCAGGTGTTCCTGTGTGGAATGGGCTTACTAATGAATGGCATCCAACTCAGGTCATGGCTGATGTTATGACAATGATGGAACACTCTCCAAAACCACTTGAGGAAATCTCGTATGCGTATGTTGGAGATGCAAGATTTAATATGGGAAGATCCCTTTTAATTATAGGAGCCATACTTGGTATGGATGTAAGAATTGGTGCTCCGAAAGGTTTACAGCCACCTGATGATGTTATAAATATGGCAAAAGAAAGAGCAAAAGAAACAGGTGCAAGAATTACGATAACAGATAATCCTGAACAAGCAGTTAAAGGAGTTGATTTTATTCATACTGATGTGTGGGTTTCAATGGGTGAGCCCAAAGAGGTTTGGGCTGAGAGAATAAGACTTTTAAAACCATACCAAGTGACTCCAGAACTTTTAAATAAATCTGGAAACAAAAATGTGAAATTTATGCATTGTTTGCCATCATTTCATAATGATGAGACAAAACTTGGTAAGGAAGTAAGTGAAAAATTTGGGCTTAAAAATGGAATTGAGGTGACAGAGGATGTTTTCGAATCCAAGGCTTCAATAGTTTTTGATCAGGCAGAAAACAGAATGCATACAATTAAAGCTATTATGGTTGCAACACTTGCATAATTTATTTTGAAGGGTAAAACCAGATTATATCAACTAATTTTGTAAGGTGTTCCATTTCTTGGAGATTTTCTTTTGTTTTTTCGGTTTCAGTGTATATACTTAAATGTTTTTGTTTTTTCAACCTTCTTTTAACTGACCATGGAATTGCAGCATTTTTTACATGTCCATTTCCTGCAATAACAACAAAAGAATAATCTTTGTTATCTTTTAAGAAATTACTTACTATCTCTGCCATAGTTTCATTCCATACAGCCATTGCAAGCTTATAGTTTTCAAAACTCATTATTTTATTCATCGGGTTTTCCCCATGTCCATGATATGTTTGAGAAAGATATTTATTATACTCTTCATCATTAACTACCTTTATATCCCTTGCTATCAAAGATTTTTCTTCATCACTTAAAGACTCAAGTCCTCCTCTTGCTACTTTGGAAACAATTTTTCTTGGTACATTTAAAGCAACTGCTTTAAGCTTGTTTTCTTTTATGAAATCAAATATTGGTTTATACAAGTTATAATCAAATCCCCATTCTTTTTCCCAATCAACTTTGTTTAAAAATTCTTCTTCGCTAAGTTTTCCTTCTATATATTCATCAAGTATGTTTTGAAGCGTTCTGTTTAACATTTCAAATCCCACACATATTTTTTCCTTTTTTTTCTGATGTAGAATTTTTATAACCTCAAGCTGTATTTTATGTGCTTCTTCCTTATCATGCTGTTCACCAGCATAGATTATATCAGATTTTCTTATTATTTTTTCCAGTTTTTCTCTGGATATGAATTTGTTTTTCATATAATAGTTACTCATATCCGATGAAAATGTGTTTATTGACAGAAAAAATAATATTATTTCCATACTTAAATTTTATAATTTTTTTTTGAACTTTTTAAGAAGCCTTTTTGTTATATATAGTATTTGTCTTCTGGTAAGATGTGAGTTGTCTGCATATACTTTTATCTTTAATGGGTCAAATTTGAATGAGACATAATCCCGAAAAAAATTATATTTAAATTTTATTCCATATTTTTCTGGGTTTTCATATTCAGGAGTTGAAGGATAAGGGAGATTCGGTGTTACATCTATGTCATCAGGTGGATTTTCAGTAAGCCACCTTTCAGTTAAAAGTTCATCTTCCATTTTTGAACCTGGAAGACCAACAATAATAAAGGCTTTAAACCTTATTCCATATTTTTTTATAAGTTTATATGCTTTTGTATTTATTTCTACTGTTGTTTGTTTGTTTATCAACTTTAATACTTTATCACTTCCACTTTCAACTCCTACAGTAACTTCAACACACCCTGCTTTTTTCATTTCTCTTACAAGTTCCTCATCAAGAAGATTTGCTCTCATTGGAGCACGCCATATATATTTTCTTTTAGCAAGTAAACTAAGGAGTTCAAGTGAATATTTTTTATTCACATTAAATTCATCATCATAAAACATAAAAGCTTCATAACCATATTTTTTATTAAGGAAATCCATCTCTTCAACTACATTTTCAGGGTTGCGAAATCTTACTATTTTGTAATATCTTATATTTCTTCCACAACAGAAAATGCAATTGTAAGGGCATCCGAGATGAGATATTATATTTATTGCTCTTTTACCGTTTATTAAATATTTATATTTTTTCAAATTAATAAGATGTCTTGAGGGAAGAAAAAGGTTTGTTATATCTGTAAATTTTTTCTGAGAAATATATTTTTTTTCTGAATTAAATGCTTCGATTATAGCCTCAAATCCATCTCCAATTATAACCCTATCAAACATTGAAAGTGAGTCGGGAAGTATTGTAGCATGACTCCCACCTATAATGGTGGTTATATTTTTAGAAAGTTTTCTGGTTTTTTTAAAAAGCTTTACAACAATGGGAATATCTGATGTGGTTGCTGTAAAACCTACAGCATCAGGTTTGTATTTCTTTAAAAATTCACTGTATCTATCTATATATTTCTTTTCACCTGTAAGATCACATATTTTAACAGAATAATTATTTTTCTCTAAAACAGCAGCAATATAAAGTATTCCAAGTGGAGGGAATGAATTATCTTTTGTCATATATGGAGATGGTGGTATGACGAGTAAGACCTTCATATATTTTCTTCAATAACCATCTGAGCAAAGCTGTCAAGAGAAGCTTTTTCTTCTATAGTTTTTCTTGCGTTTCTTCCTATAATGTGAAGCTTTTCTTTTTGATTTATTATCCTTTTAATATGTGATTTAAGTTCTGAAATGGAGTTATACAAAAATCCATTTTCACTGTCTTTTATATACTTTTCTGTATATGTTGTTCTTCTAATGAGTACCGGTTTTGCCATAGCCATTGATATAAAAGCCATAGCAAGTCCTGCTGTCTGATTTAACTCATTATCTGAAATAGGAATAACTGTAAAATCCGATTGAGATATTATTTTTTTGAAATTAAAAAGATTTGCACCAGGTCTAAAAATCTCAACATTTGGTGATGGTTTAATATTTACATTTGTAAGTATTTTAAGATTCACATTTTCACCACAGGCATATATAAGCGAATTATAATCCCTTCCTTTTGCTCCAGCACTAAAGATAGTAATTTTTTTTGCTTTTTTTTCTGTTTTAACTGGTTTATAATATTCACTATCAATATAGTATTTCCTTTTGATTACGGTATTTATTTTTTCAGGCCATAAGCTTTCATCTTCAAATTCAAATATGTATGTTTTTTCAAATAGTTTAAAAAAATTGGTATTTATAATAGTATCGTAAAAATCTGATTGCCCTTTGACAGGTAATAGATGATTTGTTATCATTATTTCAGGTTTTTTTATTTTTTTTATAAGATTAAGATAAAACACTGAGGAACTGTCTATTTTCCAGGGAAAATCTATTGAAATTAAAATATCAGAGTCATATGATTTAATATCAAATTCTTTCCAGTTAATCCTGTTTATTTCCGGATTTGGGAGTGTTGAAAGTTTTGAGTAATTGTGTTTATAGTTGTGTATTTTTAAAAAGCTGTATCCCTTTTTTATCAAAACCCTTGTTAGAGCCATTTCAAGATGATAATTTTCAGGAGATTCATTAAAATTTAAAATCATTACATTCATAATTTAGATTTTATATAATTTTTAAATTGTATAATAGTTTAAGGAGGCATTTTATGAAAAATGAAAAAATACAGGCTTTACAAGCAGCATTAAATCAAATAGAAAAATCATTTGGTAAAGAAGCTATAATGAGACTTGGAGAAAAAAGTTCAAAAATAAAGGTTTCTGCAATTCCAACTGGTGCACTTTCACTTGATCTTGCTCTTGGAGTTGGCGGTATACCAAGAGGCAGAATAACTGAGGTATATGGACCTGAGGCAAGCGGAAAAACTACATTAACTCTTAATATAATAGCTCAGGCGCAAAAACAAGGGGGAGTGGCTGCTTTTATAGATGCAGAACATGCGCTTGATCCACTTTATGCTAAAAAGATCGGTGTTGACATTGATAATCTTCTTATTTCTCAACCGGATTGTGGAGAGGAAGCTCTTGAGATAGCTGAAAAACTTGTAAGATCCGGTGCTGTGGATGTAGTTGTTATTGATTCTGTTGCAGCACTTGTCCCGAAGGCTGAAATTGAGGGAGATATGGGTGATCAGCATGTGGGTTTGCAAGCAAGGTTGATGTCTCAAGCTTTAAGAAAACTTACAGCAATAGCATCAAATACTAAAACTGCCATAATATTTATAAATCAAATAAGACAGAAAATAGGTGTTATGTTTGGAAATCCTGAAACAACTCCTGGTGGTCTTGCCTTGAAGTTTTATGCCTCTGTTAGATTAGATATAAGAAAAGTAGAAAACATAAAAGAAGGTGAAACTGTAATAGGTTCAAGGATAAGAGTTAAAGTAGTTAAAAATAAAGTAGCTCCACCATATAGAATGGCTGAATTTGAAATGATAAACGGAGAAGGAATATCTAAAGAAGGATGTCTTATTGATATGGGGGTTGAAAGTGGAATAATTGAAAAAACAGGAAGCTGGTATGAGTATAAGGGAGAGAGGCTTGGACAGGGAAGAGAAAATGCAAAAGAATATCTTAAGAACAAACCTGAACTTGCTGAGGCTATAGAAAAGGAACTTAGAGCAAAGTATCTTGAAACTGATAAGTTAAGTGAAAATATAGAGGGCGTGAAAAAAGAAGATAAAAAGGAAGAAAAGAAGAAGAAGTAAATTCAAGAATATTTTAAAATGGTTTATGATAATTTAGTTAATGAATTTGGTTCATATATTCTTCTTGAAAAAAATCTTTCTCAAAATACCAGGCTTTCGTATGTGAGGGATGTTAAAAAGTTTCTTGAGTATTGTGACAGGAATAATATAAATTTTATCTCAATAAAAAATTCAGATCTTGAAGAATATCTTTTTTCACTTAAAGAGAAAGGTTATAAAATAAGTTCTCTTTTCAGAAAGACTGAGTCTATAAAAGCCTTTTATAAATTTCTTCTTATAAGTCAGAAAATTTCTGAGAACCCTCTTTCAAACTTTAAAGCTCCAAAACTTGAAAGGAAGCTTCCTGATTATCTCTCCCTGGCTGAGATAAATAAACTTCTTGAACTTTTTAAGGGGGATAAATTTAATAATATAAGAACATTTGCCATAGTTGATCTTCTTTATTCAACGGGAATGAGGATAACTGAGGTTATAAATCTTGTTCTTGAAAGTGTCAATCTTGTTCAATTATGGATAAGGGTGATAGGTAAGGGGAATAAGGAGAGGCTTGTTCCTATAAATGAAAATACAGCAAATATACTTAAGATCTATTTATCTGAGAGAAATTTAAAGTTTGTTAATAAGGATCCGCAATCATATTTATTCTTAAATAAGAGTGGGAAAAAACTTTCAAGAGTTCAGATATGGAAGGATATAAAAAAGATAGCAAAAGAGGCTGGTATTCAAAGAAATGTATATCCACATCTTTTCAGACATACCTTTGCCACACATCTTCTTCAAGGAGGTGCTGATTTAAAATCAATAAGTGAAATGCTTGGTCATTCAAGTCTTACTACAACACAGATATATACACATCTTGATAGAAGTGTTATAAAATCAATGCATAAAAAGTATCATCCATTAAAATAATTCATAATTAGTGGTGGATTAAATTTTAATTTTTTAATATTCATAACAGATGAAAAAAGAGTTAAAACAAAAAATGTTATTAACCACATACCTGTAAAAAATTATATTAGTTATTTCAACATTATAATCAAGAAATTCGAGTCTACCAGGAATATAGTTCCAATCATGACTGCCACCTTCCTGTCCACTCATTTCTGATAACAGAATAAGAACCTTTTTTAAGCATCTGCCATATAAAAAGAAAGCTCTACAAGAGTCGTTTCAAGCCAGAACAAAGAAAAGATATACCCTGTTTTACTTTCTTCTCTTAAAAAATAAAACAAAAACGTCAAAGGAAACAATATCTAAAAAATAGTTCCTCCTGCAATTACTATAAATTCACTTTTTAAAATGTTCATAATAAGATGTCCTGTTTCATGTATGGCAAGTTTAACAAACTCAGGAGAAAATGATTGTGTTAAATGTTGTCCATCCTTTTGTTGTTGGTAAAAAAGATTTAAACTTAAATGCATATACAATGGAAATTATAAAATATGTTATGACGATAATTAAATGTGATAAATTTATCTTAAATAATTAAAAATTATTTTCAGTGGAAAGGTTTTTGAAAATTTGAATTTTTGTTTAAGAAATAAAGTTTATTATTCATATTTTTTTAAAAAATTATTTTCATAAATAATTATACATATTTTCTTGTGTATTGAAAACTCTTGACAGAATATACTTTTTATGTTATAATTTACTTACCAGTAAGTAAATTATGAGAAAATCAAGAATAACAAAGCATCTTATAATGGAAAAAGCAATAGAGCTTTTTGCTCAAAAAGGTATTGAAAATGTCTCAATGGATGAAATAGCAAAAAGTCTTGGAGTTACAAAGCCTGTTATATATTATTACTTTAAGAATAAAGATGATGTTATAAAGTACGCCTTTGAAGTAAAAGCTGCTAAGATGAAAGAACTTTATGAAACAATTAAGGAAAATGAAAAAATAGATGAATTTATAAAAGATATTATAGATAAGCATATAGAGTTTTTTGTGAAAAATATGTCAAATGTTAAATGTTTTTTTAAGATTATAGATTCAAATAAAAAGTATATATTTAAGATGATAAGTGATGTGGTGATGGAAAACAGAGTTTACCTTACTAAAAGGATTGAAAAAATAAAGAAAACTGATGAAAGAATAAAAAGTATTGATACGGCTATTGTTATAGATTTTATTTCGAGTTTAATAAGCTATGTAATTATGGAGAAGAAGATGGAAAGAGAAATTAATATAAAAAGGATTTATAAAATAATTGATATATTCATAAAAGGAGTTTTGTTTATATTCATTATTCTTTTTATGAATTTAAAAAGCTATTCTATTGAACTTAATATAAACAATATAGTGGATATAGCCTTTACAAAAAACATAAGTCTTGAAAATGCATATATTACTGAAAAAATATACACTGAAAAAATAAAGGAATATTATGGGCTTGCTTATCCGCAGATAAATCTTTCAGCAACTTATACAAAAAATATAGAAAAACCACTTGCCTTTATGGGAGGTAGAAAAGTTGAGGTTGGAATGGAAAATAGCTATTCGTTGAGTTTGAATTTAAATCAGGTTTTATGGTCTGGTGGTAAGGTTGATACAGGTATTAAAATGGCTGAGATATATGCAGGGATATCTAAGGAAAATACAAGGTTTTTAAAAAATTCGATAAAAAAATCTGTAAAGCAAATATTTTATTCTGTTCTTTATGCAAGGGAACTTGTAGCTCTTCAAAAAGAAATTTTAAATATCTCAAAACAACATCTTCAAACGACAGAAGAAAGATTTAAACAGGGACTTTCAAATGATTTAAATGTTTTAAGACAGAAGGTTGAACTATCAAATAACGAACCCGCATTAATAAAGGCAGAAAATTTGTATCAAACAGGGATATTAAATCTAAAAAACCTTTTAGGCCTTGAAATAAATGAAGAAGTAACAGTAAATGGTAAGTTTGAATATGAACTCAAAGAATATGATTTTGACTCTATTTATAAAACTGCTCTTTTGAATAGACCTGATTATAAACTTGCTTTATTAAATAGAGATATGGCTGAAAAGCAGTTAAGGATAGAAAAATCAAATTATTATCCTACACTTTCACTTTTTGCTACAAAGCAGTTTTCGGGTCAGAGTGAAACTTCAAGATTCCCTCCAGAAGAAACAAGAGGATGGAGTTTTATGACAGGTTTAAGGTTTGATATGAATATTTTTAGTGGATTTTCTACTGCTTCAAAGATAAAACAGGCTCAGGGTAATCTTAATATAGCCGATAAAAATATAGAGGATCTTAAAAGAAAGATAAAGATAGAAATAAAGCAGGCGCTTTTTAATATTGAAGAAGCTAAAAAAAGAATAGAAAGTCAGAAAATTGCAGTTGAAAATTCAAAAAGGGTTTTGGAAGTAACGGAAGAAAGATTTAAAAATGGACTTGCAAGTCAACTGGAGTTAAATGACGCTACTGTTGCATATAATGCTTCAAAGGTGAATTATATAAATGCTGTTTATGATTATATTATTGGGTGTATAAATCTTGATTATGTTGTTGGAATTTAAAGGAGGAGAAATGAAAAGAATTTTAATAATTTTTAGTTTCATTTTCTTAACTGTGGCGTGTAATAAAAAAGATGAAAATAATAATGTTAATGTTTTCTATGTACAGACCCAAAAAGTTGAAAGGAAGGATCTGAAAGAAGAGCTCATTATAGCAGGTAATATAAAAGCAAAGGATGAGGCTATAATATATCCAAGAATTAATGGAAAGCTTATTAAAAACCTTGTTAAGGAGGGAGAGTTTGTTAATAAAGATGAACCTGTTGCTCTTGTAAGAAAGGATGAAGTTGGAGTTGTGTATGAGCCTGCTCCTGTCCCTTCTACGCTTTCGGGATATGTAGGAAGAGTCTTTCAGGATGAAGGGACTGATGTAAATCCTGCCACTCCAATTGCTCTTATTGTAAATCAGCAAACTGTGAGGGTGCAGGTTGATATTCCGGAAAGATATCTTTCAAGGATAAATGCCGGTCAGAAGATTTATATAAAGGTTGATGCTTATCCTGATAAGGTTTTTTATGCAAAGATAGATAAAATAAGTCCTGTTGTTGATAAACTTTCAAGAACATTTCTTGTTGAAGCTTATGTGGAGAATAAAGAAAACTTGTTAAAATCTGGAATGATAGCAGAGGTACATATTATTTTGAATGAAGCTTCAAAGGTTTTAGCTGTTCCTTTATCTGCAATAGTTCATAAAGATGGTAAAAATTTTATATATCTTGCAGACAGATTAAATAATGTTGCTATTGAAAAAGAAGTTAAACTTGGCGTGAAAAATACAGATTATGTAGAAGTAAAAAATTTAAAAGAAGGAGAAGAGGTAATAACTGTTGGTCTTTATGGAATTTCAAATAACTCGCCGATAAAGATTCTTAATTAAGGAGAATTTATGAGATTTTCAGAGTTTTTTATTAAAAGACCTGTATTTACAACAATGCTGGCAGTTGCAATAGTAACTCTTGGTGTTTTTTCTTATATGAGAATAGGGGTTGATTTGTTTCCTAATGTAGAGTTCCCATTTGTTACAGTTCAAACTGTGCTAAGAGGTGCAAGCCCTGAGGAAGTAGAATCATCTGTGACTAAGGTAATAGAAGAAGCTGTAAACACTGTTAGTGGAATAGAAGATTTGAACTCTACAAGCTATGAAGGTATGAGTATTGTGATGATCAAATTTGCTCTTGATAAAGATCCAGATATAGCAGCTCAGGAGATAAGGGATAAGGTTAATACAATACTTTCTCGTCTTCCACAGGGAACAGAACCTCCTATAGTTAGCAAGATAGATTTTGGAGCAATGCCTGTTATAAATATTGCTGTATCGGGAGACCGGGACATAATAAATCTTACCGAAACAGTAAAAAAGCAGATTAAAGAGGTTTTAGAAACTGTAAATGGGGTTGGGTCTGTTGATATAATTGGTGGAAGAAAAAGAGAGATACATATAATTTTGGATCCTATAAAAATGCAGGCATATAATATTACGATAAGGCAGGTTGTTGATGCATTGAGACAGCAGAATGTGGAGATACCTGCCGGGAATGTGGAACAGAAAGATACTGATTTTGTCTTAAGAACTATGGGAAGGGTTAAAAAAGTAAATGATTTCAATGATATTTTAATAGCATCTTATAATGGAGCTTTAATTAAATTAAAAGATATAGCAAAGGTTGAGGATAGTGGTGAGTATATTAAAAATCTCTCATATCTTAACGGAAAACCTGCTGTAACTCTTGTAATAAAAAAACAATCTGGAACAAACACGGTTAAAGTTATAGAAAATATAAAAGAAAAACTCAAAGAAATAGAAAAAACATTTCCTCCTGATTTAAAGGTTGAAATAATTGGAGACCAGAGTATTTTTATTAAAGGTTCGCTCAATGCAGTTAAAGAGCATCTTATAGTTGGAGCTATACTTGCATCACTTGTTATACTTCTTTTCATTGGTGATTTAAGAAGTACATTAATATCTGCAATAGCAATACCTGTTTCTGTGATAGGTTCATTTTCTTTGATGGAAGCAAGTGGTTTTACACTTAATAATATAACTCTTCTTGCTCTTGTGGTTGGAGTTGGTCTTGTAATTGATGATGCTATAGTTATGATTGAAAATATACACAGACATCTTGAACATGAAAATGTTTCATCCTCTGATGCTGCAATAACTGGTTCAAAGGAAATTGGTTTTGCTATTTTAGCTATATCAATATCACTTCTTGCTATATTTGTTCCGCTTGCGTATATGTCTGGAATGGTTGGAAGATTTCTTAAAAGTTTTGGACTGACTCTTGCTTATGCTGTTGCCATTTCTACGGTCGTAGCTCTTACAATAACTCCAAGTTATTCAGCAGTTTTCTTGAGAAAAATTAAGGAAACAAAATTTATAAAACTTGCTGAAAAGATTAATTCATTTCTTGCATCTATTTACATAACAATCCTTAAATTCGCATTATCTCATATAAAACTTATGATTTCTCTTGCACTGATTTTAATGATATCAACCATTTTTATGCTTAAATTTATCGGTAAGGATTTTTTGCCCGTTGATGATACTTCAATGTTTCAGGTTAATGTCACTGCAAGAGAAGGTACAAATCTTGAGATGATGAAAAAGATACTTTTCCAGATAGAAAAGGAAATAAAGGATAATATTCCTTATGTTAAAAAAACTCTCATAAACGTGGGAGCTTCTTCAAGCGGTATCAGTAACAAAAATGAGGGATATATATTTTTTGAAATTATTGGTATTAATGAAAGAAAAGAGCATCTTTCTGAAGTAATGGCAAAGGTAAGAAAAATGCTTTCAAAGTATGAAGGTCTTAGAACATCTGTTATCGTTGGTGGTCAGGGAAGTATTTCCGGTATGAAGAATTATGAGATGGAGTATGTAGTTACCGGTCCTGAACTAGATGTTTTACAGGATTATGCTACAAAAGTTATTTCTGAACTTAAGAAGATTGAAGGTGCTGTGGATCTTGATACAAGTTTTTCAAATGCAAAACCTGAATATAGAATAATAATTGATAGAGACAGAGCACATAAACTCGGGGTGAAGATAGATGATATTGCAAATACTATAAGAAACTTTGTATCTGGTGAGGAAAGTATAACCAAATACAAAGAAGGAGATGAGTTATATGAGGTTAAAATCAGGGCTGATGAAAAATGGAGAAATTCTCCCGAGGTTATTAAATCTCTTATAGTTCCATCTTCCTTGAATAAGATTGTAAGACTTGATATGGTGGCAGATATTGAAACTGGATATGGTCCTACTCAGATAGATAGGTTCAACAGGCAAAGAAAAATATCAATATATGCCAATGTTCAGGGAAAAGCATCACTTAGTCAGCTTTTAAAGATTTGTGATGAGACATTTAAGAAAATAAATAATAATCCTCAATATCAGGCTCAACCTGTTGGGAAGGCAAAGGAATTTGGAAGGATGTTAAAAAGCTTTTTGATGGCTTTTATATTTGCATTTCTTTTTGTCTATATAGTTCTTGCAGCTCAGTTTGAAAGCTTTACATATCCTGTTTCAATAATAATAATTTTACCACTAACACTTCCATTCGCTTTAATTTCTCTTTATTTAACAGGTACAAAGCTTACTATTTTTGCATTGATGGGAATGTTTATGTTGTTTGGTATAGTTAAGAAAAACTCAATTCTTCAGGTTGATTATACTAATACTTTAAGGATAAAGGGACTCGATAGAGATACTGCTATAATTGAGGCAAATAAAACAAGGTTAAGACCCATTTTGATGACTACAATAACCTTAGTTTTTGCAATGATACCAACAGCTCTTGGAACAGGTCCTGGAGCAAGTATGAGAAGATCTCTGGCTGGTGTTATTATTGGAGGTCAGGTTCTATCATTACTTATTACACTTTTAATGACTCCTGTTACTTATGTTTTGATGGATGAACTACAAAATTGGTTTAAAAAACTCAAAAAAAACTCTTGAATAGTTCTTGACCTGTCAAGATTTATCTCTTGACAAATTCAAAAAATCTGCTATAATATAAATGTAATAAGTTTGTAAGGCAGGTGTAATATAGTTGTAACGTAAATATAGTACGATAATAGCAAACCCTCTGTAGCGGAATGCGGAAGAGGGGACGCAAAGCTAAGACCCTGGTAAATACCAGGGGGTCAGGCTGCCGAAACTATGAATAGAGTATTTGAATATATTAAACCATTATATCTGCTTATAGCAGGTATAATGGTTTTTTTATTTTATGCAAATCTTAACTCTCAAGCTGGAGGTCAGCCAGGAGCGATGTTGAGTTATGGTGTTGGAGCGCGAGCACTTG